>Ga0075366_10000586_pt1 | contig 17055 bp, 7 predicted proteins | sample EndMethybrTD3031_FD_72351 | JGI IMG/M metagenome (GOLD analysis project Ga0075366, IMG submission 72351) | Populus endosphere microbial communities from Tennessee, USA - Endosphere MetaG P. TD hybrid TD303-1 | ecosystem: Host-associated > Plants > Roots > Endosphere | place: USA: Tennessee...
AGCCGGGCCTTTAAGATTATTTACATAAACATCAATTCTACCTGTTCCTTTAACCCGGGCTTCGAATTTGGCAGGAAGCTGTTTGCTAAAATCGGCTCCCCGCACCATGAGGCATTGTTTATCTATGGTTCCTCTGGCAACCATATTACCCTCACTACCACCATCTTCGAACTGAATTTTCCCTGAAGTACCCGCAGTGGTTTCTGCTTGCTGAACAACGAATGGATTTAACGGGCTAAGTTGTGACGGACCTTTAAATGTTGCATTGACCATGGGGAAAGTCACATCATTCCCTTCATCCACCGGTATTGCTTCTATACCCACATTACGAAAACCACCCTTAGTGTTAAAGTAATCCTGTAAATACATGGCATGGTAAGCAAAATAATATTTCTGGTTAAACTTGAACAAGTGACTGTGATTGTTTGTCAAAGGCCCCACGTTATCACCCACGTTATCGCCAGGGTTCCTAAAGTAATTATCGCGATACTGCCAGCTATCCGGATTTAAGGGTGTTTTACTCGTCATATAAGATATGTTACATGCGGTTGGTTTAGCAATATTGTTATAAGGCCATACCGTACGTGCATCCCAATTTGTACAATAGCTATAAACCCAGGTTCCATTGATAAAGTTAAGGTCGCTGGCCTCATTCATATAAGGAGAGGGTATTTTAGAAATGCTGCCGGCCAAACTGATCATATCTGCTCCTAATTTGACGATCCTGGAATTGTCCGGCAGATAGGGTGTTTTTGCCGCTCCGGCGCCAAAAACCAGCCAGCCTGTACCCTGGTTGTCGATCACAACTCCGGGATCGAATGGAACATCGACATCCACACCGGGGACAGAGCGGTCGACTATGCTCTTTCCTAATGGGTCTTTCCAGGGGCCAACGGGAGAGGTGGAAGTAAGCACGGCTGAGCCAAAAGCGTTATTGGAGTAATACATATAGAAATGCGTTTTACCATCTGCTTCCATTCTGGATTCAATAGAAGGCGCCCAGGACGAAGCAGTCCATGGCGCCAACTTTGCTGTATTTATGAGGCCATGATAAGTCCAGTTAACCATATCAGCGGAAGACATCATGACCAGTGAACGGATAGACTCAGCACTATTTTTCCCATCCTTTCCTACCTTCTCATACTGTTGATTATCATTCGTGGCATACACATAAACTCTTCCATTGTATTCTATAGCTGTTGGGTCGGCCGTAAACATAAAATCTAATAAAGGGTTCCCATTATTGGTGAGAAGTTTCGGCGAAACTCTTGCCCATTTTGCTTCCAGGTCTTCATTAACCTCTATTTCTGGCTGTGTAACCTGAATTTGCTTGTCGGCACTATTCGGAGCTTTGATAGTCACTATCGCCCCGCGGGCAGCCCCTGAGTTGTTAGCGTTCGCGGTTAATTTAAGCGTAACATTCCCCGGGCCTCCTGATGACTGACTTATGGTTAACCATGGAACTGAGGTGTTGGCTGTCGCTGTCCAATTAACATTGCCAGCGATAGCAACATTTGAACTACTTCCTTCTGGCTGAAAAGTAACTTGCAGGGAAGAAACATTGAGCTGAGGTGGAGGCACAACCTGTTTCTTTTTACAGGAAAAAGCAAGCAATGTGAAAAAGAATTGTAAGGCTAAAAATATACCAAGACCCTTTTTCATATTTATTATATTGTTCATTTTTGTTAGTTTAACTTATATTTTCATAATCAATACCAATCATATACGTTGAGCAAAAAATGGTACTATCCAATCTGTTTACAGTACCGTTATTCCGGCAAACGCTTTAATTCAACATTAATTTTTACTTATATCCTTCCTTAAGTGCATCATACAAGGCTTGGTCCTTTACCACATTTTTAGCTCTGTCAAACATATTACCTACCTCCCACCAGAATGGCAGAAGACCATTCCCTTTAGCCTGTTTGGTTACATAAGTTGCCCAGTAATCTACAGACTTGTTGTGCATAGCCATATCCTTAGGAACATTCTTGCCGGTAGTCCGCCTCATGGATGCGTATTCACCCAGTATCACAGGGATACCTTTATCAACAAACTTATCTTTCATCTTTTTGAATTCAGCAATAATCGCATCCTCTTCTCCAAAGGTGGCATTGCGCTCGGGCTCAATAGTAGAATGATTCCCGATCCCCCAATAGTAAACCATTTTGCCCCAGCTTACATCTTCACCTAATATCGTGAATGTAGCAGGCGTGTAGTCATGCACCTCTACCATCATCTTGTTAGGAATTTTGTCTGTTGGAAGCGTATTCATCAAATCATTAGTTTTGCTGGGATCAGTGTGCGGCCCCTGCACAACCAGCACCCGATAACTGTTTCTACCTCCGGTAGAGCGAACTGCATTGATAAATGTCTGGTGGTAACCATTGAGTATGGTCATCTGCCCGGCATTATCAGCCTTAGGTTCATTCGTGCTGGCAAACAAAAGATGTTCATCAAAATCACGCATAGTTGTAGCAATCTGCTCCCAAAGCGCTTTTTGCTTCGCATTAACGGAATCTTTCTTTACCGCATTGACATTATCTTCCAGCCAGCCCCAATCCCCGTGAATATTCAGCATCACGTACATATCATTAGCCACACACCATCCAACTACTTCTTTCACCCGGGCAAGCCATACCGGGTCAATTTTCGCTTTTGCCTGATCGCTTGCATGATACGTAAGCCAGCCACAAGGAATCCGTACAGAATTGAAACCTAAACTTTTTACATATTTCACATACGCTTCGGTAAGCTTACTATTCTGCCAGTCGCCTTCACCCGGGGATTCCATGGTATTGCCAAAATTTATTCCCATTCCCGTACGCATTTTTGCAGCCAGCTGCACGGCAGTACTGGTCATTCCAGTCATGTCTGGCGCTTTGGGCGATGTATTATAACCCGGGTATATGGTGGGGGCCTGGGTAACCGTCAACCTTCTTGCCTGGCCGTTGGATGAACTTATGTTTAAAATTGCAGACTGGCTTGCCCCGGTGCCATTTGGCGATGTCACTGTTACATGAATAACCGTACTGCCGCTTTTACCGGATGTAGCACTTAGTTGCAGCCATGAAAAAGCAGGGTTGCTTATGCTCCAGTCGGCATTGCCGGTAATGGTAATGTCCTGACTTCCACCATCAGGCGCAAACATCATGGTCGACATGCTAACTGTGAGTTCTGGTGCCGGACTTTTCGCATTTTTGCATGCGAGAAGGGCGATAATCGCAATTAGAGATACTACTGATTTAAAAAAATACATTTTTTTCATTTTTGTCTTAATTTTTATTGAAAAAGAGCCATCTGAACAATACTGTTCAGAGGATTTTTTCTTCGGCCACAATAGGCGCATTAACGGAACGATTTATACTAACTAAATCTGCCTATCTAAAGCCCTGCACCTTTTTTCAGCGAATCAAATATTTGCTTACTTCCTACCGTATAAGTTGCCCGGTCAAATACGCTGCTGGCCATAAAAACGGCAGCACATTATTTGCTTTGCCTTTTGTTAAATAATTTAAAAACGTCTCTAAGAATTTACCGGTAGTAAAACGGATCGGTCGGACATCCTTTTAACTTAACAGACTGAAGTCAGAACTCTACTTTTCTTCCAGGTATATCAAAAATGGAAACACAAAATGGTTGATCAGAATTTACAGCTTCACCTTGAAATTCGTTAACAAATAGAATTTGGATAAACCTTAATTGAATTGTCAGGTGATTGGTTCGATTCAGTAGCCAGGCTTACTTCGTTCCAGTAATTACAAAATTGTCAAACATTACAGCATTAGCACTCACAGTATTAGGATTCATCCTGAGGCTTATTGTTTTATAATTTCCTGAAGGCAAAGCAACCGATTTTGGTTCTCTATTCCACCCTGCACCACCGGCAACTGTAGGTAGAGTTACCCAAGAAGCACCGCCATCAATACTTGCTTCAATTTTTGGTACTACAGCATCTGCCCCATCTTCAACAACAAATTCATAAGACAGGTTTAAATTTGTAAAACCAGCCACATTGATATTGGGTATGGTAACAGCAGCACCTTTGGATTCTATTTTCAATAGAAATCCGTTACCCCAACCTTGACGCAAATTTATATTGGCATTGCCAGCGGTTTTTAAATCTACTCCACCATTCCATGTTCCTGCCTTTGTAGGTGGTGCAAATGAATACATATAGGCATCACTAACGTAGGCTACATTTGATTCAAAATTTTCGGCATACACAGTTTGCTGTGCTTTGGCTAACATCCCTGTTGTAAGAGCCAAAAATAATAGTGCGATTTTTTTCATTTTACTTAGTTTTAAATATTAATTTATAGTTTAAAAATTGTTCTTTATTTGTTTGAAAAAACCTGAAAACCTCCTACTGCATAGCATTAAGGCTTCTGCCAGATTTTTGTGCTTTTAAGGCCAGGCTTACCTTACAGTAAGCTTGTTATTACCTGTCTATTCATGTTCCTTTTAGTGCTTATTGAATGCATTATTTTCATACTTCTCCTTTCGGTTCACAATGCCGTTATCCCGGGAAAGCCTTAGTTCAATATTATTTTTACTTGTATCCTGCAATAATGGCATTTACCATCCGCTGGTCACTAGCCACATTATTTTTTCTGTCAAAACCATTACCTACCTCCCACCAGAATGGTAAAAGACCATTCGCTCTCATAGTTTTGGTCGAAAAAGTTAGCCAGTAATCCACAGACCTGTTGTGCATCAGCGTATCCTTAGGAATACCATTGCCGGATGTGGGAGTCCGCCTAAAGGTTCCATATTCACCCACTATCACAGGGATACCTTGATCAACAAACTTTTTCATCTTTCCGAGTTCCTCAATTACCGCATCCTCTTCTCCAAAGGTGGCGTTGCGTTCCGGCTCGATAGTAGAATGATTCCCGGCCCCCCAGTAGTAAGCCGCTTTAACCCCAGCTAAATCTCCATCGTGTCCTAAATTAAATGTATAAGGCGAGTAGAAATGCACCTCAAGCATCATACGATTAGGTACCGGGTCGTGAGGCATAGTAGTCATCAGCTTAGCAGTGTATTCACTGCTGGTACTTGGCCCTTGCACAACCAGCACCCGGGTACTGTTTCTGCCCCCCGTAGAGCGAACTGCCTTGATGAATGTTTCGTGATAACCATTAAGTATGGCCATAATCTTGGCATCCCAACACCAAGGTTCATTCGCGCTGGCAAACAGAACGTGCTCATCAAAATCACGCAGGGTTGTAGCTATCTGTTCCCAAAGTGCTTTTTGTTTAGCATTAACAGAATCTTTCTTAACTTCAGTAATATTATTTTCCAGCCAGCCATTGTCCCAGTGAATATTCACCATCACATACATATCATTAGCCACACACCATCCAACTACTTCTTTCACCCGGGCAAGCCATGCCGGGTCAATTTTCGCTTTTCCCCGATCGCTTAAATGACCCCAGTTCCAGGCACAAGGAAGTCGTATCGCTTTGAAACCTTTTGCTTTCAAAAATTTTATATATGATTCGGTAATTTTACTATTCACCCACTCAGCTTCGGTTGGGGGTTCCATGGTATTGCCAATATTTATTCCCATTCCCGTTTGCATTTTTGCCGCCAGTTGCACGGCATTACTGCTCATTCCGGTGATGTCGGGCGCTATGGGCGATGTATTATAACCTGGGTATATAGTGGCGGCCTGGATAACTGTTACCCTTCTTGCCTGGCCGTTGGAAGAGCTTATGTATAAAATGACAGATCGGGTTGTCCCTGTAGTATTTTGAGATAATGTTGTTAAATGAATAACAGTGCTGCCGCTGCTACCTGATGTTGTGCTTAATTGCAACCACGCATAAGCAGGATTACTGACACTCCAATCGGCATTACCTGAAACGGTTATGTCCTGGGCACCGCCATTCTCATCAGTCATAAAAGTTATTGAGGATGCACTAACTGTTAGTTGCGGGTCCTGATTCTTCGTTTTTTTACAGGAGAATAAAGATATAACTGCAAAAAGAGATATCAATATTGCAAAAGAGTACTTAATTTTCATTTTGTCTTTAATCTTAGTTAATTAAAAAGCCCCACGGCGATATACTGCCGTGGGGCTGTAGGCTATTTGATTTTCACACACCTAATATTGTCTATAGCGACATAAAAACCAGTTGCAAGTGACGAATTACTGAAATTTTGAAGGTACATATCATAAGGACCCGCACCAGTAGGCCCTAATAGATCGCTCATGCGAGTAATTGATACACCATCCCCTAATTGGTCAACTGTTGATTTGAACGCAGATAAAGGAATAATTACGGTTTGCCAACCTCTCGTTTCAAAACCAGCTTTACTACCTTTCCATGGCTCGTAACGCGCAACATAAGTGTCACCTGCAAATCGAGTTTTAATAAGAAGAGTACCTCCCATCCATGGCTTAGCCACACTTATGTCAAATTGAAAAGCCCAGTTTGCAGGAGGATCTGTAATATTTGCCACAGGCACCCAGTGATTACCCGTATTAGAATTACCCAATGGAATGTCCTGCTTAGCACCGGCAGCTAAAACAGGATTATCTTTAGGACAATCAATAACCATCATCTGACTATGATCTTTTCCCATCGGACCATTAAATTGGGGATATTCCCACTCCCCGGTTAAACGTTCAAATTGAGCCCAGCCAAAACCAAAATTATCACCCCACTCCATATCTCCTAACAGACCTACTTTATCGTTATTTTGAGTATTTACTTTATTAACAGTAGAAGCCGTTCCATAACTGGTAACAATGGTCACTGGTCCACTTGAGTAGCTGTTCTCATCTGGAGCCGAAAACTTAACATAAGCGCCACGTGGACCTTCTGTGAAATTTGTAATAGTAGCACCGCCAAAAGAAATTGACTGGACAGTTTTAAGGTAAGCACCATAAACATAAACCGAATCACCAAGTTTGGGATTAACGTAGGAAATTCCGTAAATGATCGGCTTCGCATTTATGGTATCCACGGCAATACCAGATTTAGTAGTTACTGTTATTAGCTTGTTGGATGTTGTTGCTGGCATCAAAAAGCCAAGGGAGTCCCCATGAAGGCTCGAGTTAAATTTGGGTATATCGGTTCCCCCATATACCAGTTTTTGAACCAATACTAAATTTGCACCAAAAAGATAAACCGAATCGCCCGGGTTGGCAAACACATCTGAAATGGCCCAAATAATAGGCGCAGGCGGACCTAATTTCAAAGAAAATTTTGTAGTACCTGCTGCCGTGGTATACTCTATAGTATAGAGTTTAGCAGTATCAATTTTTGAAAACAGAATATTTGGTATTTGCACCACTGCGCTGGTGGGCGCAAATAATGTAGGGTTAAAACTGGCAGGAACTCCATTAAATGTGATTTGAGTTGCCTTTTGCAAATTCGCCCCGATTATAACCACATATCGTCCTGTTCCTCCAGACCAGCTGGGATCAGTTGCGGGGTTACCGGTACTCATAAGCGTATCCTTAGGAGATGCATTATACATCCTTACACTTGTAATGGAGGGCGGGGCGCTGTTTGTTGTTACTTCCTTTTTACAAGCGGGCAGTAAGGCTACTATTGCTAATAGTAGCGGCAAAAAAAACAGGCGGATATTTAAAATCTTTTTCATAATAATATGTTTTAACTATGTTAAATTAATAATATGGTACAGGTGGTTGAGCCAATTTAGGATCAGCTGTCATCTCCGATGCCGGAATTGGCAACGTAAATGAACTGATGGTTGCCGGCAACGCAGGCGCTACAAAGGTTGTATCCCTTTTGGCTGTCTTCGTTGCCTTGTCGTATGTAAACGTCCCCCGTTTTTGGTTGTTAAGATTATTAACGGCGCCTTGCGGATCGTAATAAGAATACCGCACCAGGTCTATCCAATATTGTCCTTCAAAAACAAGTTCAACCCGTCGCTCTTTCAATATAGTGTTAAAGTCCAGCGATGTAACAGGGTCTACACCTGCTCTTGTTCTAACAGCATTAAAGTACGTCAGCGCTTCGCCGTTTGAGGTTGAGGCATCGTTTCCTAAAATAGCTTCGGCATAGACCAAATACACATCAGCTAACCTTAAAACAGAATTATGCTCCGGAGACGACCAAAAATCCATGGTCGGCGCGTTGTTATCTTTCTCGTTGCCAATAATGTGTTTTTTCATAGCCACCATGGTAGCGGTAAAGCCGCCGCCTGCCGCATTCAGCTCGGGATAATGTACACCAGTGAGAAACATACTCGCTTTAAGCCTTATCGAATCCTTTTCAGAATAAAGCTGATACAGCTCGTAATTGGGTGATAAAGGTATCCATGCCCCATTCTTTCCGGGGTTTATATCATTACTTGGCGAATAGTATTGCCATGAATTACCATTTGCGTAACCCGTACCGGCCTGCCATTGAAGTGCGAATAATGATTCGGGGCTATCATTAAATTGCGGTTTGAAAAGATTGTAATAGTTGGAAAACAGCGTCAATCCGCTGTTTTTGCACACATTACCCGCATATTTTTTAGCGCTATCAAGCAAAGCCTGGTCGCGGCTGCCGCTTTTGCCTACGCCCGCCATCGTCAAATATACCTTGCCCAACATTCCCTGTGCCGACCAGGTTGTAACACGCCCTGTTTGATCGGTTTTTGGGAGATTTTGCGCTGCATAAGTAAGATCGTTGGCAACAAATTTATACACGTCCGAAACGATATTGCGGTTAAGTAAGGGATCTGACAACAGTTTAGCGTTGTCTTCTATAATTGGTACTGCACCCCAATAAACAGCCAAATGATAGTAGGCTATGGCGCGAATAAACCTGGCTTCGGCTATGGCAGCATTCTTGTCAGCTGTAGAAACAGAGGGACCGGCTTTTTTTATAGCACTGATAACTGTATTACATTGAGCAATAACATTGTACAAGCCTGTCCACCCGCTTGATACAATGCCGTTTTGTGGGGTAATGGTACGGGTATAAAGCTGAACGATATCGCCATTCCATGGGAATGTAGCGTTACCGCTTAATATATCGCCCACTGTCAACATGGCTTGGTTATGAAAAAAGAACCAATGCGAACCGCCATATAAGCTTGCCGTAGCCAGTCGCAGGTCGGAGGTGCTTTTGTAAAAATTATTAGAGCTGATCTGTGAGTTTGACGGGCGATCTAAAAAGCTCTTTTTGCACGCGGTAAATGCTACCGCTAATAGCGCGAAAACTAATATTTTATTAATTGGTTTCATAATATCTTTTTTGTTGGTGATTGCCTTATTTGCTAAAAGTTATGTTAGCGCCAATAGTAAATACCCTTGGCTGCGGATAATAACCGTTATCCCAACCCGCCTGAAGCGGATTCCATGACCCGATTTCAGGATCCATCCCGGAATATTTTGTTATGAGAAAAGCGTTGGTTACCGTACCGTATATCCGGAAATTGCTTACATGTATTTTTGACAAAACGCTTTCGGGCAAGCGGTAACCCAGCGTGATGTTCTTACACCGCAGGAACGAACCGTTTTCGATAAATAAACTATTAGCACGGTTATTGTCGTTTGTATTGTCGTTTCTTAAACCTACAACGGTTGTACGGGGGTTGGTAACATGCACGTTGTCAATATCAGTTGCAGAACCGGCCGGATCTATCAGTTCTACCTTTGCGTAATCTAATACCTTTTTAAAATAAGCGGTATTATATTGCGAATTGGTTTGTCTTATTGACTGTTCATTAAATACTTTGTTGCCATAACTGCCACTCAGGAAGAAATTAAGGTCGAAATTTTTGTAGGTGAATGAGTTGTTAATACCAAACTGTACCTTAGGAATAGGAGAGCCTAAAAAAGTCTGGTCTTTTGTGTCAATAATGCCGTCGCCGTTTAAGTCTTTAAACATACGGTCGCCGTACCAGATACCACCGCCTGAAGGCGAGATTGGATAAGTATTACCGCCCTGGTCAGCTGGCAAGGCATGTGTTTTAAAATCTTTAGCGGTCGCGAAAATGCCGTCAAACACATAGCCATAAAACTCGCCTATAGATCTGCCTACTACAGTTTTTTCAACCACCTGGTTAATTGTGTATGATGTTTGGGCTAAGCTGGCGTCGGCACCACCAGGGCCCAGGTTCAGCACCGTATTAACATTTCGTGATACAGTAACATCGGTTTTCCACGTAAAATTTTTCGAACTAATGTTGGTACCGCTAACCCTGAAGTCAAACCCTCTGTTACGCACCTTACCAATATTGATAAATGGTGCCTGCATAGATCCCGGTGACCATCCGGCTGTAGTACCGCTATATAAAGGCAGCGGAATTTTTAACAATAGTCCGCTTGTTTCGCGGTCATAAACATCCAACGAAAAACTTAACCGCCCGTTAAAAAACGCTCCGTCAAGCCCTGCATTGTAATAGTCTGTTTTTTCCCATGTTACATCTTCGTTTGCCAAATTGTTTTGCCACTGCGCTATACCCGATAAACCGTTAGCTATTGTTTGAAGCTGGGTTACAAAGGTATTGCCCGGTATGCCCTGGTTATTGGTAACCCCATAACCAAGTCTTAGCTTCAATTCATTTATAGATTTTACGCCTTTCAAAAACGCCTCGTTATTGATTTTCCAGGCAAATGCTCCTGAGTAAGTATTTACCCAGCGATTGGTGGGGAAAAAGTTTGATGAACCATCGGCCCGTAAATTAGCGGTAACCAGGTATTTATCATCCCATGATACATTGATACGGCCGAAATAAGATTCCTGGGCGGTGCCTGAACCATAATCGCCGCCATTTCTGGCTGTGGTACCATCACCCGAATTAATGGCCTGTACGTTATTTGAAGGGAAATTTGACCGATAGGCGTATGCATTTTGAAAAGAGCCAACCTGCGATTCGTGCCCCGCCAATAAATTGACATAATACCGTTTGAAATTGTGATTATAAGTTAAAAAACTGCGTATTACCGTATAATCATTTTGACCCATTGATGTTGAGCCATAATTAGTGTTATTAACGGTTTTGCCGAAGGTATAAGTTGGTGTAAAATTGTCTTCTGTGTTAAAATCGAAATTGCCAGATACTTCGTTTCGTAAAGACAGGTCTCTGGTAAATTGTATTTCGGCGTATAAGTTGCCAAATATCTGCTTTCTTTTTCTAAGGTTTTTTATGATCTCGGCCATAGCCACAGGGTTAGGAGTAGAAAGCACCCAACCATTTGTGTTACTAATACCACCCCATGAGCCATCAAGATTTTTCACCGGGACATCGGGCGTGAGGTTTAGCGCCGAACCAATAACTCCCGACGCTGTTGAATTTTGATTTTCGCTAACGCGGGCCAATTGAAGGCTGGTTCCAATTTTAAGCCAGTTGGTAGTTTTGTTATCTAAATTTAACCGTACCGAGGCTCTTGTAAAATTAGATCCAATAGCTATACCTTCCTGGTTAAAATAAGAGGCCGACAGCATATACTGCGTTCTGTCATCGCCGCCGCTCACGGTAAGGTTATGGTTGTTCATAGGAGCTTTACGGAATAATTCCGCCTGCCAGTCGGTACCTTTACCTAAATACTTTGGATTGGCAAATTCTGGTCTTACATCAAAGCCCCATACTTGTCCTCTGGCATTAATGAAACCGGCATGTTCCTGCAGGTTCATTGTAGGAAGCCTTTTCGCTATCACCTGATATCCTGAATAGAAATCATAGGTTACTTGCGGTGCCCCCTGCTTTCCTCTTTTTGTGGTAATAACAATTACACCATTGGTTGCCTGCGAACCGTATATAGCTGTTGCCGATGCATCTTTCAATACATCTATCGATGCTATTTCGTTGGGGCTGATAGCATTTAACGGATTGCCGCCTTTACCCGGGTCACTTACCGGCGGGATAATAATACCATCTATTACATACAACGGCGAGTTGGTGCCGCTTATTGACGATACACCACGTATCTGAATAGATACCCCGCCACCTGGCTGGCCCGACACTTGCTGAACCACAACACCCGCAACTTTACCCTGCAGGGCCTGGTCAAAAGTAGTTGGTTGCGTTTGGCGCAAATCGGTTCCCGATATTGAACTGATAGAGCCTGTAACGTCTTTTCTTCGTGCCTTGGCATAACCAACCACAACCACTTCGTTTAATTTACTGGATGTTGAATTGAGCCTGACATTAATTGCGCCGGCTTGCTTAACAGTTATTTCCTGTGGCGCATAGCCTAAAAAGTTAAAAACGAGTACCTTGCCAGGTTCAGCCGCTATGAAATAGCTACCGTCAATACTGGATATAGCCCCGAGGCCCGTCCCTTTAATTTTGATGCTTACGCCTGGTATCGGCTGGCCATCGTCGGCGCTTGTTATTTTCCCCGTAATATTTACGGTTTGCGCATGGGCAGATATATAAAGAAATATACCCGCGATAATTAATGAAATTTGGTATTTCACTCTCTTTTGTAAATTTTTATCCATCTTTTAAAAGGATTTTAAGGTTTGATAATTGGTACATTGTTTTTGGTTAATGCTTAATTGGTTTTTCTCTCATTCATAATTTATTTTGTTATCGCATTTTAGATAGCCCAATGCCAAAAACGACCTTTGAAAACTACTTTACTGTTAGTTTCCTCACATCAAACGGCTGCCCGAACAATCAGTTAAAAAACTTCAGGTGCAGTCAGGCGCATGTTTACTAATTCAAAAAAGTTAACTGTTGGTCCTATTGGTTATTGGTGGAACATTGGTCAAAAGCAGCGTCGTTTAAATACATTACTTTGAACTTATATTCTGGGGGATGAAACTATGATTGTTAAAAAGAAAGGACTTCCGAATTTGATAATGAATACAGGCTAAAATGTTAACCAATTTACAATAGCCTCAAAATCAGAATATTATATTGCAAAAGACCACTCCGCGTTGGTGCTTTTTTTATTTTTTCGCAAGATTTTGCCTTCAATGACACCAAATTGAGAGTAATTGGCTGTCATAACGCAAACAAGAAAGGGTTGGCAATAATTGGTTAAATTTGATTAACTGTTCTTTTCTTCCAGTTTTTGTTGGCGAATTGAACTGACATAGGTAGAAGGAGGGATGTTATACTCATCCTTAAATGCTTTTGTAAAATATTTGGGCGAATTAAAGCCAACCTCGTAGCCAACCTGGCTGATTGTCATTTGGCTGGTCTCCAGCAAATACACCGCTTTTTTAAGTCGTATAGAACGGATAAAGTCAACAGGCGACTTACCCGTAAGCATTAAAACTTTTTTATAAAGCGATACACGGCTCATATTCATCTTGCTGCTTAATTCCATTACCGAAAGGCTTTCATTTAATATATTGGATTCTATATATTCAACAATACACCTTAACAGTTTTTCATCTTCATTTTCTAAAGGAGTTTCCTGCAATTGCACATCCATCTGCTTTTTGTACGTGCGTTTATAGGTATCCCGAAGGGTTAAGATATTTTTAATTTTTGAAAGCAATATTTCAAAATTAAATGGTTTTGTCATATAGTCGTTCGCGCCAATTTCCAGGCCCTTTATCTGTTCTTCGTCACCCGTTAACGCGGTTAACAACACAACAGGAATGTGCGAGGTACGTTTATCCTTCTTTAGCTTTTTGCACAACTCAATTCCTGTCATCTCGGGCATGCTGATATCACTTATAATAATATCCGGATGTTGCGATAGGGCCTTTTGCCAGCCTTCCCTCCCGTTTGAAGCTTCGATTAAAAAAAACACATCCTTTAAATTGTCTTTCAGGTAAAAACGAAAATCATCGTTATCCTCAACTAAAAGAACGATCGGCTTTTTATTTGATCGCGGCTCTTTGACAATACTTTTATCTTCATCATGAGTAATTTCGTTTGCGCTATCGTAATCAATGTCGTCGTCTGATGGCAAGTCAGTTTCCTGACTGTTATAGATAACAAACGGTAGTTTAACGGTAAAGCAACTGCCGTGATCGGGCTCACTCTCAACTGTTAACTCTCCTCCGTGCATCTTCACAAACTCATGTGTAATTGCAAGGCCGATACCGCTGCCCTGGTTAATCATCGATTCCGGAATGTCGTGTTGAAAAAAGCGCTCGAAAATTTTACTTTGTTTTTCAAGCGGGATACCAATACCTGTATCAATCACCTTAATTTCAAGCGGGGCGTCGCCGGTTTCGCTATCTACATTAAGCAACAGGCTTACCTGCCCGCCAGGCAGTGTAAATTTAAAGGCATTTGACAGCAGGTTAAACAATATCCTTTCTATCTTATCATGGTCAAAATCGGTAAACAGCGAATCAATCGTGGTATCAAAAATAAAATTAATCCCTTTTTGCTCGGCGATATCAGTAAATGAAAGATATATCTCGTTGATGAACTTCACCATATCCCCTGGCTTGTTATGTAGTTTCAACTCCTGAACTTCCATCTTCCTAAAATCAAGCAATTGGTTTACCATGTTCAACAATCGCCTGGCGTTTTTTCCTATCATGCCCAACTGTTGTTTCTGTTCCTGATCGGCTCGGGTAAGCATTTTTTCGACCGGAGCCATGATCAGCGAAATCGGCGTTCGGAACTCGTGGCTTACGTTGGTCAAAAACTTGGTCTTCAACTGATCAAGCTCCTGCATACGCTTAACTTCCTGCCGCTCCTGTTCAATTAACAGCTTTGCTTCCTGTTTTTCTTTCTCTGCTATAAATTTCTCTTTCTCTGCTACGAATTGTCTTCTTATTTTTTGTATTCCGCGCCGGCGTATAAAAAAGAGGATTCCGGTTATCAGTAACAGGTAAATGATATAAGCTAAAGTAGATTTCCAGAACGGGGGCAATACCTTTATTTTTAATTGTATATAGCTTGGTTTCCATTTTCCATCCCGGCCAATTGCCCTTACCTTAAAAGTATAATCGCCCCCATCAAGGTTGGTGTAGGTAGCTTTCCGGATAGCATTGCTTGCGGTAAGCCAACCTTTATCAAAACCTTCCATCATATACTGATGTGTTATTTTGTTGGGGTTAAAGAAATTTATAGCAGCAAACTCGATAGTAAACACATTTTCACTGTGGTTCAGCGTTATCTCCTGTGTGGCCGAAATGGCTTTAGATAATATAACATGGCCGTCAACTTCTTCATTGGCTGCTATGGTTTTGTTAAATAACTGGAAACCGGTGAAAATTAATTTAGGCTCATCGATATTCGGATGTATATTTAGTGGGTCGAAAATATTGAAGCCGTGCGAGCCGCCAAATACCAGTTCCCCTTTATTGGTTTTCAAAGCTGCATTTGCAGTGAACTCCCTGCCCTGCAGGCCATCTGTTTCATCAAAGCTTTCAAAGTGAAACTTATAGGCGCCATTGCCCGGTGTCAATGTTATCCGGGCGAGCCCGTTTGATGTACTTAGCCACATGGCCCCCCTGTTATCTTCCAATATATTCAAAACCTGGTTGTCGGGCAACCCTTCCTTTTTCGTCAGCGAGATAAAGCGGTTGGTTTCGGGGTTCAATATGCTCAATCCGCCCCTTGCCGCTATCCACATCAGGCCGCGGCTATCCTGGGTGATATTATTAATGTCATCGCCAATCAAACTGTTAGCGTCGTTGTTCTTCTTATTATAATGTATAACGCCACGTCCGTTTTTCAATATTTTATCTATGCCCGAATATCCTCCTACCCAGAGATTACCTTTGATGTCCTCAAAGAGTGTGGATATATAAGGCGACCTGATATCCGTTTGCTTAAAGGGAGATGAAAATATTTTTTTGTCCCTGTCAAATATTTGCAAACCAGCCGCAAAAGTGCCTATCCATAACCGGTTTGATGAATCTTCCAGGATATTCCACACCCGGTCATCAGCAATGCTGGTGGGCACCTTGTCATTATGTTTGTAGTGGATAAATCTTTTGCCGTCGAAATGGTCCAGCCCGCCAAAATAGGTACCTATCCATAGCTGCTGGTCATGGTCGATACATAAACTGACAATAATATCGCTGCTGAGGCTATTCGGGTTTCGCGGATCGTGTTTATACTGGGTAAACCTACCTGTTTTGCGGTCAAAATAAATTAAACCGCCCCCATTGGTGCCAATCCATAAGTTACCGTTTTTATCTTCAATAAACTTATTAACATCTTCAAAGCTAAGGCTCCGGGGGTCTGAAGCAAAGTGCCTGTATAACGGGAACCTGATAATATTTTTATGATAATAACTTACTCCCTCTCTGAGCGTACTGGCCCACATAATGCCTTTGTTGTCTTTGTAAAGCGATACCGTATTCTGCCCCAATGACTTTGCATCATCTTCCCTGTTTAGCAAATAGGTAATTTTTTCGCTTCTTTTATTCAATACGTTTATCCCGCCATGATCGGTAGAGATCCATATAAGGCCATCGTCGGCCTGAATAACATTAGTGATGTTGTTGGATGTAAGTGGCGTTTCTGCCGATTCTTTTGTGATGTACCGAAACCGCCCCGTCCGGCGGCTGTAATAATAAACGCCTGAATCCATATTGGGGTTAAACACCCAGAGATCGCCTTCACTATCTATAGTTATCGCATAGTTTCTGCCCTTATTATTAGCGGCTTTTTTAAAAATATCGGTATGGTATGTAATTGCATTACGTTTTACATCAAATAGCTCCACTACACCGTCGTCATAAGCAAGCCATAAATTGCCTATCGTATCCAGTGCCATGTCTGTAACAAAACTTGAATATAATGACGGGGTGGAATTACGGTGATTATAATAACGTGTAGCAGTTTTTTTCAGTTCGTTATACCTGTAAAGGCCGGAGTCAGGACGTAGAAACCAAAAGTCGCCTTTGCCGCTGTGAAGTATTTTGGAAACTATCGGATATCCAGGAAGTTTGCAAGCATGAAGCACCGACGATACGTCATTGTTAAACTGCTCGGTTTCGGGGTCGTAAAAGGAATATCCAGCCGGGGTTATTATCCATAATTTTTTGCCGGGCCCTTCAAAAATATTTTTTATAAAATCATCAGTAACGGAGTTTTTGTTATTTACGTCGTGCTTGAATACTTTAAAAGTATAACCATCATACCGGTTAAGGCCCGAAGCCGTGCCGAACCACATAAAGCCTTTGGGATCTTTAAATATGCAATTAA
>Ga0075366_10000587_pt1 | contig 17036 bp, 18 predicted proteins | sample EndMethybrTD3031_FD_72351 | JGI IMG/M metagenome (GOLD analysis project Ga0075366, IMG submission 72351) | Populus endosphere microbial communities from Tennessee, USA - Endosphere MetaG P. TD hybrid TD303-1 | ecosystem: Host-associated > Plants > Roots > Endosphere | place: USA: Tennessee...
AGATGAGCCCGCGTAAGCACGGGCCTTTTATAGCGGTGAACTGCGGCGCTATTCCAGAGGGTACTATCGATTCGGAATTGTTCGGTCACGAAAAAGGCTCCTACACAGGCGCTGTTGGCGAACGTAAAGGTTACTTTGAAACAGTAAACGGCGGTACCATATTTTTAGACGAAATTGCCGAAATGCCCTTAGGCACCCAGGCTCGTTTGCTTAGGGTGCTCGAATCTGGCCAGTACATTAAGGTAGGCTCGTCAAAGGTGGAGAAAACAAATGTCCGCGTTATAGCTGCCACCAATGTTGATGTTTATGAGGCCGTAAAAAGCGGTAAGTTCAGGGAAGATCTTTACTATCGTTTAAATACGGTGCCTTTAAAAATACCGCCTTTGCGGGATAGGAAAGAGGATGTTTACCTGTTGTTCAGGAAGTTTACATCCGATTTTACCGATAAATACCGTACACCGCCTATCCAGCTGGATGAAGAGGCACAACAGGTATTGATAAACTACAGTTGGCCGGGTAACGTGCGTCAGCTTAAAAATATGGCCGAGCAGTTAGCTGTATTGGAACGAGACCGCATTATTACGGGGCCAACCTTGTTAACCTATATCCCCCAGGAGGCTAACGGCCGCAATTTACCAATGCGTGTAGGTAACCCGGGTAAAGAGGATTTTTCTGAGCGGGACATATTGTACAAAGTACTGTTTGATATGAAGCGCGATATGGTTGAACTAAAAAAGCTGGTGGCCGATATTATTGAACATGGTGGCGTATCAGCCAATTATGCTAACCACTCGCAAACCATCAACCAGCTATACCGCGATATTGAAATTCCGGGCGGCCCCGAAGGGCAATTTACTTTACAGCAACCCGTTAATACAAATAACAACAGCGGCAATAATATAAGCGGTAACGATGCGTATAATATAACCCACGAAGCCGAAGAGGTAGAAGAATCACTATCGCTGATTGAAAAGGAGTCGGACCTGATCCGGAAGGCTTTAAAGAAGCATAAAGGAAAACGCAAACTGGCTGCCAATGAGCTGGGCATATCTGAGCGTACACTGTACAGAAAAATAAAAGAGTTAAATTTATAAGGTTGATGAAAAGGTTATACGGAGCAATTGTTGTTTTAAGTTTAGGTTTACTTTCTTCTTGTTACACACTCAAAAACGCATCGATACCGCTTGAACTGAAAACCATCAATGTCCAGTTTTTTGAAAATAACGCTCCGCTGGTGGTTAACAACCTGAGCCAAACGTTTACCGAGGCCCTGAAAGAGCGTATCCGTACGCAAAGTCGCTTAAGTATTGTAAGGAACGAAGGGGATGTGATCATGTCTGGGTCCATTATTGGTTACCAGATAGCGCCGGTATCTATCCAGGCTACTAATAACAATACCGCGCCAATTGCCGATGCCAATAAATTAAGTATCACGGTGAGGGTAAAATGTGTTTATGAAAAAGATAAGAAGGATAAAAATCTTAACTTTGAGGAAAGTATGACGCGGTTTGCCAATTACAGGGGAGATATAAATTCGCAGGAGCAAAAACTCATCCAGGAAATTACAAAGCAATTAACCGAAGATATTTTTAACCGGGCCTTTTCTAATTGGTAGGCATTTCGTACTTTCAACCACGTGGATCAATATTTAAATAACAGGCAAAACGAGATATTATGGGAATTATTGGCCAATCCGGCCGATAATGGCCAGTTGCATAACTATGATTTGCCGCAATTGGTTGATGAGTTTCCGCAAAGCGGCCTGTTAAGGGCTATGCTTGCGCATGCAGGAAACCCAGGCGATTTAAAACAGGCCTCTGCTTATTTTAACCCCCGGTTGCTGCACAAGCTTATTAACGAGCCTGAGAGTTTGCCAATGGTATCTGCAGGTCAAATTGTCGGATTAAAAGGCGGACTGCCACCTGTTTATACGTCGCTATCCTCTGAGGAAAAAGAAAACTATTTTAATATAGGCGCGGTAGTTGAAATAGCCGAAGAGCATGAAATTAATGAACCGGTAAATCAATTTGAGGGATTGGCAGAAGCGCCGGAACCTCAACCAGCTACAGATTACGCGGCCGATGCCGTAATTGATGTGGAAGAACCTGCCGGTGAAAATGCGTTGCCTGCTGAACAGCCGGTGATAGCGGAAGAAAAAATTGACGGTGATATAGAAGATGAGGTTTTTGACGAAATTGTAGGTATTGAAAATATCAGCTTTGATGGCAGCGCCTCAGATATAAAACCTGGGCCGGAGGATAAAGACGATGCCGAAACTGAACAGGCGCCAGCTATCGCCGAAAAACCCGACACGGCTGAGCCCAGGAATAACCGGGAGGATATTAATTTTGAAACAGAAAAATGGATCATTGGCAGCATTGCTTCTACCGACTATTTTATGTTTGATAATTCAATAGCCGATCAAAAAAATACCGATAGGACTGAGCCGGCAGCTGTAAGTTCGCTTCCGGTAGTTGCAGGTACGGGAGATACTGCCCACGATGCCGAAACGGTTTCAAAATATCACGATGAAAAGATGCCATATACCTTTATGTGGTGGCTTGATAAAACACGTAAGGAATATGCAGGTACTTACCAACCGTATTCGCGACAAGCGCAGCAGCCGGCCCGGCACGATATAACTACTGATGAACAACGGGCGCATGCTGCCGACGAATTGCAGCAGCAATATTTTGAAAATATTTTTCACGATAAATCGCTGCAAGACCTTGAGAATGCGCCAATACCCGATGCGCCGGAGGTAAAACGCAAAGAAGATATCATCATCGAAAAGTTTATTAAGGAGGAGCCGCAGATACGGCCTCCGTCCATAAACAAAATAGATAATGAGAATAAGGCCAAAAAAAGTTCGGAAGATAAAAATGAGCTGGTGAGCGAAACCCTGGCGCAGATTTATGCCGACCAGATGCTATATCACAAAGCTATTGCTACTTATAAAAAATTGATGTTGAAATTCCCGGAAAAAAGCCGTTACTTTGCCCACCAAATTGAACTGTTAGAAAAGAAAACGAATTAATATAAAATAAAGAAATGATCATTTTAATTATCCTTACCGTTATTGTATGCGCTCTGTTAGGGCTAATCGTGTTGATTCAAAACCCTAAAGGCGGCGGTTTGTCATCTAATTTTTCAAGTTCATCGCAATTAATGGGCGTTCAAAAAACCGGCGACTTTTTAGAAAAAGGTACCTGGGTATTGGCCATTAGCGTAATGGTATTGGCATTGGCCATTAACGTGGTAGCCAAAGGAAGTTCAGCAAGCACCGCAAACCCTTTGCAAAACCAAATTGATAAGGCTTCAAAACCTTCAACAACTGCACCTGCAACACAACCATTGAATTTGCCTGCTGCACCTGCCCCTAATAAAAAGAACTAAGCTCAAGCTTAAGAAATAGCAAAAAAGCGGCTTTGGATAATTCCAAAGCCGTTTTTTGCATTATGCTTACTGACATCATGGCACGGACAGGTTAAAATATGTTAAGCGCAAAAAGCAATTTTTGGGTTTTGCTGCCATTACAACAGTTAAGTATGTCAATATTTGCCATTGCCCGCCCTTGGCATAATTGATGAGGATTTGGTGGTTGAAAAACTTAAATAAATAAACAGTTATAACTATGTCATTAAACATTAAACCAATCGGCGACAGAGTGGTTGTAGAGGCCGCAGCGGCCGAAGAGAAAACCGCCTCGGGAATCATTATCCCTGATACCGCTAAAGAGAAACCTCAGCGTGGAACTATCGTTGCAGTAGGTAACGGTAAAGTAGATGAGCCTTTAACAGTAAAAGTTGGTGACCAGGTTTTATATGGTAAATATGCCGGTACCGAAATTACTTACGAAGGAAAAGAGTATCTAATCATGCGCGAATCTGACGTTTACGCGGTACTGTAACTAATTATTGAATTATTGAAGGATTGATTTATTGAATCATCCTGAAAGAAATAATTCATCAACTAACAATCAAAGTTAAAACGAAAATAGTTATTGGATGCGGAAAAAAGATTAGGCGATCAGCCAAATCAATAATTCAGTAATTTAATAATTCAAAACTAAAATCATGGCAAAACAAGTTAAATACAATGTTGAAGCACGCGACGCCTTAAAACGCGGTGTTGATATTTTGGCCAATGCGGTTAAAGTAACATTAGGCCCTAAAGGCAGAAACGTAATTATTGATAAAAAATTCGGCTCACCGTCAATCACTAAGGACGGTGTTACTGTTGCTAAAGAAATCGAACTGAAAGATGCTTTAGAAAACATGGGTGCCCAAATGGTTAAAGAAGTTGCATCAAAAACTGCCGATATTGCAGGTGATGGTACTACTACTGCAACCGTTTTAGCACAAGCTATTGTAACTGCAGGTATTAAAAACGTAGCTGCCGGTGCAAACCCAATGGATTTAAAACGCGGTATTGATAAAGCTGTTGCAGCTGTTGTTGAGGACTTAAAAGCTCAATCACAAACTGTAGGCGAAGACAATAACAAAATAAAACAAGTTGCTGCAATTTCTGCAAATAACGATGAGATCATCGGTTCGTTAATTGCCGAAGCTATGGCTAAAGTTGGTAAAGATGGTGTAATCACTGTTGAAGAAGCAAAAGGAACTGAAACTGAAGTTAAAACTGTAGAAGGTATGCAGTTTGACCGTGGTTACCTTTCTCCTTACTTTGTTACCAATGCTGATAAAATGGAAGTTGAGCTAGAAAATCCTTACATCCTGATCTACGATAAAAAGATCTCTTCGATGAAAGAATTACTTCCTATCCTTGAAAAACAAGTACAAACAGGTAAACCATTGTTGATTATTGCTGAAGACCTTGATGGCGAAGCATTGGCTACTTTGGTAGTTAACAAAATCCGTGGTTCGCTGAAAGTTGCTGCCGTTAAAGCTCCTGGCTTTGGCGATCGTCGTAAAGCGATGTTAGAGGATATCGCTATCCTTACCGGTGGTACTTTGATCTCTGAAGAAAGAGGGTACAAATTAGAAAATGCTGACTTGACTTACTTAGGTACTGCCGAGAAAATCATTATCGACAAAGATAACACAACCATCATCAATGGTGCTGGTTCTGCCGATGAGATCAAAGGTCGTGTTGGCCAAATTAAATCTCAAATCGAATCAACTACATCTGACTACGACCGCGAAAAATTACAGGAGCGTTTAGCCAAATTATCTGGCGGTGTTGCTGTACTTTACGTAGGTGCTGCTACAGAAGTTGAAATGAAAGAGAAAAAAGACCGTGTTGATGATGCTTTACACGCAACACGTGCTGCTGTTGAAGAAGGTATTGTTGCAGGTGGTGGCGTTGCCTTCATCCGCGCGGTAGCTGCTTTAGCCGACCTTAAAGGTGATAACGAAGACGAGAACACTGGTATCCAGATCATCCGTCGCGCTATCGAAGAGCCTTTACGTCAAATTTGCCAGAATGCAGGTATCGAAGGTTCAATCGTTGTACAAAAAGTTAAAGAAGGTACAGGCGATTTCGGTTACAATGCACGTACCGACAAATACGAAAACCTGATTGCAGCCGGCGTTATCGACCCAACTAAAGTTGGCCGTGTAGCTTTGGAAAATGCAGCTTCTATTGCAGCCATGTTGTTAACAACAGAAGTTGTATTGGCTGATGATCCTGAAGATGCTCCGGCCGGTGGCCCACCAATGGGCGGCGGCGGTATGGGCGGCATGATGTAATAGCCCTGAGTCGAAAGTCTTAAGTTTATAGTCCGAAGTCACAAGCCAGAAATAGCCGATGACTTACGACTTAATACTTCGGACTTACGACTTGATCATACGTACTAAAAATAAAACCCTGTATGCTTTTGTATACAGGGTTTCGTTTTTTGAAAGAGCGATCATAGTCATTTGAACGTAAACGGATGGTCATTAATTAATCATTTGATTGGTTTTTAAAATTATCTTAACAGCCAAGCCGTATTTTTGTGCAACAATGCTGAAAGATAGTTTCTTAGGCATAGGATTTGAATAAGGTTTGTCACAATGAAAAATATCGCACAAAAGTCAAAACAAATACACAGCGCCATAGTAGATTGGTTGTTGTTTAAAGGCCCCGAATTATTTATAACCATATACGGTAAGTAATTAATTTTTACTTTTGCCTCCAGTTATGGAGTTAAAAGATTTTTATATTGATACGCACAAATGGATAGTAGATAATTGGGTGCGTTACTCGTTCGGATTAATAGTTCTAATTGTCGGTCTTTGGTTCATCAAATTTTTAAGGGCGCGGCTACGCAACCGGATGCTTCAAAGGCAGGTACACTCCTCGTTACAGCCCTTTCTTCTTAGCCTTACAATTACCAGTCTTTATATATTACTTATAATTTCGGTAATTAATATTTTCGGTTTCCAGCTTACTATTTTCACTACTATAATCGGTGCATTTAGCGTTGCGGCTGGTTTGGCGCTTTCGGGTACCTTTCAAAACTTTGCCGGTGGTGTACTTATCCTGTTATTAAAACCTTTTGAAGTAGATGATAGCATAATAGCACAAGGTCAGGATGGCAAAGTTGTATCTATCCAGATTTTTTACACCGTTTTAATTACTGCCGATAACAAGCAGGTAATTATCCCCAATGGGAAGCTTTTTAACGAGGTGATTGTAAATGTAACCCGCGAGGGCAAACGCCGTTTGGATTTTGAAATTAAGATAGCCTACGCCAATGATCTGGATAAAGTGAAAGGGATCATCAACGATGCCATCGCCTCAACTCATGACCTGCTTACGGAACCTGCCGCAAGGGTGGGTATCATCAGTATGGAGATAGATTCGGTACGCATCACCATAAATGTATGGGTGGAACCAGCCAACTTTTTAACAGCGAAAATAGCTTTGCAGGAGAAGATATTCAAGAATTTTAGCGCTAATGGCGTGGCTTTCCCGAAGGCGGGATAGGGGGAGAGCAAAGAGCCAAGAATCAAGAGTTAAGATTTTTTCGGTAAGGAGTTGTTTTAGCCGTTGTACAAGGTGCGATCAGGCGAAGACGGGAAAATATTTACGGGCTGATGTGCTGGCAAAGGTGCTTTTATAGACGCAATCTCGCCCTGAAACCATAATCTGCCTTTCACCAGCGTTCCTTTTTGTATTTTATCGGCTTTTATATTATCGTTAGATACATATGCGTTAATAACCAGATGCTTTCCCGACATTTTGTTGTGGGCAAACTTTACAGCCATCACACATCCTATAGATAAGGAGTCGACAGCTGTTCCTTTTATTTCAAGAATTACGCCTTCAAATGAAAAATAGCTTTTGTTGCTAAAGTTTTTACTTGGCTTAAAACCTTTAGATTGCTGGTCAATGTCATTGGTGTTTCTATCAGATTTATAAAGCACCAGTACAAAGGCCGAAAGCAGTACTTCAATCATCCTTTGACTTTGGTAGGCGTGTTTGTTAACCGCGTAATCTGTGGCAAAAAAGCATACCGGCGTATCATTGTTCAGGCTGCCTTCAATCTCAGCTTCTATAACCGGATGGCCGTTATTCCATTCTATAATTTGTTTGGGATAAAAATTGCTTTTGATATCTGTTTGTAAATATGGATATATAGCTTCTCGTTGGTCATTAATTGTTACAACCCGCAAATATGGATTATTTGCATTACCACCCCACCTGGCAAAAGTAGATTGCCTTATAGCCGCATCTCCATTAAGCATAATGGGGGCACTCTTTAAAGCATGGCTGGCAACTGCATATAGCAGGTTTCTGCCATTTAGGTGATAATATCGTTTATCATTTATTAAAGCGCAAAAGTGAAAAGAATGATCTTCTCCCGGATCGAAAACTATCTCCACCGATGATCTTAACACCGGTTGCGGTTTTTGGGCTAATTGCTCATATAGTTCAAAAGAAGTTAATGCAGGTTTGCTACGGGTTTCATTAAACCATTTTTTATAGTTACGCTGTGCCCGGTCTAAAACCACGTCGAAGTGATCTTCATGCAAGCCCATATTAATTAAAATAGTTTTAACCTCATCCTCCTTTTTTCCATCGTTTATCATGGCATTGGTGGCAATATCTATGTATTGCAAAATGCTTGTCGCCCGCCTGGTATATAAAGTAGGATCTAACCGAGGTTCGGATTGGTGTTTTTGAGCCTGTTTGGCCGCAAATTCTACCCCATGAATAAGCAATTTGATTAATTCAAATATCGCCATAACCTTATATCTTTTGCTTAGCCTTCAGCTCCAAATACTTGTTAATTGTATTAACGGTCAAATTTTGCGGCGCACTTAATATGGATTGTATTCCATATTTGGCCAGCTCTTTTACAATCAGTTTTTTATCGTAAGCAAATTTTTCGGCGATGGTTTTTATGTAGATACCTTCCAGGTCGGTAGCCTGTTTCTCGCTCAGGGTTTTAAGCTCGGTATTTTCAAAAAAAACAACCAGCAGCAGGTGAAATTTGGCTATTCGTTTCAGATAAGGTAATTGCCGGTTAAGGGCGTTCATGCTTTCGTAATTGGTAAAAAACACTACCAGGCTGCGTTGTTTTATTACCGTACGCACAGTGCTGTATAATAGCTCCATATTAGTTTCCAGATAGCGGGTGCGCTCCTTATACAAAACCTCCAGTATCTTATTCAATTGCGACGATTTTCTATCGGCAGGAATAACCGCGCCAATTTTTTCAGATGCCGTAATTAAACCGGCCTTGTCCTCCTTTATCAGTGCTACACTTGATAGTACCAGGCTGGCATTTATAGCATAATCCAACAAGCTTAAACCTTCAAAAGGCATTTTCATGGCCCTTGATTTATCTATCACGCTATAAACGTGTTGCGATTTTTCGTCGGTATAGGAGTTAACCATCAGGTTGCCTTGCCTTGCGGTGGCCTTCCAGTTAATGGTGCGGTAATCATCGCCCGCAACATAGTTTTTTACCTGCTCAAACTCCAGGCTATGGCCAATGCGGCGTATTTTTTTGATGCCGATATCTGTTAGGCGGTTAGAGATAGCCATCAGCTCGTATTTACGCATCTGCAGGAAGGATGGGTATGCCGGCAATGTCTCGGACTGCGCAAAAGTGTAACGTCGCCTGATAAGGCCTAATGCGGTTTTAACAAATACGCGTACATCGCCAAACTCATACTCCCCGCGTTTAGTGGGCCGTAGTGTGTAATTGATCTGTTTACGTTCACGCGGTTTCAGGTTGGTTTTAAACCATACATCGCGTTTTTGAAACTGAAAGGGGATCTCATCAATAATAGCGACATCGACAAGAAAGGCATATCTATTCTCGATATAAACGCTTAAATCGTTTTCGTCGCTGTTGCTCAATCTTTCGGGCGCAAGGCGCCTGGCAAATATGCCATCGGCTGTTGTATAAAGCATCAGGATATCAATAAAAAACAACACCATCAATACCACAAAGGCCAGAACAGGAATAGTACCCAGCCATGGGAAAAAGAACGTGAGTAAAAACAATACAACACATACACCCAGGCCGGTAAATAATCGGTTGGTTAAAAAAAGATCTTTATAAAACAGGCGGAAGAATTTTTTCACACGATTATTTTAACGGGGAATTTCCAGTTTTTGAATAATTTGCGTTATTACGTCATCCGGACTCGCGCCTTCCATCTCCCTATCGGGCGTTAGCATAATACGGTGCCTTAAAACAGGCGCGGCAACATAAATAATATCTTCCGGGGTTACAAAATCCCTGCCCTTAATGGCGGCCAACGCCTTGGCCGCGTTGATAATGGCCAGCGATGCCCTTGGCGAACCACCCAGGTACAGCGATTTATGGTTACGTGTACCATAAACTATTTTGGCAGTAAACTCCAGCAGTTTATCCTCAACATGAAGGCTTTTTACCTGTTGCCTTAATGCTATTATATCGGCTGCCGATAAAACCGGCTCAACGTGGTTGAGCTGGTCTGTTGTTTTTTGGCTATGCTGTTGGGTTATAATTGCAATCTCTTCTTCAAGGGTGGGATATTTAATCTCTATCTTAAACAAAAACCTATCCAGTTGGGCTTCGGGCAAGCGGTAAGTGCCTTCCTGTTCAACGGGGTTTTGGGTAGCCAATACCGTAAATGGTTCCTGCATTTTATAGCTATGACCGTCAATAGTTATCTGCCGCTCTTCCATCACCTCAAACAAAGCCGACTGCGTTTTGGCCGGTGCACGGTTAATTTCATCAATCAGTATAATGTTGCCAAAAATTGGCCCCTTCTTAAATTCAAACTCGGTTGATTTAGGGTTAAATACCGAAGTGCCTAAAATATCTGATGGCATCAAATCCGGAGTAAACTGTATGCGCGAATATTGGGCATCTATCGCCTTAGCTATCAGTTTGGCGGTAAGTGTTTTAGCCACGCCGGGTACACCTTCTATCAGGATGTGCCCATCGGCCAGTATGCCGGCTATCAACAGATCGATAGAATCGTGTTGCCCCACAATAATTTTTGCCAGCGTCGCTTTTATCTGCTCAACCGCCTGGCTTAGCTTGGTCATATCTGTTCGTTGTTCAAAAATATCATTTTCCATTGTATCGGTTTTGGCTGTAAAATTTCTCTATAAGTTTGTTAAATCTGATCAGTTCTATATCGGATATGTTTTCGCGGGTATCTATGAAATTGATGGTATTAACCAGATCTGTTATAAATTCCATTGGTGTACCTGTTTTTTGGGATAAGGTGCTTATAAACTCATCGTCGAGGTTATTGGTTTTTAAACGATAGTTATCTCTAAAATATTCTAACAGGTAAGTTGCCTTTTTACGGGCAATATTAGCATTATCGCGCTTTTCATAGTATACCTGGCCAACGATACTTACAAATTCTACGGTTGAATTTGGCAATGGTTCAATAACAGGGATAATACGCTGCCGGCGCTTGGCTTCGTAAACGATAAAAGTCATTAGCCCAAAGAAAGTGATGTAAAATGCCCAGCGTAAAACGGGGTTGCGTAAAAATACACGCATGCTTGATTCATCGTCGGACCGGCCGAGGGTATAATACTGATCCCATATTAAATGAGAATCGTTTTTTAAAACCGATAGAGCCTTTGATGCATATTCGGCATTATTGTCGCTTAACATGCTAAAGTTGGTAAACATAAGTGGATTGGCATTTAAATACATATTGCCCTTACCAATAGCGTATTTCACAAAATTTGTATGATGCCCGGTGTTGCTGCCCAATGCTATAAGTTTTGAGGTATCTATTCGCCTGAAGTAGCCGTCACCTATTCCTTTTTCGCCTCCATAAAGCTTGGTAGTATCAAGGTACTTGTTGTTAAATTTAATGCCGACCCGGCTTTTATTGTCAAACTCAACCTGCGCTTCAATCCCGAGGTTTTTTCTTAGCTCGTCCCCAAAATACGATGCTGCGATAAATACATCATTGCCTGCGCTTATGTAGTTTTTAAGTTTGGCATAATCGTATTCGTTAAATTTTACCGAATTGCAGATAATAATATAGGTGCCATGTTTTATTCCATGATCGTTAAGTACGTTATAAACCGGTTCGCGAAAGGTAGATATTTTAGCGCCGGGAAAAATGTCGTCAATGCGGTTATATAATATATAGGTACCAAAGGGTATCTTATCGTTAATATCCAACGTATTATCCCAGTTTATGGGCTTGGGGCGGTTGTATTGGGCTATAAGGTACACCAGCATTAAACAGCCCAGCACGGCAATGTATAGTTTTAAACTTTTCATGACAGCAGCTGTTTAAATTCCTGGAAAATGGTATTGATCTTTTGATACGAATCTCCGTCAACCGGGAAGTCGCCATACCAGATATACTCAAACTGCCGTGTAACAATAATAAATTGCCGGCGCCTGTCTGGATCTGTTAGTTCATTGATATAAGCTGAATTGGTTTTTTCTACGCGCCAGTTGATCAGATTATGGTCGCTCAGCTGTTTAAGGCTGCGCAGGTAAAGCAACCTTACCGCAAGGCGATAGTTTTTAATAGCTAATGCATCTTCAATGGCCTGGTCAAAACTTATTTCGTGAATGTTTTCAATAGATTCATCGTAAGGAAGTGGAACTTGTTTCGGATCTTTTTTAAAGAGGTGCCAGGCGTTAATGCCCAACAACTTTAAAATAATATAAATTACACCAAACGCGGCAATGCCAATAATTAAATACTTAAACACCGTAGCAGAATTATGCCCCATGGACGAACCTCCGAATATTTTGCGGAGTAATTCATCAACCCACTGCCAAAAGTTATCCCACAGGTGCCAAACCCAGTTCCAGAACCTGTCCCACCAGGTAATAACCTCCTTTTTGGTATGGTAATTAAAGTCCTTATCGTTTTTATAGGCTTTTAATGATGCCGCGTCAAAGCGGCGTACGTTTATTTTAGTGCTGTCGGTTTTAAGTTTTGCAGGCGATACTTTAACTGCAGCATGCTTTAATGCGGCCACCGCTTTAGCGTTCCCCGTCGCGCTTATTTTGAACAATATAACCAAAGGCTTAAACATATCAGGTGTTAATATTGCTCGGTTGGGAATTGATCAGAAGGAGAATCAGTTTTGCCAAACATTTTTATGCGGTTTACCAGGCTGCTACCCTCGCTATGCTCGGTTAGGCTGTAGTAAACCAGTGTAACGGCAATAATAGGCAACAGCCATAAAACCTGGCCCGCATTAAAAATTATTGCTTGTATAGTGTTAAAAGTGGTATCAAAGCTATTGCCGGTTAGCCATTGGCTGCCGCCATAAAATATAACAGCAGGTATAAAAAATACCAGTAAGCCCATTCCCACAATGATAGATAAAAGGAAAATGACACCAAAGGTAAACCACCAGTTTTCTTTAATAATACGGAAAGCTTTACGGATGGCATATTCCAGGTTAGTGTTCTCGATGATTATGATCGGAGTTACCAGCGCGAAGACAGGACTGAGATAAATTCCCGGTAGAAAACAGAATAAAATCCCAAAAAACAAACCGATGGTTAAAACTACCTGCGCACCAAATACCCGCAAAAAATAAAACTTAAAGTATTCCCAAACCTCCAGCAATGTAGGGGGCTGGTTATCTTTTTGCTTATATATGGCCAAATAGCTTATGGTGGTTAAAATTATAGCGGTATACTCAACCATTTGAAATAACAGGCTGGTGATATTCCAAAATGAAAATAAGCCAGGGCTGCCTTCTTCAACCTGCCGCCACTGGGCAACCACCGTAACAAGCACTCCGGTAACAATAAACATACCGCATATAACCAGATACGATATAATCAAAGGTTTAAAATTTTGCCTGATGATGACAAAACTATCACTTATAATATCGCCAAACTCACGAACCTTACTTAGTTCTATTTTCTCCTTCATTTGTATTAGCAGCAGTTTTTAAATTGTATGACAAGTAGGCCGGATAAATTACCACATACCATATGATAAATAAAAAAGAACCGGTCAAAATGGAAATGCTAAGCCACATCGGCATTTCGGTACGGCGGGTAATAAAGCTTTCAAAAACGGCAGCAGTAACTACAATCGGCGATATTCCCAGCATTATCTTTATACCATCCAACGCGCCTTTTTTTAAGGAAACTGACCTGCTAAATGTTTTTGGGAATAAAATACTGTTGCCCATTATTAAACCAGCAGCACCCGCCAAAATAATTGTCGAAATCTCTAACGTCCCGTGGATCCAGATTACCATCACCGATTTAATGCCCAGCCCCTGGGCTATAAAAAGGTATTGAAAACAGCCAACCATAATGCCGTTTTTAAATAACAGATACATAGTACCTGCAGATAATGTAATACCTGCTACAAAGGTTATTGCCGTTACCTGCAGGTTGTTTTTAGCTATCTGCCAAAACATCAAAAACTCGTTCTGGCTTTTATATACCCCAAAGGGGTCGCCTTTGCTTATGTTTTCGTTAGTCATATTCACATAATCGTCGCCAAGTATCAGCCTGATAAAATTGCGGTCGTATTTAGATGAAAGAACGCCAATAAGGAAAAAGGTGATAAAAAATATAAACGAGTATAATAGCTGCCTGCGGTATTGTACAAAAAGCAGCGGAAGCTCCATCTGCCAGAAAAATATAAAACGATTGGCTTTTTCTTTTTTGTTTTTATATATCGACTGGTGAAAGCCTGCTGCCAGCCCGTTAAGGTAAATCGTTGTTTTTGATTTTGGATAAAAGGTTTTGGCGTAAGCTAAGTCATCGGTAATGGTTATAAAGCGTTCGGCAAGCTCATCAGGATCACTGGCAGGGTCGGTTTCATAGCTTTTCCACCGGGCCGAATTTTGCTTTATAAATAATGGTTCACGCATTGTGAAAGGGTCAAGTAATTTTTTGTTAAAATAATAACAATATTTGATGTGTGGATATAAACACGTCAAATAGTTAATTTATATTTGTTATACATGCAAACAGTAAAAATACGCACCTCGCAAAATATTGACATTGATTATGAAGTTGCCGGTCTTGGCGATAGGGTACTTGCCCGCATTGTAGATACGGGGGTATTTATGGGGCTCCTATACGCTATCTATATTATTGTTATAGCGTTTTTTATCGGTACTATGGAGCGACTGGATGGTAAGAGCGCGCCGGTTGTACTAATAGTTATTGGCGTTATATATGGCCTCATCACCATTTTTTATGACCTGATTGCGGAAGTGTTTTTTAACGGCCAAAGTATTGGCAAATATGCATTAAAAATACGCGTGGTAAATATTAACGGCGCCCGGCCAACGTTGGGGCAGTTTTTATTGCGATGGGTTTTCAGGTTGGTTGATTTTTTATTAACAGCGGGAATAGGCGCCGTGATCTCGGTCGCAGTATCCGAAAAAAAGCAAAGGATTGGCGATATTGTAGCGGGCACTACAGTTGTTAAAACCACACCCAAAACAAACCTGAACGAATTGTTTTTTAATTACCAGGACGAAGATGAATATGAGCCCGTGTTTAGTGGCGTTAGCGACTTGAAAGACTCGGACATGACCTTGATATACGAGGTGATAACCAATTTTAAAGCAACAGGCAATAGCAGCCTGGTTTACAATATGGCTGTACAGGTAAAAAGTCATTTAGGTATCGAGCTCCCGTCCGGAATGAATGAGTACGACTTTTTGCAGACTGTGGTTAAAGATTATAGCTATGTAGTGTCAAGGCAGGGCGTTTAATTGCCGTATAGGGTATACATTTTATAAATGTAAGCGAACAGGATAATGTTGCCGGTTATTAGATACAATGTTTTGGTAATAAGGTGCTTTTTATCAAAACGGAGTTTTGTTTGTAATGCCACAAACAGTATGGTAATAATAAGCGGGATAGCTGCCGGGTAAAGTGTTAAGCTTTGGTGCAGGTTACCCTGTAGCAGGGCGATGACGGAGCGCTGAAAGCCACAGCCGGGGCAGTCAATACCGGTTAATTTTTTAAACGGACAGGGTATTAAATGATTATGCAGCCATTCAATAAACATGAAATGGCTGCATAATATGGTATAACGATGCATAATTATGCCTGAGGATCAAATGGTTTTTGGTAATCGCCAGATCCAAAACGATTGTTCATATTTGCTTCTTTTGCCGATGGGCCTAAATATACCGCGTCGCCAAAACCTAAAATAGGCCAGAAGATAGGTCCTAAGATGACTAAGCCAATGGTAAAGCCCTCACTTTTTCCAAAGCTTTTGGCTACCAGGTTGTAAACCCATATTAAAAATATAAATGAGGTACAAGGGAAAAGCATAAGAAGGAACCACCAGATTGGCTTACCAACAATTTCACATAGTACAATATAATTGTAAATAGGAATTATAGCAGCCCACCCCGGTTTTCCGGCTTTTGTAAATACTTTCCACATACCTGCTAATGAGATAAGGGCTATCGCAATAATGACCAGAAAGAAACCAGCACCAAACGCTGGAGCCGCAGAAGGATAATTTTCCATTTTTTTGAAGGTTTAGTAAATAGTGTGTTTGTAAGTTTTAGTTGTTGCAAATTATAAATTTTTTTAAACAAAAATTAAGTATCCCATCATATTTATTACAAATAATGCTTGCGTTATTATTTTTAAATTTGACATCGATGCAAAGGGAACAAATTTCGGTATTTGATATGTTTAAAATAGGGATAGGGCCGTCAAGCTCGCATACCCTTGGGCCATGGCGGGCTGCGCAGCAGTTTGTACAATCGCTGCAGCAACAGGGTGTATTGCCGCTGGTGGGCCAGGTACAGATACTGCTTTATGGCTCCCTTGCCAAAACAGGCCGCGGGCATGGTACTGATATTGCCATACTGCTGGGCTTAAGCGGAGATGATCCGGTAACTTTTGAGGTTGACCAAATTACTCCTAAAATTAACCAGATCACTACATCACATAAATTGATATTGGGCGGAATTAAAGAAATTGAATTCTCTGTAATTGACGACCTCCTGTTTTTATTTAACGAAAGCTTGCCTTTTCATCCCAACGCGGTAACCTTCCAGGCGTTTTTGAGCAATGGCAAAGCCGTGTCCGAAACCTACTATTCCATCGGCGGAGGATTTGTAGTTAAAGATGGGGCATCTGCCCAATCAAAACATGAGGTCGACCTGCCGTTCCCGATTGATACTGCCGCCGATTTATTGCATTGGTGTATAAAAACGGGCCTTCGCATTTCAGAAGTGGTGATGGAAAATGAGTTGGCCTGGCGTAGCGAACATGAAACCCGCGCGGGTGTGCTGAATATTTTTAAGGCTTTAAAAGAGTGTATGTATCGCGGCTGCCATACCACGGGCCAGTTGCCTGGTGGTTTAAATGTGGCCCGGCGCGCCTTTAAATTGAATGCAAAACTAATAAACAACCGGCCTTACAGTAATTACGATGAATGGGTTACCGCCATAAGGCAAACAGGTGACAGCTTTAAAAATATATTGGATTGGGTGAGCTGCTTTGCGCTGGCTGTAAACGAGGAGAATGCCTCTTTTGGCAGGGTAGTTACTGCCCCGACAAACGGAGCTGCCGGCGTTATCCCAGCCGTATTACAATATTATATTGTTTTTTGCGATGGTAACACAGATGAAAA
>Ga0075366_10000588_pt1 | contig 16988 bp, 13 predicted proteins | sample EndMethybrTD3031_FD_72351 | JGI IMG/M metagenome (GOLD analysis project Ga0075366, IMG submission 72351) | Populus endosphere microbial communities from Tennessee, USA - Endosphere MetaG P. TD hybrid TD303-1 | ecosystem: Host-associated > Plants > Roots > Endosphere | place: USA: Tennessee...
GGATGCATGCAGGTACGATGTGCCCCATGATTTATTCAAGCCTACCATTACGCGGGCGTCCTTTTCTTTATAGTTGGTGCCATAAACCCGGCCGTCGTGCTCGTTTTGGTAATTTTTGGCCTCTTTGGCAGATAATACTGTTCCCCATACAAAACCGTTTTGATTGCCCTGTAAGCGGAATGATCCATTAAGCAAGCCCTGGTTGGTGCCGTAAATCCCTTGCACGGCCCCGGCTATTGTGCCTTCGGGAACCGGAGGCGGCGAGATTAAATTTACCACGCCGCCAATAGCGTCGGAGCCATAAGTTAAGCTGGCCGGGCCTTTAATCACCTCTACCCGATCTACCGAGTTTTGGTCAACTTCTATACCATGTTCATCGCCCCATTGCTGGCCTTCCTGGCGTATGCCATCCATCAGCGTAATTACCCTGTTATAACCCAGGCCATGAATAAAGGGCTTAGATACATTTGGCCCTGTTGTAACGGCACTTACACCTGGCAGTGTGGCTATCTGATCAATAATATTGCCCGATGCCGCACGCTGCTCTAAATAAGCTTTACCAACGGCAAGCATAGGCACAGGGCTGCGCTTTATTTCTGTGGCTTTACTAACACCGGTAATAACAACTTCGCCTGTTTCAACCGATGAGGTTTGCATTTTTACATCATATACGCTGGTCTTCGAAAAATCTACCCGTTGGTTGATGGTAGAATAGCCCAGGTAGCTAACCTGTACCAGGTAAATGCCCTTTGGAATATTGCTAAAACTATATTTGCCATTCGCATCGGAAATGGCGGATTTGCGCAAATCGGGAATATTAATAGTAGCGCCAATAATGGGTTGGCCGGTAGCTTTATCGGTAATGGTGCCTGATAGCGTTCCGATAATGTCCGCGGATGAATTGTTAAGAATAAGTGGTGTTGCTTTTACGGCTAAACCTATAAACAATAATATAAAGAAGCCTATGAGCTTTAATTTCATAACAAAAGAATTGTAAATCAATAAATACCGCTAATAAAACGGCTTTGTTTGTAAAAAGAATGATAAAAGGATGGAATTGTTACGAAAGCGCTGGCGGGGCGCGGCCTGCAGCCAATACAAGCGAATAGCTTATAAAATCATAATTACAAGCTTTAAAAACATGCATTGCAACCGGCTGATGAGTTGGATATAAAGCATTATCAACTAACACGAAGTTGTGATGCATGGCATCGCACATATCGCATTTTTCTTTAATCGTTTGTGGGGAATGGGGACTTTTTACAGAAACTGTTTTTAAAACACCCTTTAAGGAATGATGCTGGTGCGAATAGACCATATACTGCCCTGCAATAAAGCAGATCAATAACAGCCATGAGTAAATAATATTTACCTTGTTTTTCTTCACGTCAACACCTTGTATAGGATACAGCAAAAGTAAACAATAAAATCGTTAAATGAATTTGTTGGATGCAATTCAAATTGTCGCCGTTAATTAACGATTTTATCTGAAACAAATCATAATGCCAGGAATGAAATAATTTACGACAATCAGAGAACAATTTACAGAAGCCTAGGTCAGATGCGATAGCCGGCTTCAGGCATTAACTGACGGGGCTTGCATTGAAAGTTCTAAATATTTATGATATTTAATTTTAACCAAATTCATTAATCATAGACTAAATTCAAAATGTTTAACCAAACCTTATATTTAACGGAAATGACCCAAATGGTTGACAATGCCATTAAACGACTGCAAACTGAAAAGCCCGCTTTTAAAATTTATACTGCAAGCATTTGGACGAACCCCGATGCTGCCGTAAGCTCAATTAACTTCGATAGTAAGGAAAACTCACTTAAAAAAGTGACTGAATCAAATAACTGGAACAAAAAATACTACGAGCAATATTTAGCTGAAGGAGATATTGAACAAGCAGAGCTATTTAAGCCGAATCAGTATACAAGAATTTGCAATCCTGCAGATTTTGAATTGAGAGACTTTGAGCAAGTTTCCAATCAAAGCTTCTCCGAAGGATGGGAAAGTGAAACCGACGGAGAATGCTGGACAGAAATTGAACCAGCTTTGATCGAAGTTGGTAATTATGCTTTTTCAATAATTAAAGAATTGAACATCGAAGACGGCTTTGAATTAGCGATAAATAGTAATGAAGATTGGTATGATAAGACATGGCCGTTGTCATGATATACAACAATAATTTTCCATTAAATAAATAGGCTTGCAGAATATCTGCAAGCCTATTTAAAATATCCCATATGGGATATTTTGTGGTCCCGACGAGAATCGAACTCATATCTAGAGTTTAGGAAACTCCTATTCTATCCGTTGAACTACGGGACCGGTTATGTCTGATAAAAGACAGAACCTTTTATCAGCTTGCAAAGGTGCAAATTATACCTGAAAAATCACATGCCTTAGCAGCAAATTTTTATCGGCACGGAAATGCAGTTCCATCTGCACATCTGAAATCTATAATCTGCACATCTGCTACCTAATCACGGCTCCTGTATGGAAGTCATCAACCGGCGCAATAAAGCTTAGTTTGCCTTCGCTGTTCTCGGCCATCAGGATCATTCCCTGTGATATGATGCCTTTAATTTCGCGCGGTTCTAAATTTACCAGGATGCTTACTTTTTGGCCAATAATGGCCTCGGGCTCGTAATATTCGGCAATACCCGATACAACTGTCCGTTGGTCGATGCCTGTATCAATAGTCAGCTTGAGCAGCTTTTTGGTTTTGGCCACTTTCTCGGCTGCGAGAATAGTACCGGTACGGATGTCCATAGCCGCGAAGCTTTCAAAATTAACATTCTCTTTGGCGGGCTGCACATTTATAGCTTTTTCCGGGGCGGCGGCTTCCTTTTTATCCTGCAGCTTTTTTAGTTGGTATTCAATCGCGTCGTCCTCAATTTTGTTAAACAATAACGTGGCCGGGTTTAGCTGATGGCCATTATCAAAAGTGATCTCCTGGTCGTAGGCAATCACTTCGTCGGGCAGGTTTAACATTCCGATAATTTTTTTGGCTGTAGCGGGCAAAAACGACTGCGCGGCGGTCGCCAAATGGCCAATGATAAGCAAACAGCTATGCAAAGCCTCCCGTGTACCTTCAGGATCGGTTTTAATAGCTTTCCATGGCTCCTTTTCGGTAAGGTAGCGATTACCCAGGCGGGCAATGTCCATTACCGCCTGTAAGGCCTGGCGATAACGATAAGCTTCAAGATTTTTTTCTATCTCGTCATAACAAATCCCAATCTCGGTATTCAGGTATTCATCCCGCAATTCCAGTTTACCAGATGCACATTCAACCTTACCATCGTAAAATTTGTGCATCAGTATCATTACCCGGTTTACAAAATTGCCCAGTATGGCTACTAACTCATTATTAATGCGGGCCTGGTAATCTTTCCAGGTAAACTCGCTGTCGCTGGTTTCGGGTAAAATAGAGGTTAATACATAGCGCAGCTCATCCTGCCTGCCGGGAAACTCCTCCAGGTACTCATGCAACCAAACGGCGTGGTTGCGCGAGGTTGACAGCTTGTCGCCTTCTAAATTTAAAAATTCGTTGGCAGGTACGTTTTGCGGTAAAATATATTCGCCATGGGCGCGCAATATTGATGGGAAAATGATACAGTGAAACACAATATTGTCCTTGCCAATAAAGTGCAGCAGGCAGGCATCATCCTGCTCATCGGCCTGTTTTTTCCAGTATAGCTGCCAGTCCCTGTTGTTATCAATAGCCCATTGTTTGGTTGCAGATATATAACCGATGGGGGCATCCATCCAAACGTATAGCTTTTTACCTTTAGCTTCTTCCAGGGGCACATCAATGCCCCAATCCAAATCGCGGGTCATGGAGCGGGGTTGTAGGCCCGATTTTAGCCACGATTTACATTGGCCAAATACGTTGGTTTTCCATTCGCCTTCCTTGGTATCTATCCATTGCTCCAGCCAGGGCTGATATTTATCAAGCGGCAGGTACCAGTGCTTTGTGGGTTTTAAAACCGGCGTTTTTCCGCTCAGTGTAGATACAGGATTTATCAGGTCGGTAGGATTTAGCGAGGTGCCGCAACGCTCACACTGATCACCATAGGCATTTTCATTGTGGCAGTTTGGGCAGGTACCGGTAATGTACCTATCTGCCAAAAATTGCTGGTAATCCTCGTCATAATATTGTTCGCTGAATTTTTCAATAAATTCATCCTTTTCATAAAGGTTCAAGAAAAACTCCTGCGATAAATCATGATGTATCGCCGACGAGGTACGGTGATAAATATCAAAAGCTATCCCAAAGGCTTCAAAACTTTCTTTTATCTGGGTATGATATTTATCAATGATGGCCTGGGGCGTGGTGCCTTCCTTTTTTGCCTTGATAGTAATGGCCGCGCCATGCTCGTCAGATCCGCAAACATATAATACATCCTTTTTTTTAAGCCTCAGGTGCCTTACAAAAATATCGGCGGGCAGGTAAGCCCCCGCAAGGTGGCCAATATGGAGCGGCCCATTAGCATAAGGCAATGCAGAAGTAACCGTATATCTTTTATATTTGTTGAGTTGTGACATGAAAAGCAGCGTTATAAATAATTTGCAAAGATAGGTTTTTAGTCGGGAAAGTCCGAAAGATGGGAAGGCCGGAAGTCGGCAAGTCCGGAAGACCGAAAGATAGAAAGCCTTTATTATATGGATATGAGTGCATTAACAACTACTTCCCAACCTTCGAATTTTCCGACTTCCGGACTTCCGGACTCCCGGTCTTCCGGACTCCTTCCCCCCTGCCTCAAAAAGGGCGATAAAATAGCCATCACCTGCCCTGCAAAAAAGCTGCCCAATCCGATGACGGATGCGGTAGCGCTTTTAGAGTCGTGGGGGCTGGAGGTTGTTTTAGGCAAAACCATCAGTGCATCCTATCACCAGTTTGCCGGCGACGATGACTTAAGGGCCAGGGACCTGCAGCGTTTTATTGACGACGACAGCATTAAGGCCATTATAGCCGCGCGGGGTGGTTATGGAACCATCAGGATGATTGACAAGGTTAATTTTACCCGGTTTGCTCAAAATCCCAAATGGATTGTCGGGTTCAGTGATATCACCGTATTACATACGCACCTGTTGGCCAATTACGGCGCACAAAGCATCCATGGGCAAATGCCGATAAATATTCCGGATGCGTCTGCAAGATCATTAGATACGCTGCGTAAGGCTTTGTTTGGCGAGGAATTAGCTTACGAGTGTCCGACGCATGCCACCAATCGCGTGGGTAATAGCAGCGGCATCCTTACAGGCGGAAACCTTGCGCTACTTGTTGCGGTCTCGGGTTCGATATCTGATATAGATTATGATGGCAAAATATTATTCATAGAAGATGTAGGCGAATATCTTTATAGCGTCGACCGCATGCTGCGCTGCCTTGACAGGGCGGGCAAACTTAAAAACCTTGCCGGCCTGGTGGTTGGCGGCTTTACCGACATAAAGGACAACGACATTCCGTTTGGTCAAACCATACCGCAAATCATTATGGATATTGTACAGCGCTATAATTACCCTGTATGCTTTGATTTCCCGGCGGGCCATATACCCGATAATTGCAGCCTGATATTTGGTCGCAACGTAAGCCTGAATGTTCAGGAGCAGCACAGCACATTAAAATTTATTTAACCGGGCTACTAAAAATTAAGGCACCGGTAATCATAACTAAAATACTATATTAATCATCAATGGCATTATTCAGCAACTTAGGCAATTATAAAAATACCGGCCTTTTAATTATCCGGGTAGGTTTAGGTATCATGTTTATTTATCACGGGTATCCTAAATTAATAGGCGGGGTAAAAAGCTGGGAACACTTAGGCGAATCGATGAAGTACGTAGGCATCCATTTTTTGCCCGTAGTATGGGGGCTGCTTGCAGCGCTTACCGAGTTGATGGGCGGGTTCCTGCTGATTATCGGGCTCGCCTTCAGGCCAGTATGCATTTTGCTATTCATTAACATGGCGGTTGCAGCCCTAATGCACCTGCGTACCGGCGGCGGCCTGGGCGAAGCCGCTCATGCTATTGAAGATGCCGTGGTTTTTGCAGGGTTGATATTTATTGGCCCGGGTAAGTATAGTGTAGATAAAAAGTAAAATCATCAAATACACCGGGATGTTAACCCGCGTATTCCGATACTTTATTGATTCAAATAAGCGCCAAGCTTTGCCAAAAATGTTTCATCGGTGTCATCATCCTTGTGGTCCTTATAAAACGTTGCTACTTTATCGGCATCTGCCGCGAAGGCCTGTTTTATAGCTTTATTTTTTAAACTTATCTTTTGTGGTGCCGACGTTTTGATATCGGTAACATAGTACACAGCTTCATCAACATACTCATCATATTTATTGCCACTTGATGATAGCCCATTATTTTTAAAATCTGCTTTTACAAACTGAGTTTTGATAAGTTTGTAAACCTTGAATTTGCTGCCGGCTGCCAAAACCTGGCAATAATGTGTGGCATCAATAACCGGCACGTACTCAAATGCCATTGGGCTACCATTCTTATCATAAACAACAAAAGCCTTAACATGTTCCTTGTCGGCCGCTATAGCTGTTTGTTTATCCTGGCTTACAAGCAACGAGCCGCCTACTTTATCATAATTAAACGTATAGTTGTCGCTGTTAACAGGGTTTCCTTTATCATCGGTTACATTGCCCTTAACCCAGGTATCAAAAAGATACCTGCTGCCTTTTGTATCCTCTTTATTGGTGAGATTATAAGCCATTCCAGAGCCTGACGTAATACCAGTTGTTGAAAGACTATTGGCCCCGCCCTGTGCCTTTACTCCTATACATGCTGCAATGCAAATCGCAATAGTAACCGCGGCTATCTTTTTCATATTAAAATTCGTTGTAAAATATCCTATAGGTGTTGCCTCAAAATCAATAAAAAAGACCATTAGAAAAATCTAACGGTCTTTTCTTTTATAAAGTACTTAAAACCAATTAATTCAATGAATCAACAAGGTTTTTCAAAAATGTTTCGTTAATATCATCGTCTGCGTGGTCGGCATAAAAGGCTTTAACTTTTTCGGCTTCCGCAGCAAATACTTGCTTAATGGCCTTATTTTTTATCGCGATTTTTTGCATTGCGCCTGTTTTTACGTTCAAAACATAGTAATCAGGTTCATCAACATACTCGTCATACCTATTGCCGGATGAAGTCATACCATCTGTTTTATAGTCGGATTTTACAAAAGTGGTTTTAGTGTATTTGTAAACCTTGTATTTATCCCCGTCAGATAACACCTCGCTATAATGTGTAGGATTTATAGCAGTTACCAACACAAACGTCTGAGGCTGATCGAGTTTATCATATATGGTAAAGCTTTTTATTTTATCACGATCAACATCTACAGCAGCGCGTTTATCCTGCGTTAACAACAGTGAACCGTTTATTTTATCATAGTTATAGCTAAAATTATCGTTTTTTACCGTGGCACCGGTATTATCAACTACGTATCCTTTAGCCCAACCGTCGCCAACCAAATAGCGGCTGCCTTTGGTATCTTCTTTACGGCTAATATTAAATAAATTTCCTCCTCCGGCAGTAGATAAGTTAAAAAACGAATACCCTTGCGTTGTATTCATGCCCGCCTGCGTGCTGGTAATTTTATCCGGGTCATTCAGCGTCATTGCTTTTTGCGACGATTTACCTGCCTTAAGTACTACTACAAGATTTTCCTTCGGGCTTACTTTCTCATCTTTGTAACCTTTGGCTATTACAAGTAACGGAGAATTACTCTTTACGGGCAATGTAAAAAAGCCCAATGAGTCTGTATATGTAGCAGTTGTCGATTCGGTTTCCTGTATTAGGGCAGAAGCAATAGCTTGCCCCTTTTCATTTTTTACGGTACCAGAAGCTGTGATGGATTGAGCTAATGCAAAATTCACAGAGGCAATTGCGAATATTGAGGTTAAGGTGTATATTTTTTTCATATTAAATAAATTAATCATTAAAGTTAAATATAAAGAGCTTTAAAATCAAACGATTATTAATTTTTTGACAAAAAAAAGAGGCGCCTTTAGACGCCTCTTTAAAATAAATTATTAAGATGTTATTTAACGTAAGTGTCTTCAATCCATCTTGCATTACCAGAACCGGTAACAGAATATTGGAAATGAAGCAAAGCTAACGCCTGCGCAAAGGTATAGGACTTTGTATCGTCATATCCTAAAATTACAGGGGCTTGCGTAACAACGATATTATTTGGTGTGTAATCGCGCGCTACATCGGCTGCATCCAAAGCGATATTGAATTTAGAGAATGTAGCAGAAGCACCAGAACCTGTTTTGGTGTAGGTTACATTATAATTAACTGCAGCCGTATAATATCCACTGGTTACCTTAAAGCTTGTTCCATTAATCGGGAAAATGGTTACCACGTCATCAAATGATCCTCCGGATGCGGCAGTTCCTGCTGGCGGCGGATTACCTGCACCATAATTGTTGTACCTGCGGAAATGCCATGTGTAATCTCCTGCAAAGTCATTCCCTATAAAATGGAAATAATGGATGTTGTAGTTGTCGCTAAGCGGAACGCCAGACGCACTTTTTATAACGATTGGCAACATATAACTCTTCGACGGATCAAGCTTATTTTTGTAAAAAGTGACGCTGAAATTAGCCAGGCGTGTTCCTGCTTTAATAGTTGCTGTCTTTCCGGTAAAAACGTATGCGTTTGATGGCACAGTTTCGTAAAAATTGCTGTTATCGTAAGCGTTATATTTAGCTACCTGCGAAGCATCCACATCCAACGCAACGACAACATCTTTTGATGGTGCATATTGTCCTGTGATATTAACTGTAAAGGTCTTTACAATAGTGTCTCCGGAAGCTGTGATTGCATCGCTGCCAAAATATGGCTTACCGCTCTCCACAAGCTCGGCGAACGCGCCGATATTCGAAAAATCCACGTTCGGCTTATCTTTTAAACAAGATGTAAGCGAGACGGTAAGGACTCCTAATAGTATGATTAATTTTTTCATTTCTTTCTGTTTTAATAATTATTACTTGTGGATTATGGCATCCAGAATATCTTGCTCGTTAACGCATCTGTACCGGAGCCACCTGCAGGCACATTAGCCGAGTTAAGAGTTTGCTCGTTTAAAGGGTAAGGGAAACGATATGGAATGTGCAGCGCTGTATTGCCTGGATAAATAGAAACCGGAAGGGAAGCGGGGATAACTAATCTTCTCCAATCGCTATATGATTCCAATGGATCAACAGAGTTCATGGAGGCCCACTTTTGGGTAATGATCAGGTCAATTTTGTTCCCTGTAGCTGCCCAGGTAGTTTTTGAATTACCATTTTGACTAACATATGTAGCGGCTTTAGCAGCATAATCAGCTACACCCACAAACTTGAATGCTTGTTTAACAGCAGCCTCATACAACACCTGAGGCGTTCCTAATCCAGCTACACCACGTTGAGCGGCTTCAGCTTGTAAAAACAAGCTTTCATGAGCAGGGATCATTATTGCTCCCTGCGCCGGGCCTTTTTGTTTTTGAGTGGCCTGATCAAACCCGGTGCCTACGATTGCAGATATAACTGTATTTGATTCGGTGCCACTTGTGCTGCCATAAACACGGCCTTTAAATTTAGCATAATTAGCAGGGACATCGGCAAGCGGGGTGAGGTAACCTTTTGCAACCTCAGAGCCAGCCGGAGCATAAACATAAAGTAATCTTGGATCTTTATTTGCCTGGAAAAAACTGATTGCATAATCATTACCTCTCCAATAATTGGTATTGGCGCCAGGGTTAGCTTGTGCATTACCAATTACATCAAAATAAAACGGACTAACCTGCGCATCGGCAGCATTTGAATAACCAGGGTTCATAGCAGCATCAGTGCTCAGGAAATCGGCCGGAGTAACGGCACCTATACCAGATACAATGCCTGCATCGCCTATGACTACAGATTCACGGATCAACATCTTCAATTTCAATGTTTTGGCAAATTGTGCCCATTTATCCATATCTCCGCCAAACATAATATCGCTTGATCCTGGGCTGATAGAAGCGGTGTTTGCTTTAGCAGCTTTAATTATTAATATAGCAGAATCGCACTTAGTTATCAGGCTGGCGTAAATTGCCTTAGGATCTTCGTCATATTTATATGAAAATGTAGGATTTACCGATAATGCCTGTGAATATGGAATTTTGTTGTACAAATCAACCAGTCGCTGATAAATAAACGCCTGCATTACTGTACCGATTGCTTTATAGTTACCCAGATTGGGGTCAGCTTTAGCCGTTTTTAACAACAAATTGTAGTTAACTAAATTCTGATAAGCATTATCAAAGTTACCTGTAAAGTTACTGCTGGTTAAGCGGTATAATACATAGGTATCACTTGCCGTATAGCCGCCACTCTGTGTCCAGTAGCCCATCCAGTTTTCAAGCGGATCTGCGTTACCGCCCTGTACATAATTTGCTGTACCTACCAATGAGGCAACCAGGGTATAATTAATGGGCGCGGATGTTGGAGAGTTAGGATTTACATCATTAACACTGAACGTACCCTTCTGACATCCTGTAAGCCCCGCAAATATCATAGCCGAGAAAAGTAAGCCAAGGGCTGCTTTTCGCTTAAATATCGTTTTCGTTTTCATTTTTTCTATCAATTTCTTTGTTAAAAAGTTACAGCTAAAGTACCGCTGATAATTCTTGTTGGTGGAAGCTGGTTAACCGAAGTTCTACCTACCGCGTTGCCGGTATCTTCAGCAAACTCAGGATCGCTCCATTTGTTGGTTGAAGGACGGAACATTAACAGGTTACGGCCAGATATCGCCAGGTTTACACCTTTAATAAATTTAACGTCTCTCAACCATGCTTTAGGTAACTGGTAACCCAAAGATGCTTCTCTTAATTTCCAGGCGGCAGCGCTTACTACATAGTTAGCATCAACACCTAAATAAGTTGTTGGGAAGAATAAGAAGTTACCTTGCTGAGTAAGTATGTTGGTGTTATCAACATAATTTCCCTGGGCATTTTTGTAAACAGAGTTCGGGAATACAAAGCGTTGACGACCGGTAAGGGTTGTGGAAATACCAATACCGCTGTGGTCCTGGCTGTTACCAATCTGGCTAAATATTTTATGACCGCTTCTGTAATCGATAGTTAGATTTAATGTGAAGCCTTTGTAAGATAACGAAGAAGTAATACCCAATATATCGGTAGGGTTAGCACGTCCTAAAACACTTGTGGCCGAAGCACGTGTTGGCAAACCGGTGTTAGCATCAACAATTACTTTGCCTGTTGCAGGATCGCGTGTCCAGTCAAAACCTTTAATTTCAGGGTATGCCTGGCCAACAACAGCGTAAGTGTTACCACCACCGCCAGATAATTGCAATTCTTTAACGGCACCGGCAATACTGTTTACTTTGCTTGAGGTTTTGGTGTAGTTAACAGCTAAATCCCATTTAACGGCTCCGGTTGTAAGTACTTTACCACGTACGTCTAATTCTAACCCTTTATTTTCGGTATTAGCCGCATTTAATAACGCCGACTGGTAACCAGATACACGCGAAACCTGTGCAACTACGATACCATCTGTTGTTTTCTCGTGGTATGCAGAGGCTGTTACAGTTAACCTGTCTTTTAAGAAACCCAAATCCAAACCAATTTCGTTTTCAGTTACTTTCTCTGGCTTAATATCCGGGTTAGCAATTCTTGATGGCAAGTAATAACCAACAGTACCGTTATAGTTGGTTCCTGAAGATACCGTAGGCTGAGTTGCGTATGCACCGTAAGCTATGTACTGAGAACCATTTGCCAATGCAGAGGCGTTACCCGTTACAGAGTGTGCTATACGGATTTTAGCGAAATTGAAGTAATCGCTTTCGGCAATGCTTTTAAATATCTCACTAAGCACAACAGATCCGTCGATATCATAGTAAGGGATATATTTATTAGCTTTTGAAAGTCTGGTATCTAAGTCGGTTCTATATGAACCATGCACGAATGCGTAGCTTTTGTACCCTAATGTTGCTTCACCAAAATAACCCATTTTACGGGCCTGGAAAGTGCCGCTGCTTACACTTGGTGTAGCGGCGTAGTTTGCAACGTTGTATGGTAAAAAGTTTAACGGTCCATTGTTGATAGAACTGGCGGTAATTTTGTTGTCGATATAAGAAGCACCAACGGTACCGTAAATTTTAAAATCGTACGGTAACTTGTAATTAAATGCCAATAACACGTCAGAACTGTATAGCAAGTTATTTAATGTTGCTGTACCGTATTGAGGCAAGGTATTGGTTGCGCTTGCTTTGTGGCCTGCATCGGCAACAGTATCAATAGTACCATCGTTATTTGGATAATAAATATTTTCGCCAATATTACGGGTATAATCGCTAAAGGTTATACCAGCATCTTTATACTCATAACGTGTGCTGGTTTGATCAATAGCTGTACGATATGATAAATTTAACTCTTTAGTAAGTTTTAAGTTAAACTGTACGTTTGCCTGGAAGTGATTTTCAACGTTCAGGTTCCTGATCTGGCTTATTATTTGGCCTGGACTCAGGTAATAATCATTATAATAAGCATCCGGAGTACCATATTTACTTGTCGGATCTTTCAAATCTTTTACCGGAATCATTAACGGCGACTCGATCAGGTCATTGTAAACTGTACCTGTATTAGTTTGATTAGTAGTTTTATAGGTGTAAGTTGCCGAATATGTCGTCGAAAATTTACCATACTTTTTATCACCACCTATGCGGAACACATCTCTGCGGCCTTCATCTTTAGGCATAACAGATTTACTGTGAATGTCCTGACCTGACATGTAAAAGCTGCCGTTTTCTTCACCGGATGTAAAGTTGAAGTTGTGCTGGGTAGTAATACCTGTATCAAAGAAATCCTTTTTTTGGTTTTTAACCGCTTTGTAGGGAACCATCTCAACAGAACCGTCAGGAAAAGGGCGTCCCAATGGCACCATTTGTCCGTTATACTCAGGACCATAAGACTGGTTTTCGTAAGGGATATAATAACGGACGTCATTAAAGTCATAAACCGTAGATTCACCACCATTAGGTCCAAAACGATCAGAATACTCCGGCATATAAGAAACTCTCTCTACCTGCATTGTCGAAGACACTGTTAAAGCAGATGATCCTTTTATACCATGTTTAGTAGTAATTACGATAACACCATTTGATGCATCAGAACCGTAAACCGCAGATGCGCTTGATCCTTTCAAAATGTTAGTTTCGGCGATATCTTCAGGGTTAAGTGTGCTGATATCACTATAGAAGATAGCTCCATCAACTACATATAACGGCTGATTGTTACCCAGTAACGATCTGTTACCACGCAGTGTTACACGGGTAGGCGCAAATAAACCGTTGTTGATAGTGTTCACCTGCAAACCCGACACTTTACCGGTTAAGCCGTTTACAACACTAATAGGTTTTGCCTGTGTAACATCTTTACCAGATACTTTTGCGGTAGAGTAACCTACCGAAATAGCTTGCCTTTGAATACCCAGCGCGGTTACAACAACTTCATTCAACTGACTGTTTGAGCTTAAAAGCACAACATCAAATGAACTTTTTGTACCTACTGCAATATCCTGGGCGGCATACCCGATGAAAGAGAAGGAGAGCACAGCTCCCTGTGGTACACTGAGTGAGAATTTACCGGCAGCGTTGGTTTGCGTACCGCTCGAAGTTCCCTTGATTTTTACTGATACTCCCGGGATGGGTAAGCCATCGTCTTTGGCTGTAACCGTACCAGTAACTGTACGGTTTTGTGCGTGCACCTGCGTTAGGCATAACAACAGAAAGCACAAACTTGCTAGTAGAAGTTTTTTCATTTTGTTAATAATAAGATCAGTTAATAGTTAATTAATGTTAAAAGTAATGTTACGTTATCAAAAAGTCAAGTAAATTCTTTAAAAAGTTAACTTTTTTTTAAAAAAAGCATCTTTTATAATAAATATTAATAATTTTAGTACTATGTATTGCATAATACAATCTTAAACATATATCTTTGTATTATGATCGTCGAAAACACACAAACCCAAATGAGGAAGGGCATACTGGAGTACTGCATCCTATCCATCATAGCCAAGGGCGAAACATATGCATCAGACATAATTGCTGAGCTAAAGAAAGCCCAACTGCTTGTAGTTGAGGGTACTCTGTACCCATTATTAACCCGTTTAAAAAACAATGGACTGCTCACTTACAACTGGGTAGAGTCGCTTTCGGGCCCGCCGCGAAAGTATTATGTGCTGTCAGACGAAGGCCGAAATGTGCTGGAACAGCTGGATAAAACCTGGCAGGAATTAGTTTATGCTGTGCAAACGGCCATTGGAGACAGAAAATAAAAAAACCTGAAATTATTACCCATCATGAACAAAACTATCATCATCAATATAAATGGCATCGTTTTTCACATCGAAGAGGATGCTTATGACGTACTTAAACTTTACATGACCGACGTAAAACGTCATTTTTCTACCTCGGCCGACAGCCTGGAGATAACAACCGACATTGAAAACCGCATTGCCGAAATGTTTAACGAGATTTTGGCAAGCCAAAGCAAGCAGGTTATTGTGGAGCAGGATGTTAAGCTTGTGGTTGAGCAAATGGGCTCGGTTGAGGATTTTGAATCGGCCGAAAGCGATACAAAAGCACCAGGAAACAATGCCTATACCTACAACACCGAACGTCGCAGGCTTTTTCGCGATCCCGATGATCATTTGGTGAGCGGCGTTGCGGCTGGTATCGCCAATTATTTTGACATTCCGGCCGTTTGGGTGAGGCTGGCCTTTGTACTTTTCCTTTGCATAGCAGGCAGCGGCTTCTTTTTATATGTTATACTATGGATGGTGATCCCCAAGGCCATAACCCGTGCCGACAGGATGGCCATGAAAGGCGAAAAGCAGGATTTAAAAGGCTTTAAAAAGAACTTTGAAGATGAATTAAGCTCGGTTAAAGAAAACCTGCACAATTTTAAGCATGAGGCCAGGCCTTTTGTATACAAGACCCGCGATTTTATAGGCGATTTTTTTGAGCACCTCGGTGTGTTTTTAAGAGGGGCCGGCAGCCTGCTTGGTAAAATAATAGCAGGCGGTATATTATTAGCCTGTTTTGGCCTTGCAATCGGGCTTATTGTTCTGGTTATTATGCTATTAGCGTTCGGCAAAACAGATATCTACCATATATTTCCGTTTAATATAGTTAACCACAATACCAACCTTGTATTTATAGCAGGCGGCTTTTTATTACTGGCCATCCCTTTAACTGCTATTATATTGCTCCTCATTGGCTTTTTGTTCAGAAACGCATCATTCAACCGCTCGGTTGGTACTACCTTACTATGTATATGGCTGGCAGCCCTTGGCGCAACTGTATACTATGGCGTAAGGGCTTCGGTTGATTTTAGGGAAGGTGCAAGGTTAAACACGACTATCAACCTTAAAACGCCTGTAAACAACACCTATTATCTACAACTTAATGATGCCAAATACCTGAGTAATGAAGATAGCACCCGCCTGCGGATAAAAGAGCGCTTTAACGGCATGGTTATTTTAGATGACGACTTTAATGGCAACGACGAGATGGACGGACCAAGCCGCGTAAGCATCGACATAGAAAAAAGCGATGTACCGCAACCGGTGCTGGTTGAATCATTTACGGCCCGCGGCCGCGATTATGAAGATGCCCTTACCAATACAAAAAACATCAGGTACCGCTTTATACAAAAAGATTCGGTATTGAAATTTGACCGTCACCTGGAAAGGGCCGCCGGTACATTATGGCGCGGCCAGGAGTTACACCTCACTTTAAAAGTGCCTTTAAATTCAAAATTGGTTATTGATACCAGGCTGGATGTTAATATAGGCTTTAACCTTTATGATTGCCAGCAAAGCAACAAACCGCTTAACTCCCGTGGCGCAAAATTTATGATGAAAGAAAACGGCATTGAATGCGATATCCCGCCGGTACCCCAGGCAACCATCGACAGCCTTAGGCGCCAGGCCGTTGCCGATAGCATTAAAAATGCCACTGAGCAATAAAACCACATCATTATAAAACGTAATGAGATTACTGATAAAATATATAAGCCTGCTATTATTTAGCGGGCTTATTATTCCCTTTTATTACACCACACTTACCCAAAATACACAACGGGCCACAAAGCCGGCATTGTGCATTATCACTACAAAACAGCCTGATAACGACCAGCCAATAGCCCGCGCCCTTATCACCAATATGGCCAAAAACCTATTCCCGGTGTTAAAAAGTTTAATTTCTCTGTAACCAATACCCCCTATTGTGCATCTTATGTAAAAAAGACACAAAAATTACAGACCAGGCCCGGCGGATGCCCCTATGGTTAACCGGCCCTAAAACTGACATACACTATGAACAACAAAGCTTATATCAAATAATTACTAAACACACTTAAGGCCACCGCCAAAACAGCTAAAAACTTATTTACTAATTTTTAAAAGGAGCATTCTCCTTCATGGCATTGTATTGCCCAAACTTTTAATAACACAACAATGAAAACTAAAATCAACTATATATTATGTACACTCCTGCTTGTAGCTATCAGCTGGGGTGTATCCTTTGGCCAAACCGGCAACACGGGCGCCGCCAAAGTATCCGGATCATTAGTAAACGACCAGGGCAAGCCGCTTGACTATGCTAGCGTAAGCATCATCAAAGCAACCGACTCCACCGTAGTTAAAGGTGCTTTAAGTAATGATAACGGCGTTTACACCTTTGAGAAAATACCGGCCGGCAAATACCTGGTTAAAGCTACCGTTGTGGGTTACGTAAAAGCGGTAAGCAAGCCTTTTACTGTTACCGAAGGCTCAACCAAGGTTGAGGTGCCGGTTTTAAATATGCAACCGGGCAATACTACTTTAAAAACCGTTACCGTTACCGCCACAAAACCGCTTATTGAACGTAAAATTGACCGCACTGTAATGAATGTAGA
>Ga0075366_10000589_pt1 | contig 16965 bp, 19 predicted proteins | sample EndMethybrTD3031_FD_72351 | JGI IMG/M metagenome (GOLD analysis project Ga0075366, IMG submission 72351) | Populus endosphere microbial communities from Tennessee, USA - Endosphere MetaG P. TD hybrid TD303-1 | ecosystem: Host-associated > Plants > Roots > Endosphere | place: USA: Tennessee...
GTGATCAGCCAGGTCCAGCAGAACAGCGGCATCTTCATCAGCGTCATGCCGGGCGCGCGCATGTTCAGGATCGTCACGATGATGTTGATCGAGCCCATGATCGAGCTCGCGCCCATGATGTGCATCGCGAAGATGCCGGCATCCATCGACGGGCCCATCTGCAGCGTGAGCGGGGCGTAGAGCGTCCAGCCCGCGGCCGGTGCGCCGCCGGGCATGAAGAACGAGCCCACCAGCATCAGGGCCGCCGGAATCAGCAGCCAGAAGCTGAAGTTGTTCATGCGGGCGAACGCCATGTCGGGCGCGCCGACCTGCAGCGGAATCATCCAGTTCGCGAAGCCGACGAACGCCGGCATGATCGCGCCGAACACCATGATCAGCCCGTGCATCGTGGTGAACTGGTTGAACAGCTGCGGGTTCACGAACTGCAGGCCGGGGTGGAACAACTCGGCGCGGATCAGCAGCGCGAGGATGCCGCCGATCATCAGCATCGTGAACGAGAACAGCAGGTACAGCGTACCGATGTCCTTGTGGTTGGTCGCATACACCCAGCGGCGCCAGCCGGCGGGCGCGCCGTGGTGGTCGTCGTGGGCGTGATCGTGGCCGTGGCCGGGGGCGTGGTGGTCGATGACTGCGCTCATGGCAATTCCTTCTCGTTCTTTACTTGCGTGCCGCGAGCACTTCGGACGGCTGCACGATCTGCCCGGTCTTGTTCGACCAGTTGTTCTTCGTGTAGGTGATCACTGCGGCGAGCTCGGTGTCGGAGAGCTGTTTCCAGGGCGGCATCGCGCCGTTGTTCTGGCCGTTGAGCACGACATGGATCTGCTTGCCCTTGTCGGCATCGAGCACGACCGGCGACGCGTCGAGCGGCTTGATCGGGCCGCCGCCCTTGCCGTTCGCCTGGTGGCAGGCCGCGCAGTTCGCCGCATAGACCTTCTCGCCACGCGCGATCAGGTCGGGCAGCACCCAGACCTTGGCCGGATCGTCGGCCGCAGCCGCCATTTCCTTCTTCTTGCCGTCGACCCACTTCGTGTAGTCGGCCTGGCTCAGCACCTTCACGTGGATCGGCATGTACGCGTGCTCCTTGCCGCACAGCTCGGCGCACTGGCCGTAGTAGTCGCCGGTCTTCTCGGCGCGGAACCAGGTGTCACGCACGAAGCCGGGAATCGCGTCTTGCTTGATGCCGAACGACGGCACCATGAAGGCGTGGATCACGTCGCTCGCGGTCGTGATGATGCGGATCTTCTTGTCGACCGGCACGACGAGCGGGTTGTCGACCTTCAGCAGATAGTCGTCGGCCGGTGCGGGCTTGCCGGTATCGGATTGCTCGCGCTGCGCGACGTCCAGCGTCGAGACGAAGCCGATGCCCTCGCCTTCGCCCTTCAGGTAGTCGTAGCCCCACTTCCACTGGATGCCGGTGGCCTTGATCGTGAGGTCGGCGGCGCTGGTGTCTTTCATCGCCACCACCACCTTGGTGGCCGGCAGCGCCATCAGGATCACGATGATGAATGGCACGACCGTCCAGATGATCTCGACGGTCGTGCTTTCGTGGAAGTTCGCGGGCTTCGCACCGAGCGATTTGCGGTGCTTGAAGATCGAATAGAACATGACGCCGAAGACGCCGATGAAGATCACCGAGCAGATCACCAGCAGGAAGTAGTGCAGCCAGCGTTGATCGGCAGCGATCTCGGTGACCGGCGGGTGCAGGTCGAGCTGGTTCACGGCCGGGCCGCCGGGCAGGTCCTTCACCTTGTCCGCGGCGAGCGCGACTTGGGTCGCGAGCGTCGCGCCAAGTGTCAGGCAGGTCAGGCTGATCTTCGGGCCGATCTGCCCGAGTTTCCCAGCCCCGCGCCGGAGTGCATTGATCGTCGTCGTCATGGTTGCCACTTCAGTTATCGCTTTTTGGATGTCTTAGCGGGCCGCCGGCGGCTGGCTCGATTGCCAGCGTCGCAGGGCCCAGCGCAGTTCGTCGGCCAGTTGCCGGCGCAGTTCGGGGCGCACGAAACGCCCGATCGAGATGCGCCGGCCCTCGCCGGAAAGTTCGATCAATGAGCGGTCGCCGTGCTCGGGCTCAACCCGCACCCACGCCGGCGCGAACTCGACCCGGTTGACGTGCCGCCCGCATGCGTGTTCCACCGTCAGCCGCCCGGGCTGCAGGCGGATCGACTCGCTGTCGGTCGCATGGCGCGCGTAGACGAGCAGCGCAACCGCAAGCGCCGCGAGTTCGGCCCAGGCGAACGGCATCACCAGCGTCGCGCCCTGGAACCAGAAGACTGCGGCAATCAACAGGGACACGAGGCACAAGGAGCCGAACAGGGCCAGGGCCTGGCGCGGCGTGGCCGAGCAGTTGCGCTTGAGCAGCCATTGCACCGACCGCTCGCCGGAGTCACTCTCCCGACCGAAGCGCAGCGGGCTCGCGACCGGTGTCGCAAGCCCGATGGGAAAGTACGAAATGGTCGCTGACATCCGTTGCCGATGAACTCGAGATTGCCTGGAAAGCGTGCCGCAAGAACAAACCGCCGTGTGCCCAAACCGCTTGGAATTGACGACGGTCGCAACGGACCTTCGGCACCCAACGCAAGCATCGGGCCCGAGCAGGGCCCGGGCCAACCGCCGGATTTTAGCGCACGGTCTTCGCTCCCCCGCCGTGACTGTCGCGCGGCGCCGACCGTCCGGAGCGCACCATCGCTCGCATGTCGTCCAGCGAGATGCTGGTGGCCTCGCCCGCCTGCAGGCGCGGCGCAGCGCGAAACGCATGGCCATAAGCCACTTCGAAGCTCACTTCGAGCTTGCCGCTTCGCCCGCGCAATGCCTCCAGCTCGCGCAGCAGGTGCGCGCGCCAGCGCGGTGTGCGCAGCCCACCGAAGCGGTCCGGTGCCGCATTGCCGCCGAGCGTTCGCAGCTCGTCAAGCAGCGCCTGCGGGCTGTCGTACTGCAGCGTCAGGGTTTCCTGATCCATCACCGGGTCGGCAAAGCCCGCGTGCACGAGCATGTCGCCGAGGTCGTGCATGTCGACGAAGCCTGGCGTCGCCGCCGGCCAGCCGAGCCGCGCATAGAGCGCCCGCAACTCGCCGAGCGTTCCCGGGCCCAGGCACGAGAACATCACGAAGCCGTCGACCCTGAGCATCTTCTGCCAGCGTTCGAACAGCGCCGGCGGGTCGACGACCGCGTGCAGCATCATGTTCGCCCAGATCAGCTGGGCGTTCGTCGGGAGCTCGCCGTCCGGCGTCAGCACCGACGGGGCGGACGCTGCCATCCAGCGCTGCGGCGACCACCACGGCGAAGCGGGCTGCGCCGCGCGTCGCGCCCATGCGGCATCGGGCTCGACCACGACATGCCGCGCCTTCGGATAGGTATCGCGCAGCAGTCGGGCCGCGTTTCCGAGTCCGCTCCACCAGTCGACCACCAGCTCGGGTTGCAGCTTGATGATCTCGAGCCGCTGGGCCATGCGGCGTGCCACTTCGCCGTGCAGCCACGGCGGTTGCTGCGCGCGCGCAAGCCGCCGCAGCGCAGCTTCGACGGCCGTGGCATCGAGGCGGCGGGCGTCGAGTTCGGTCGGCACGGGCATCGGCCCAAAGTATATTGAGCCGATGTCCATGCTTCCGACCGCGGGTCTTGTCGACCACGCCGCTGCGGTACCGCTCGCCCAGCGTTGGCGCCTGCCGAGCCAGTGCGCCATCTGCCATCAGTGGGGCGGCGAACGTGTCTGCCGGGAGTGCCTGGCGAGGTTCGCACCGCTGCGCCTGCGCTGCATGCGCTGCGCGCTCGACGTGCCGCCCGGCGTGCCGATGTGCGGCGCCTGCCTGGCCGACCCGCCCGCGTTCGAGCACTCGATAGCGGCACTCGACTACTCGTTCCCGTGGGCCGGCTTGATCACGCGCTTCAAGTTCCACGATGCGCTCGATCTCGCGCCGATGTTCGTGCAGCGCATGCTCGCCGCCTATGTCGCCGACCGGGCTGCGCGGCCCGCCGTGCCGGCGCCGACGTGGCTGCTGCCGGTACCGCTGAGTGCGCAGCGCGCTCGCGAGCGCGGCTACAACCAGGCGTGGGAGCTGACCCGAGGGCTTGCCCGGGCCCTGCGCTGCCGCGCCGACGCAAGACTGCTGCTGCGCGTGAAAGACACCGCCCACCAGCTCGCACTGCCGCTCGGGCAGCGTGCCGCGAACGTGCGCGGCGCGTTCGCCGTCGAGCCGCGCCGGCGCGACGAGCTGCGCGGCCAGGTCGTCGCGATCGTCGATGATGTCGTGACGAGCGGCGCCACCGCCGCCGAGATCAGCCGCGTGCTGCTCCATGCGGGTGCCGCGCAAGTCCACGTCTGGATGCTCGCGCGCACGCCACGCCCGCAAGATCGCTGAATACCGAAGCCCCCCGCATGTTCAACATCGTCCTTGTCCATCCGGAGATCCCGCCCAACACCGGCAACGTGATCCGGCTGGCCGCGAACACAGGCTGCGCGCTGCACTTGATCGAGCCGCTCGGCTTCTCGATGGACGACCGCCAGCTCAGGCGCGCCGGCCTCGACTATCACGAATACGCTGCGGTGCGCACGCACGCCTCATGGGAGGCATTCGTGCATGACGCGCAGCCGGACCCGCAGCGCCTGTTCGCGTTCACGACTCGCGGCGAGCAGCGCTTCGCCGATCTCGCATGGCGCACCGGCGACTGGCTCGTGTTCGGCTCCGAGACCGCCGGGCTGCCGGCGATGCTCCGCGAGGCCTGGCCAGCCGCGCAGCGCGTACGGCTGCCGCTGCGTGCGGGTCAGCGCAGCCTGAACCTGAGCAACGCGGTGGCGGTCGTCGTGTTCGAGGCGTGGCGCCAGAACGGCTACCCCGGCGGCTCCTGAGCGGTCTGCTCAGGCCGTGCGGCTGTAGACCTCGGCGTCGAAACGCTCCATCCAGATCTCGGGCGCCGCGAGCGGTGTGAAACCGTACGCCGCATACAGCGCAGGCGCGGTGCGGGTCACGAGACAGAAGCGGCGCAGACCCTGCAGGTCCGGGTGCGCGATCACCGCATCCATCAATGCCGCGCCGATCCGCTCGCCGCGTCGCGCTTCGAGCACGAACACATCGGCAAGCCAAGCGAAGGTGGCTCGGTCGGTCACCACCCGCGCCAGGCCGACCTGGTGATGCCCGTCGTACGCACCGAAGCACAGCGAGTGGGCGAGCGAACGATCGACCGTCGCACGCGAGATGCCGCGCGCCCAATGCGAGTGGTGGCAGAGGAAGTCGTGAATCAGCGCGGCGTCGAGTCGTGCCGGGTCGCAGCTGATCTCGATCATGCCGGCCTCATTCGGGCTTCACCCCCGCTGCCTTGATCACCTTCGCCCAACGCTCTCGCTCGGTCTTCATCAGACCGGCCAGCGCCTCGGGCGCCGTGCCCGCCGCGCTGAAGTATTGCCCGAGCATCTTTGCGCGCACGTCGTTGCTCTTGATGATCCGGATGAGCTCGTTCGCCACACGCTCGACGATCGCTTTCGGCGTGGCCGCCGGTGCGAGCACGGCCTGCCAGGAGATCGCCTCGAAATCGGCATAGCCCTGCTCGACGAAGGTCGGGAACTCGGGCAGCGAGCCCGCGCGGCCGAGCGTCGTGACGCCGAGCGCCTTCAGCTTGCCGGCGCGGATCTGCCCGATCGCGATACCTGGCACCATGAAGCCCGCCTGCACCTGGCCGGCAAGGATGGCATTGACGATCTGCGGGAAGCCCTGGTACGGCACATGCACGAGATCGATGCCGGCGCGTGCCTTGAAGAGCTCCATCGCCAGGTGCGACGCGCTGCCGTTGCCGACGCTGCCGTAGTTGAGCTGACCCTTCTTTTCTTTCGCGATGCGCACGAATTCGGCGAGCGTGTTCGCGCCCAGCTTCGGGTCGACGACGAGCACGTTGGGCGAGGTGGCGACGAGCGTGACCGGCGCGAGGTCTTTCGCCGGGTCGTAGCCCAGGGTCTTGCTGAGCAGCGGCGCCGTGACGAGCGGGCCCTGGATCGTGAAGAGAAAGGTGTAGCCGTCGGGCTCGGCCTTTGCCACCGCGCCGGTGCCGACATTGCCGCCCGCGCCTGGCCGGTTGTCGACGATCACGGTTTCCTTCAGCGCCTGGCCGAGCGGCTCGGCGACGAGCCGCGCGATGATGTCCGGCGAGCTGCCCGGCGGAAACGGCACGACCAGCTTGATCGGCCGGCTCGGCCAAGCCTGTCCTGAGCCTGTCGAAATGGCCTGAGCGAATGCCGGCATCGCGAGCGATCCAGCGCCTGCGATGGCAGCCTGCACGAGGGTGCGTCGTTGAATCACGAAGTCTCCTGTCTGTGTTGTGGTTCGACGAAGAATCAGATCGATTCGGAGCGCGCGTCGCGGCCCATCAACCGTTCGAGCGCCTGCGCTGGTGTCAGCGCGCCCTGCAGCACGGCGACGACGGCCTGGGTGATGGGCATCTCGACGCCCGCCGCGAGTGCACGCGCGAGAACCATCGGGGCTGTGCTCACGCCCTCGGCCACGTGGCCGAGATCGGCCAGGATGCGCGGCAGCGCGAGGCCTTGCGCCAGCAGGCGGCCGACGGTGCGGTTGCGCGAGAGGTCGCCTGTCGCGGTGAGCACGAGGTCGCCGAGACCCGAGAGACCCATGAAGGTTTCGGCTCGTGCACCGAGCGCAACGCCCAGCCGCGTCATCTCGGCGAGGCCGCGCGTCACCAGGGCGGCGCGCGCGTTCAGGCCGAGCCCGTCGCGGCCGTCGAAGCGTGCCGGCATGCCGTCGGCGATGCCCGTGGCGATCGCCAGCACGTTCTTGACGGCACCACCCACCTCGACCCCGACCGCATCGTCAGACGTGTAGATGCGAACGCTCTCGCTGTGCAGCGCATCCACCGCCGCATCGCGCAGAGCGGCGTCGGCGCTCGCGGCGACCAGTGCCGTCGGCTGGCCGCGCGCCACTTCGATCGCAAAGCTCGGGCCTGAAAGCACGCCGACTCGCAGGGTCGGCGCCACTGTTCGGGCGATCTCGTGGCCGAGCAGCCCGCTGTCCTGCTCGAAGCCCTTGCAGAGCCACAACACGCCGCCGCGGTGACCGTCGAGCCGCTCCAGCATTTCGCGCAGTGCGGCCATCGGCGTGGCGACGATCGCGAGCGTGTCGTCGCCCGCGAGTGCGGCGGCGAAGTCGGATTCGATGCGCAGCGCGGCCGGCAGCATCACGCCGGGCAGATAGCGCGGGTTGCTCCGCGCGCTGCGGATCACGTCTGCCTGGGTCGCATCACGCGCCCACAGCACGGTCGGGTGGCGCAGCGCCGCGCGGGCGGCGAGCGCCGTGCCCCACGCGCCAGCACCGAGGACCGCGAGGTTCATCGTCGGTGGCGCGGCGCGCGTACGTCTTTCAGACGGACGTCGATCAGTTGGCGCTGGTGATGATGCCGCTGCCGTTTCCGTTGGCGGCGGCAGCCTGGGCCTGCTGCGCTTCGTACATCGCCTGGAAGTTCACTTCCGACAGAATCACCGGCGGGAAGCCGGCGCGCGTGCAGACGTCGGAGACGATCGCGCGCAGGTACGGATAGATGATGCCCGGGCATGCAATGCCGATGATCGGCTGCAGCTGTTCTTCCGGCAGGTTGCGGATCTCGAAGATGCCGCCTTGCTTGGCTTCGACGAGGAACAGCACCTTGTCGTTAACCTTGGTCGTCACGGTGGCCGTGACGGTGACTTCGTACATGCCCTCGCCGATGGTGTTGGCACCCAGCGCAAGATTGATCTCGACCTGGGGTTGCGCCTGCTCGAGCAGGATCTGCGGCGAATTCGGTTGCTCCAGCGACAGGTCCTTCAGATAGATGCGCTGAATCTGGAACACGGGTTGTTGTTGCACGTCGTCGGCCATGGGGTTCTCGGTGTGGGAGAGAAAGTTGGGCGGGGCGCAGCGGGGTGCGCAGCGTAGCCGGGCATTATCGCCCAGCGCCATCGGCCATTCGGCCCCGACCGCTACGCGGCGGCGCCAGCGAGCAGAGGTACCAGCCTGCCGCGCTGGTCGAGCGCGATCAGGTCGTCACAGCCGCCGACATGCGTGTCGCCGATGAAGATCTGCGGCACCGTGCGGCGCCCGGTGATGCGCACCATGGTGTCACGCTGCTCGGGTTGCAGGTCGACGCGGATTTCTTCGATCACCTCGACGCCGCGCTGCTTCAGCAGTGCCTTCGCGCGAACGCAGTACGGGCAGACCAGAGAGGTGTACATCTTCACGGGTTGCATGCGGCGCCCTCTTCGCTCTGTCTCGGGGGTCAGGCCGCCGACTTCTCGATCGGCAGGTTGGCCTCGCGCCATGCGGCGAGCCCGCCGGCCAGCGCACGCACGTTCTCGAAGCCCAGACCCTTCAGCGTCGCAACCGCACGCATCGCCCGACCGCCGTTCGGGCAGACGACCACGAGCGGCAGGGTCTTGTTCTTCGGCAGGTCATTGCTCGCCTGGAGCTTGCCCAGCGGCACGCTGCGCGAACCGGCCGCGTGGGCCGCGGCGAACTCCTCGGGTTCGCTGACATCGATCAGCACCGCCTTCTCGCGATTGATCAGCTGCACGGCATCGGCGGTGGACACCTTGCCGCCGCCGGTCGCCCCCTTGGCAAAGGTCTGCCAGAAGAGCAAACCGCCGGACACCGCCGCGACGAGGAAGAGATACCAGTTATCGATGAAGAACTTCACGTGCGGGCGCTGGGCGTTGTGCGAGGTCGCGGATTATAGAATTCCGCCACCTCTTGCCGTGCCCGCGCCCGGCAATCCCTCACACCCCTCATCCGCTCGTTCGTTCGAGATTCCCCGCCATGCACAAACTCGTCCTGATCCGCCACGGCGAATCGACCTGGAATCTCGAGAACCGCTTCACCGGCTGGACCGACGTCGACCTGACCCCGCTAGGGGTGCGGCAGGCGCAGCAGGCCGGCGAGCTCCTCAAGGCCGACGGCTACGAATTCGACATCGCCTACACCTCGGTGCTCAAGCGCGCGATCTGGACCCTGTGGCACACGCTGGACCGGATGGACCGCACCTGGCTGCCGGTCGTCAACGACTGGCGGCTGAACGAGCGCCACTACGGCGCGCTGCAAGGCCTCAACAAGGCCGAGACGGCGAAGAAGTTCGGCGACGAACAGGTGCTCGTCTGGCGCCGCAGCTACGACACACCGCCTCCGGCGCTCGAGCCGACCGACCCGCGCAGCGAGCGGGCCGACCCGCGCTACGCGAAGCTCAAGCCCGGCGACGTGCCGCTGACCGAGTGCCTGAAAGACACCGTCGCGCGCGTGCTGCCGTTCTGGAACGACACCATCGCCCCAGCCATGAAGAGCGGACAGCGCGTCGTGATCGCCGCGCACGGCAACAGCATCCGCGCGCTCGTGAAATACCTCGACGGCATCTCGGATGCCGACATCGTCGGCCTCAACATCCCGAACGGCATTCCGCTCGTCTATGAGCTCGACGCCGCGCTCAAGCCAATCAAGAGCTACTACCTCGGAGACGCCGAGGCAGCCGCGAAGGCGGCAGCGGCGGTCGCCAACCAGGGCAAGGCGTAGAGAGAGCGCGGCGGGCTCAGGCAGTCTGCGGCAGACGCGCTTCGATGTCTTCGCGCAGCAGTTGAGCCAACGCGCGCCGTTCGGCGTTTGCGCTTTCGCGCGGGGCGAGCAGCGAGATGTGCGCCGTCAGGCCGTCGCCGCACGCGACTCGCCAGACGCTCTGCACCAAGGTCGTCGCCCCGACGAACTCGACGGCCGCACTGATCGGCTGCTGCCGATCCGAGAAGCGCAGCGCGACCGGCTGCACCGGCGCGCCGGTGGTGATCGCCGCCTGCAGGAGGTTTGCGTGGAACGGCAGCAAGCGCCGGCCATCCGACGTCGTGCCCTCCGGGAACACCGCGATCAGGTCGCCCCTTTGCAGCGCGCTGGCCATCTGGTGCACGACCCGCAGCGCATCTCGTTTGCGTTCACGCTCGAGGTACAGCGTGTTCGACGCGTCGGCCAGGTGCGAGAGCAGCGGCCAATGCTTGACGTCCGCCTTCGAGACGAAGCGCGCGTGAGGGCACACGGCGTGCAGCGCGGTGATGTCGAGCCAGGAGATGTGGTTGGCCACCATCAGCGCGCCGCCGCCGGCGGGCTGGCCATCGACCTGCAGCGCGATGCCCATCAGCCGCAGGGTCTTGCGCGACCACCATTCGATGCGCTCGATGCGGCGCGTGCTGTCGTAGGCCCGAAAGCGCAACAGCACGATCAGGATGCCGTGCACCACATGCACGACCGCGCGCAGCAGCCGCGCGAGCGCGCGCAGGCGAACCGTCATTCGCGCGCTTCGTACGCCAGGGCGCCCGCTACCAGCGTGTAGCGCACCTTGCCGGGCACTTCGTAGCCGCCGAAGGGCGTGTGCTTGCCCTGGCTGCGCAGGTTGCCCGAGCGCACGATCCAGCGCGCTTCGGGGTCGAACACGCAGAGGTCGGCCACACCGCCTTCCACGAGCTTGCCCGCGCTCGCGGCGAGCGAGCCGAGCGAGTCGCCGAGCACGCCGACCGGCGCGCTGGTGATCTTCGCGAGAGTCTGCGCGAGGCTTTGCCCGTTCTCGGTGCCCCACTTCAGCGCCAGGCTGAGCAGCAGCTCGAGGCCGGTGGCGCCTGGCTCGGCCTCGGCGAACGGCAGCGTCTTCGCGTCTTCGTCGACCGGCGTGTGGTCGCTGACAAGCGCGTCGATCGTGCCGTCTGCCAACGCGGCACGGATCGCGTCGCGGTCACGCTGCTGGCGCAGCGGCGGCGTGACGCGCATCGCGGCGTTGAAGTAGCCGATGTCGACATCGGTCAGGTGCAGGTTGTTGATGCTGACGTCGCAGCTCACCGGCAGCCCTTCTGCCTTCGCGCGCCGCACGAGTTCGATGCCGGCGGCGCTCGACAGCCGGCACAGGTGCACACGCGCGCCGGTGTCGCGCATCAGCTCGAAGAGCGTCGACAGCGCGATGGTCTCGGCGATCACCGGCACGCCGGTCAGGCCCATGCGCGTGGCAAGCGCGCCTTTCGCGGCAACGCCGTTGCCGAGCCACGCATCGTTCGGCCGCAGCCAGGTCGTGTAGCCGAAGGTGGCCGCGTATTGCAGCGCGCGGTGCAGCACCAGGGTGTCCTTGAGCCCGACCTCGGCCTGCGAGAAACCGACACAGCCGGCCTCGGTGAGCTCGGCCATTTCGGTGAGCACCTCGCCGGCGAGGTTGCGCGTGAGCGCGCCCAGCGGGTACACGTGCGCGAGGTTCAGGTTGCGCGCGCGGAACTTCAGCATCTGCACGAGGCCGGGCTCGTCGAGCACCGGATCGGTGTCGGGCGGGCAAACGAGGCTCGTGACGCCACCCGCCACTGCCGCCGCCATTTCGGACTCGAGCATGCCTTCGTGCTCGTGGCCGGGCTCGCGCAGGCGCGCAGCCAGGTCGACGAAGCCAGGCGCGACGACCAGGCCGCTCGCATCGAGTGTGCGGCTCGCGTGGAAATCGGCGCTGACCTTGCCGATTGCGACGATGCGACCTGCGGCGATCGCGATGTCGGCGTGTTCGTCGCGCCCGGAGGCCGGGTCGACGACGCGGCCGTTCTTGATCAGGAGTTTCATTCTTGGACTTCTCAGGCGTTGTTGCCGGCGATGATCGACATCACCGCCATGCGCACCGCGATGCCGAAGGTCACCTGCGGCAGGATCACGCTGTGCGTGCCGTCGGCGACCGCCGAATCGATCTCGACGCCGCGGTTGATCGGCCCCGGGTGCATCACGATCGCGTCGGGCTTGGCGAGCGCGAGCTTCTCCGGCGTCAGCCCGTAGTTCTTGAAGAACTCGCCGGCGCTCGGCAGCATCGCACCGCTCATGCGCTCGTTCTGCAGGCGCAGCATGATGATCACGTCGGCACCGCTGATGCCTTCCTTCATGTCGTGGCACACGCGCACGCCCATCTCGCGGATATCGCTCGGCACGAGCGTCTTCGGGCCGACCGCGCGAATCTCGGGCACGCCGAGCGTGGTGAGCGCGTGGATGTCGGAGCGCGCAACGCGCGAATGCACGATGTCGCCAACGATCGCGACGGTGAGCTTCGTGAAGTCGCGCTTGTAGTGGCGGATCGTGTACATGTCGAGCAGGCCTTGCGTCGGGTGCGCATGGCGCCCGTCGCCGGCATTGACCACATGCACATGCGGCGCGCAATGCTGGGCGATCAGATACGGCGCGCCGCTCTCGCTGTGGCGCACGACGAACATGTCGGCATGCATCGCCGAGAGGTTCGCGATCGTGTCGAGCAGGCTCTCGCCCTTGGCGGCCGACGAACGCGCGATGTCGAGGTTGATCACGTCGGCCGACAGCCGCTTCGCGGCGATCTCGAAGGTCGTGCGGGTTCGCGTGCTGTTTTCGAAGAACAGGTTGAAGACGCTCTTGCCGCGCAGCAGCGGCACCTTCTTCACTTCGCGGTCGTTGACGCTGAGGAAGCTGCCCGCGGTGTCGAGGATCTGGTTGAGCACCGCTTGCGGCAGCCCTTCGATCGACAGCAGATGGATCAGTTCGCCGTGCGAGTTCAGTTGCGGGTTTCGTCTTGAGAGCATCAGTTCGGGCCTTTGATGTCGAAGCTGAAACGGCCCGTGGCATCGCGCGCCAGAGAGAGCCGCTGTTCGCTCGGCAAGGTGATTCGCGCAGCCGAGACTGCTGCGTGGATCGGCAATTCGCGCCCACCGCGGTCGACCAGCACCGCGAGGCTCACGCTCGCCGGGCGGCCGAAGTCGTACAGCTCGTTGAGCGTGGCGCGGATCGTGCGGCCGGTGTAGAGCACGTCGTCGACCAGCACGATGTGGCTGCCCTCGACCTCGAACGGCAGCTTCGTGTGGTCGGCCGCGGCGGTCATGCCGCGCGAGTTGAAATCGTCTCGGTGCAGTGCGCTCGAGATCACGCCGTGCTCGCCCGCCACCTTCAGGTCGCGCTGCAGCCGCTCGGCCAGCCAGGCGCCGCCGGACCAGATGCCGACGAGCACCGAGCCGGGTTTCATCAGTGTGCGTACGCCGGCCAGGAGGTCGGCGTAGAGCGCTTCGGCATCGAGATGCAGGGTACTCATTGCAGTTGGCTGAGGAATTGATCGAGGATGATGGCGGCCGACGCCGCATCGAGGTCGCGGGCGCCGCTCGCCGCGGCTTCGGTCGTGCTGTAGCGTTCGTCGACTTCGGTGACAGGCAGCGCAAAGCGCCCGGCGAGTTGGCGCGCGAAGCGGCGAGCTCGCTCGGTATTTTCGTGCGCGGCGCCGTCCGGATGGAACGGCACGCCGACGACGAGGGCATCGGGCTGCCACTCGGCGATCAACTTGCTGATCGCCGCGAAGCGCGCATCGCCGGTGGCGGCAATCGTGCGCAGCGGCTGCGCACGGCGGGTCAGGCTGTTGCCGCTCGCCACACCGACGCGTTGCGTACCGAAATCGAAAGCGAGGAACGAACGGTGCGCAGTGGGGGGTGCGGGCGCCAGCGACACGACGCTCACGCGTGCCCCGCGTCCTGGCTGAGCATGCGGGCATCGATGCCGAGCAGCGAGAGCGCCTTGTCGTAACGTTCCTCGACAGGCGTGTCGAAGATGATGCCGGGCTCGGCGCCGACGTTGATCCAGCCGTTGCGGCCCATCTCTTCCTCGAGCTGCCCCGCCGCCCAGCCGCTGTAACCGAGCGTGACCAGGACCTTCTTCGGCCCGGCGCCGTTGGACAGCGCCTCCAGCACGTCCTTGCTGGTCGTCATCTCGAGCCCGCCGGGAATCTGAAGCGACGAGTTGTAGTGGCCGCCCTCGCCTTTGCCGCCGTCCAGCCGCTCGTGCAGCACGAAGCCGCGCTCGGTCTGGACCGGGCCGCCAAAGTAGACCGGCGCCTCGGCCAGGTCGGGGCGATCGAGCGTCAGTTCGACTTTCTCGAACAGGTTCTTCAGCTTGATGTCGATCGGCTTGTTGATCACCAGGCCGAGCGCGCCCTTCTCGGTGTGCTCGCACATGTAGATCACGGTGCCTGCGAACGTGCCCTCGCCGATGCCGGGCATCGCGATCAGGAACTGGTTCGTGAAGTTGACGCTGGGCCCGGCCATGCCGCTATTTTAGGGTCTGAGGCAGACTCGCCCCATGGAACGAACCCTGGACGCCGCGCTGGTCTGGTTTCGGCGAGATCTGCGCACGCGCGATCACGCGGCGCTTTACCACGCTTTGCGCAGTGCGCGCAGGGTCTGGTGTGCGTTCGTGTTCGACACGCAGATCCTCGATGAGCTCCCGCGCATTGACCGGCGCGTCGAGTTCATTCTCGACAGCCTGCACGATCTGGACGCGCAGCTTCGCTCGCTCGCGAGCGGCCACGAGTCAGGCCATGCCCGATTGCTGGTGCGCCATGGCCGCGGCGGCGACGAGCTCATCAAGCTCGCGCACGAGCTCGGCGTACAGGCGGTCTACGCAAACCACGACGACGAGCCGTTCGCGCTGGAACGCGATGCGCGCGTGCGCGGGCAGCTCGCCGACGCCGGCATTGCGCTGCACACGGCCAAGGACCACGTCGTGTTCGAGCGCAGCGAGCTGCTGACCGGAAGCGGCAAGCCGTACACCGTGTTCACGCCGTACAAGAACGCATGGCTGAAGAAGCTCGAGCCGTTCTTCGTGAAGGCGTATCCGGTCGAGCGATACGCCGATGCGCTCGCCGCGCCGCCGGACAGCGTGGCTCCTCAGATGCCCACGCTCGCATCGCTCGGCTTTGCGAAGAGCAACCTGCACGAGCTGCATGTCCCGGTCGGCAGCGCGGGCGCGCACGTGTTGCTCGACGACTTCGCGCACCGCATCGACGCATACGCCGACGCGCGCGACTTTCCCGCCGTCAAGGGGCCGAGCTATCTGTCCGTGCACCTGCGATTCGGCACCCTCTCGATCCGCGAGCTCGCGCGCATGGCTTGCGCGCGCATCGAAGCAGCCCAGCGGTCAGCACAGCGCGAAGGCGCGGCAACCTGGCTGTCGGAACTGGTCTGGCGCGATTTCTATCACCAGGTCCTTCACCACCACCCGCACGTCGTCGGCGCGAGCTTCAAGCCCGAGTACGACCGCATCCGCTGGGAGCACGGCAAGCACGCCGATGCGCTGTTCGCCGCGTGGTGCGAGGGTCGCACCGGTTATCCGCTGATCGACGCGGCGATGGCGCAGATCAACCAGAGCGGCTACATGCACAACCGGCTGCGCATGGTGGTCGCGAGCTTTCTGGTGAAAGACCTCGGCATCGATTGGCGGCGTGGAGAGCACTACTTCGCGCAGGCCCTCAACGACTTCGACCTCGCAGCCAACAACGGGGGCTGGCAATGGGCCGCATCGAGCGGTTGCGACGCGCAGCCGTACTTCCGAGTCTTCAACCCCATCAGCCAGAGCCGCAAGTTCGACGCGCAGGGCAAGTTCATCCGGCGCTATCTGCCGCAACTCGCGAAGCTGCCCGACGAGCTGATCCATGCGCCGTGGGAGGCGCGGCCGATCGATCTGGAATCAGCCGGCATCGTGCTCGGACGAGACTACCCGCAACCGCTCGTGCAGCATGATGCTGCACGAGAGAAGACGCTGGAGCGCTACGCGGTCGTCAAGCAGCGCGCGCAGCGCTGAGGCGGTCAGATCGTCGCTTCGGCCGCGTGCGCGGTGTAGCGAGCGATCAGCGCCAGCAGGTCTTCTTCCGAGTACGGCTTGCCGAGGTAGTGGTCGACACCGAGTTCGGCCGCGTAGTCGCGATGCTTCTGCGCGATGCGCGAGGTGATCATGATCACCGGCAGATCCGCCAGGCGCTTGTCGGCGCGCAGGTTGCGCACCAGGTCGAAGCCATCCATGCGAGGCATCTCGATGTCCGACAGCACGATCTGCGGCAGCTCGCCGGCCAGCTGCTCGAGCGCGTCGAGACCGTCCTTCGCGAGCACGACTCGATAGCCTTCGCGCAGCAGCAGGCGCTGGGTCACGCGCCGCACGGTCAGCGAATCGTCGACCACCATCACGAGCGGAGCCTGGTGCTCGAGCGGCTGGTCGAGCGTCGGTACGTCCGGCGTCAACGGCGAGGGCGCGCGCATCGCGGCTTGCGTCGCGGCACGAGCCGACTCGCCATACAGCGTTGCCAGCGCGACCGGGTTGTAGATCAACGCGACCGTGCCGGACGCAAGCAGCGTCACGCCCGCCAGGCCGGGGACCGTAGCCAGTTGCGGGCCGAGGTTCTTGACCACGACTTCCTGGTTGCCCAGCACTTCGTCGACATGCAGCGCGACGCGCTGTTGCGCGCTGCGGATCACCACGACCGAACGCGTGCGTCCGTGGGCTTCGGTCGGCCGAGCGCTGATCTGCAGCAACGCGCCGAGCCAGAAGAACGGCAGCGTGCGCTCGCCGACGTTGAAGCCGCCGCCAGCATAGGCGCGGTCGACCTCGTCAGGCGTTGCGCGGCGCACGATCTCGACCAGCGTAGACGGCACTGCCACGCTGGTCTCGCCGCAACGCAGCATCACGACCTGCGTCACCGCCGTCGTGAGCGGCAGGATGAGCTTGAACGACGTACCCTGGCCCGCAGCCGTGGCAGTTTCGACGCGGCCGCCCATCGCATTCACTTCGGAACGCACGACGTCCATGCCGACGCCGCGGCCTGCCAGCTCGGTGACCTTGTCTGCTGTGGAGAAGCCCGGCGTGAAGATCAGGTTCGCCACTTCGGCATCGCTCGACTCGACGTTCGCGTCGATCAGCCCGAGCGCGCGGCCCTTGTCGCGGATGCGCGCGAGGTTCAGGCCGGCGCCGTCGTCGCGGAATTCGACGCCCACTTCGTTGCCCTCGTGCGAGAGCGCGACGATGATCGAACCGGTCGCGTCCTTGCCGGCCGCCGTGCGCACCTCGGGCATCTCGATGCCGTGCGTCACGCAGTTGCGCAGCAGGTGCTCGAACGAGCCGGTCATGCGGTCGAGAACGCCGCGGTCGACTTCGATCGAACCGCCGACGATGTCCAGGCGCACCG
>Ga0075366_10000590_pt1 | contig 16958 bp, 13 predicted proteins | sample EndMethybrTD3031_FD_72351 | JGI IMG/M metagenome (GOLD analysis project Ga0075366, IMG submission 72351) | Populus endosphere microbial communities from Tennessee, USA - Endosphere MetaG P. TD hybrid TD303-1 | ecosystem: Host-associated > Plants > Roots > Endosphere | place: USA: Tennessee...
AACCACAAAACCCAGGGCTATGACCCGGAAAGAGTTCCAGGCAGCATGGTAGGAACTACCGTTCTTAGAAGTATCGAAGATGGTGAGGTCGGGTTGGAGGTTGGAGTTTATTAGGTCGTCGAAAGTCTTAATTGCGAAGTTAAGTGACTCATGAACAGGACAGGCCAGCCACGACGTCCCGCGCTGGGCGGTCGGATTGAACGATAGTTCGCAGGCCGTCCTCGGCGGCGCGACTTCGCTCCCCACTTCGTCTGGTACGATTGCAAAAGGATCCGGTGGATTCTTCCACTTATCCACGACCAAAATTTGGCCGGGCATTTTTGTCTCGGGGCTGTTCAAACTACAGCCATGCGTCACGATACTACAAACAACATAGTAGCCTTTCTTAACTCCCGAAATATCGCCCTCATAAATGATATTTTTTCCGCCTACCTCGCCGTTAATATTCCACGGGATACGTTTGCGGTAAGTGAGCGCTTCCTGCTTCTGTGCCACACAGTCTTCTTCGGCCTGCTTAACATTGAACGTGCCTTCCTTACCCTGGTTGTGGTTTACGTAGGGCTCCAGACTACAGATACTGAATACGTCCGCCTTGGGGACAGTACGATAGCCTTCTTCTCCTGGTGCTTTAGGGGGAGCGTTCGGGTCATCCCCCTGATAAATAGACTTCCAGCCAGTGTCCAACTTGACATGGACGATCTGCTTGTCGGAAACATCTTCACCTTCGGGCAGAGGAGGCATTTCGCCGGGCTTATTCTTCCCGGCATTCTCCGGATGTTCCAACGTCACGCTTGGGGCAATGGCGTTTGGCCCTTCCGGATGAACGTTCGGGTCAAGAAACGCATATTTCGCAAGCAGCGCCGGATCAGTACACGCACCAGAACTGGGAGCATCGGTAAAAATCTGTCCCGTATTCACGTCGCCCGTTTGACTGAAGATGTTCATCACCAGCCTACAGCCGCCCGAGAGTGTCACAGGGCCAAAAATATGGAAAACCCAGCCCGTACCAACAGATTGACCGGTCAAATCCACTGGCGCAGCAAGCCCGCCACCCGTCACTTGGATGGTCCCTTCATCTACCCAGGAAAACTTTTCCCCACCCGAGTATGTAAGGTCGGGGACGTTGTCGCCTGGCGCTTTCAGCGCATTCTCGGGAGAACCGATGGATATTTCTATTCCTTCGTTCTGTGCCATAAAGCCACCGGTGTCATTTTCGAAATATCCGTAGTCCCTGCGTACTCCGGCATCGGAGAGACATTTGGACTTATCTGTTGGCGGAGGATAGCCGCCGTTTTCAAACTTTTGGTCAAGATCCACTGTACCGAACCGCGCCTTTGCATAGTCCGCTGGCTGAGGGTTGCTTGCCTGAAGCTTCTGGAGGCGGAAGGTCATCTTACATCCGCCCTTCAAAGTCATCTCACCGCCAGCTTTAAACAGGAAGGTGCCGTCGGAATCCGGATTTATTTCTACAGGTGAGGCGAGGTTTCCACCTTCTGCTCTAATTAAGTCGCTATGGACCCAGGTGAATGTTTCGCCGCGGAGCGCTGAAGCCTTTTGGGGCACGGCAATAAAAGGCAGTATCACTCCGAGCAGTGTTGCTACCAAAAATGAAGAGATGAGCGCTCGGCTCCCCCATTTTTTCGCTCGTGGCATCACTTTCGCATGTAGAGCACTCTTCTTAAAGTGCCTTTTTTCCTTCATCAACAAACCTTATGGATTATCGTGCCAATGATCTTCTTTCATAATAGCAGAAAAACGTTAGTTTTTTGGTGTAAATCCTCAGTTTTTAGGGGGCCTATCCCTACTCGTTTTGCAAGTCCCGCCGGTTGAAGCGGATCGTCCCCAATATACAGCCGAGCAATCCCAATCCGGCAAGAATCCCGGCCGACGTCCAGTTTGGGTCGACAGCTGGCGCAAGCGCTACGTGGTGAAGTACCGACAGGTCCAGAATCCAGTGGCTAAGGTTCATGATTGAACCCACCATCTGCAAAATGAATGACCAAGCTACGACCCCGTATGTAAGCGGCGCGGTGAGGCGCGGAACAAAACCAAATACCAGAACACCAAACCCAAGCACGAACAAGGCCGGCGACATGGCATTGATGCTCGCGATAAACAGGTCGCCATACGGCACTCCCGATTGCAACAGCGCCACCCCCGACCAAGCAGCTATGCCGGCAAGCAGCATCGCAGCTACTACCGCTGCCGCAGCAAGCGCGATACGCCCCCATAGCCACTTTGTACGTCTTAGGGGACGCACAAGCAAATTGTCCAGGCGTCCCTCTGCTTCTTCTGCCCGTATCGCGCCTAAGGAGCCTGCCACGAACAGCATCACCAGTAGCATCACCATAAATAAGGCCATCCCCAAGAAAGAGCGTGCCCCAGTGAGTTCTGCCCCTGAACTTAAGCGACTCACCACTTGTTCGGCAGCACTAGAAGCGGCGATAGTGTCGCTTGCAGAGTTTGCCAATGTACCGAGCAGCAATCCGACCAGCGCGATCCCCGCCAGCCAGCCAAATATTGTGGCGCGCGTAAGCCGGAAAGCGATGGCCATTGGCGAGTCCAACAGCCCGGTTCGCGCCTTGGCCGTGTCCTTATCCGCCGCCAAACTACTCCCCATATCGCGCTTGCCTGCGAAGTACAAGGTTGCCAGCACAAGCGTAGCGATCAAGCCGAACACAGGCAAAAACCAGACCATATTGTTTTCGGTAAGGGGGTGGATTTTGCCCAGCCAGCCGAAGGGCGTGCAGTCGAGCAGCCACGGTACAGATGAGGAGACTGCGACGCCGCGCATCAAAAAGAACACTCCGAATACAACTGCGGACACGGTGGCCGCCCTTGACCTTGTCGACATCACCTGGCTGGCAACAGCTCCAACGGCCATAAATAAAGCTACGATCGAGGTAATCACCAGCGAATACGACATGGAACCGCCAAGCGACAACTCCTCTCCTGTAGCCTGTCCAAGCCCTGCAACCAACGCAGTAATGACCGCAAACATCAACGCCAGGTTCACGCCGAGGCCAAGGAATATATTGGCAGCAGCCCGGCGAGCTGTGGTTTGTCCGGCGAGGAATAGCTCTAGGCGACCAGCCGCCTCTTCGCCGCGGAATGTTTTGGTTGCATACAGCAACCCCCATATCGAACCAACCAAGCTGACCGTTCCCAGTACGCGCCAATCGGCAAACCCGGTAGCCATGTCTATACGGAATGGTTCACCTAACAGCATCTGAATGCCGACGTTCGACCCTAATGACCGCGCCAGCTGTGCTGCTGCCTCGGGCGTTCCATAGGTAGCGTCGTAACCAGCGATATTGACCACCGTGAATAGTCCGAACGCGAGCGCCCAACCAACAACAGCCTTAAGACTCCGGCGTGCTACAAAATGCGCCAAACGCCTCTTTGGCCATCGAAATCGCCTGAACATAGACGAAGACTGTATTACCGATGACGCAGCACCCTCTCCCCTATCGCTCATTGTCCGATTCCTTGGCAGGTACCGCATCCGCGCGCTCTTCTTCCTGCCCATACAGAGACAGGAACAACTCTTCAAGAGAGGGCTCACGGCTTAGGAGTGCCTTTGGCCGAGCAGCAGCCAGTACCTTAAGCAGTTCGTCAATAGGGCCGCGCACCTGGCAGCTCAACTCGTGTCCTGTTACCCGTACATTTCCCACCCCCTTTATATTTCGTATGTTAGGAGGAGTTTTATCAAAGGTTGCCTGGACAGTCAATGCCGATAAATGACGCATCTCTGTCAAGGTTCCGACCTCTATTAACTTACCTGCCCTCAGGATGGCGACACGATCGCACAATACCTCAACTTCGTCCAAAATATGCGATGAGAGGAAGATCGTCTGGCCGTTTTGCCGCGCCTCGATAACCGTTTCGCGGAAAGCCTGCTCCATCAACGGATCGAGTCCACTGGTCGGCTCATCCATAATTAACAGGTCGGCACGACTGGCACAGGCGGCAATCAAATTGATTTTTTGCCGGTTCCCCTTGGAATAAGCCCGCACTTTTTTCGATGGATCAAACTGGAATCTGTGTATGAGTTCTTTTCTGTACGCTTCATCGACGCGGCCGTGTACCTGGGCCAAAAGATGCAATGTTTCTTCACCGGTCAGGGAGGGCCATAACATTGCCTCTCCGGGCACATAGGCGATCCGTTTATGCACCTCCACTTTCTGCTTGGCGGCGTCCAAACCGAATATTTCAGCCCGGCCTGCACTGGCCTTGATGAGCCCCAGCAGCAGGCGTATCGTCGTGGTTTTTCCAGCGCCGTTCGGACCAAGGTACCCCAGAATTTCGCCTTTTTTTACTTCAAGATCGAGCGGCGCCAAGGCTTCGAAAGAGCCGTACCGCTTTGCAAGGCCTTCGGTTCGCAGCACAGTATCCATTTGTTTCCTTTGGATTTACACGTATAGCACTATATTCTCAGATATCGGCCGGCTTCGCAAACCGCCTATGCTTACGGGGTTACTGGGCTGTCCTATCCGCTGCTCAAATGCCAAAGCCCACAATAACGACACAGGTATGGCCGCAATTTCGCGCCACGCTGGTACTGCGCCACTGCCGCCGCAGTCTCTGCCTGCTTTTTAGTGTCGAAAACGAGTTTTTCGCTGCATAGGAGCGTCTCTTCATCCATGGAATAATTATACCAAACGAACTTAGGCAGCCTGTGATAATAGTTCGATAGTATTGGAAGTGACGATCAGTGTGAGAACATACTAAAAAGCTCTCTGGATGAGAGCTTGTGAACAGTATTGGTGGAGCTGGCGGGTACTGCCCCCGCGTCCATCGGTTTATCTAACTAGTCTATCCTACAGGTTTAGATTGTTTGAAAAATTTCGAACCGAGAAGGCTAAACAATCAAAACTCCTCGAGAACATAGCCCTAGTCTTTACAAGCGCTTTGGGCAGAAGTGCTTGTGCATCCAGATGGATATAAACGCATACTTCTATCTGAAGTCGAACTATACGCCACTACCTATAAAATTAGGCAGCTGCTGCTACGCGAGCTGGAGCCAACTGAGGCAACTTTACGTCACCAAAGCGGTCCATCAGGCTAGCAATTGTAGACTTACGATCTGCAATTAAAAAGTTTTGCCTATAACGCTGACAAGCGACCTGCTGATCTAACTGATAAAGTCCAACGTCGAGCTTAAAATTCAGCCCCACATAATGCCGACGAGCCTAGGATAAACCTAGTTCGCTCTCGACCTGGGTTATTATAGCACAATTAAACGAGAATAACCACTAGAGGTACGCGTCTCCGCCGTGCGCTTCATCGGGTCCATCCAATAAAGCATCATAATAGTCCTGTACATACTGAAATCGCTCAGAAGATGCCATGTTTATCAACTTGCCTTGCCTTTCTAGCACCAGCAAACACACAAGGAATGAGCCAGCCAATACGTCGAACCGATTTGCGAGTTCCTGGAGTCCTGCTTGCCCCGATGAGCCACCGGACGCAACATCATCAAAAAACCTCAGCATCGCGTTATCACTCGCCCTATCCTCGAAGTTAGCCGGATCCGTAAAACTAAAGACAATACGCTTATAGCAGTCGCGAATTTGGGCAATAGCCGGATGCCCTGGGTGAGTATCAGCTTGCCCTATATTGTCGAGAGCGCTTTCGGTCAATGTAGCAGCCAATTGTCCGCTAAAATCAGTCAGCTCCGGATACTCCGAGAAGCTTTTCTCGTAACCGGCTGCCATGATGGTTTGGAAACGGGTAACTTCGTGCATACGGCGATGCGCGGCATCGAAGTCATTGTCAGGATATCCTTGGCCCCACTCTGTCATAGTTTGCCCCCTTCCGTGGTAAATTGCTGGTCGCAGACATAAGGCTTGCCTTCCTGGCAGTAGTGCATATGCAGGGTCCGCAGTGTGCTTACGAATTCCTCGCGCTGTTTTTCTGTAAGTTGCTCGAAGGCCTGTTGATGATACTGATCCAGAATATCCTGGGCGGCCTGCCATATCTTTTCGCCCTTTGGCGTGATGATAGCGACGTGCTCCCGGCGGCTCAACGGATTGGCCTGGACGCTCACCATTCCTTTTCCGAGCAGCAGCTTTACCTGCCTGCTTATGCTCGCCTCGGTCTGGCCCAGGCAGTCAGCGAGCAGCCGCTGCTGTACTCCTTGCCGTTCTCTCAAGATCATTAAGATCCTGAACTGTGACATACCGATACCTAGGCGCTCCTGCAAAACCTGATCAGATTGACGGTTCAATATGGAGGCGGTGTGGCCCAGCAAATATCTGAGGGAATGGGTGGAACTCATAAAAATCTCCTCACCGGACTAGGCTACCAATCAATAGTTAACGCGTCAAGCTTTGCCAGAGAGTATGTTATACAACTCGTACCAAGCTTGGAGCGTGAGCGTCTGGGCGCGTGCTGATGGGTCGATCCCTGCTCTGGCGAGGGCGTCGCTTACCTGATCGCGGGTCAAATGCAAACCCGAACTTAGGGAATTAAGCAGCGTCTTACGGCGCTGTGAAAAACCCGCTTTTACTACCTTGAACAATGCTTTAGTATCAACGCCCGGGAATAGTGGCTGTCGACGGTACGATAGTTCGAGAATTTGCGAATCGACTTTCGGAGGCGGACTGAACAGATAGGCCGGGACAACTTCACCCAGCTGAACATCGCAGTATAGCTGCACGCTGACACTTAGAAGGCTCATGCTGCCCGGCTTAGCACATACGCGCTCAGCAACTTCTTTTTGGATCAAAATAGCAGCTTGGCTAAAGTGGTTCGGACTTTCGCATAGCACACGGAGCAAACTGCTGGTCAAGTAGTATGGGATGTTGGCCACAACCTTATAGTCCGCAGGCAAACTGGTGAGATCAAAGCTCAGGATGTCTTGTTCGAAAACCGTCAAATTGTTCGCCGGGACACGCCCGGGCAAAGCTTCTGCCAGCCTTTTGTCGAATTCAACGGCCACTACTTGTTTGGCTCGCCCAACCAGCTTCTCGGTCAAGGTACCTGGCCCAGGACCAATTTCGAGAACGGTATCGCTACTGGTAATTTCGGCTGCTTCCAGCATTGCGTCGAGACAAAACTCATCTTGAAGCCAATGCTGTCCTAACGATTTATTGGTTGACGGTAACTCGGCCATAGTTTAGTGGTTGGCCGGCGGATAAGCGCTTATGCCGGTTGACTTGTAACAGCCCGGATTCTGAGTCGCTAAGCCGCCCTTTGACAGGTTAGTATTCGTAATGATCATAAAGTCCTGGTCCGCCGGACTGGCGTTGCTTGGGACAACCCCCACCAAGTCGGGCCGTACTTTGCGGGCTATATTGTTCCAGGTACTCTGTAGAAATTGGTATGCGCCGTAAAATCCATTACCAGTATTTGTGCGGTAGTTCCCGCCCGATTCGCACATCCGGAGCTTGAGCAGCCACGTTTGCAATGAAACTGTCAGCGGGATTGATCCCCTGGCAATGACCTGCTTCACCGGGTTCTGAACCACCACTTCCTGGATCAGCTTGCGCCCAACCTCTTTGCCATTTTGCAGCTCAAGTTGGTATGTGACAACTTTTTTGCCGGGTGCACCTTGCTGTCTGAGTGCCACGGTTCCGTATGCCAGCTTCGGATCGTCAACCGTTTCGGTAGGCATCGGCACCGCTTCTTCGACGCTTTGCAGCTGGGTGCCATTACGCACCAAAAAAATTTGGATGTCCGAGGTCAATTTTGTGTCGAGCGAAGGCTGAACGACATCGTCTTTCGCCAGCTTGACATCCCGCTCTTTCATGAGGTCGCCAACGGTTTTGGCATGAGTCCGAACCGTCGTTGCCGTACCATACAAGTTAAGCGAAACCGGCGTGGCGCGGGCAATAACCACCCGTTCACCAATAGAACTTTCGGTCAAAAAATTGTCGGTTGGCAAGAGATCAAGTCGGTCTTCGGGGTACACGGTAACCCCTGTTTGCTTAACAATACTACGCGGAGTTGCCGCGGCGCTGTAGGTAAATGTCTTTTGGTCGCCGTCCACAATGGTCACAGGCACGGCGCGGTAGACGTTGACGCGGAAGTTATCGCTGGCAATTTCGGTCTCTTTGCTCGGCTCTACGACATCGCCTTCTTTTAATTTGATATCGAGCCGGTCAAGCAGCTCGCCGACTGTCCGGGCATCAGTTGGGATGGTGCGCTCTTTTTTATCGAAATTCACTACGACGACATTCGGGTCACGCTCACGCAGCTTTGGATGCCCGCCGCTGGACACCAAAAACCCTACCATCACCGCCACAAGCAACACCATAAAGGTCGCTAAAGGCACTGTAAAAAGTGGCTTCTTGCCGATACGCCTCAGATGACGTATCCGCTTGCGGCTCGCTACTGCATAGCCCCGCCTGAGTGACTTCATTTTTTTGCGCATAAAACCGTCCTTATTATAGCAAAGTGGCTTTTCGGGGTGGCCCCAGTACTTAAGAATGTCGGCCGCCACTGGCTGCCTGCTTTTTGACTTTTGACTCGGTAGACGGACTTACTCGATCTTTTTAAGTGGAGCGAAGGCAATGTTGAGTTTTTTGGCGCCTTTACCCTTGAAATAGATAGTGGCGTTTTCGCCGTCCAGCTCTACGATTGTGCCGGTTCCGAATAATTGGTGCTTGACGGTGTCGCCTTCGACCAGATCGGGGACGTAGCGGGGCTCATCTGTGACGGGGTGGAGAGCCTCGTCGAGCGGTTGGCCCCTTCCCGGTGCTCCTGACGGGCGCTCCGGGCGGGCGCTGCCCCACCGCTCGCCACTTTCTCGTCCGTAGCCTACCCCTCCCGCCGCACTACCCCCTCCGCCGGGCTGATTGACACCGTACGCCTGGCCGCCGCCGAATCCGATGCTGTTGTCGGCGGGGACGAATTTGGCGTCGATCTCACTTAAAAAGCGCGAGGGCGGGTTATGTTGCACGCCGCCGTAGAGCATACGGCTTGAGGCGTAAATCATATATAGCTCTTCGCGGGCGCGGGTCATACCAACGTAACAGAGGCGGCGTTCTTCTTCCATCTCGGATTGATCGTAAAGGGCACGCGAGTGCGGAAAGACAGTCTCTTCCATTCCCACCATAAAAACAGCGGGGAATTCGAGTCCTTTCGAAGCGTGCAGACTCATAAATGTGACGGCGTTGCCTTCGAAATCGGCCTGGTCGACATCACTCACCAGCGAAACTTCCTCTAGGAATACATCCATCCCCTGCTCTTCATAGTTAGCTGCAACGCTGGCGAGTTCTTTCACGTTTTCGATACGTGATTCCGCTTGCGGCGTCCCGTCACTTAGGTATGCGAAATAATCCAGCCGGCGGATAAGCGAATCGATAACGCCGGCGGGTGAATCATCCTTCATAATTTCGCGCATCGTGGCCAGCATGTCACCAAGTTCGCTGAGGCCTTTTATGGCGCGCGCGGTGAGGTCACTTGTTTCTACCTCTGTTAAAGCCTGCAATAATGTCATACCGTTATCCTGTTGCCAACGGAAAAAGTTGTCGAGCGTTTTTTCGCCGACGCCGCGGCTCGGCACGTTCACAGCGCGGGTAAAGCTGATCTTGTCCTCGGGTTGGTAAATGAGGCGTAAATAAGCCATCAAATCTTTGATCTCTTTGCGGTCGTAAAAACGCTGACCGCCGACGATCCGGTACGGCACGCCGTAATGGATAAAAGTTTCCTCGACAGACCGGCTCTGGGCATTAGTCCGGTACAAAACAGCAAAGTGGCTATAGCGCCGATATCCGCTATCGACGGCGTTACGGATACGCCGCACAATCGCCTCGCCTTCGGCACGCTCATTGACAACCTGCAACATCTGCACGGGCAGCCCGTGGGCCGAATCGGTCCATAGTTTTTTGTCTGACCTCTGTTGGTTTCTGGTGATAATGGCGTGCGCCGCATCCAAAATACTCTTGGTGCTGCGGTAATTCTGCTCCAACTTAATGACTGTGCAGTTAGGGTAATCATTTTCGAAGTTCAAAATATTGCGGAAATCCGCACCGCGCCAGCTGTAAATACTTTGCCAGTCGTCGCCCACGACCGCGATGTTATTATTTTCGTTGGTCAGCAGCCTAACCAATTTGTACTGTGCGGCGTTTGTGTCTTGGTATTCGTCGATCATCACATACCTGAAGCGGCGCTGCCATTTTTCGCGGATTTCGGGCTGGGACTGCAACATTTCGGCGGTACGCTGAATAAGGTCATCGAAGTCAAGTGCAGCAGCATCGTGCAGCGCCGCCTGATACAGCGGGTAGACGTCGGCAGCTGCCCGCTGCAGTGGGGTCGAGCCAGCGGCGCTGGCGTATTCTTCAGGGGTAACCATCTCGTTTTTGGCATTGCTGATCATAGCGCCGAGCTGTTTTGCAGGGAAGCTTTTTTCGTCGATCATTTTTTGCTTGCTCGCTTGCTTTATGGCCTGGATACGGTCAGCCTCATCAAAAATGACAAAACTTTTGGGAATACCGACAGAATCGCCGTCCTGCCGCAAAATTCTCACGCAAATTGAATGGAAAGTCCCCATGTACGGCATAAAGCTGCGGTTGTCGGGGTCTTCATTCAGTAATTTAGCAACGCGCTCGCGCATTTCTTTGGCCGCTTTATTAGTAAACGTGACCGCCAGGATGTTGTAGGCTGACGCCTTGTGACTCGCAATAATATATGAGATACGGTGCGTAAGTGTCTTAGTTTTGCCGGAACCCGCGCCAGCCTGAATAAGCAACGGACCTTCCGTTGTTTCGACGGCGCGACGCTGCTCCGAATTCAACCCTTCGAGAAGTTCTTCTAACACTTACGGTATTGTAGCAGAACTTGCTTATGGATTATGCCAAAACGTTGCTGTTTTTATCGCCTGCGCGCAATATACAAGATGGCACTTGCCAGCGCCTCTGGATTACCACTTTGAACAGTAAAGCCGGCAGCCCCGTGGGCCGTCAGGCCATTTGCCGAAGAGGAGACAATTACGCAAGGCACCTCTACTGATTCAGCGGTTACCGCACCCGACTCATCCGAGATTATTGCGTCGGCGAATACATAAGGAGATTTTTGTGTCGATATTTCCTTATTATCAAGTTTCTCGAACTTAATCCTGTTATTGAGAGCTTCCACCCACATAATATTGCCCTGAGAGGAACTGCGATCCCCATTGACTATAAGTTTGTAGTTCTGTGGCAAATAGTACAAAGCATGGATGGCTTCGGCAATGCTGTCATTATTACAGAGGAGCAAAAAATCTTGGGTAAGCCCTTGTGGCTCGGTCGTTGTCTTCGGATAATTACGCCTGGGAGCGACTGCATTATCGGTCTCAATGACCGCTGATGAAGTGGTAAATGCCTGTTTACTCATATGCCCTCTTCCCGAGATTACTCTCTTGGGTTATAATTGATCCTTTATTGCTTCGTAACATACTGTCTTGATGCGAACAAATAATTTTGCAATACTGTAAAACAGTTAACGTTTCTAACGTGAGACAGTACAGGCGCATTAGAAACTGTATAAATGATACGTCCCTCAATCGGAACATGTCAATTACATTTTTTGCGCTATAATATATGATTACCTTGGAGATTCCCGATGAAATATTTCAAAAATACTGATTTAGCGAAGTTGTACCATGTTTCGGAAAAGTCTGTCCGGAACTGGATAGAGGCAGCCAGGCAGGGTAAGATTGACTTACAGTTACATCAGGAAAATCAGCGATTTTTGGTTGCCAATACTTCGAAAAACACAGCAGTCATCGAGGATCTGGTCCAGCGAGGTAAGAAATATAAAAATAGCCGCGCATTTAAAAGCGTCAAACCATCCCAAACATTTTATGAACTGTATAGCCCTCAGCAATTATTGGATATAGTGTCCAATCTGGATATCCATCGGGAAATCCCCCACCAATACACTTACTTTAATGGCGGGGCGATTTACTGGAATAAATACGCCCACAGGCTTCTTCATGAAGAGGTGACGAACTCACTCAATGGTACAATAAAGCTGCTCGACCTAAGCGTAAAAAGTATCGACAACATTATAGAAGATTACAAATGTGTCAATGTCATCGACTTGGGTGTTGGAAACTGTCTCCCGGTCAAGAACTTCTTGAAGCACCTCTTGGAAGAAGACAAATTAAAACGTTATATATGTATCGACATCAGTAAAGAAATTCTAGACATTGCTGAGAAAAATGTGAAGGAATGGTTTGGAGATCAGATTAACCTTGAGAGGTATGTTAGAGATATAAACTACGAACGGTTCTATGATCTACTTGTTGAGGAGTCTTTCCTTAGCGACTCTAATGACACATTGAATATTGTTTTGTTCTTAGGTGGAACTATTACGAATTTACGAGAGCCGGATCAGGCACTGCGCAATATTAACGCTAGTATGGGCCGAGATGATTTGCTTATACTTACGCGTAAGCTCGACACCGAGGCAGCGCGGCGGCACTTTGACTTTGACGTAGAAGAAATCACTCCTATTGCTCCTCAGGAGAAGCTTGTGCTGGACTTGCTAAATATAGATCCTGCTTTTTATACGATTGAGCAATTTTTCGACGAGAATACTAGATCGCGTACCATGCAAGCAAAGTTAAAGGTGGATATCTCTATTAATTTCGAGTTTGAAAGATTCAAGAAGACTATCGAGCTGCGCAAGGGCGAAAGCATATTGATCTTTCGATCACGGCATCAAAATATGTCAGAAATGATTGACCAATTTGAGAGAAACAGCTTTAACGTACTCCAGGCTGCGAAAACGAGAGACCAAGAATATTCAATCTTTATGGCCAAACTAACGACCCGATAAGGTGCGGGGAAATAGTGCTCCTATCGTACTATTCAGGTTATTCGCTAAAGATGTTACAGGCTGCATGCAATAGCCCCTATAGCAGATCGGTATAAGGCAGATTCAGCTCTGTTTCGATAACTCCCGCATCGAGCAGGAAGTTCAACGCTACTACGCCGACGACCAGAATCAGCAAGAAGACCAGGACCACCCTAAGAAAACCTCCGCGGTGATGATGCGTCGATACGATTGCCTTCTGTGGTGAAAGGGTAGGGGCGTCCGTCTCAGCAAGCAGGTCATCGACGGTTTGAGGCCGGGATGAATCTCCGGCAGTGCCCGGGGCTGTATCCGGAGTTACATCGGCAGCATCGGACGAGGAGCCATGCGTGCCATCCTGAGTATTCCCTGCCGTCTCTTGCACTCCTGGATTACTGCTATGCCCGGTATCCGTGCCGCCAGAGCTACCTGCCTGATTCTCTGTAGCGGCGTTACCCGAAGGAGACTCAAAACTAGCAGAATCTACCACTTGCTCAATGGCCAAATCCGCCAAAAGATCAGAGGCGGCCAGATTGCTATGTGGCCCGGAGTCACCAACACCAGCATCTGACGCCACCGTAGGCGCCACACCATCCTTGACAACTCCGCTAGTGCTAGCAGCATCTCCGTCTACCTTGGGTACACTGCCAGATCCTGTCTCGGGCTTCAGATCAATCTTCTTGTGGGGATCCAGAAGCGGCCGTTTTTCCGAGGGGCTTCCCGCCAATCGGGACTCTTGCCCGGGCACAAACTGATCGTCCTTAACTTGAGGCTTATGCCCCATGATCACCGACCGTGAATTGGGCGGCGCCAAAGATTTACCCGGAGGTACCACATCGAAGACTTTTTTCTGGTGTGTAGCCCTGCCTGTTTTTGCTTTTGGTTTTTTAGAGTTATCTTTAGTCATTTTCGCCTGTCAGTTCATGGCGGAGACGGTACGCCGACTCCACAATAGCTGCAAATTTATACGGGTTGAGGCTGGCGCCGCCAACCAGCGCGCCATCGCAGCCCTCTACTTCGAGGTAGCCGCGGACGGTGTCCTCGTCAACGCTTCCCCCGTATAATACGCGCACCGCAGTGGCAACTTTTGCACCATACAGCTGTTCAATTTGATGCCTTATAAACGCAATCGCCTCTGCCGCTTCCGCCGGTTTGGCCAGCTGTCCGCCAAAAGTGCTGATAGCCCACACCGGCTCATACGCAACTACCACATTGGCAACATCGTGCGATGTCAGATTGCTAAGCGCAGTCGTAATCTGGTCGTGCAGCACCTGTTTGGTGTGGCCTTCTTTACGCTCTTGCTGTGTTTCGCCCACGCATAAAATAGGGCTGATCTCGTTCCGGATGGCTGCCTGCACCTTATCACGGATTAATGGCAGCGTTTCGCCAAAGTAAATCCGGCGCTCGGAATGTCCGATGATCACGTAGTGCACCAAATCACGCAGCATTGAAAAGGAAACTTCTCCGGTGAACGCGCCTTCATCTTTATGGTAAGCGTTCTGTGCCGCCAAGCGGAATTTGCGCCGGTCGATTTGCATACTCATGGGCTGTAATACCAGCGCGCTGGGCGCCAGCACAATCTCGATACCACGATGGATACGCGTGCGTTCCTGTAACCGATGTACCAGCATACTCGCCTGGCTCGTGTTCAGGTTCATTTTCCAGTTAGCAGCAAGAAGTGTTTTTCGGTGCATAATAAGCGTAACCTTTTTACTAGCTTATCATAATACGGGGCACGGCATAAGCCCAGAGTTTGCCTAAGAACATACTTGTTTGTAAGAGGGTGCTATGACGGGTCAATCAGCACCGGCGCGGGAGGCAGCAATGTAAGCAATGGTTGTCCGATTTGCCAGACAGCGTCAAGGACATCTTCCGTAGCATCCTGAGTTTTGATCCTCGCCACATAGATCATAGGAGTAAATGGCTGCCAATTGTTTTTGCTCTGATTTTCCGCATCAAGATAATTTCTGAGTTCCTGGTTTTCCGCCATAAGATCGGGCGAATCAAGCATGTAGGCGATACGTAAGTACCTTCCCCGGCCTAAATAATCAATATTAGAGACCCGTGCCTCGAGAGTGCTATTCGCTGTTGGCATTTCTGTCAACTTAGAGCAGATACTATGCGCTACAGAGTCTGCGCCCCGCTGCCATAACGTTCCTCCAGGCCGTCTAAGCACACCCTTATACTCACCTCTTTCAATGAGAGTGCACGCCACAGTTCCAGGGCCAAACCAGCTCATGCAAAGCTCGCCGCACGCCTCCCTGACAGAGGGAGCCCCACTCAGCAAGGCTACATGTTGCTCGGGGAGGAGTTGGCGACGCACTGCGAGCGAATCGTTTTCCATGCTACTCATACATAAATACTACCTCATGCTTTAAAACTTTCGCAAGGAAATGACTAACTATCCTGCAACGCCTCTACACCAGGAAGTTTCTTCCCTGCCATCAGTTCTAGGCTGGCCCCACCACCGGTAGAAACGTGATTGAAAGCGCCCGTCAGCTTGCGCCCTTCGACATACCCCACGGTGTCACCGCCGCCGACAAAGCTGAAGGGCCGGTGGCCGTAATCGCCCAGCAGTGCATCAACAATCAGTTCGGTACCTTGGGAGAACGGCCCAGTCGGGCCATGCAGGGCGGGCGTTTCGGTCACGCCCATTGTGCCGTTCCAAACAACCGTATTTGCCAGCTGGATACCGCCGGCGATAAAGGCACCCGAAAACGGTCCGATATCCAGGATCATTTCATCGTCACCAATAGTGCGGCTTTCTTTGGAAGGCTGCTTGGGGTAACTTTCTACTTCGGCAATAACGTGGGCATCCCAATCGACAATGCGGGTTTTAGCGCTTTTGTCCAAAGCCGTGGCCACAACGCCATCTTGCGGCACGTAAAATATGAAACGTTCTTTCTTGGCTTTTTCGCGCGCCTGGGCCAGAATGTCTTTTGCTACGGGTACGTCGTTCGGTTCATATTTGCTTTTAGCGATGTCGATCCCTTCGGCGGCCAAAAACGTATTGGCCATCGCGCCGCCGATAGCGATAAAATCAGCAATCTCGATAAAACGGTTCAGCACATCAATTTTGTCAGATATTTTCGCGCCACCGATAATTGCCACCAGCGGCCGTTCCGGCGCCTGCATTATCCGCGTAATCGTGTCAACTTCCTTTTCCAGCAACAACCCGGAGACAGATGGCATCAGGTGGGTGACAGCTTCGGTGCTGGCGTGTGCGCGGTGGACTACGCCAAATCCGTCCTGTACAAAAATATCGCCCAGTTTGGCCAACTGCGCAGCGAACGCCTCGCTGTTTTGCTCTTCTTCCTTATGGAAGCGCAGGTTTTCGAGCAGCAGGATCTGGCCGGATTTTAATGCAGCAGCCGCCTTTTCTGCTTCAGCTCCGACGCAATCGGAAACAAAAAGCACCTCTTTGCCGAGCAGCTCACTTAGTCGTTTGGCGACCGGTTTCAGGCTGCACTTCGCGTCGCCCGGACCTTCGGGACGACCCAGATGCGAGCAGATCACCAGCTTTACATCTTGTTCAAGCAGCGCCTGGATGGTCGGCACCGACTGCTGGATACGGTAGTCGTCAGTAATTTTCCCATCGTCGCCGACGGGCACGTTGTAGTCAGCGCGCATCAGTACGCGCTTCCCCTTTAGGTCGATATCTTTTATAGTCTTCTTGGTAAACATCCCACACCTCTTATGCTTACTCCATTATAAAGAAAAATGCGTGCGAGCGCACGAATTTGATACTACCTACTCTGCACTAGATATTTTCGAGGCTGTCATCCTCGAATTTAGGCGCGTCCTTGATTCCCCGCAGCAGTACCTTGCGGCCGAGCGGCGCGAACAAAGCAGGGTGTTCGACCGCGGCTTCTTGTAACTTCTCAAATGCGGCAGCAAAATAACCTTCTTTTATGAGCAGCAGGATAGGTTTCTTAATTTCGCTCATCTTTTTGGTGCGCTCCTCTTCGGGAAAAGCATGTGAGTTCATAAGTAATGTCGACGTCAGAACCTGGCGGTTTCGGGCGTAGTCGGTCTTCCATTCGGCACGTAGGAGGGCGCGCGTGACGACTCTGGATTTTTGCAGGTAGCCTAAGTAGTAGGCAGCACCTTCAGCTCTCTCGTACCCGATAATCTTACTTGTCCAGTATGCTTTTTCTTTTCCTGCTCCTATCGTA
>Ga0075366_10000593_pt1 | contig 16947 bp, 15 predicted proteins | sample EndMethybrTD3031_FD_72351 | JGI IMG/M metagenome (GOLD analysis project Ga0075366, IMG submission 72351) | Populus endosphere microbial communities from Tennessee, USA - Endosphere MetaG P. TD hybrid TD303-1 | ecosystem: Host-associated > Plants > Roots > Endosphere | place: USA: Tennessee...
GTTTTCCGCGGCACGCTGAGAGCCATCAAGGCAAAGGAACTGACAGCACATGACGTATTCGGGAGCGATAACCCGACTTTTGCAATGGCGCTGAACCCGAATTCTCATCGCCGTCTAATGAATCGCGAATTCACCAAGCAGAAGAAAAAACCGACAGAACCCAAGGGATTCGCCAGCCTTGGAGGATATATGTCGGATAGCAGCGATGACGAATATTGAAGGCGAGCCAACGGTCGATAGCGCATGGCTTGGCGCTGTCTAGGCGCTTCCCGTAAGCCGATGGAATTTCGCGTCGAGTTTGCCGATGCGCGCCGGGCGTCGCCAATGCGCGTCGCGCAGGCTGGCCGTAATCTGCGTCTCCACACCCAGCAACATTGCAAACACTGCCATGCGTACGGCCATGCCATTGTCGGTCTGGCGGAAGATGGCGAGGCGCGGGTCACCATCCAGATCATTTGAGAGGTCGTTGGCCTCCGGTGTGCTGTCGCGCGGCAGGGGATGGAGTATGACGACATCGGCTGGTGCGAAGCGGGCGATCGCGTTCTTGTCGATGCAGAAACGCGCCGGATAGCCTTCGATCACCTCTTCCTGCATGCGCTCCTTCTGGATGCGCGTTGCATAGATCACGTCGGCGTCGTGGAGGCCTGTTTGCAGGGTGCTGTGCTGCGTGACCTGATGGCCGAGCGTGACAGCTGCGTCGATCACCTCGCCTGGCATTTCAAGGCCCTTGGGTGCGATGAGTTTGAAGCTCAGCTTGCGATACAGCGTGAGTATGCGGAAGAGGGACTGCACGGCGCGACCGTTGCGCAGGTCGCCCACCAGCGCGATGCTTGCGCCGTCCAGCGATTTGCCGAGACGCGCGAATTCCTTCTCCATCGTGTAGACGTCGACCAGCGCCTGCGTCGGGTGCTCGCCCACGCCGTCACCGCCGTTGATCACGGGCACTTCGATGCCTTGCGCAAACTGCGCGACTGATCCTGTCTCGGGATGACGCACGACGATTGCATCGAAGTAGCCGGCGACGACACGGCTCGTGTCAGTCAGCGATTCACCCTTGGCCATCGACGAGAAGGTGAAGCCTGTCGTATCGCACACAGCTCCGCCGAGCCTGCAGAATGCTGCGCCGAATGACAAACGGGTTCGCGTGCTTGGTTCGAAGAACAGGTTGCCGAGTACGGCGCCTTCGAGCACTCGGCTGACTTTGTGTCGCTGTGCGACGGGTTCGAGTGAAGCCGCCAGCCTCAACAGCTCGTCCAGCGTATCGCGCTTGAATTGCGTGACACTCAAGAGATGCGGTGCGTCCGATGCGCAGATGCGGTCACGCAGTGGAGAGCTCGTCGGAGTCCCGGCTGCGTCGAGTCTGGGGAGCCCCGGCCAGCGGCTTGCGATCAATAGCCTGACCGCTTCAGGCATCTGCCGATATTCCAGCGATGTATCAGGCAGGAGCCAGGTATCGAGCGCGCGGCGCTTGACACCGAGGCTGTTGGAAAACATGTCGCGGGTCATGCCGAGGGCTTTCATGGCCGCCCGCAACATGGGTTGCTGATCTGTGCGCATTGCGTACTCCTGCAAAGACTTTCAAGTCGAATGCGCGGAGTTTGACCTAGGTTGTGCGAAGCGTCTGCATGCGCAGAGCGCACACCCTCAGGTTACTAAGCTCAACCGCCTGCAGATTTGCGCGCCTGCATGATCAGGGTCAGCAGCTTGCGAAAATCACCGGTACCGACGTTGCGCCTGCCGGACTCGGTGTCGACCTTGTGAACAATGATGAGATCGAGCGCCGGGTTGATCACCACAAACTGCCCACCCGATCCCCGTGCACTGAAGGTCTTGCTGCCGAAAGGCACATTGAAATGCACCACGCTCTTGTCGCCACCGGACCACCACATATAGCCGTAACCTGCGCTGGTGGGACCCGTGTTCGAGATCAGTGATGTGCTCTTGTCGACCCACTCGCGCGACAGAAGCTGTTTGCCACACCAGTCGCCGCCGCGCGCCATCAGCAACCCTACTCGTGCGAGGTCTGCTGCCGAGATACGCATGATGTAAGCCGGGAATTTCGAGGCGCGATCATATTCATAACGGGTATCAACGAACCTGGTGAAGTCCTCGAACCCGAGCGGAACAGCAAGGTCGTCACGCAAGGCATCAAACAGCGAAGTGTTGAGCTGCCGCTTGAACACCTCTTCGACGATGTTGAAATCCCAGTTGTTGTAGTACCAGCTTTCACCCGGCTTGCAGCTGCCGCGTGCGGGGCGGTTGGCGATCATGTCGTCAGGCTCGTAGGCCGCCTTGTGGTAGATGCATGAGCGCGCCGAAATGATCTGCTCGACCGTGGCCGTGCGCTCGACGGGTGTGAGCGGCTCGTTGTCTTCGTCGATACCCATGTCGGCCAGCGTGGCCGCGAGGTTGATGCGTCCGCGATCTTTCTGCATGCCGATGAGCATGCTGGCGATGCTCTTGCGCATGGAGTGGATGTTGGTCGCTGAATGGACGCGGCCGTATTCCCAGACGATGCGCCCGCCCTGCACGACGAGAACGGACTGTGTGTCCAACGTGCGGGCGAGATCGGTGGCCTGCTGCAGCGTTGTTGCGGACCAGCCGGTATCGTCAGTGCGCGCATGCTCCCAGCTCTTTTGCGGGCAAACCGCGTCGGCGGCGAATACGCGACCGGCGATCAGAAGGGCTAGCAGAGGCAGAAGACGTGTCATGGGAAGAGCTCGCGTGAGGATTTGGCCTGCACGCTTGCACGGCCAGTGACACATGTTAGTTGAATTGCATGGCAGGGGTTTGCGCAACGAACACCGCCTTCAATACCGCGAGCGGCAGCCATGCATTTGCCGGCTCGCAAGCTTCACTCGCCCTGTGCAATGCGCCACTGCCGTGGCGACAGACCACTATGCATCTTGAATGCGCGGGAAAGTGCGGCCTCGCTGCCATAGCCAACGTCGTTGGCGATGAGTTTGAGCGCACGCCCCTGCAACAGTGCACGTTGAGCGATGCCGATACGCCAGCGCTGCAGATAGACGCCGGGTGTGCAACCCACGGTATCGCGGAAGCTGTTGGCGAACACGCTGCGCGACATGCCGGCGCGCGCGGCCAGTTCTTCAAGCGGCCAGTCCTGAGCGGGCTGTTCATGCATTGCCACGATGGCCAGACGCAGGCGGGGATGCGACAGGCCGGCGAGCAGGCCGGCTCCGGTCTGGCCACGTTCCATGAGCTGCCTGAGTATCTGAATCAGCACGACTTCGAACAGCCGGTCCAGCATGGCCTGGCGACCGCAATGCTTGTTGAAGGCTTCGTCGAACAGCAAGGCGAGCACGCTTTCCGCACCTTGCAGTTCATTCAGCGGCAGGCAGGTAAAGGCTGGCAGCGCAGCGGGAATGGGATTGGCCGGGCCGCCATCGAAGCTCAGGTTGGCGCAGGCAAAGTCGGCCCCGCGCTGCGGATCGGTGATGAAGCGGTGGGCCATCGGCCGGGGATAGAGCAGCAGGCTGGGCTCTGCAATGCGCAATGCCACGCCACCGCCGTGACTCACCTCCACGATGCCGTCGCGGATGAGATGCAGCTGACCCATGTCGTCGTCGCCGTGCAACTCGTTGATGCCACATAGCGCGCCTGCATGAAAAACCTTGGCGGAGACGGAGAAGTTCTCCAGCAGGGCGGCAAGCCGATCGGCCATATCGATACTCCAGGTTAAATTTTCAGGACTATTTATATCAAATAGTCCGGCCTTGCGGTGCAAAGTTTGTCTTGCCAGCAGGCACTACTTTCAACGTTTTACAAACCCACGGAGTTCAACATGTCTATTGAAAATGTTCTTTATACCGCCCAGGCCGTCGCAACCGGTGGCCGTGACGGCCGCGCAATCTCTTCTGACAAGGCGCTGGACGTGCAGCTCGCCACGCCGCGCGAACTCGGCGGTGCAGGCGGCTCCGGCACCAACCCGGAACAGCTGTTCGCCGCCGGCTATTCGGCCTGCTTTCTGGGCGCATTGAAGTTCGTCGCCGCGCGGGAAAAGCTTGCGCTGCCAGTCGACGCCCAGGTAACTGGCCGGGTAGGCATCGGTGCGATTCCGACCGGCTTCGGCATCCAGGCCGAACTGCAGATCAGCCTCCCCGGCCTGCCCGAAGAACAAGCGCGCGCGCTCATCGAGAAGGCGCACATCGTCTGCCCCTACTCCAACGCCACGCGCGGAAACATCGACGTTTCGCTCGTCATTGCAGCCTGAGTCCCGACTTTCAAAGAGAACGCCATGAACGCATTGCATCGCATCTTTTCCATCGCAGCACTGGCTGTCGTCACTTCGACCCATGCAGCGCCGCAGATCAAGACACCGGCTGTCAACAGCCTCAGCATTGAAAAAAGCGCCAGTTACATCACCACACGCGACGGCGTGCAGCTCTACTACAAGGACTGGGGGCCGGAGGATGGCCCGGTCGTCACCTTCAGCCACGGCTGGCCGCTGAGTTCGGACAGCTGGGAGTCGCAGATGATCTTCCTGGCCTCGCATGGCTTTCGTGTGGTGGCGCATGACAGGCGCGGCCATGGTCGTTCCAGCCAGCCTTGGGATGGCAACGATATGGATCACTATGCAGATGACCTGGCGACCGTGATCGAAACACTGGACTTGAAGAACGTCACGCTGGTGGGTTTCTCCACGGGCGGCGGCGAGGTGGCGCATTACATCGGCCGCCATGGCACGGCCAGGGTCAAGAAGGCCGTGCTGGTCAGCGCTGTGACACCACTGATGCTCAAGACGGCAAGCAACCCTGGCGGTTTGCCGATCGAGGTGTTTGATGGCATCCGCAAGGGTTCGCTGGACAACCGCTCGCAGCTGTATCTGGACATCGCTTCAGGCCCGTTTTACGGCTTCAACAGGCCCGGCGCCAAACCTTCACAAGGCTTGATCCAGTCGTTCTGGGCGCAAGGGATGCAAGCTGGACACAAGAACACCTACGATTCGATCGCGGCATTCTCTGCAACCGACTTCCGTGATGATCTGAAGAAGTTTGATGTGCCCACGCTGGTCATCCATGGTGATGACGACCAGATCGTGCCGATCGATGCAGCGGGCAAGGCAGCAGCCAAGCAGATCAAGAACGCCAGGCTGATTGTCTATCCAGGCGCACCGCATGGTCTGACCGACACGCACAAGGATCGACTCAACCAGGACCTTCTGGACTTTATCAAGCAATAAAATCAACGGCAGAGGAGTGCGATCGGGGATGGGCTCGCAAAGTCCATCCCCAAACGTTTGCTGTGTCATCACCAGCATATCGCCGCAGAATAATCCGGGCGCAGACTCCGATGATTTGGTGCCTTACGCTGTTAGGCCCACATACACATATTGCACATCGTCATTCGCATCAATCGCTGCGAGGAATGACTCAACCTCTTCAAGCGCCTCCGCACTCAGGCTGGCTGCGCTGACGGGGTTCTTGGGTTTGTAGCCGAGCTTCGCGGAGAGAACGTTGAAGCCTTGGCCGCCGAGTGCCTTGCTGACGAGGTCGAGATCGGCGGGATCGGTCAGGAACAAGGTCGTGCCCTCTTCCTCGCCCGGCTCGCAGTCCTGCGCGCCGGCTTCGATGGCAGCTTCCTCGGGATCGGCGCCCGCCTTGATCGGTGCGGCTTCAATCATGCCGAGATGATCGAAGTCCCAAGCCACGGCGCCGGAAGCGCCGAGCTGGCCCTTGCGGAACAGCACGCGCATTTCGGGCGCGGTGCGCTTCACATTGTCGGTGAGGCATTCCACCATCACGGCGACCTGATGCGGGGCGAAGCCTTCGTAGATGACGTGTTCGAAGTGCACCGGTTCATCGGAAAGGCCAGCGCCCTTCTTGATCGCACGCTCCAGCGTGTCCTTTGGCATGGAGGCCTTCTTCGCCTGCTCCACGACGAGACGCAAACGCGAGTTGAGCGAAGGGTCCGCACCGCCGCGCGCGGCGACCATGATTTCCTTGGCCAGCTTGCCGAAGACGCGGCCCCTGACATTCGCGGCTATGTCTTTATGTTTTGCTTTCCACTGCGCGCCCATTACGAATGCTCCTTGTCTGCAGGCTGAATTGGTATGAATGCCCGAAAGGAAACGGGCAAATATTGGTGTCGTGCATTCTAAGCCCCTACGGCCTTGGGCGTTGCGGACCCTCATCATTGATTTGGCTGCATTTGTAGGCACATCCGCGAGCAAGGAAGTTCTCATGCGCGTTGTTTTGATGTCATGGCGACAATGTCATTACTCCAGCTCAACACGATGGCATGTCGTTATGCGCTATGCTTTTCCCCGCTCGGACGGTCTTGTATCAATAAATCAAACGGGGGAGAAATCAATGAGCAGCAATGTCTACGCACCACCCAAGTCGTCGGTTGAACTGGCAACCAAGGAGTGTGAGGAATGTGGTGAAGCCATCAACAAGAAAGCGGAGATCTGTCCGAAGTGCGGCGTGCGCCAGAAAAAAGGCGTCAACAAGACAGCGCTGCTCTTGTTGACCTTCTTCCTGGGCGGCCTCGGCGCGCACAAGTTCTATCTGCGCAAGCCTTGGTGGGGCGTGCTCTATCTGGCTTTCTTCTGGACCTATATTCCCGGCCTGGTAGCACTTGTCGAGTTCATCGTATATGCCTGCACGGACTCGGAACGGTTGAACGAGAAATACGAAAGCGCTGGCGGCGCCAGCACCGCCATCATCGTCGTCGTTGCGGCAATCGGAGTTGTTGCGGTCATAGGCATTCTTGCAGCCATCGCACTACCCCAGTATCACGACTACACAATGCGCGCGCGTACGGCACAGGCCATTCAATCGGCGGAACCGTTGCGTGCAGAGGTAGAACAATACGCCGTGAAGAATGGTCGTCTGCCGGATGCCGCAAGCGACCTCAGTACGGAGGTGCGTACTGTGCCGAATATTGCCTTGATTCGGCTTGAAGAGCGCGGGCTGATCAGGATCGAGTTTCTTTCGAATCTGCACCCGATAGGTGGACAAACCGTGGAGCTGGTACCAGCAATCGTTGATGGCCACCTTTCATGGAACTGTTCAGGTGGCACAGTTGCTGCGAGGCTTCGGCCAACTCAGTGCCGTAGCTGATTCAACGCAGGGCTCGGCCAAGCGGACACATGAGACGGAACGCGCGCGGCGTTCCATCTCATCTCACATCGTCATGGCAACCGAGTTCGGTTTGCTACCCGCTGCAACGCTGGCGCCAGCGCTGGTCAATACGCCCGTCGTGGCGTTGATGGAGAACACTGAAACAGTATTGGCGCCGTCATTGGCCACATAGACAAATTTGCCTGTGTGATCGACGGCGACAGCAACGGGGCTGATCCCTGCCGGTGCAGTACCCGCTGCGGCAAGCACGCCCGTGCTCGCATTGATCGTGTAGGCAGAAACGTCGTTCGAGCCGAGATTTGCCACGTAGGCAAACTTGCCCGATGGATCGAGCGCCACGAATCGCGGAAAACTGCCTGCAGCGACCGGGCTGCCGACGCTGGTGAGGGCACCGGTGCCGGCATCGATGCCATACGCCATCACGCTATTGGAAATGCCGTTGGCGACGTAGGCGAAGTTGCCTGTCGATGTGATGGCGATTGACGACGGTAGAGTTCCGGTCGCGACGCTCGCACCACTGCTTGTCAGCGCACCCGTGCTCGCGTTGACGCTGTATGTCGAAACACTGTTGGATGTCTCATTGACCACGTACACAAATTTTCCCGTCGGATGGAGCGTTACGGAACGGGGATGACTGCCGGCCGCTACTGAACCAACGCTCGTCAATGCGCCGCTGGTGGCATTGATGGCATAGGCAGAGACAGTATTGTCGGAATAGTTGGCGACGTACGCGAATTTTCCGGCAGGATCGATCGCGAGCGAATCGGGCCCGGCGCCGGTTGCCACCGGTGCGCCCGTACTGGTCAGCGCCCCCGTTGCAGCGCTGATAGCGTAGACAGAAAGACTGTTGGAGCCGTAATTGGCCACATATGCGAATTTGCCTGATGGCGAGACACCCATGGCGATCGGGTTCGTCCCTGCAGGCACCGCTGCGCCGATGCTGGCCAGCGCTCCCGTGCTGGCGGCGACGCCATAGGCTGAAATGGTGTTGTCCCCAAAGTTGGCGACGTATGCAAAGTGCAGTGAGCTCGCCGAGGAACTGGCAGAAGAGCTAGCCGAAGAAGTCACCGACGAGCTGGCCGAGCTGCTTGCCACCGAGGCACTCGAACTGCTGACCGACGAGCTTGCTGCGCTGGTTGATGAGGAGGATGCCGGACTTGTTGATGACGAGGAGCCACCTCCGCCGCCACAGCCAGCGAGCCAAAGGCTGGCCAGCACAAGACTGCCGCCGACAAGTTTCCAGTGTCTTGTATCGAATTCCATGACTATTTCGCTATCTTTTATTCAGTACCGCAGCCCTGACGCCGTCAGGCGCTCGTTGCGAGACTGCGTCCGATGTTCCCATGCGAGAAAATCAGGAACAAGCCTGTATCAATTACCGCCCGTGATTTTGTAGGTATTTTTCCTACATCCGTTTGCTGCCAAGAGTCTGAAAAGTGCGGTGCTCAGCAGTGCACTATCACCGGATGCTGCGTCAGGCACATTACAAACCCTTACACCTTCATGTCGGCTTGCCTCGCCTACCCCGCGTTGTTGAGTACATAGGACATCGTGTCCGACCAAGGAGACCCAACATGAAACCAGTACGCGCTCTTGTCATTGCCCTGCTCGGCTACGCAGCCGTGCTCGTGCCCAGCGTCAGCCAGGCGCGTAGCGTCGAGCTGTCATTGCCGGGCATCAGCGTCCGCCTGCCTGCGCCACCGATTCCGATTCTCTTGCCACCCGGCGTTTCGATCCGGGAAGAGCGCGGCTATGACAGCGGATACGAATACCGCCGCATGCCTCCTCCACCACGTTACTACCGCGAAGGCTGGCGTCACGAGCGCTGGGAAGATCGTCGCGATGATCATCATTATCGCCACGACCGCCACGACCACGATGATCACGGCGGTCGCTGGGGTCATGATCGCGACGGCTGGCGTCGCTGAGTCTGGTCAAGAGTAGTTGATCTCATATATATTCAGGATCGCTGCAGACCGGGTACTGCAGCGTGACGCCTTCACGAGAAATTCTGCATAGCCTGGAACGAAAAAGACGGGGCGCATTGAGCGCCCCGTTTCACGTCCACCACAACTCCTGCCCGGCAAGCCCGGCATTCTTCAGCTCGGCATACCGCGAGGGCAAGGGAATAAACAGGCCCCCAGGATTGTTTGGTGGACTGGGCAAGGCACGGCTGCATTCATTTTGCCTGCGCTATGCCATTTGCACTCATCACTTCGGAGGTATGCCATGAATCTTGAAAAAACAGGTATGAGTATCATCGCCGGCTCGCTTGTACTGTTGAGTGGATGCGCCGCGCTGCAGCGTCCCACGGCTCCGGTCAGGTTTTCTGACGGCGTGCTGGTCAATGGCGGTGGCATGACCCTCTATACCTTTGACAAGGACACGAAAGGCAAGAGCACATGCGTCAGCCAATGCGCAGTCAATTGGCCACCGCTCACGGCGACTGCCGAAGACAAGCCGGGGCGAGGCTATTCCGTCATCGTCCGGGACGATGGCTCCAGACAATGGGCCTACGAAGGCAAGCCACTTTATCTATGGGCAAAGGACCAGAAGCCTGGCGACAAGACCGGAGATGGTGTCAACAAGACCTGGCACGTTGTTGCGGAACCGGCACAGCCGGATAGCAGCGGCGGTGGCGGTTACTAGCCCGGTTCAGCGGGCTGCCGGTTTCTGATGACAAGAAAACGGGGGCTTCAGTCGATGACTGAGGCCCCCGTTTTTACTGCAGCTGCAATCTGCTTAAAGTGCAGCGACCACCGCATCACCCATCTCCGAGCACGACACTTTCTTCGTGCCTTCTTCGAAGATGTCGCCAGTGCGCAGTCCGGAGGCCAGCACTTTCTTGACGGCGGTTTCGATGCGGGTCGCCGTCACTTCATCGGCGAAGGTGTAACGCATCATCATCGCGACTGACAGGATCATCGCGAGCGGGTTTGCGAGGTTCTTGCCGGCGATGTCCGGTGCGGAGCCGTGGCAGGGCTCGTACATGCCCTTGTTGTTTTCATCGAGCGATGCGGAGGGCAACATGCCGATGGAGCCGGTCAGCATCGAGGCTTCGTCGGACAGGATGTCGCCGAACATATTGCCGGTGACGACCACGTCGAACTGCTTCGGTGCGCGCACTAGTTGCATCGCACAGTTGTCAACGAGCATGTGGCTCAGCTCGACATCCGGATATTCAGCGGAGATTTCGATGATGACGTCGCGCCACAGTTGCGTGGTTTCGAGCACGTTCATCTTGTCGACCGAACACAGCTTCTTGCTGCGCTTTTGCGCGGCCTTGAAAGCGACGTGGCCGATGCGGCGGATTTCATCTTCGTTGTAGATCATGGTATTGCGACCGACGCGCTTGCCACCTTCTTCGCTGATGCCACGCGGCTCGCCGAAGTAGATGTCACCCGTCAGTTCGCGCACGATCATGATGTCGAGGCCTGAGACGATTTCAGGCTTCAGCGAGGATGCATTGGCGAGCTCCGGATACAGAATGGCCGGGCGCAGATTAGCGAACAGGTTCAGATCCTTGCGGATGCCCAGCAGGCCGCGCTCAGGGCGCTGCGGGCGTGGCAGCACGTCCCACTTCGGGCCGCCGACAGCGGCGAGCAGCACAGCGTCAGCTGCGCGTGCGGCTTTTTGCGTGGCTTCGGGATAAGGCTGACCAGTTGCATCAACTGCGGCGCCACCGAGCAGGGCTTCTTCCAGCTCGATGTTCATGCCTTCTTTCTTGAACACGCCCAGCACGCGCAATGCTTGCGCCATGATTTCCGGACCGATGCCATCGCCTGGCAGATAACAAATCTTCATATTCTTCCCTTGAAAAAGCTTGATGTAGGGTGGGCTCGGCGAGCCCACGCGCGAATCGTCGGATCGGCAAAAACGCGTGGGCACACCGTGCCCACCCTACGGGTTATCTATGCGGAAAACTCTTATGCGAACAACCAAGGCTGCACTTGCTTGTGCTTGGTCTCGAATGCCTTGATGTCATCCGCATGCATCAGCGTCAGGCCGATTTCATCGAGGCCATTGAGCAGACAATGCTTGCGATGCGGCGTGATGTCGAAGCCGAAAGAGAAACCCGATGGCGTCGTCACGGTTTGCGTTTCGAGATCGACATTGAGCTTGTAGCCCTCGGTCGCTTCGCATTCCTTGAACAGACGATCCACCACTTCAGCCGAAGCCACAATCGGCAGGATGCCGTTCTTGTAGCTATTGCTGAAGAAGATGTCAGCGAAGGACGGCGCAATCATTACGCTGAAACCGAAGTCTTCGATGGCCCACGGCGCGTGTTCGCGCGAGGAGCCGCAGCCGAAGTTCTCGCGTGCCAGGAGCACTTGCGCGCCTTGATAGCGTGGTGCGTTGAGAACGAAGTCAGGGTTCTTCGGACGGTTCGTGCAGTCCATGCCCGGCTCGCCGTGATCGAGGTAACGCCACTCGTCGAACAGGTAGGGGCCGAAGCCGCTGCGCTTGATCGACTTGAGGAATTGTTTCGGGATGATCGCGTCGGTGTCGACATTGGCGCGATCGAGTGGCGCGGCGAGGCCGTTGATTTTGGTAAAGGCTTTCATGCGTGATTCTCCTTAGGCCTGGCGAACATCGACGAAGTGACCGGCGATGGCAGCGGCAGCGGCCATGGCGGGACTCACGAGGTGGGTGCGACCACCGGGCCCTTGGCGGCCTTCAAAGTTGCGATTGGACGTGGATGCGCAACGCTCGCCCGGCGAGAGACGGTCAGCGTTCATCGCAAGACACATCGAACAACCCGGCTCACGCCATTCGAAACCGGCGTCGATGAAGATCTTGTCCAGACCTTCTTCCTCAGCCTGACGCTTGACGATGCCGGAACCCGGCACAACGATGGCCAGCGTGATGTTGCTGGCAATCTTCTTGCCCTTGGCAACGACAGAAGCCGCACGCAGATCTTCGATGCGCGAGTTGGTGCAGGAACCGATGAAGACCTTGTCGATCTTGATGTCGGTGATCGCCATGTCGGCTTGCAGACCCATGTACTTCAACGCGTTTTCAATACCGGTACGCTTGGTCGGATCGCTCTCGTTGGCAGGGTTCGGCACGCGACCACCGACGGCGAGCACCTGCTCGGGCGACGTGCCCCAGGTGACTTGCGGTTCGATGTCATCGGCATTGAGTTCGACGACCTTGTCGAACTGCGCGTCGGCGTCCGAGTGCAGGGTGTTCCAGTACGCCACTGCGGTTTCCCATGCGGCGCCGGTCGGTACGTTCGGGCGGCCCTTGAGGTAGGCAATGGTTTTGTCATCGACGCCGATGATGCCAGCGCGCGCACCTGCCTCAATGGCGAGATTGCAGACCGTCATGCGGCCTTCCATCGACAGGTCGCGGAACACGGAACCTGCGAACTCGATGCAGTAGCCCGTACCGCCAGCAGTACCGATCTTGCCGATGATGGCGAGCGCCACGTCCTTGGCCGTTACGCCGAGACCCAATTGACCGTCGACCTTGACGAGCATGGCCTTGGACTTCTTCTGGATCAGTGTCTGAGTTGCGAGCACGTGCTCGACTTCGGAGGTCCCGATGCCGTGCGCCAGCGCGGCGAATGCGCCGTGCGTCGCCGTGTGGCTGTCGCCACATACCACCGTCATACCTGGCAGGATCGCGCCATTTTCAGGAGCGATGACGTGGATGATCCCCTGGTTCTTGTGCTTGAACGGGAAGTAGATCAGGGAGCCGAATTCCTTGATGTTGGCGTCCAGCGTATCGACCTGGGTCTTCGAGATCGGATCTTCGATGTCGCGATCCCAGTTGTTCGTCGGCGTGTTGTGGTCAGGCACGGCCACGACCGAGCTGGAGCGCCATGCCTTGCGGCCAGCAATGCGCAGGCCTTCGAAAGCCTGAGGACTGGTCACTTCGTGCACGAGGTGACGGTCGATGTAGAGCAAACAGGTGCCGTCTTCTTCGCGGCGCACTTCGTGGGTGTCCCACAACTTGTCGTAAAGCGTCTTGCCAGCCATGGTTGGCTCCTTCAATGACTTTGAAAACAGGGAACTGCGGATGTAGCGACGTGTGGTTAAGCATAGACCGGCCATGGACCCGACAGCGCAGACGCGCATGGTATGCGGCCGTCAATACCAGAACAAGGCTATTGTTTATACTAGTATTGAGAGTAATAGCCTGGATGCAGACATGGATAAGGCAATGGACAACCGCGTGGATACCCGGCGCAAGGAACTCGGTGACTTCTTGCAGATGCTGCGCCAACGCAGCACGCCCGAGGCATTCGGCTTCCCGGCAGGCAGCCGACGGCGCACACAAGGCCTGCGTCGCGAAGAAGTCGCGCAGCTCGCCGACATCAGCCCGACCTGGTACACATGGCTCGAACAGGGGCGCGAGGTCAATGTCTCGGCAGACGTACTCGCCCGGCTCGCGCGCTCGTTGCAACTCACCCGCTCGGAGCGCGCCTATCTGTTCGAGATGGCAGGCAGGCGCGATGGCGAAGAGAGCGAGCCGGTTGATGACACGGCCCCGGCCGCGCTGAGTACATTGCTCGACGACATCACCATACCCGCCTACATCATGGGTCGTTACTGGGATGTGCTGGCCTGGAACAAGCCCGCAGCCACACTCTTCACCGGGTGGCTCGACCAGCCGCAGCAGCGCACGCCCGACTTTTCCCCCAATCTGCTGCGCTTTGTGTTCCTCGAACCCGCTGCGCGCTCCCTGCTCGTCGACTGGGAAATCCGCGCACGCCGTATCACCGCGGAATTCCGCGCAGACTGCCGTACGCGACTCGAAGAGCCTGCACTACAAAAACTCGTGGAAGAGCTCTCACAAGCCAGCGCAGATTTCGCACGGTTCTGGAAGCAGCACGACGTGCTGGAGCGGCAAGGCGGGCAGCGTGATTTCAAACATCCGAAACGCGGGCTGATCAGCTATCAGCAAGTGACGCTGCACCCGGTGGAGCAGGAGCAGCTGAAGCTGGTGATGCTCAAGCCGTTGAAGTGAAGGGCTCGTACGCAAGCCAGCTGAACGTCGCGAACCAGCATTCAAGCGTGTATTGCGCGGGGCTTTCTGCTGTGTGCGGCTCGAACAAGTCGCTATATCGTTGCCGCGTTCTTGCCGATCGCATCGATCTCCGCCAGCACCTCTGCGATCTGATGCGTGCCGCGCGCGGCTTCAATGAGGACATTGGAAATCTCGTTGGTCGAGTTCTCCTGCTCGTAAATCGCAGTTGAAATCTCTCCCGACAAGCTCGAAACCTTTTTCATGATCTCGTTGATGCTCGTCATCGAGGAAAAGACCAGTTTCGTATTTTCCTGAACGTTACCGATCATGGCCCGGATGCTTGTCGAGGACGCGACAGTATTGAGCGCAAGCGACTTCACTTCCTGCGCCACCACCGCGAATCCCCTGCCCGCCTCGCCGGCTCTTGCAGCTTCGATCGCAGCGTTGAGTGAAAGCAGATTGGTGCGTTCGGCAATCTCGGTGATGAAGCTCAGTATCTTGCCGATTTCCAGCGCCTGATTATTCAGAACCGTAATGTCGCTGCTCACTGCCGTGGTCAGACTGACTGCATTGCTGATGACCTGCATGACCTCCTTGATGTTCTGGGATATGTCATGAATGCTGTTCGCGACGCCTTCCATGGCGGACGAGCCACCCTGAACGCTGCGGTTGATGTTCTCGGAATTGCCGGAGACCTCGGTCACCTTGGTTTCCATGATGGAGAGTGTCTCTCTCAGGGTTTGACGCAGCAGGGTGCCGTACAGCGCGCTGGACAACTGAACCTTGACGGCGTCATAAATATTTCCGTCTTTCGGGCCCATGCCAAACACGGCCAGACCGATCTGTGTGTCGTTGAAATGCAGAGGCTGAACAACCAGCCTCTGCCGGTCGGTGGCATTCGCGACGAGTGACGGGATGAACTCGGCTACTTCGAAGCGCGCGCGGCTACCCTCGCAATTGATTACCCCTGAAGAGTTGAACGCAGTCAGCACTTTCAGATGACTTGGTATCGATTTGCGATCGGACCCCGAAGCATTGTCGTAGACAGCGAGGTAGAAGGACGGTATCCCCAGTTTCGGCAGATCCTGCTGGATGATCTTGAGAATCGAGGCCGTGTCATGCGTCGTCGCCAGCTTGGCTCCGAGCTGACTGATGGATCGCTCCTGCGTGACGGTCTTGAGATTCGCAGCATCACGCAAGCGACTTGCGGACTCGCTCAGCATCACCCGGCTCTGTGCCCAGATATCCTCGGCCTTGATGATTTTTCCTCTGCGCCACAAGGTCGGCAGAATGTTTTTCCGGATGATCGAGATGTAGTTCTGGAGAAGATCCACCGGGATCTTTTCGGTGGCGAAGACCTTGACCGCGTCCGTCAGCGCGGCCATGAATACACCGTGACACTTGCGCCTGTTCAGCTCCTGGCAGAAAGCAGCAACCATCGCCTCGGCAGCGGCCAGCAACGGTGCTTCATTGAGATTGGCCAACCCCAGACTCTCGGCCAGCGAATTCTTCATGGCAACAGCAGTTGCCCGCCGGTTGAAAAATCCCGCCATCCTGAGTAGCTGACCAAGACGCTCCGCGATTCCGAATTTCTGGCCCATGGATACCGCGCCGGATATCGCCATCTCTACCTTGTGCGAACGACAGCCACAGGACTGTCCAACCACCAGCTTTGCAGGCAGCTTTATCTGTTCAGGCGGGAATTGACCTGAGGCGGCGAGATTGACCACTTCAAGCGCCTTGGCACCTTGCTCATCGCACGGGAAATTCACTGTCGTGACCGGCGGCGTCAAGGCTCGCGCCTCGACGGTGTCGTTGCACCCTGCGACAGCCATATCCTCGGGGACGCGAATGCCCCGTCGCTGGAATTCCTCTATCGCGCCGATGGCGATGTTGTCATTGACACACACCACCGCGTCGAAATCCCTGGCTGGCACCAAGCCCTTGTTGTCGACGAAGAGCTTGAGCATCTCAGCGCCGCGAGCCTTGTCCCAGCCCCCGAATGGCGAGATCAGACGGTCATCGAGCGGGATCTTGTTTTCGTTCAATACATCGACGTAAGCCTGAAAACGCTCAATCGCATAAGCGTGCGTTTCGGGCCCACGGATGAAGATGATCTTGCGCTTCCCGTGCTTGTGGATGAGATGCTCGACCACCAGACGCATGCCTGCGTAACTGTCGGTCGCAACGACCGGAAACGGCGGAATTTTCAGCGTCAGCGTAACGACGGGAACCGGCGCATAGCGCTTGTAGTAAGTGTTCGTGAACTTGTCCGCGTCAGACGAAGCCCAGGTGATGACCCCGTGATAGCTACTATTGATCAGGTCGTAAATGGCAGCGCCCGGGTCTTTCCCCAGCTGGCCGCCGCGAAAAATCACGAGATGCTGATTCTGCTTTTCCGTCGCGTCGAGTATCCCCTCAAGCAGCAACTCCTGAGTGCTGCCCCCCACAAGTTCGCGGGTCATGTATGCGACGGGTTTCTTCGACAAGGCCATTTGTGCTGCTCTCCGTGCTGATGGGTGCAATCTGCATCCACCGGAATTCCAGTCGGCGCCAATACAATGAATCGGCCAGTTCCAACAGGGTGAATCGGTTTTTCTTGCTACCGGGAGACGCAATGGCATCCCCTTTTGTGCTCAGGAAGTGCGTGCGATGCGGACGACTCCCTCAGGGGATTAGCGGCCTTGCAGGCAGGAACTTGACCAATGACAGCGAGCGTTACGGAGGGGAGAATGCGGCCGCTCAGGCCCGTGGCATACGGGTATGAACGACAGTTTTGTCCGCCAAGACCGGCGGACAAAAGTGGACGAAACAAGAGTTGATCTTGGGCGATCCTGCATCGGGCGCCGAGGTTTTGCGGCAGCGATTT
>Ga0075366_10000594_pt1 | contig 16938 bp, 15 predicted proteins | sample EndMethybrTD3031_FD_72351 | JGI IMG/M metagenome (GOLD analysis project Ga0075366, IMG submission 72351) | Populus endosphere microbial communities from Tennessee, USA - Endosphere MetaG P. TD hybrid TD303-1 | ecosystem: Host-associated > Plants > Roots > Endosphere | place: USA: Tennessee...
TCGGACAGGTGCTCGCCGGCGCTCATGCAGTGGCGCAGCGTCGGCACGTCCGCTTTCGTGAACTCCGTCTTCTGCAGGATCTGGCGGTAGATCGTCGGCACGCCGATGAAGATGGTCGCGCCGTGCTTGGCGATCAACCGCGGCCATGTCGCCGCATCGTTTCTTCCCTCGTGGGCGATCACGGTCTTGCCGCGATACAGCGGATCCATGAGCGCCGAGCCGAGCACGTAGGTCCAGTTGAACTTGCCGGAGTGGACGATGCGGTCCTCGCCCGCGAAATCGAACCAATAGGTCGACGCGGGGGACCGGCCGATGAGCGAGCGATGCGCGTGGAGCACGCCCTTCGGATAGCCCGTGGTTCCCGAGGTGTAGACGAGATAGGCGGGATCGTCGGCGCGCGTGGCCTCGGCGCCCTCCCAGCTCTCGATGCGATCCAACGCAGCTCCGAGATCCACCGACTCGATGCCGGACACGTGCGTGACCGCGCCGGCGCCGGAGAGGAGTGCAAAGCGCAGGCCGGAGCCCGCGAGTTGTGGCCCCAGCGTCTGCCAGGCCGCCTTGTCCACGACGATGGCCGCCGCGCCCGAATCGCGCGCGAGGAAGAGCACTTCGTCGGCCGTGAGCAGCGTCGAGGTCGGCACCGCGATCGCGGCGCGCTTGAGGCTGCCGAGGAAGGCGGTGGGATAGTCGATGGCGTTGGGCAGGCGGATCAGGACCCGCTCGCCCGCGCCGATGCAGAGGTGGCGAAGCAGTTGCGCGAAGCGGCTGGTGCGCTCGGCGAGCTGCGCGTACGTGATCGAGCTGGTGCCGAGCGCGTCGTCCTCGACGATCATCGCGGCGCGGTCGGCCGCGGGCGTGCCGAGATGGGCGTCGGTGCACGCCACGCCGATGTTCAGGAACTCCGGGACCTGCCACTTCCAGGGCGGGAAGGCCGCCGGGCGTGCCGCCTCGCGCACCGCGTTCAAAGGATGACCCCGTACGGCCAGTTTTCGCGCACGACCTGCGCGGGCAGGCGCTTCAGCACGTCGATGGCGAAGGCGGTGTCGGCGTCCGAGAGCGCGTGCAGGGCATGGGCGCGCAACAGCGTCTGCAGCGCCTTGCCGAACATCGGGGGGTCGAGCATCTCGCCGTTGAACTTGATGGCGCCGCCCAGCAGCGCGTCGGCCTCGATCGCCGCGGCGAGGATCGCCATCTTGGTCTTGATCTCGGAAGGCGAGGGCGTGAACGCGACCTTGCACGGATGGATGTGGGAGGGATGGATCACCTGCTTGCCCGACAGGCCCATCGTCGCTTCCGCGAGCGCGTGGTTGTAGACGACGCGCGACTCCTCGTCGCCATGGAGGTCGAGCCAGCGGCGGACGTCGTCGGATTCCACGACGGTCTCCGGCATCGTCGCCTGCCCGATCAGCGTCTCCACGGCGCCGATCACGCCCTTGCCGGCGATGCGCGCCTCGAAAAGGATGTCGTGCAGGTAGAACTGCAGCTCCTCGATCCAGTGGCGCGGCGTGATGTGGATGCCCATCGCCTTGGAGAAATCGTGGATGCCGAACACGACGTGCTTCACCGTGTTGTATTGCATGAGGTCCGGCGCGATCTTCAGCGACTTCGGGTGCTCGATGATCGGCTGGATGGTGATGTTGCCGTTCAGTCCCACCAGCACCGCCGAGAGGTCGCGGATCTCGGGCGAGCCGTAGGCTTCGCCCGCCTTGGCGAGCATCACGACGTCGAAGCAGCCGGCCAGGTCGCGCACGAGCTGGAGGTCCTTCTCGTACTCCTCGGTGCGGAACGGGTTGATGCGCACCGCGATCTGCACCTGCTTCTTCCGCGCGAGGCCCGGCAGCTCCCGGCGCAGCAGCTCGCGGCTCATCTCCTTCTGCCGGCAGCCGTCCTCGAGGTCGAACAGCAGCGTGTGCGCGGTGGTGTTGCACGCGTGCTTCTTGAAGCGCTGCGCCGCCTGCTCCAGGTCCTCGTAGATGCCGAGGGAGGGCGCGTACTTGACCGGCGGGTAGTAGATCTGGATACCGGGCCAGTAGTCGCCGAGGAGCAGGGCGCTTTCGCGGTCGGGCGTGAGGCGGGAGGAGGCGAGGGGGGCGTTCATCGGTCTTCCGTCGGGGGGATGCCACGCCAAGCTAGCACCCCGTGCTGCGCTGCGTCAATAGGTCTTATATAAGATATGGGACTTGGGGCCAAACCGAGGGTTTTCCCCGATTCCGGGGAGGGCGTCGGCGCGGCCGCCGTGCTATAAATCAGAAAAAATACGTCGTCCGCTTCGTACGATCCCCGAGGAGAAATCCATGTCGTCGACCATCGAGTCGGTCCTGCAGGAATCCCGCGCCTTCCCACCGCCCGAGGCCTTCGTGAAGCAGGCCAACATCTCCGGCATGGCCGCCTACGAGGCGATGTGCAAGGAGGCCGAGCGCGATTTCGAGGGGTTCTGGGCGAAGCTCGCGCGCGACAACCTCCTGTGGCACAAGCCGTTCACGAAGATCCTGGACGAATCGAACGCCCCGTTCTTCCAGTGGTTCGCCGACGGCGAGCTGAACGCCTCGTACAACTGCCTCGACCGGCACCTGAAGACGCAGCCCGACAAGATCGCGATCATCTTCGAGGCGGATGACGGGAAGGTCACGAACGTCACCTACCGCCAGCTCTACGAGAAGGTCTGCCAGTTCGCCAACGGCCTGAAGAAGCGCGGCATCGCCAAGGGCGACCGCGTCCTCATCTACATGCCGATGTCGGTGGAGGCCATCGTGGCCATGCAGGCCTGCGCGCGCATCGGCGCCACGCATTCGGTCGTCTTCGGCGGCTTCTCCGCGAAGAGCGTGCAGGAGCGGATCGTGGATGCGGGGGCGGTCGCCGTGATCACCGCCGACGGCCAGTTCCGCGGCGGCAAGGAGATCCCGCTCAAGCCCGCCATCGACGAGGCGCTCGCCATGGGCGGCTGCGAGGCGATCAAGACCGTGGTCGTCTACAAGCGCACCGGCACCGCCATCCCGATGACCGCGCCGCGCGACACCTGGTGGAGCGACGTGGTCGCCGGCCAGGCCACCGATTGCGAGCCCACCTGGGTCGGCGCCGAGCATCCGCTCTTCATCCTCTATACCTCCGGCTCGACCGGCAAGCCCAAGGGCGTGCAGCACTCGACGGGCGGCTACCTGCTGCACGCGATGCTCACGATGGAGTGGGTCTTCGACATCAAGCCCAAGGACATCTTCTGGTGCACGGCGGACGTGGGCTGGGTCACCGGCCACACCTACATCGCCTACGGGCCGCTCGCGGTCGGCGCGACCGAGGTCGTGTTCGAAGGCGTGCCGACCTACCCGGACGCGGGACGCTTCTGGAAGACGATCCAGGACCACAAGGTCACGATCTTCTACACGGCGCCGACGGCCATCCGCTCGCTGATCAAGGCGGGCGGCGAGATGCCCCGCAAGTACGACCTGAAGAGCCTGCGCCTGCTGGGCACCGTGGGCGAGCCGATCAATCCCGAGGCCTGGCGCTGGTATTACGAGACGGTGGGCAACAGCAAGTGCCCGATCGTCGATACGTGGTGGCAGACCGAGACCGGCGGCCACATGATCACGCCGCTGCCCGGCGTGCATGCCTTGAAGCCCGGCTCCTGCCAGGCGCCGCTGCCCGGCGTGATCGCCGACATCGTCGACGAGACCGGCCACTCGGTGGGCAACGGCAAGGGCGGCATCCTCGTGATCAAGAAGCCCTGGCCCTCGATGATCCGCACCATCTGGGGCGACCCGGAGCGCTTCAAGAAGAGCTACTTCCCCGAGGACTTCCACGGGAAGTACTACCTCGCGGGCGACGGCGCCACCAAGGACGAGAAGGGCAACATCACGATCATGGGCCGCATCGACGACGTGCTGAACGTCTCGGGGCACCGCCTGGGCACGATGGAGATCGAATCGGCGCTGGTCGCCAACTCGAAGCTGGTGGCCGAGGCGGCCGTGGTGGGCCGTCCCGACGACCTCACGGGCGAGGCGGTCGTGGCGTTCGTGGTGACGAAGGGCCCGCGTCCGAGCGGTGCGGAAGCGGTGGCCATGGCCAACGAGCTGCGCGCCTGGGTCGCGAAGGAAATCGGCTCGATCGCCAAGCCGAAGGACATCCGCTTCGGCGACAACCTGCCCAAGACGCGCTCCGGCAAGATCATGCGGCGGCTGCTGCGCTCGATCGCGAAGGGCGAGGCGATCACGCAGGATGTGTCCACGCTCGAGAATCCGGCCATCCTCGACCAGCTGAAGCAGAACCTCTGACGGGGAGGGCGTGATGCAGAAGGCGAGCCGGAAGGGACCGAGGCTGATAGGTCTCTTCCTGCTGGGGTGCCTGCTCTTCAACTATCCGCTGCTGGCACTCTTCAACGTGCCCGGCCGCGTGCTGGGCGTGCCGATCCTCTACGCCTACCTCTTCGCCGCGTGGGCGCTGCTGATCGGCCTGGCCGCGTACATCGTGGAGCGGACGGACTAGCCGATGCTGCAGAGCTGGATCGTCGTCCTCGGCTCCTTCGGCTACATCGGCCTGCTCTTCGCCATCGCGTGGTACGCCGACCGGCGGGCGCGGGCGGGGCGCTCGGTCATCGCCTCGCCGGTGATCTACAGCCTCTCGCTCGCGGTCTACGCGACGGCCTGGACGTTCTACGGCAGCGTGGGGCGGGCGGCGCACGACGGCGTGGGCTTCCTGCCGATCTACATCGGTCCCACGCTGATGATCCTGCTGTGGTGGTTCGTCCTTCGCAAGATGATCCGCATCTCGAAGGTGGCGCGCATCACGTCGCTCGCCGACTTCGTCGCCTCGCGCTACGGCAAGTCGGCGCTGCTGGGCGGGCTGGTGACGGTGGTGGCGGTGATCGGGATCCTCCCCTACATCTCGCTGCAGCTGAAGGCCGTGGCCGCGAGCTTCCAGATCATCTTCCAGTACCCCGAGCTTTCGCTGCCGGAAGGCTCCGGCAAGAACCCGATCCTGCAGGTCACGGCGTTCTACGTCGCGATGTTCATGGCGATCTTCACGATCGCCTTCGGGACGCGCCACGTGGATGTCAGCGAGCGCCACGAGGGCATGGTGGCGGCCATCGCGTTCGAGTCGATCGTGAAGCTGGTCGCCTTCATCGCCGTGGGCGTGTACGTGACCTTCTTCCTGTTCGACGGCTTCGGGGACATCTTCGCGCGGGCCGAAGAGCGTCCCGACCTCGCGCGGCTCGTGACGCCGCTGGGCGCGGACGGCGCGCTCGCCACCTGGGCGTGGATGACGTTCCTCTCCATGCTCGCGATCGTGTTCCTGCCGCGGCAATTCCAGGTGGCCGTGATCGAGAACGTCGAGGAGAAGCACCTGAAGACGGCCGTGTGGCTGTTTCCCCTCTACATGCTCGCGATCAACATCTTCGTGCTGCCGATCGCGTTCGGGGGGCTCCTCGCACTGCCCGCCGGCGTGGACCCGGACAGCTTCGTCCTCACGCTGCCGATGTCGGGCCACATGGAGATGCTGACGCTCCTCGTGTTCGTGGGCGGAATCTCGGCGGCCACGGGCATGGTGATCGTGGAGACGATCGCGCTGTCCACGATGGTGTGCAACGATCTCGTGATGCCGATCTTGCTGCGCTGGAAGCGGCTCGACATCGCTTCGCGCGGCGATTTCACCGGACTGCTGCTGGGCATCCGGCGCGGCGCCATCGTGGTGATCCTGCTGCTCGGATACTCCTATTTCGTCGTCGCGGGCGAGGCGTACGCGCTGGTGTCGATCGGCCTCATCTCGTTCGCGGCCGTCGCCCAGTTCGCGCCGTCCGTCCTCGGCGGCCTCTACTGGAAAGGCGCGACCCGCAACGGCGCCCTCGCGGGGCTGACCGCCGGCTTCGCGGTCTGGCTCTACACGCTGCTCATTCCCGCGTTCGCCCGCTCCGGCTGGTTCGGCATGGATATCGTCGAGCACGGCCTCTTCGGCGGCGGCATCCTCCTGCCCACGCGCCTCTTCGGCCTGGGAGGCATGGATGCGATCACGCATTCGATGATCTGGAGCATGATCGCCAACATCGGCGCCTTCGTGACCGTCTCGCTCGCGGGCCGCCAGAGCCCGGCGGAACACAGCCAGGCGACGCTCTTCGTCGATGTCTTCACCCAGACGGGCGAGCGCAACGTCACCTGGCGCAGCACCATGTCCGCTTCCGCGCTGCAGGCCCTGCTGGGGCGGTTCCTGGGGCCCGCGCGCGCCGCGGAGCTCTTCTCCGGCTACGCGGGAGCGCGGGGATTCCGCTCGGTGGATGAGCTCGAGGCCGACGCGGAGCTGCTGCACTTCGCGGAGCTGCAGCTGGCCGGCTCCATCGGCGCGGCCTCGGCCCACGCGATGGTGGGAACCATCGCCCAGGAGGAGCCGCTGGGCATGGACGAGGTCATGACGATCATCGACGAGGCCTCGCACGTCATCGCCTACAGCCACGATCTCGAGGTGAAGCAGCGCGAGCTCGAGGAGGCCACGGCGAGCCTCAAGGCGGCCAACGAGAGCCTGCGCGAGCTCGACCGGTTGAAGGACGACTTCATCTCGACCGTGACGCACGAGCTGCGCACGCCGCTCACCTCGATCCGCGCCTTCTCCGAGATCCTTCATGACAACCCCGACATCGACGTGCACGAGCGCGGCCGGTTCCTGGGGCTGATCGTGAAGGAAACCGAGCGCCTCACGCGCCTCATCAACCAGGTGCTGGACTTGGCCAAGCTCGAGTCGGGGCTCGCCGAATGGCAGACCACCGAGCTCGATTTGCGCGAGATCGTGTCCGATGCGGTGGGCGCCACCAGCCAGATCTTCAAGTCGCGGGGCGTGACCCTCGAGGCGACGCTTCCGCCTTTCCTCCCGCCGGTGAGCGCGGACCGCGACCGCGTGATGCAGGTCCTCCTGAACCTCCTGTCCAACGCGGTGAAGTTCAGTCCCGAGGGGACGGGCCGCGTGCAGGTGGAAGTCGCGCCCGAAGGCTCCAGCCTGCGCATTGACGTGCGCGACAACGGCGCGGGGATCAGCCGCGAGCACCAGCAGGTGATCTTCGAGAAGTTCCGCCAGGTGGGCGACACCCTCACCCAGAAACCGGCGGGAACCGGCCTGGGCCTGGCCATCTGCCGGCAGATCGTCTCGCGCCTGGGAGGGCGGCTTTGGGTCGAGAGCCGCCAGGGGCGGGGCTCCGTGTTCTCCTTCACCGTTCCGCTGGCGCCCGCCGCCGCGGCGCGCCAGGTGGCGGGCGCCCGATGAAGCGCGTGCTGATCGCCGAGGACGAGGAAAGCATCGTGACCTCGATCGAGTTCCTGATGCGCCAGTGCGGATTCGAAACGCGCGTGGCCCGCGACGGCGAGGGGGCGATCGCGGGTGTCGCGGCCTTCCGGCCCGACCTCGTATTGCTGGACATCATGTTGCCGGGGCTGAGCGGCTACGAGGTCTGCCGCCGGATCCGCGGCGATCCTGCGCTGAGGGCCACGCGGGTGCTGATGCTCACCGCGAAGGGGGGACGTGCCGACGAGGCCGACGGCGTCGCGGCCGGGGCGGACGACTATCTCACCAAGCCGTTCGCCACGCGCGAGCTCGTGGCCCGGGCGCGCGCGCTGCTGGGCGTGACCGCGCCATGAGCGTCCCGGAAGCCACGGTCCACATCGTCGACGACGACGCGTCGATCCGCGAGCTGCTCTCGTGGCTCATGAAGCGCAACGGGTTCGCCGCCCGCGTCTATCCGGACGCGCGCAGCTTCCTCGCCGCGTACAAGGCCGGCGGTCCGGGCTGCCTGCTGCTCGACCTGAACCTGCCCGGGATGAGCGGCCTCGAGCTGCAGCAGGCGCTCAAGGCCCAGGGCGTGCTCCTGCCGGTCGTCTTCCTCTCGGGACGCGCGGACATCCCCAAGGCCGTGCGCGCCGTGCGGGAAGGCGCCATCGACTTCATCGAGAAGCCCTTCGACTACAAGCAAGTGGTCGACCTTGTCCGCGAGGCGCTGCGGCGCGACCTCGCCGCGAGCGCGGAGCGCGACCGCAAGCGCCTCCTCGGGGAACGCCTCGCCCAGCTCACGCAACGGGAGCGGGAGGTCCTGGAGTTCGTCGTGGCGGGGCGGATGAACCGCGAGATCGCCGAGGCGCTCGACATCAGCATCAAGACCGTCGAGGCCCACCGGGCGAAGCTCATGGAGAAGCTCGGGGTGGGGTCGGTCGCCGAGCTGGTGCAGGCCGTCGTGGCCGCCGGTTAGGGTTTACCCCAATTGCCGTGTTTCGACGGGCGGGACTAGCATCGGCCCAGTTCCCGGGATTGCGGCCCCGAAAGAGGGCACGCCGGGAGGAAGCAAGCAGCCTCGAAATACGAGCGCGAATTCAAAAATACAGGAGGAGGGACCCATGGCAACTGCTGCATCGACGGTAGACCACATCAATCCCAGCGAGGAGCGGAAGGTCATCTTCGCGTCATCGCTGGGCACCGTGTTCGAGTGGTACGACTTTTATCTGTACGGCTCGCTCGCGGCGATCATCTCGAAGCAGTTCTTCTCCGCGGTGAACCCGACGGCGGGCTTCATCTTCGCGTTGATGGCTTTCGCAGCCGGCTTCGCCGTCCGTCCGTTCGGCGCCATCATCTTCGGCCGCGTCGGCGACATGGTCGGCCGCAAGTACACGTTCCTGATCACGATCCTCATCATGGGCCTGTCGACGTTCCTCGTCGGCCTGCTGCCCACGTATGAGTCGATCGGCGTGGCAGCCCCCGTCATCCTCATCGGCCTGCGCCTGCTCCAGGGCCTGGCGCTCGGTGGCGAGTACGGCGGCGCGGCGACGTACGTCGCCGAGCATGCCCCGATGGGCAAGCGCGGAGCCCACACGTCGTGGATCCAGACGACGGCCACCCTGGGCCTCTTCCTGTCGCTGCTCGTGATCCTCGGCGTGCGCACCTATCTCGGCGAAGACGAGTTCGGCAAGTGGGGCTGGCGCATCCCGTTCCTGCTCTCGGCCATCCTGCTCGCCATCTCCGTGTGGATCCGGCTCTCGCTGAACGAGTCGCCGCTCTTCCAGAAGATGAAGTCCGAGGGCAAGACGTCCAAGGCGCCGCTCACCGAGTCGTTCGGCCGCTGGGACAACCTGAAGATCGTGATCCTCGCGCTGCTCGGCCTCACGGCCGGCCAGGCGGTGGTCTGGTACACGGGCCAGTTCTACGCGCTGTTCTTCCTCACGCAGACGCTGAAGGTCGATGCGGCGACGGCCAACATCCTGATCGCGCTGTCGCTGGCGATCGGCACGCCGTTCTTCATCGTGTTCGGCGCGCTGTCGGACAAGATCGGCCGCAAGCCCATCATCATGGCCGGCTGCCTGATCGCGGCGCTCACGTACTTCCCGCTGTTCAAGGCCCTCACGCACTACGCCAACCCGGCACTCGAGAAGGCGCTCGCCTCCTCGCCGGTGACGGTGGTCGCGAACCCCGCCGAGTGCTCCTTCCAGTTCAACCCGGTGGGAACGTCGAAGTTCGTGACCTCGTGCGACATCGCCAAGAGCTACCTGGCGCGTGCGTCGGTGAACTACGCCAACGAGGCGGCGCCGGCGGGAACGGTCGCCAAGATCAAGGTCGGTGGCGAGGAGATTTCCAGCTACGACGGCACGGCCGCGGACGCCAAGGAAAAGGGCGCCGCGTTCACCAAGGCGATCAGTGAAGCCATCAAGAAGCACGGCTACCCGCCGAAGGCCGACCCGGCCGGCATCGACAAGGTGATGGTGGTCGTCGTGCTCACGATCCTCGTGATCTACGTGACGATGGTCTACGGCCCGATCGCGGCCATGCTGGTGGAGCTGTTTCCCACCCGCATCCGCTACACGTCGATGTCCCTGCCGTACCACATCGGCAACGGCTGGTTCGGCGGCTTCCTGCCGACGACGGCCTTCGCGATGGTGGCTGCGACAGGCGACATCTACTACGGCCTCTGGTACCCGATCGTCGTGGCGGTCATGACCTTCGTGATCGGCACCTTGTTCATCAAGGACACGAAGGACGTGGACATCACCACGAACTGATTCCCGTTTGCACCCCGACCCCGCCGGCACCCCCGGCGGGGTTTTTATTTTGGGTGCCGGTATTGCCGAGCGAAAACGTCCTTGAGGATTTCCGGGATGTGACAGAGAATTGTCGCGGACCTGAATTACCGGCGAGGCCGCACCAGAACGGCCTCCAGCATTCGAACCCTTTCCGGAGGACGCACGAATGGCCGCTGCAGACATCTACCGAAAGACCGACCGGGGCCAGGCGGAAATCGCCGCCCGCAAGCTCAAGCTGAACCCCCGGGTGCGCACGATGCTGATCCTGATCGACGGCACGCAGCCCGAGCTCCTCGTGAAGGAGGAGGCCGCGAAGGTCGGTGCCCCCAACGACTTCCTGGACCAGCTGATGAGCCTGGGACTCGTGGAGAAGGCGGGGCGCGCCGTGGTTCCCGGGGAACCGGCGGCCAACGATTCGCAGCTGGGCGCGGAGCCCGACGAGTTCCAGCGGTTTCGCGCCGCCAAGGACTTCATGAACGTCACGATCGTCAACGCCCTCGGCCTGAAGTCGTTCTTCTTCACGCTGAAGCTGGAGCGCGCGGGCATGCTGGCCGACTTGCGGCACCTGGCCGAGGACTACCACGAGGCCATCGCGAAGGCCGATGGCGAAGCGGCGGCCGACGTGCTCTCGCGCCGGTTGAAGGATATGCTCCGGTAGGTGTTGTTCCGATATTTCGCACGCGAGATCCTGCTCACCAGCCTGCTGGTGCTTGCGGCCCTGCTCTCGCTCTTCTTTTTCTTCGACCTCATCCGCGAGCTGGACGACCTCGGCCGCGGCAATTACCGCCTCACCATGATGCTGGGCTACGTCGCGCTCTCGCTGCCGTCGCACGCCTACGTCCTGCTCCCCGCCGCGGCGCTGATCGGCACGCTCTTCGCGCTGGCGCGGATGTCCGAGCAGTCCGAGCTCACGGTGATGCGCTCGGCGGGTCTTTCGCTCTCGCAGCTGGCGCTCCACGTGGCCGGGGCGGGGCTGGTGGTCGCGGTCGCGACGTTCGCCGCCGGCGAGTTCGTGGCGCCGCACACGGAGGAAGCCGCCAAGGGCCTGCGCCTGAAGGCGACGAAGTCGATCGTCGCGCGCGAGTTCCGCTCGGGCTTCTGGGTGAAGGACGACCTGTCGTTCGTGAACATCCAGGACGTGACGGCCGACACCACGCTGCTCAACCTGCGCATCTACGAGTTCGACAAGGCCCACAAGCTGGCCTCGATCAGCCGCGCCGAGTCGGGAGCCTACGAGGGCCCGAACCGCTGGAAGCTCACGAACGTGGAGGTCACGCGCTTCGAGGGGGACAACGCGGTGCTGAAGCGCCTGCCCGAGATGACGTGGGGCTCGGTGCTCACGCCCGACATCCTGTCGGTGCTGAAGATCGTTCCCGAGCGCATGTCCGTCGTGAACCTGCGGGCCTACATCGATCACCTGCGCGACAACAAGCAGAACACGATCCGCTACGAGATCGCCTTCTGGACGAAGCTGCTCTATCCGCTGGCCGCGGTGGTGATGATGATCCTGGCCATTCCCTTCGCGCTCACCTCGGCGCGCACGGGCGGCGTGGGAGGAAGGATCGTGCTCGGCATCCTCCTCGGGCTGGGATTCCACTTCGCCGGGCGGCTCTTCTCGCACATCGGGCTGCTGAACGAGTGGCCCGCCTTCCTTTCCGCGGGGCTGCCCACGCTGATCTTCATGGCCGTGGCTGCGGGCGGGCTCTTCCGCGCCGAGCGGCGCTAGGACTTCGCAGGCTCGACGGGGACGAGGGCGGTGCCGGCGAGCCGGTCGTGGAGGAATTGCCGGTCGCGGTCGAAGAAGGCCCAGGCGAATCCCAGCCCGGCCGCCGCCAGCCCCAGCAAAGCGAGGAAGTAGCGGTGGAGCGCCCGGCCCGGGCTGATGGCCCCGCCGTCGTCGCGAACCAGCTTGATGCGCCAGGTCTTCATGGCGAGCGTCTGGCCGCCGCGGGTCCAGAAGCCCACGAGGTACGTGCCGACCACGAGGAGGACCCAGATCTGCAGCAGGTGCCGCCGCCAGCCCGTGGTCGCGTCACCGATGAGGGCCAGGAAGGGGAAGGTGGCGATCAGCACGACCGCGGAGACGATGAGGAGCTCGTAGAGCGCCGAGGCGAGGCGGCGCGCCAGGCTGGGCGCGCGCAGGCCCTGGGAAGCGCTCACGGGGCCGGTTTCTGCGGCCGCGGCTGAGCCTGCTGCATTTGCTGGGCCGGTTGCTGCTGCTGCAGCTGCTGCTGCGCCTGCGGGGCGCCGCCCGACTCGCGCTTCTGCAGCCAGCGTTCACGGAGCTCGTGCTGCTTTTCGGGCGGGAGCTTGCGCATGCCCTGGAAGGACTCGCGGGCGGCCTTGCGCTGGTCCGGCGACATGTTGGCCCAGCCCTGGATGCGCTCCCGGAAGCGTTCCTGCTGGATCGGCTGCATCTTGGGGTACTGCTTGGCCGCTGACTGCAGCCGCTGCTGCTGGTAGCCCGGGAGGCGGTCCCATTCCCCGGCGAGGGGGGACAGGACCTTCTGGTCCTCGGGCGCGAGGCCCTTCCAGGGGGTTTGCGGCGTCTTGAGGTCCTTCTCCGAGGTGCCCGCGAGGGCCGCCCCGGCGAAGGCGAGGGCCGCGATCAGCGCGAAGACTTTCCGAGCCACGAGCGGAATTCCTGGTCGATGTACGCGTCCGGGGGGAGCTCCTGGGACAGGAGCTGGGCATCGATCTCGCCGAGGTCGACGTCCGTGTCGATCGACTGCAGGGCCAGGGCGGCGACCAGGGCCAGCAGCGGGAGGATCATCAGGCCCCGCTGGAGCAGGGTGTAGCGCGCGTTCTCCAGCGCGCCGCCGTTCACGGTGGCGAGGCCCAGGATGGACACCGGCTCGCGGTAGGCATCCAGGGCGCGCAGGCGCGCGGCCTTGAGGCGCGTGGCTTCCAGCTCGCCGACCTGCGCCGCCGAGCGCTCGAGCCAAGGCTTCAACTTGGCTGCAAAGTCTTTTTCATTCATAGGGTTATACCCTTCGCTCGCAATGCCTTGGCCAATGCGTGGGTCGCTCGGGAGCAGTGGGTTTTCACGCTGCCTTCCGAGCACCCCATGACCTTGGCGGTTTCGCTCACATCCAGTTCCTCCCAGTAACGCAGGAGAAAGGCCTCTCGTTGACGGTCCGGGAGCGCCTTCACCGCATCTTCGATGAAAGCCATGACCTCCGCCTGCTCGAACCTTGCGGCGGGGGACTCGGGGACGTTGCCGAGGTCCTCCACGTCGAGGGTGTCGAGCGGGTCGGACTCGTCGTCGTCGGCCGAACCGAGGTTCGAGAGCTGCGTGGAATAGGTGCCACGCACCTTTTGCCGGCGGAAATGATCGCGGATCGCATTCTGGAGAATGCGCTGGAACAGCATCGGAAACTCGGAAGCCGGCCGGGCCGAATACTTCTCGGCGAGCTTGAGCATCGCGTCCTGCACGATGTCGAGGGCCGCCGCGTCGTCATGCACGGCGAACACCGCCTGCTTGAAGGCGCGCCGCTCGACCTGGGCGAGGAAGTCCGACAGCTCCTTTTGCGTGGCCAGTTTGGGGTCTCCGATCCGGTGCGCGCATGGTAGCAAACGGGCCCCGCGGCATCGCGGATACGGGCCCGGCGATCGTCCCCAGCATTCCAGCTTGACCAATGGGGGGCGAGCCGATAGATTCGTACGTTCCCCCTGCGAAATCGCTCGATATACAAGGCCTTAGACATGGAACTCCAACCCACAGCCAGCCTCGCGGAAACCGGTGAAACCCTGACGGGCGCCGAAGTCGTCATCCGCAGCCTGGTCGCGGAGGGCGTGGAGTACGTCTTCGGCTATCCGGGCGGAGCGGTCCTCTACATCTACGACGCGCTCGCGCAGCAGGACAAGCTGAAGCACATCCTCGTGCGCCACGAGCAGGGCGCCCTGCATGCGGCCGACGGCTATGCGCGCGCCACGGGCAAGTGCGGCGTCGCGCTCGTGACGAGCGGCCCCGGCGTCACCAACGCGGTGACCGGCATCGCCACGGCGTACATGGATTCCATCCCGATGGTGATCATCTCGGGCCAGGTCCCCACGCGCGCCATCGGCGAGGATGCCTTCCAGGAGTGCGACACGGTCGGCATCACGCGCCCGTGCGTGAAGCACAACTTCCTCGTGAAGGACGTGCACGACCTCGCGGTCACGATCAAGAAGGCCTTCCACGTCGCCACCACCGGCCGGCCCGGACCCGTGCTCGTGGACGTGCCGAAGGACGTGTCGATGCAGCCGACGCGCTTCCACTACCCGGACAAGGTCCACATGCGCTCGTACAACCCCGTGGTGAAGGGGCATGCGGGCCAGGTGAAGAAGGCGCTGCAGCTGCTGCTGCACGCGAAGCGCCCCATGGTGTACGTGGGCGGCGGCGCGGTGCTCGGCAACGCCTCGGGCGAAGTGACGGAGCTCGTGCGCGCGCTCGGCTTCCCGGTCACGAACACGCTGATGGGCCTGGGCGCCTATCCCGCGACGGACAAGCAGTTCCTCGGCATGCTCGGCATGCACGGCACCGTCGAGGCCAACATGGCCATGCAGAACTGCGACGTGCTGATCGCGGTCGGGGCCCGCTTCGACGACCGCGTGATCGGCAACCCGACGCACTTCAACGCCGGCAACCCCACGCGCAAGATCATCCACATCGACGTCGACCCCTCTTCGATCTCCAAGCGGGTGAAGGTGGACGTGCCCATCGTGGGCCACGTGAAGGACGTCCTGCAGGACCTCCTCACGCTGCTGCGCGGCTCGAAGGAGCGTCCCGACGCGGCCGCCGTCGCCGAGTGGTGGAAGCAGATCGCCGAGTGGCGCGCGAAGGACTGCCTCAAGTACAACCGCAAGTCCGACCTCATCAAGCCCCAGTTCGTGGTCGAGAAGCTCTGGGAGATCACGAAGGGCGATGCCTTCATCACGTCCGACGTGGGCCAGCACCAGATGTGGGCCGCGCAGTACTACAAGTTCGACAAGCCCCGCCGCTGGATCAACTCCGGCGGCCTCGGGACCATGGGCGTGGGCCTGCCGTATGCGATGGGCGTGAAGCTCGCGTTCCCGGACGCGGATGTCGCGTGCATCACCGGCGAGTCCTCGATCCAGATGTGCATCCAGGAGCTCTCCACCTGCAAGCAGTACCGCCTGCCGGTGAAGGTCGTGAACCTGAACAACCGCTACATGGGCATGGTCCGCCAGTGGCAGGAGTTCTTCCACGGCAACCGCTACAGCGAGTCGTACATGGACGCGCTGCCCGATTTCGTGAGGCTCGCCGAGGCCTATGGCCACGTGGGCATCCGGGTCGACAAGCCGGGTGACGTCGAGGGCGCCCTGCGGGAGGCCTTCAAGATGAAGGACCGCCTCGTATTCCTGGACATCATCACCGACCAGACCGAAAACGTCTTTCCGATGGTGCCCGGCGGCAAGGGCATCTCGGAAATGATCCTCTCCGAAGAGCTCTAGCCATGCGACATATCCTTTCCATCCTCGTTGAGAACGAGGCCGGTGCCCTGTCTCGCGTGGCGGGCCTCTTCTCGGCGCGCGGCTACAACATCGAGACGCTCACCGTGGCTCCCACGGAAGACGCGACGATGTCGCGCATGACGATCGTCACCACCGGCTCCGACGAGGTGGTCGAGCAGATCACCAAGCAGCTGAACAAGCTGGTCGACGTCGTGAAGGTGGTCGACCTCTCCGAAGGCAAGCACATCGAGCGCGAGCTGATGCTCGTGAAGGTGCGCGCCTCGGGCAAGGATCGCGAGGAGATGAAGCGCACCGCCGACATCTTCCGCGGCCGCATCATCGACGTCACCGACAAGTCCTACACGATCGAGCTCACCGGTACCACCGAGAAGCTCGACGCCTTCCTGGAAGCGCTCGACCGCGGCGTCATCCTGGAAACCGTGCGCACCGGCGTATCCGGCATCGGGCGCGGCGAGTGGGTGTTGAAAGCCTGAACCCCTCGATTCTCCAAACCATCGAAAGCGAACCATGAAGGTCTACTACGACAAGGATGCCGACCTCTCCCTCGTGAAGGGCAAGAAGGTCACGATCATCGGCTACGGCTCCCAGGGCCACGCCCATGCACAGAACCTCACCGACTCCGGCGTGAAGGTCACCGTGGGGCTGCGCCCCGGCGGCGCCTCCTGGGACAAGGTGAAGAAGGCCAAGATCGCCGTGAAGGAAGTCGGCGAGGCGGTGAAGGGCGCGGATCTCGTGATGATCCTGCTGCCCGACGAGAACCACGCCCAGGTCTACAAGGAGTCGATCGAGCCGAACCTCAAGAAGGGCGCGGCGCTCGCCTTCGCGCATGGCTTCAACATCCACTTCAAGCAGATCGCGCCGCGTCCCGACGTCGACGTGATCATGATCGCGCCGAAGGGCCCCGGCCACCTCGTGCGCAGCACCTACACGCAAGGCGGCGGCGTTCCGGCGCTGATTGCCGTGCACCAGGACGCGACGAAGAAGGCGAAGGCCCTCGCGCTGTCCTACGCGTGCGCCATCGGCGGAACCCGCGGCGGGGTGATCGAGACCAACTTCCGCGAGGAAACGGAAACCGATCTCTTCGGCGAGCAGACCGTGCTGTGCGGCGGCATCGTCGAGCTCATCAAGATGGGCTACGAGACCCTCACGGAAGCCGGCTACGCGCCCGAGATGGCGTACTTCGAGTGCCTGCACGAGACCAAGCTCATCGTCGACCTCATCTACGAGGGCGGCATCGCCAACATGAACTACTCGATCTCCAACAACGCGGAATTCGGCGAGTACGTCACCGGACCCAAGGTGATCGGCCCGGCGGCGAAGCTGGCGATGCAGGAATGCCTCGCCCGCATCCAGAACGGCGAGTACGCGCGCGACTTCATCCTGGAGAACCGCGCCGGGGCGCCCACGCTGAACGCGAAGCGCCGCCTGC
>Ga0075366_10000595_pt1 | contig 16937 bp, 15 predicted proteins | sample EndMethybrTD3031_FD_72351 | JGI IMG/M metagenome (GOLD analysis project Ga0075366, IMG submission 72351) | Populus endosphere microbial communities from Tennessee, USA - Endosphere MetaG P. TD hybrid TD303-1 | ecosystem: Host-associated > Plants > Roots > Endosphere | place: USA: Tennessee...
GAGCTTAACGCTCCAGAAGTTATCCGCCGCAACGAGCAGCGTATGCTCCAGGAAGCTGTAGACGCATTAGTTGACAACAACAGCGCCCGCTCAGGCCGTGCTGTAGCTGCTACAGGCCAGCGCCGCCGTCTGAAGTCTTTGAGCGACATGCTCAAGGGTAAGCAGGGCCGTTTCCGTCAGAACCTTCTTGGTAAGCGTGTGGACTACTCAGGCCGTTCAGTAATTGTTGCCGGTCCTGAACTCCGCATTGACCAATGTGGTCTGCCAAAGATGATGGCCCTTGAATTGTTCAAGCCATTTGTTATTGGTGAATTGATTGCCCGCGAGCAAGCCCACAACATCCGGTCTGCAACCCGCATGATCGAAACTGGTGAGACCGCCGTTTGGGACGCCCTTGACGAAGTAATTCGTGGCAAGTACGTGCTCCTGAACCGTGCTCCATCATTGCACCGCCTTTCAATCCAGGCATTCATGCCCGTTTTGATCGAAGGCCGTGCTATCCAGCTGCACCCACTCGTATGTAAGGGCTTTAACGCCGACTTCGATGGTGACCAGATGGCTGTTCACTTGCCACTGTCTGACGAAGCTCAGGCTGAAGCCCGTGACATCATCGCTTCTAACAAGAACTTGTTGAAGCCAGCTGATGGTACTCCAATCCTGCACATTGAGCAGGACATGGTACTCGGTTGTTACTACTTGACCTACGACCGCGCAAGCGCCAACGAAGGCAAGCCTAAGGCATACACCGGTATCAATGAAGCCCTGATGGCCTTTGACGAAGAAGTTCTCAAGCTCCAAAGCCGTATCATAGTCAACCACCGTGGCACCCGCCGCGAGACTACCCTCGGCCGCTTGCTCTTCAACGAAGTGTTCCCAGACGACTTCCCATTCCAGGATGAGCCAATGACCAAGAAGAAGCTGCAGCAAGTTATGGCACTCGTATACCAGATGTACGGCCAGGCCAAGACTGCTGAAGTTGCCGACAGCCTTAAGAGCCTCGGTTTCAGCTACGCTACTTTCTCAGGCCTCTCAATGGGTATGGGCGACTTCAGTCCAGTAGATGGTATGGGCGATGTCATCACCGAAGGTGAAGGCCGCGCAGCAGCTATCTCTGAGCAGTACGAAGAAGGCTTCATTACCGAAGAAGAGCGTTACCGCTTAACTGTCGAAAACTGGACCAAGATCGACAGCCGTGTCCAGGAAATGCTTGCTAAGCAGATGGTTGGCCAAGATTCTACGATGGCTATCGCGATCACCTCTGGTGCCCGTGGTAACATCTCCCAGATGAAGATGTGTGTTGGTATGCTTGGTGTCTTCTCAGACGCCTCCGGCCACGCCATCGAGCTGCCAATCAAGTCTGGCTACATTGCCGGTCTGAACCCGCTTGAATACTTTACCGGTACCCGTGGTACCCGTAAGGCGCTTATCGACATCGCCCTTAAGACCGCTGACGCTGGTTACTTGACCCGCCGTCTGGTTGACGTTGCCCAGGACGTATTCACCATCGATGGTGATGACTCTGAAGAGCTCGACCCAGGTTTTGCACTGTTGCGTGCCGATGCTAACGAGATTGGTGTAAGCTACGCTTCACGCCTCGAAGGCCGTTTCGCTGCACAGACTGCTAAGGGTCTCGTAAAGCGTGGTGAACTTATCAGCAAGCAAGTTGCTGAAACCCTTGAAGCAGATGAAACTGTTGATGGCTTCAAGATCATGAGCGTACTGAGTGCTACATCAGTACACGGCGTACCTCAGAAGTCTTACGGTGTTGACCCTGCAACCGGTCAAATGGTTGTATCCCACCACCCAATCGGTGTAATCGCCGCCCAGTCTATTGGTGAGCCAGGTACCCAGCTGTCACTCGACTCCAAGCACCGTTCCGGTGCCGTACTGGCCGATGACACAGCCCAGGGCCTTAGCCGTGTAGAGGAATTGTTTGAAGTCCGCACCCCTAAGGGTCAGGCGTACATGACTGATATCACCGGTGTAGCCAATGTTTGGGAAGAAGGTGACCACTACATCGTTCAGGTAACTGCCAACGATAAGGAAAACATCAACTTCGACCTCGGCGAACGTGCTGCCAAGATCAAGAGCGGCAGCGATGTTGCTATTGGCGACGTCGTAGCTAGCATGCAGGATGGTTCCGAACCATTGGTAGCCCCAATGGCAGGTAAGGCAGAAGTAACCGACAAGCAGGTGATCATCACTCCTGCCGGCCAGAGCGTAGTCCGCTACGAAATCCCTGGCTTCAAGCAGATGATGATCCAGGACGGCGACGCAGTCGTTGCCGGCCAGCGCCTGACTAACGGTTCTATCAACCTGCACGAACTGATGCGCCTCCAGGGTGTCGAATCTACCCAGCGTTACGTAATGAACGAAATCCTTAAGATCTTTGCCGGCCAGGGCCAGAACATTGCTGACAAGCACCTTGAAATCATCGTGCGCCAGATGTTCAGTCGTGTACAGGTTGAAGACGCAGGTGACTCTGAGTTCGTAACCGGCGACGTAGTGAGCAAGCTCGCTGTAGTAGAAGCCAATGACGCCCTCGCCCGCGAAGGCAAGCAATTGGTTAAGTACAACCAGCTGTTGCTTGGTCTGATCAAGGCATCATTGTCTACCGACTCATTCCTGAGTGCTGCATCCTTCCAGGACACTACCCGTGTACTGATCGGTGCTGCTACCAGCGGCCGTGTCGACAAGCTCTACGGTCTGAAGGAAAACGTTATCCTTGGCCGCAGGATTCCTGTAGGTACAGGCTGGCGGTCTGATGAAGACAAAGAAGCCGAGCTGCTACTTGCCGCAGAGGCGTAAACCTGTTAAAATTAGCAAGATATAAAAAATCTGAGCCGGGAAATAAGAGTGTCGCCAGTGTTGGCGCATAGGCGGCACTCTCCCATGGCGGAGATAAGGAGAATAAATGCCAACAATTAACCAATTGGTTCGCAAGCCTCGCGTTAAGGTGACCGGCAAGTCCAAGTCACCTGCGTTGCTTAAGGTTGTAAACAACCTCAAGAACAAAAACTACGAAAAGCCAGCACCATTCAAGCGTGGTGTCTGTGTGAAGGTAACTACCAAGACTCCAAAGAAGCCTAACTCTGCGCTTCGTAAGGTTGCGCGTGTACGCCTTGGCAATGGCCAGGAAATCTGGGCATACATTGGTGGTGAAGGTCACAACCTGCAGGAACACGCCGTAGTACTCGTACGCGGTGGCCGTGTACCTGACCTTCCTGGTGTGCGTTACCACATTGTTCGTGGCGCACTCGACCTCCAGGGTGTAGCAAACCGCAAGCAGGGCCGTTCTAAGTACGGTTCTAAGAAGGAGAGCAAGTAAGATGCCTCGCAAGACTACAAAAGCATTAGTTCGTGATATCCAGCCTGACCGCCGCTACAATAGCGTACAGGTTCAGCGTGTTATCAACCGCGTTATGCGCGATGGTAAGAAGCAGCTTGCAGAGCGCCTCGTATACGAAGGCATGGAAAAGGCTGCAGCCAAGCTAAAGGTTGAGAATCCTCTTGAAGTTTTCGATACTGCTTACAAGAATGTACAGCCGCACGTTGAGACCCGTTCCCGCCGTGTTGGTGGTGCAAACTACCAGATTCCTTTTGAAGTTAAAGGCCAACGCCAGCAGCACCTTACCACTATGTGGTTTGTTACTGCAGCCCGTGCCCGCAAGGGTATGAGCATGGCTGACCGTCTTGCTTTCGAGCTTGTTGACGCTTACAACGGCGCCGGCTCAGCTGTGAAGAAGAAGGAAGACACCCACAAGATGGCTGAAGCAAACCGTGCATTTGCACACTTTGCCCGCAGCTAATAGCTAGCTTTTAAAAGCAAATATACAAAACGGACGTGTAAAAGCGTCCATTTTGTTATATAAACTAATATATATGGCTTATTCAGGAGAAATGGGTTGGTCGCAGTGCGACCTTCATGTGCTACAGGACTTATTGGAGACTCGGACGCACGAGGTTACTGTTGTGAATGATTGCGATTGGGGTACTGTTGGTTTTGCAACGCCAAGGAATGAAGGCGAAATCGTAGACCCTAACCAGGTGTATATCGACGCTTTGGCTTCAGGGCATGTTACTGACCCGGTGGCTGGCGGGCACCATGCCCGGACACCGGCAGAATTAAGTTTGGACGGTATGGTTGCGGCATTTGTGACAGGATCCCGTTTGGCTACCGGCAGGGAACAGGTAAGTCTCATGGACGGAGATTTACCGCCACTGCCTATGGCTACAGGACCAACCTTGCAAGAACGCTTCGAGGCTAGGAATGGCGGCATGACGGCTCCTGTTACCGAGCCGCCAGGCGGCTATCCGCATATGTCTAGGATTACTGATGGTGTTGACGGCCGGCGTCCCTCAAGGGTGGTGACAGACGACCAGCCAGCTTTAGCCGGTCCGGCAGCTGACCTTCCTGAAGTTCCGCGCCTTGCTGAAGTCCAGCCTCCGTCTGCCGTATCGGATCCCAACCGGGCCGTTACCCCGTGCGGTGACTGTGTATTTGCTGGCGGCTTATTAGAACTCGCCCAAGGCAACGCTGTGGTTACGCCCTTAGAGGGGAAGGCGTGCGTACGTTTCGTGGAAGGTGATGGAGGTGACCGGCGTATATCGGGAGTTGCTACAGTGGCGCTGCCTGCCTCAAGCCGGAACTGGAGCCATCAGGATGTTGCAGAGTATGCCATAGGCAAGGTACTGGACGGTACCCGCCATTGCTCTGATGAAGAACGTGGCAACGTATCAGTAACAAAAGGCTGGTTTGGCTTGCTTGGTACTGATGTTGCGTGCTCTGGACTGATGCGTGCCCACCCTGGCAGCAACAGGCTCGTGCCAAAAGTTGGCATTATTGACGCCACTGACCCCATTAAGTAAGAATTGCTAATATTGCACAAAAAGCAATAAGATGCTAAAGTATAGTCGTAAAATGCTTCTTTTCTATACCTTCAGCCTGAAGCAAAGATAATTTTTAGGAGTTATATATGGCATCTCAAGGTGAATCCTATGAGCAGGCTGTTGCTGAAGTAGCAGCACCAGTAGTTGACGTGACACCAGAATTTCAACCACAGGTATATGACGTACCTGAAGGTGTGCCGCAGTGTGCTGCCACCTGTGGTCTCTACCTGCTATCAACTATGGGCAGGGAAGTTATTGAGAAGGAGCCTGGTTTGTATCCTGTGCGTTTTGCAGCTGCTAAAGTAGCCCAATACAGGCGCATTGAAGCCACGCACGGTCGTGTAGCGCAAGGATGTGACGGAGAGGGTAGTGATCCTAATGACTGGACTTCATGCCCACGCTCAGGTCTTATCAACAGCATCGTAACTGTCTCTTGCGAAGCCAGTCCCGATATTGAAGAGTTGCCTGAACCTAAGGGTGCCAAGAAACCAGAACTCCCTTCAGAAGCCCCTAATGATGACGGCACTGGCCAGTATCTGTAGGCCGTATAATTATCGATATGGTGTTCCTAGCACGTGACCACGAACCGCATCACTCCAATCCGAATGCTGGACTTGAGGCAGACCGTTGGATTTGTGCTGGTACGCAACCGCCAGTAGAACTGAAAATTACCAATGAAGGTGTTGAAGGACGCATTCATCCGGCTGGCAGTGATGTGCATGACCGTCTTATGCGAACGGGCCTGGTGGTATCCGTTGAGCTGGATCCTTTGCTAGGTCACGCTGATGGTGTGACACCTAAGCATGTTGAGCAGTATGCCGGCCAGCTGGCCCAGGCTGCCTTTGCTAGCATGGGCGGGCCGCTCGATTTGCTTAGGGTCCAGCGCTAAGACTAACCCCTAGCTAATCAGGGGTATTTCTGGTAGAATAAGACCAAACGCTAGCTAGCGTCCTTTTTATGTATGGACCTCGGATAGCAATTAATTAATCAAAGGAATAAGCACACACCTATGGCAGGTAAAAAATATTCAATTCAAGACCTACGCAACATCGGTATTATCGCGCACATTGACGCCGGCAAGACCACTACAACCGAAGGTATCCTGTACCGTACTGGTTTGAAGCACAAGATTGGTGCCGTTCACGAAGGTGGAACAACCACTGACTGGATGGAACAGGAGCGTGAGCGTGGTATTACCATCGTATCTGCAGCTGTAACTTGCTACTGGAAGAACAAGAAGTCTGGCAAAGAAGTCCAGATCAACATTATCGACACCCCGGGTCACATCGACTTTACCGTAGAAGTAGAGCGCTCACTGCGCGTACTCGACGGTGCTGTTGTTGTATTCGACGGTAAGATGGGCGTAGAAAGCCAGTCTGAGACCGTATGGCGCCAGGCTGACAAGTACGGTGTGCCTCGTATCTGTTTCATTAACAAGATCAACCAGACCGGTGGCGACTTCTACAAGTCCCTCGACTCTATCCACAACCGCCTAAGCAAGCGCGCTTTCCCAATCCACCTGCCAATTGGTTTTGAGCAAAGCATCAACGGTCTTGTTGACTTGGTATCCATGAAGGCCTACACCTACAAGGACTTCACTGACCACGAACTTGTTGAAGGTGAAATCCCTGCTGACATGCTCGACAAGGCAAAGAAGTACCGCAGCCTGCTTATCGAGAACGCTGTTGCCGAAGACGAAGCTCTTCTTGAGAAGTACTTTGAAGTTGGCGAAGAAGGCCTGACCGAGGAAGAAATCACTAACGCAGTCCGTACTGCAATCATGACCGGTAAGTTCTTTGCCGTTTCTGGTGGCGACGGCCGTGGCGTTATCGTTGAGAAGCTCCTTGACCTCGTTGTTGACCTTATGCCAGCTCCAACTGACCGTTCAACCACTTGGGGTACACACCCTAAGACTGGTGACGAAATCGAGCGCAAGCACTCTGAGAGCGAACCTTTCTCAGCTCTTGCATTCAAGATTACTGCCGACCCATTCGTAGGTAAGCTTGCTTACTTCCGCGTGTACTCCGGTAAGGTAGTTGCTGGTTCATACGTTTTGAACTCATCTACTGGTGAAAAAGAGCGCATCGGCCGTCTTGTCCGTTTGCAGGCTGACAAGCGTGAAGACGTTACTGAAGTTACTGCTGGCGACATCGCCGCTATCGTAGGCCTCAAGGCTACTACTACAGGCCACACCCTTTGTGACGTAAACAACCCAATTGTTTTGGAAAGCATCGACTTCCCAGAACCACCTGTGTCTATTGCTATTGAACCAAAGACCAAGAGCGACCAGGAAAAGATGGGTATCGCCCTGCAACGTCTTGCAGAAGAAGACCCAACCTTCCGTGTTAAAGTTGACGACGAAGTTGGCCAGACCATTATCTCTGGTATGGGTGAATTGCACCTTGAAATCCTCGTTGACCGCATGAAGCGCGAATTTAATGTCGAAGCTAACATTGGCCAGCCGCAGGTTGCTTACCGCGAAACTATCCGTAAGGATGCCGTTGAAGCTGAAGGTAAGTTTGCCCGTCAGACCGGTGGTCGCGGTATGTTCGGCCACGTATGGCTTCGCCTTAGCCAGAACGAATCTGGTAAGGGCTTTGAATTCATCAACTCCATCAAGGGTGGTGCCGTTCCTAGCGAATACATCAAGCCTGTACAACAGGGTATTGTTGAAGCAATGGAAAACGGTGTCCTCGCCGGTTATCCAGTTGTTGACGTAAAGGTAGAGCTCTACGATGGTAGCTACCACGAAGTTGACTCCAACGAAATGGCCTTTAAGATTGCTGCGTCTATGGGCTTCCAGGAAGGCTTCAAGAAAGCCAGCCCGGTTATCATGGAGCCAATCATGAAGGTAGTTGTTGTCACCCCAGAAGAATTCATGGGTGACGTTATCGGTGACCTGAACTCAAAGCGCGGTCGTATCGAAAGTATGGAAGACCTGGCGCTTGGCGTTAAAGAAATTACCTCTTTCGTACCACTTGGCGAAATGTTCGGTTATACGACAACCCTTCGTAGCAACACCCAGGGTCGCGCTAGCTCAAGCATGGAGCTTGACCACTACGCTGACGTTCCTAACCACGTTGCCGAAGCCATCATCGCCAAGAATTCCAAGTAGTTTACGGCAAGAGATAAGAATATGGCTGCTGAAGAATTACGACCGATTGAACCCGTTGCAGATACTCCTGACCAACTAGATTTGCTACGCGGCCAAGTCGATGGATTGGACGAGCAGATTGTCGCACTAGTGTCAGAGCGTACGGCTTTGACACTAGCTATCGGTGAAGAGAAGGAACGCCGCGGTATCACTACCATGGTGCCCGGCCGCCATACTGAGGTAATCGGCCGCTACATGGGAGCTGTTCCGGAAGATAGTCCGATGGTTCCTGGAGATGCCGTAGAACTTGGCGAAACAATTATGCGCATCAGCCGAAGGGCACAGGATGTGCAGCGTCGTGCGGCTGCACTTGCCGCAGACCAAACGCGTTCAGAGCTGGCAGGGCTAGCTGAACAAGCCGTGCCTCCTGCTAACTAATAGGCGTCTCTAATCAAAAAGACCTCCACAATTAGGAGGTCTTTTTTGTTGTAGTAATACTATGGGCTACTTTTGCTGCTGTACGTACCACATGGCATTGCGATCGATAATCAGTCCAGGCTGAGCTGACTCCTGCAGTACGGCGGCGATATTAGAAAAGCGTTCATGCAGCACGCTCGACAAAAAGTAGCTTCCTTTGCGCTTAAGTGTCTGCATATCCATAAAATAGGTGCCGGATACCGTATATGCGGCAAGTCTGGTCTGATTTATTTTAGATGAGAACTTTTGCGCGCCTGTTAGCATGGAATGGTGTATGTCTTTGAGATATTCGGATGTGCCTGCCATAGCAATAACGTGTGGCTTCTTGAGGAACTCGGTTAAGAGTCCGGGGTGCGAAAGCAACATTGTGATTTTTTCGAGTACGTGTAGATTTTCGGCAGGCTTTACGATTACCATTTCTGAACCCTCAAAGATATCAATGAGCGCCCTAAAGACCATCTCCTGGAAATTACTAACCAGGATCTTTTGCCGGGTAAGGGCGTAGGCACCGTGGTCGGAGTATACGTAAGCATTAGTGGTCTCGGTGTTTGTAGAGAATGAACTCACCTTGGTGGTGCCGCTGACGGCTTGCTTAGCTACGGCAACTTCACGTTCAAAGCGTCCCAGCGTTAGCACATATGAAGCTCCCGCTTGGGTAAACGTCTTACTGATACCGCCGAACAGTGCGGCGGTAGCGTCATAGTTGAGTTTACCGTTTTTGATAACGCCCCAGGTTTTGTCGTGGTTTAGCGCCACGCTAAATGGGTCTACAATGATGCCAAGCTCAGGGTATGCTGACCGTAACTCCTTGATAATTTGGGTTTGTCGCTTGAGTAATGCTGTCGTACTTGCATACGCGTCCGGTGAGTCCATGCGGATCATCACTGACTGTATACCCAGCTCCAAGAGCTCTGCAATGTGGCTCTTCGCGTTCTCCAGGCTTCGGAAGGGGTAGCGGTCCATATTTTGAACAGGCAGCGTTTGATCGCCCTGCAGGTCAATGCCAATGTCAATTGGCTGGCAGAACATGTCAGGTGTTAGCTCTACCTCAGGCGAATCAAAAATAGTCTTGGAACAGGTGTGTTGCATAGTGTTACTGGTACAAGAATGTGTCGGGCACGAAGTTCATCGAGCTGCGAACGCGATGAAGTACTTCATCGGCCTTATCGCGGGCTTGCTCGCCACCGTCACGGAGCACTTGCTTTACCTGTGCATCCGAGATGCTGCTAAACTTGTCCTGATAGTCTACCAGAAATGATGTGACAATCCCTCCCATAATTTCTTTGAACCGTCCCATAACCGGCTGTCCGTCCATATGGTCGCGTTTTACCGCATCCAACTCAGCAATGTCTTGCGGCGTCCGTGCGAGCCGTTCACATAATAGATAATGGCTAGCAAGTACGTCATTCATTTCGCCTGGCTCTGCGCCATGCGCGCGTCGTACCTTGCGATGTACGTCATCGGGAGTGTCATTCAGGAAGATAGCACCGCGTGGCCGGGACTTGCTCATTTTGGGGTCACCATTCAGGGCAGCAATTTTAATGCTCTCCGCCGCAAGGTGTTCAGGGACAACCAGGATTTCCTCGCCGCCACCGTACGCCGTGTTGAAGCGACGGGCCAATTTACGGGTTACTTCGATATGCGGCAACTGGTCCTGGCCGACTGGGACATGCGTGGCATCTTCGATAATAATGTCAGCAGCCATGAGAATGGGATAGCGGGCAAGAGCAACTGATGCTGTCTCTGTGCGGTCGCCTTCCTTAATCTTGTCTTTTAGATTAGGTACACGGAGCAATTCCATCATGCTCATGTGCCGGTCTAAGACTCCTGCAAGTTCCTGGGTTTGTGCGCCAATCTGGCTTTGCAGGTATAGGATTGAGCGGGTAGGGCTTACGCCTCCGGCCATAAAAGCCCGTACTGTATCAAGCCGTGTACGGTTAATGACGTCTGGCTCTTGGTCGGTGAGTGCGTGAATGTCTGCTACGAAAGCATTGATTGGCCCCTCGAAAGTATCCTGGAGCGCTGCCATTGGCTCGATAGCGCCCACATAATTGGCTACCGTCAAATCACCGGTAGGCCGTATACCTGTCAGTGCTCTCATACGCGTATAATCCCCCTTAATTGCAATTGTAGCTATATTGTATCTAAACTATGTGAACAGCGCAAAATTAGCGAACAAGCGCCGCTAGAAGATCCTTGGTAAATGCTTCCTGGTCAATATGGGTGGCCACTTCGGCATTGTAGTGTGGGGTTTTATAGGTCCGCTTTTCGGCTACGGTCATGCCAAAGGTATGCTCACCTTTGGTTTCTACGACGATATCCATTGCCGTAAGTGCAAAGGCATCAGGGCTGACCAGATAATATGCAGCCAGGGCGTCGTATACGAGGGCGCCTTTGACGCCTTCATCAAACGTGATTCCAGCGATAAAATGCTGCATAAGTGAATTGAGGGGTTTGTACAATGGGGAGCCTTGCAGTGCCTCAAACACATCAATTCCAAGAATAATATGGTTGCATGGGTCCAGGGGCACGACTACTTTCTTGATGTCAGTTTTGAAAACGACGTCGGCGGCTTCGGGGTCAACAGACATATTGAACTCAGCAACACGGTTTTTATTGCCAGGCACGTCGATAGCCCCGCCCATAATGATGAGTTCTTTGATGTCGTTTGCTATTGAAGGGTCCTTTTGCAGGGCACGGGCTATATTACTGAGTGGCCCCAGCGTAAGGATCGAAATTTCACCAGGGTTAGCCTTGACCAGTTCAATAATTCTTTCAGGTGCATCACCTGTAAGCGTAAACTGCGTTGCAGACATATCAAGCCCGTCGAGACCGCTGTCGCCGTGTACTACGGCCTTAACGAGCTCGCGTTGGAGCGGTGTTTCGTAGCCCGAATATATGGGGAGGGTAGTCTCCAGCAGATCCAGGATTGCTTTGGCATTACGGGTAACATTTTTGATGTCAGAGTTGCCGGCTACCGTAGTAACGGCCTGTATGTCGAATTGCTGGGATTTGACGAGTAACATGAGCGCAAGCGCATCATCATGTCCAGCATCAGTATCAATAATAATTTTGGGTTTCATATAAGTCTCCGGTTGGTACTGCAGTAAGAGTGTTTGCAGAAGTAATAATGATAAACCGTTAACTACCAGTATATCGTAATTAACGAGGGTAAAGGGCGATTACGGTCGCCATCGTACCTCGTCGCCGGAGATGGGCAGGCCCTGTCGTGTTTGGGCTGCCGCATGAAGGGCGTCAATAAGATCAAGGGTTGAAGCTGCAACTATACCACCAAAATGAGTAGGGACTTCAGAACTGATGAGACAAGCCACCATGCCCAACTCTTGCGGGGGCAGTACATCATGACGAAGCGAGTCGCCAGCTGCAAGGACATGTTCATGCCCTACCTGGAACTGCTGGGCCACTTCGGCAAAGATCTGACGGTTATCATCCATTTTGGGTGGCAATTCATCACGGGCGTAGGTGACGTAGGCGTCAAAATCACGATCAGGGTCAAAGCCTGCTTCGGCAAGTATGCGCCTAGAGAGTGGCTCGGGGCTACTCGTGAGGGCTACGGTCTTTATGCCGTCTTCCCGAAGAATAGCTACGCCGGCACGCATAGCTGTTTGCTGTGCAAACCGGCCTGTCGGATCAATCAGGCAAAGCTCGTCAAATAGCGCGCTTGTATTTGCTGGCTGTTCAGGGATGTGCGGATAGGATACGTGTACATCACCACGGAACAGTGCCTGCTCGCCGCCACCATACCGGGCGCGATAGTCAGCGGTTATCTTTTCGGCCTCAGCTGGATCAACACCGTAGTGGCTAGCTACGGCCTTTACTACAGCAACACCGTATTGATCATAGAAGCTTGAGTCATCGGCAAATACTATGGTGTTATCAATATCAAGAACAACGAGCTCGATGTCGCCGAGCGCCCGCTGCTGCTGTTCTGATATTGATAGCAATTCGCCCATAGTAGTAATTCTAGCGGCCTGCGTGGCGCTTGGTCGCCTCTACATATTCTCCCAGTTTTGCTAGGGCTTGCCCAGACATGAGTACTTCAAGGCCTTGAGCGGTTGCTTCACGCAAGTAGGCACGATTCAGGCGATGCGTCTCAGGGTCAATTGCATCAGGACGCTCCAAGTAGTCGCGCACAAAGGTGCCAAGCCCAACAGTCATCGCGAGGTAGCGGGCCTTAGCCTCGTCATTGCCGCTAATGGCCTCATTGTTGTAGTGCAGAATTGCTGCCTTGGTGTTAGGAATTAACAGGTCGTTCATATCGATACGTGCAAGCTCGGCTGGCGTATAGAAGTCTTCAGGGCGCACCTCAAAGGTGCCCGCAGCACGGCCGCGGATAGACAGCGCGACTAGTGAGGCGAATGGCGGTGGTGCAATTTCGTCGAGTCGTACGTGATCCTTGGCTTCACGGGATCCGTAATACGACGCCTGGTCAAACATCTCAGGCATTGCTTCGTCCAGGTCAGTACCGCAGTAGACGGCGCTATTGTCGTATGCCTGGTAGCCTGTGCTATCCAGCTTGTCCAGGGCGTCGATGATTGTTCCCGGGTGTACCTTTTCGTTCACGCCGATAAAGCCGTGTACGGGAGTCTTCGGGGCAGTGGTAAAGGCCAGCGGCCCAATGACATGATTGACAGTTTCGCCCTTGAGGCGGTGCGAAAGGGTGTGTAGTGAGCGGGTGTTGTGGCAGCTCGACATAACAAGATCAGTTTCTTCCAATATTGCTGCGAAATCTGCTGAGGAGTGGATGTCTGACCGGGCGCCATAGGCTTCAATGGCGCTTTGACCAGCTACCTTAGAGGTATTGGGGTAGGAGTGGTGCTTGTGAACTTTGCCCGTAACCGCTAGGGCAACAGCTGAAAGTGTTGAAAGGCTAAAAAGCTTAGAGGGCTGTTCGCCATGGCCATGCTCGATAGGGTAGCCTTTATCGCCGCCCATACCACCGAAAGCCAATATGCTACCACTGGCTTCGGTACGTTCAACGGTGTCGAGGTGAACGGTTGCGGCCGCCAGGCCAGCGATTTCATCACCAGTCAGATGGGCGTAAGCCTCCTTGGTTGAAACACCTGCAAAGAGTGCTACACCCTGCATCATGTGTGTTTCATGAGGGCCGGCATTGTTGATTAAGCCATCCATCGCTCTCGAGAGCGGGATATTTAGGCCGCTTGCTACGAATGCACCCACACTGAATGCATCCCCAAAGGTCAGGTCCTGGCCGTGCTTGAGCTTACGGTCAATATCGTAGTAACCTTCGCCTTCGGTAAGCGTAGCCAAGTCAGCGGCTGCTGCTTCAATTTTTTCGGGCAATGAAGCAGCGTAGCCGTTGTTTGCGGCTAGTTGGTCAAGGCTAGTATTGCAGTCGATGTCGATCTGCGCGCCATCTTGCTCAATTGTTTGTTGATAGGGCTCGCCCTTGAGCTGGATAAACGCTATTTGGTCGGGACTTTTCATAGTCGAGGCCTTTCTTGATCAAACCTTTTCCTGTTTTGTAGTTTGCATATAGTAAAACATTAATTTATTCCTGTAAATGATAATCGCAACAGAGAGTGAACTTCTTAACGATTTTTTAGAAGAACTCTACGTCGCGGCTGGTTGCTGCAAATCCCAAATACGGCTTTGTAGGATCCGTCCGGTAACTGTTTTCGCCGTAGAGAACAGGGTAGTAACCGAATTTGCATTTCTCGAAGTTCTTGGCGGCTTCACCGGGATCCTTTGTCTTCCAGATAAAGTCGGTAACCGTATAAAACTCACGGTCCCTGGGGGTTACGAGGGGTTTCCCTGCGATGAGCCCGTCGATAGTAACTGTAATTTCATCCACGCCTACTTCGTCTGCATGCTTTGCATTGTATTCGGCAGACACCGCATTTGGGAAGTTCCCAATAAGACCTGTCGTAGCCAGCGGTACTTCTTTATCTCCAAACGTAATCAGCTCTGGCAAGACTACAACCCGGCTGATGGGCGAGGCGGCAATGATTTCCCGCACAGCTGGTTCCTCGCGGTATCGTTCGCTAATAAGCAGGCAGCTGCCAAGTTCTGTAGTGGACGTATGCAGGTCAAGTACATGTTTATACCTGCCGTTCTTAATTGTGCTTCCGATGGCGCGGGCCCGGTGCTCTTCGTACGACCTGGGAGTAATATCAGGCGAAAAACTGCGGTTAAGGTCAGTGCCGTCAGCCTCGTAGCCGATAGCCGTACCGGTAGTATATCGCTGCGGTTCTTCCTCTCCGGCTGCCAGCGGGTTCCCACATATGTAATCCACATTCCGTAAGAGATCAGGCCTTTTTGAGTACATGTGATGACCTACTTTGGGGCCAAGCTTCTCATTGCCGTGCGGCCATAGCACCAGGATCCGCTCTTCGGCGTCGGGGTCTGCTTGTATGAGCTCTTCCGGCCTTCCGTGGATAAAATCGTCTAACGTATATGCATCTTCTCCGGATGCTAGTTCTGCGTGTGCCATATGTGTACCTTTAAATGCCCGGTGCGGGCTTATCTATATATAGGATATGAATGAAGAGAAGTTACTTGGCGCTAGGCCAGGACTTTTGGTCACGGAAGGCTTTGAAGTGACCCTGTGAAAGTTCTTTTGATCCGCGTGTAACCGTGGCAACTCCTACGTGCAAGTCATTGGCGATTTTATGATGCGGCTCGCCGGCATCAATGCGTTTGACTATTTCTACACGCTGGGCCAGGGTTTGGCGTTCCTTGGGAGTGGTGACGCTCGTTAAGAAATCTTCAAGAGCAGCCTTGTCCTTGATGGAGAAGACGACATCTATAAAATTCTTTTGGAAGTCAGACATACCTGCATACTAGCACGCTAGTATGCACATTTGCAAACGAATTGCGTACATTGCCTACATAACACCTATCGGAATGAATAGCCGCTTGCGACATGGATGCCACGGGTTGCTATGACTTGCTCCGCGGGTTCCATATATGTAGGGTCATCGTCCAGCCAATGGGGAGCACGTGCGAAATCCAGGTTCTTTTTGTATGCGCCTAAGGCTGCTTCCCGGAAGTATTCGCGTGTTTCGTAGCTGACGTTGCCGCCGGTTACCAGGCTAACATTTACACAATTATCTTCGCCGTGCGCCAGTATGCCAGCGGTAGCAAGTGCTCCGGCCGGTTCAGCTCCTGTCTTTTGCATGGCTTGGTAGAGCCGTGCCTCGGTGACGGTAACAATACTATCGACAAAATGTTCGTCGGCTACGACGGGTAGCGTATATTTGCCAACTTTCGTTACGGCAGTGCCGTCAGCCATGGGATTAAACTCGCCTTCAGCAAATAAGTCCTGGGGTTCCTCGTTCTTGCGATATGCATCCACGGCCCGGTTCATAGCGTCACAGCCCTGCATCTGGACGCCGATAATGCGCACCTGTTCGCCGATCAAATTGTTATCTTTGGCCCAGCGGAATGCACAGGCAACACCTGTTATAAGGCCGCCGCCGCCAATGGGCACATACACATTCACCGGGTCGCTGCGGAGATCAAAGGCACCGTTATCTTGCCGGTCGAGCAAATCCGCTAGGAGTTCATACCCCATTGTAGATTGTCCGGCGATGACGTCAATGTCGTCGAACGGATGTATGAACGCTACTTCGGAGCTTTTCTCGGCGACCTCGACTGCGGTGTTCATCCCGGCTTCAAGGCTGGGGTGGGTGGCATGGACTGTGGCGCCATTGTTGCTCAAGTTGGTCGCCTTAACGGTGCTAACTGTCTCGGCGCACTCCACCACAGCTTCCAGACCGAGACGGCTTGCCGCAATAGCCACCCCATTGCCATGATTGCCAGCGCTAGCGGTAATAGCCGTCGTTGTTTCGGGGTTTCTGTCTGCGGCTTTAGCGACAGCATAGGCCGCGCCGCGGCTCTTGAAAGCTCCACTTTCCTGATCTAGCTCCAGCTTGTATAGAGTGGGGTCACCATCGAAGGTAGTTAGTCCAGTACGCTTGACGCCCATCTCACCATAGAAACGCCGTTGCTCATCAGTCGCACCAAGCAAAGGATTCAGGTCTTGGCCACGGGCAATAACCTCCTGGTATACCAGCTCGCTGGTTACGGGTTCTATTACTTCTAGGCCTATGGGTGCTTCTGCTACTGCGGCAGTCATTGGATTCCTCTCTAACAATTAAAAATCCCCGGTGGTAATCCGGGGATTTGGTGGTTTGCTATTTTGTTACGTTACGCGTGTACCATCAAGAATCCCCGTTAGGGAAGAATAATGGCAATAATTTGTGGAAATACGCGCTGCATAAATGTAAGTATTGCATCAATGCGGCTATGAATGCAACCTCTGTTCCTTGTGTCTTTACAGATGTAGCTCTTTCGGGTACAATATTCAGGTCACTCGTGTGAGTTTTTTATATTGTCACACAGTAATTACTAATCATTAAGGAGTCATTTTAATGGCAGACACATTTGACCGTAGCAAACCGCACGTTAACGTTGGTACCATGGGCCACGT
>Ga0075366_10000596_pt1 | contig 16937 bp, 19 predicted proteins | sample EndMethybrTD3031_FD_72351 | JGI IMG/M metagenome (GOLD analysis project Ga0075366, IMG submission 72351) | Populus endosphere microbial communities from Tennessee, USA - Endosphere MetaG P. TD hybrid TD303-1 | ecosystem: Host-associated > Plants > Roots > Endosphere | place: USA: Tennessee...
CCGGCATCAATGGCAAGCAGCATGGGCCTAATCCGTCAGATTGACTTCGCCCGCGTGGATAGTCTGGAGTGACCCATCCGCCAAGCGAAGTTGCAGGCTGCCCTCGGGCGTAAGGCCGGCGAATGAGCCTCCCTGTCCTTCGGCAGTAATGCGTGTGCCCACGGGGGTTCCCGCGCGCAGCCAGCGGCTGACAATAGGCGAAAGGCCGAAGCTGCGCCAGCGATCAAGTTCGAGTGTGAACTGACTGGCGAGAGCGGCGGCGAAGGCATCGCGCTGGGGCGGTTCTGCGATGGCGCCAAGCGCGATGGTTTGCCTGTCCGGCAAGGCTGGCGCGCAGACCAGGTTTACACCGATGCCGATAATCACCGCCTCCCCTTCCCGCTCCAGCAAAATACCTGCGAGTTTTGCGCGGCCAGCCAGCACATCGTTGGGCCATTTGAGCACTGCGCTTTGCGTGGGCCGCAACAGAGGCGAGATGACTTCGTGAAGCGCAAGGCCCGCTAGCAGCGCAAGGCTGGCCGGTGCGGGATCTGCGTGGCGAATATGGACCACGGTCGAGCCCATGAAGTTGCCCGCCCCATCATGCCACTCGCGCCCCTGTCGCCCGCGTCCGGCGTTCTGCCGTTCGGCGACCAGCCAGAGGCCCTCGGGAACTTGTTCGCCGGAGCGCAGGCGCGCAGCAAGGTCGGCGTTGGTCGAGCCGGTTTCGGGAACGGTCTGGATCAAACCGCGAAGAACAGCGCCGTTGCCGCCTTGTCGGCAAGCCCGCCCAGCCCGACAGTCAGCAGATACCCCAGAGGCGAAATCGCCAGCGCCGAGAGCGCCAGCAGCGCCTGGTGCATCCAGTCGCTCTTACCCGTGGCCTTCATCGCCGGTTCGTCAAAATAGAGGATCTTGACGATCTTGATGTAGTAGAAGGCTCCGACCACGCTCGCGGCAATACCAATCGCGGCAAGCGGTATAAGCCCTGCCTGCACGGCCGCCTGAAACACGACGAACTTTCCCCAGAAGCCAAACAGCGGCGGGATGCCTGCAAGGCTGAACATCACCATGGCGAGGCACAGGCTCAGCACTTTGCGGTGTTGCGATAGGCCGGCCAGATCAGCGATGTTCTCCACCGGTGCGCCGTCTGCGTCCTTCAGCATCAGGACCGCAACAAAACCGCCGACCGACATGGCGACATAGATCGCCAGATAGACCAGCATGGCGGAAGCGCCCTGCGGTGTCGCGGCGGCAAGGCCGATCAGCATGAAGCCGACATTGTTGATCGAACTGTAGGCGAGCAGGCGTTTGATGTTCTGCTGGCCGATCGCGCCCAGCGCGCCAACCACGATCGAGGCCAGCGCGGCGAAAATCACGATCTGACGCCAGGCATGTTCCTGCGGCCCGAAGGCTTCCAGCGCCACCCGCATGGTCAGTGTGAGAGCCGCGACTTTGGGCGCAGTAGCAAAGAACATGGTGACGGGTGTGGGCGCGCCTTCATAGACGTCCGGCGTCCACATATGGAACGGCACTGCGCTGATCTTGAAGGCGAGGCCCGCCAGCACGAAAATCACGCCAAACAGCGCGCCGGAGCCCATGCCGCCTTGCAGCGCGGCGCTGATTCCGGCGAAATTGGTCGTTCCCGTGAAGCCATAGGTCAGGCTCATGCCGAACAGCAGGATGCCGCTCGCGAGCGCACCTAGGACGAAATATTTGAGGCCAGCCTCGGCCGAGCGATCGTCGCTGCGCAGGAATGCGGCGAGCACATAGGCGGCGAGCGAGTTCAGTTCGAGCCCGATGTAGAGCGTGATGAGATCGCTCGCAGAGACCATGATGCTCATGCCCAGCGCGGCGAACAACACAAGAATCGGGTATTCCGCTCGCATGGCGCGGACCCGTTCAAAGAAGGCCGGGGCAACGATCAGCGCGGCGCCTGCGGCGGCATAGATCAGCAGCTTGGCGAAGCTGGCAAATGCATCTGCGCGAAACTGGTCTTGGAAGGCCTGCGCATCGGCGCCCATCGCCCCGCCGCAAAGGGCCGGTGCGACCATCAGGCCAGCGCTGAACAGCACAGCGACGCAAAGCCAGGTGATCCCGCGCGCCTGCCTGTCACCACCCCAGGCGGCGACGAGCAATACGATCAGGCCCGAGACGCTCATCATCGTTTCAGGCGCGACGAGAGTAAGAGAGGCGATCCAGTCCATCAGTGCGCCCCCTCTTGCGCGGCATCGTGTTCGGCAGAGGCCGCCGGTTTGGGCGCTCCCAGCTTGAGATGGGCATCGCCTTCCGGACGCGCCCGCGCCAGACGCGCATCGAGCGCGGCGATGTCGGCCCGCATCGGAGCGAGGAAGCTTTCCGGGTAAATGCCCATCCACAGAACGGCTGCGGCGATCGGTGCCATCATCAGCCATTCGCGCAAATCAAGGTCGCGCATCGCGGCAGCATCGGCATGCTTTTGGTCACCAAAAGCAACCCGGCGATAGAGATAGAGCATGTAGGCCGCACCGAGGATGATGCCGGTTGCGGAAATCGCTGTGACCAGCGTCGAGACTTTGTAGATGCCGGCAAGGCTGAGGAATTCGCCGACGAAGCCGCTTGTGCCCGGCAGGCCGACCGAAGCCATGGTGAACAGCATCAGGAACAGCGCATAGTATGGCATGTTGATCGAGAGGCCGCCGTAACGCTCAATCTCGCGGGTATGCAGCCGGTCGTAGATTACGCCGACTGCGAGGAACAATGCGCCCGAGACGAGGCCGTGGCTCAGCATCACCACCATCGCGCCTTCAAGACCCTGGCTGTTGAAAGCGAACAAGCCAACCGTGACAATCGCCATGTGCGCCACCGATGAATAGGCGATCAGCTTCTTCATGTCATGCTGCACCAGCGCAACGAGGCTGGTATAGACCACTGCGACCATCGAGAGCGTGAATACGAGCCAGGCGAACTGTGCCGAGGCTTCCGGGAACATCGGCAGCGAAAAGCGGATGAAGCCATAGCCACCCATTTTCAGCAGCACGCCGGCCAGGATCACAGAACCGGCCGTGGGCGCCTGCACGTGGGCATCGGGCAGCCAAGTGTGCACCGGCCACATCGGCATTTTGACTGCAAAGCTGGCAAAGAAGGCGAGCCATAACCATGTCTGCGCTTCCGGCGCGAAATCATAGGCCATCAGTGTCGGAATGTCGGTCGTTCCCGACTCGTTCACCATCCACAGCATGGCAATCAGCATCAGCACCGAGCCGAGCAGCGTGTAGAGGAAGAACTTGTAGCTGGCGTAAATTCGGTCCGCGCCGCCCCAGACACCGATGATCAGGTACATCGGGATCAGCCCGGCCTCGAACATGATGTAGAACAGGAACAGGTCCTGCGCCGCGAAAACGCCGATCATCAGCGTTTCCATCAGCAGGAAAGCGGCCATGTATTCGCCGACGCGCTTCTCGATCGAGTTCCAGCTCGCGCCGATGCAGATCGGCATCAGGAAGACTGTTAGGACGATCAGCATCAGTGCAATGCCATCGATGCCCAGCGCCCAGCTGAAACCTGCGAACAGCGGAAGCTTTTCAGTGAACTGCCACTGCGGTCCGCCAATGTCATAATTGGCCCAGAGCAGCGCGCCGAGGACGAACTCGACGAGCGTGGCAATCAGCGCGGTCCAGCGCGCGGCAGGTGCCTCAACGAAGAGGCAGATGAACGCGCCAATCAGCGGCACGCCGAGCATCAGCGAGAGGATGGGAAAATTTTCCATAATCTTATCCCACCATCACCCAGGTCACCGCGCCGACAAGGCCGAGCAGCATGACCAGCGCATAGGAATAGAGGTATCCGGTCTGCACCTTTTGCGCGACACGGCTGCCCTGCGCCACCAGCCAGGCGGCGCCGTTGGGGCCAAACCGGTCGATCGTGCCCTGATCGCCAGCTTTCCAGAACAAGCGGCCAAGCCAGAAGGCGGGGCGCACGAACAGGAAGTTGTAGAGCTCGTCGAAATACCACTTGTTGAAGCTGATCCGGTACAGCACGCCCGCCTGCTCGACGAAGCGCGCAGGGAAATCCGGGCGCCGGACATAGGCATGCCAGGCAACCAGAAGACCGGTGAGCATCACCGCGAATGGCGCCCATTTTACCCAGACGGGTACATGGTGCATGCGGTGGATCAGGTGCTCGCTGAAAGCGATGCTACCCTTCCAGAACTCGCCATCGCCCGCGCTGATGAATTCGTGGTGGAAGACAAAGCCGGCCAGAACCGCGCCCAGGCTCAGTGCGCCGAGCGGAATCAGGATCGGCAGCGGGCTTTCGTGCGGGTGATAGCCCGCCGTGCCGTCAGCGCCGTGGCCATGGGCGTCATGCGCATGGTCATCATGTTCCCCGTGACCGTGGGCATCGTGAACCGCGTGCTGGATATGCTCTGAACCTGCCCAGCGCGGCTTGCCCCAGAAAGTCAGGAACATCAGGCGCCACGAATAGAAGCTGGTCATCAGTGCGGCGGTGATGCCGGCCCAGAATGCGAAGCTGCCCGGCTCGGTACCACTGGCATAGGCTGCCTCAAGGATCGAATCCTTCGAATAGAACCCGGCAAACCCGAACACATCGACAATGCCCACTCCGGTGATCGCCAGCGTGCCGGCCATCATTGCCCAGAAGGTGAAGGGTATTTCCTTCCGCAGCGCCCCGTAGTGCCGCATGTCCTGCTCGTGATGCATGGCGTGGATCACGCTGCCCGCGCCGAGGAACAGCAGCGCCTTGAAGAAGGCGTGGGTAAACAGGTGGAACATCGCCGCGCCATAGGCACCGACGCCAGCGGCAAAGAACATGTAACCGAGCTGCGAGCAAGTCGAATAGGCGATGACGCGCTTGATGTCCCACTGGCTCATGCCGACCGTGGCGGCAAAGAAGCAGGTGGCCGCACCGATAAAAGTGACGAAGCCGAGCGCGGCAGGGCTGGTCTCGAACATCGGCGAAAGGCGGCAGACCATGAATACGCCGGCGGTGACCATGGTGGCGGCATGGATCAGGGCGGAAACCGGTGTGGGGCCTTCCATGGCGTCGGGCAGCCAGGTATGCAGCCCCAATTGGGCCGACTTGCCCATCGCGCCAATGAACAGCAGCACGCACAGGATCGTCATCGTATCCCAGCGGTGGCCCAGGAACGTGATCGTCGCTCCGGCCATGGCGGGGGCCTGCTCAAGAATCTGGGGGATCGATACCGTATCGAACACCAGCCAGGTGCCGAAAATGCCGAGCATGAAGCCGAGATCGCCCACCCGGTTGACCACGAAAGCCTTGATCGCCGCCGCCCCCGCGCTGGGCTTCCTGAACCAGAAACCGATCAGCAAGTAGGACGCAAGGCCCACCCCTTCCCAGCCGAAGAACATCTGCACCAGGTTGTCCGCCGTCACCAGCATCAGCATGGCGAAAGTGAACAGGCTGAGATAGGCAAAGAAGCGCGGCTGATCCGGGTCTTCCGCCATATAGCCCCACGAATAAAGGTGGACGAACGCCGACACCGTGGTGATCACCACCAGCATCACGGCCGTCAGCGTGTCAACGCGCAGCGCCCAGTCAAAGCTGAGGCTGCCGGACTGCACCCAATGCATGACCGGCGTTACACTCGCCTCAGTCGTGCCGCCCAGGAAGCTAAGAAAGATCGGCCAGCTGAGTGCGCAAGATGCAAACAGCGCGCCAGTCGTCAGCGACTTGGCAATCGTATTGCCGAGCATGCGATTGCCCAGCCCCGCGACAATCGCGGCGGCCAGCGGAAGGAAGACGATGAAAAGGATCGGGTTCAAGAGATCAGCCCTTCATCCGGTTGACATCGTCGACCGCAATCGTGCCGCGGCCACGGAAATAGATGACGAGAATGGCAAGCCCGATCGCCGCCTCGCCCGCCGCCACAGTCAGCACGAACATGGCGAAGATCTGCCCCGTAAGGTCGCCCAGGAAGCTGGAGAAGGCGACGAGATTGATGTTCACCGCCAGCAGGATCAGCTCGATCGCCATCAGAATGACGATGATATTCTTGCGGTTGAGGAAAATGCCGAGCACGCCGAGCACGAACAGGATCGAGCTGACGACGACATAGTGTTCGATGCCAATCACAACCGTACCCCCTCGCCAACACCTGGCTTCATGTTCACGGTCGCCTCGTCTGGCCGCCGCGCGATCTGCTGCGAAATGTTCTGCGGCCGCTGGTCCTTGCGCTCGCGGTGGGTCAGCACAATGGCGCCGATCATCGCGACAAGCAGAATGATGCCCGCGCTTTCAAACAAGAACAGGTAACGGCCATAAAGCAGCGCGCCGATTGCCTCGATATTGCTAGCGCCCACGGCCGTGGCAGCGCTGCCGTCGGGCGTACCGAGATGGAGCGAGCCAACCTGGTAAGCGCCCAGCCCCAGCACCAGTTCCGCCAGCAAGACCAGCGCAAGCGCCATGCCCAGCGGGAAGTTGCGGATGAAGCCCGCGCGCAGTTCGGCGAAATCGATGTCGAGCATCATCACTACGAACAGGAAAAGCACCGCGACCGCGCCGACGTAGACGATCACCAGCAGCATGGCGATGAACTCGGCGCCCACCAGCACCATCAAGCCCGCCGCGTTGAAAAAGGCCATGATCAGCCAGAGCACCGAGTGCACCGGATTGCGCGAAAGGATGGTGAATGCCCCGGAGGCAATCACCATGGCGGCGAAGAGATAGAAGGCAATGATGTGGATCATGAGACCGCGCCCCTATCGATACGGCGCATCGGCTTCAAGGTTTGCGGCGATGGCGCGCTCCCACTTGTCCCCGTTCGCCAGCAGCTTGGCCTTGTCGTAGAGCAGTTCCTCGCGCGTTTCGATCGCGTATTCGAAGTTCGGCCCCTCGACGATGGCATCGACCGGGCAGGCTTCCTGGCAGAAGCCGCAGTAGATGCATTTGGTCATGTCGATGTCATAGCGCGTAGTGCGGCGGCTGCCGTCCTCGCGCGGTTCCGCCTCGATGGTGATCGCCTGCGCCGGGCAGACTGCCTCGCACAGCTTGCAGGCAATGCAGCGCTCTTCCCCGTTAGGATAGCGGCGCAACGCATGCTCACCGCGAAAGCGCGGGGAAAGCGGGTTCTTCTCGAACGGATAGTTGATCGTCGCCTTGGGCTTGAAGAAATACTTCAAGGTCAGCCAGTGCGCCTTGACGAACTCCCACAGGGTGAACGCCTTGATGAGGTGGGAGAGGTTCATTGGCTCGCTCGTTCTGTCGCGCCAAGAGATTCACAGCGCCCTTTTGACCAAGTCGCACCGGAACGCCGCCCATCTTTGGCGATCGTGTCAAACATGAGCCATTCCATCGAATAATCTGTCGCCCCCGGAATTCGTTGAATTACCGCCCAGGTTTCGTCCCCCCCATCTTTGAACGTTGTTCCGCTCAGGATGATTGAACCGTCATCGTAGCGGCGCAGTGTGACATCATCCTGGCCTTGTATCTCCGCCCAACCAACGACTGCCCCTCTTCCATCACGAGTTACTAGGGAGAGTGCATGCGGCTCAGACACGGGCAAATTTCCAAGAGCGGTCACATCCTGCATAGTGCAAGCAAGCGCGAAAAATCCCGCGAGAAGAGTGCCAGTGGCCATCACGCCCCATACCTCGTCAGCATCAGCCACCCGCTCACCAGCACGACGAACAGCAGCGACACCGGCAGGAAGACCTTCCAGCCCAGCCGCATCAGCTGATCATAGCGATAACGCGGCACGGTCGCCTTCACCCAGGAGAAGACGAAGAAGAAGAAGGCGATCTTGAGGATCAGCCACAGCCAGCCGGGTATCCAGTAGAGGATCGGAAGCTCCAGCGGCGGAAGCCAGCCACCGAAGAACAGCGTGGCATTGAGCGCACACATGAGCAGCACGTTGGCATATTCGCCGAGCCAGTAGAGCGCGAAGGCCATCGAGGAATATTCGGTCTGGTACCCGGCGACCAGCTCGCTTTCCGCCTCGGTCAGATCGAACGGCGCGCGGGCGGTTTCGGCCATGCCGGAGATCAGGAACATCACCCACATCGGGAACAGCAGCAGGTTGAAGGCATAGGCATTGACCAGTCCGAAGCCGTGCCCGCGCTGCGCCTCGACAATGGTGTTGAGGTTGAAGCTGCCCGCCCACAGCACCACGCAGATCAGGATGAAGCCGATCGAGACTTCGTAGCTGATCATCTGCGCGGCGGCGCGCATTGCGCTGAAAAACGGGTATTTCGAGTTCGACGACCAACCGGCGATGACCACGCCGTAGACCCCGAGCGACGAGATCGCGAGGATGTAGAGCAGCCCGACATTGATGTCCGCCAGCACCGCGCCCGAATTGAACGGTATCACTGCCCAGGCCATCAGCGCGACGGTGAACGTGATGATTGGCGCGATCAGGAACAGGCCCTTGTTCGACGCGGAGGGGATGATGGTTTCCTGCAGGAACACCTTCAGGCCATCGGCGAAGCTTTGTAGCAGGCCGAAGGGTCCGACGACATTCGGCCCCCGGCGCAGCGCCATTGCTGCCCAAATCTTGCGGTCGGCGTAGATCACCATGGCGACTGAAAGCATGACCGGCAGAGCGATCAGCAGGATGCCGCAGATCGTCGCGACAAACCATGCCCATTCGTAGGTCATTCCGAGCGATTGGAAGAAGGTGGTCACAGGCTTGCCTCCCCACTTGTGGGGAGGTGGCAGCCTGAAGGGCTGACGGAGGGGGCTATCGCCACGGCGCTACGGCGCTGCGTGGGGCCCGCCCCCTCCACCATCCTGCGGATGGTCCCCCTCCCCGTTCCGGGGAGGAATTGCGTAAACGCGGTCATTCCGCCGCCTCCGCGAAGCTTTCCCCGTGCAGCAACTCAGCCGAGCAGCGCTGCATCGTGCCGCTGGCGCGGGCGATGGGATTGGTCAGGTAGAAATCCTTGATCGGGTAAGCGTCAACGGTGCCTTTGGCTGCGGCCTTGCCTTTGGGCAGTGCGCCGTAATTGGCGAGGCCTTCCTGGCCCAGCGAAGGCACTTCGGTAGCCATGGCGCCGCGCAGTTCGGCAAAGCTGTCAAAGCCCACCGACACGCCCAATGCGTCTGCCATGGCGCGCAGGATGGTCCAGTCCTCGCGGGCATCGCCGGGGGCGAAGACGGCCTTTTCGGCGAACTGCACCCGGCCTTCGGTGTTGACGTAAGTGCCCGGCTTTTCCGAGAATGCGGCTGCGGGCAGAATCACGTCGGCGGCATGGGCGCCCTTGTCACCGTGGTGGCCGAGGTAAACGATGATCGAGTCCGAAAACTTCGCATAGTCCACTTCGTCCGCGCCGAGTGAGATCAGCATCTTCGGTTTGGCGGCTGCGAGGTCGGCAATGCCGCCTTTCTGCGCATAGCCCAGCATCAGCCCGCCCATGCGGCTTGCCGCCATGTGGAGGACGTTGAAGCCATTCCAGCCGTCACGCACCAGGTTGAAATTCGCCGCGAGTGCAAGGCCTGCGCCCAGCGCACCCTTGCCCAGCGCCGCCCCGCCCAAGATCAGCGCGGGGCGCTGCGCCGCGGTCAGCGCGTCGGCAACGGCCAGGGGCAAATTGTCGAGCACGGCGAGATCGGCACCCAGGAAAGTCGTCGGCACTGTGGTTTCCCACTCGGCGCCGATGACATATACTTTCGCGCCCGCCTTGGCTGCCTTGCGGATGCGCGTCATCACCAATGGCGCTTCCCAGCGCACGTGGCTGCCCACGATCAGGATAGCATCAGCGGTCTCGATGCCGGAAAATGTCGAATTGAAGTTTACTGCAGCAAGGCTTGAGCAATCATAGTCAAGTCCGGTCTGCCGCCCTTCGAGCAGGCTGGAGCCCAGAGCGCCTGCCAGCTTCTTTGCCGCAAACATGGTCTCGCAGTCGACCAGATCGCCCGCAATCACGCCCACGGACTTGCCGGGCTTGACCTTGGCAATGGCAGCAAAGGCCTCGTCCCAGCTTGCCGCGACCAGCTTGCCGTTCTTGCGCAGCCAGGGCCGATCGAGCCGGCGCGCAGTCAGGCCATCGACCTGAAAGCGCGCTTTGTCGGAAATCCATTCCTCGTTCACGTCATCGTTGATGCGCGGCAGGATGCGCAGCACTTCGCGGCCGCGGCTGTCGAGGCGGATGTTCGCGCCGCAAGCATCGGATACGTCGATCGAGAGCGTCTTTTTCAGCTCCCACGGCCGCGCCTCAAACGCATAAGGCCGGGAGGTCAGCGCGCCGACCGGGCAGAGGTCGATCACATTGGCGCTCATCTCGTGCGTGGCGGCGCGTTCCAGATATGTGGTGATCTGCATCGCCTCGCCGCGATAGAGCGCGCCGATCTCGTCAACGCCCGCGATCTCTTCGGAGAAGCGAACGCAGCGGGTGCAGTGGATGCAGCGGGTCATCACTGTCTTGATCAGCGGGCCCATGTATTTTTCAGTGACGGCGCGCTTGTTCTCGTCATAGCGCGACTTGCCCCGGCCATAGGCCACGGCCTGATCCTGCAAGTCGCACTCGCCGCCCTGATCGCAGATCGGGCAATCGAGCGGGTGGTTGATGAGCAGGAATTCCATCACTCCCTCGCGGGCCTTCTTGACCATTTCGCTGTCAGTGCGAATGGTCTGGCCTTCGGCGGCGGGCAGCGCGCAGCTGGCCTGCGGCTTGGGCGGCCCGGGGGCGACTTCGACCAGGCACATGCGGCAGTTGCCGGCGATGCTAAGCCGCTCGTGATAGCAGAAGCGGGGGATTTCCTTGCCGGCAAGCTCACAGGCCTGCAGAACGGTGGCGCCCTGCGGGACTTCGAGTTCGATGCCGTCGACGGTGAGTTTAGGCATTGACTTCGCCCCTCTGCCGGTCGGCCTTGCGCGGCAAGATCAAGATCACGGCGATCAGCAAGAGTGCGGACACGCCAATCACTGCCGCAAACTGCATCGCGCCAAAGGCATCACTGCATTGGTTTGCGGCGGGGCAACCCAGGTGGCGATAATCGGCATATGCAGTCGCACCGATGAAACCAGCGACCAGCGCAAGTCCGACGAAAACTGCGGTTGAAAGACTCCGTAGGGACATCACTCCGCCGCCTCCCGCACATTCTCAGCAATTCGCCGTTCCAGTTCGGGCCGGAAGTGGCGGATCAGGCCCTGGATCGGCCAGGCCGCCGCATCGCCCAGCGCGCAGATGGTGTGGCCTTCGACCTGCTTGGTGACTTGTTGCAGCATGTCGATTTCGTCGACTTCGGCATCGCCCACCCGCAAGCGTTCCATCATGCGCCACATCCAGCCGGTGCCTTCGCGGCATGGAGTGCACTGGCCGCAGCTTTCGTGCTTGTAGAAATAGCTGAGCCGCGAAATGGCGCGGACAATGTCCGTGCTCTTGTCCATGACGATCACTGCCGCCGTGCCCAGGCCCGAGCCCTGTTCCTTGCAGCCGTCGAAATCCATCGGCATGTCCGGGCACATGTGGCCGGGAACCAGCGGTACAGAAGATCCGCCGGGAATCACTGCCAGCAGATTGTCCCAGCCGCCGCGAATGCCGCCTGCGTGTTTCTCGATCAACTCGCGGAAGGGGATGCTCATCGCTTCCTCGACCACGCAGGGCTTGTTCACATGGCCCGAGATCTGGAACAGCTTGGTGCCCTTGTTGTTATCGCGACCGAAGCTCGAGAACCAAGTTGCGCCGCGCCGCAGGATGGTTGGCGCAACGGCAATGCTCTCGACGTTGTTCACGGTCGTCGGGCAGCCATAAAGGCCCGCACCGGCCGGGAACGGGGGCTTGAGGCGGGGCTGGCCTTTCTTGCCCTCAAGGCTTTCGATCATCGCGGTCTCTTCGCCGCAGATGTAGGCGCCAGCGCCGCGATGGACGAAAACGTCGAAATCGTAACCAGATTTGCAGGCGTTCTTGCCGATCAGGCCAGCGTCATAGGCCTCCTGAACGGCGGCGAACAGCACTTCGGCCTCGCGGATATATTCGCCGCGAATGTAGATATAGGCCGCGCGCGCGCCCATGGCGAAGCCGGCGACCAATGCCCCTTCAATCAGCTTGTGCGGATCGTGGCGGATAATCTCGCGGTCCTTGCAACTGCCGGGTTCGGATTCGTCAGCATTGATGACGAGGAAGCCCGGGCGGTCCGCCTTGTATTCCTTGGGCATAAACGACCATTTCATGCCGGTTGGAAACCCTGCCCCGCCGCGCCCGCGCAGTCCCGAAGCCTTGATTTCCTCGATAATCTTGTCGCGGCCCAGCGTCAGCAGGGCCTTGGTATTGTCCCAGTCCCCGCGCGCCTGAGCGGCGGAAAGGTTCCACGGCTGGTAGCCATAGAGGTTGGTGAAGATGCGGTCCTTGTCAGCCAGCGCCATTGTCGCCGCCCTTCTTCTTGATCTGAATGTCGACAAGACCATAGGCCATCAGCCCAAGCCCGAGGGCCACCAGCATCGGCAGCAAACCCCAGCCCACGGTGATGCCCATGATGAGCGCGATGACCAGCGCGGTTGCTAATCCGGCAATGAATTGCATCACCATTCCCCCCGGTAATCGTGGTTGGAATTGACCATCGCCGTCAGCGTGGTCGGCCCGCCGACGGGCTCGACGGTGTGCCTGCCCGGTTCCTGCGTACCGGTCTTGGGCTGCTTGCCCGCCACCAGCGCATCGAGCACTGCGTCAAGCCGCTCGGCAGTCAGGTCCTCGTAATTGTCATCGTTGATCTGGACCATTGGCGCAGAGGCGCAATTGCCCATGCATTCCACCTCAGTGAGGGTCCACAGGCCATCATCGGTGGTGTGCCCCTTGTGCATGCCGCGTGCCTTGCAGGCGGCGAACAGATCGTCCGAACCGCGCAGCATGCACGGCGTGGTGCCGCAGACCTGCACGTGGAATTTGCCCACTGGCACGAGGTTGTACATGAAATAGAAGGTCGCCACTTCGACTACGCGGATCACCGGCATGTCGAGATACTTGGCGACATATTCCATCACGGGGATCGGCAGCCAGCCTTGCGTGCCGGTCTCCTCGCCGACCTGACGCTGGGCATAGTCGAGCAGCGCCATCACGGCAGAACGCTGGCGCCCGGCAGGATAGCGCGCAATCGCGGCCTTGGACTTTGCGTCCCACTCGGCGTTGAAAGCAAATTGGCCCCAGCGCGCGCGCAATTCGGGTGTATCGGGTTCGAGATGACGGTCAGCCATTGTGTGCTCCAATTCCTCCCCGGACCGGGGAGGTGGCAGCCGCACTGCGGCTGACGGAGGGGGATACCCTCCCGGCGAAACCTTCCGTGAGGAGGCGAGCCCCCTCCACCGCCGTACCGGCGGTCCCCCTCCCCGTTCCGGGGAGGATTTGCGATGCAGGCATCACCGGATGAACTCCACACGAGAGCACAAGTCGCCCTCGAACGAATAGACAGCGATCACTTCAAACGGCTCGACCAGTTCCGAACCATCGCTGGCGGCGCCCCGCGTGACATATTCGCGGAACAGGACATAATCGCCAATGACCTGCTTTTCGCGGATTTCGGCCTTGTTCTGCGGCCACTTGGCGAAAGCCGCGGCAAGGCCCGTGCGGGTGCCTTCCCTGCCTTCACGCAGAACCGCTCCGCGATAGTTCGCTTCGCAAGCGTCGTCGGTCATCAGCGACACATAGGCGTCGGCATCTTGCGCGTTGTAATGCGCGATCATCTGCTCGGCGATGGCGAGGTGGTTAGGCATATGGATTCGCCCGAAGCCTCGATGCCTTACTGCTCAGTATTCCTCTCCTGAACCAGAGAAAAATGGGAACTGCGAGGGCATAAACCATAAAGGTCACTGCCCAGGCATAATAAAAGAAGCTGCCGGGCATTCCCAATCCAATAGCCTCCATCAAAAAGGCAATCAAAATAAACGGAATCAAATGCAGGACATAAAGCAACTTGTAGGTCCAATAAAATCTCCAAAAGCCGATCCCGCGCGCAGGGTCGATTTTTGCATCTATCCAGTTCAAGTACGACCTCACCGGTCACACTCCCCGAACACGATATCCAGCGCGCCCAAAATCGCCGTCGCATCCGGCAACATATGCCCGCGCGACATAAAATCCATCGCCTGCAAATGGCTGAACGCCGTCGGCCTGATCTTGCAGCGATAGGGCTTGTTGCTGCCATCGCTCACCAGATAAACCCCAAACTCCCCCTTGGGGCTTTCGGTGGCGACATATACTTCGCCGGCGGGGACGTGGAAGCCTTCGGTGTAGAGCTTGAAGTGGTGGATCAGCGCTTCCATCGAGCTTTTCATCTCGGCGCGCTTGGGCGGAACCACCTTGCGGTCGTCGCTGGCCACCGGGCCATCTGGCATTTCAGCCAGACACTGCTTCATGATGCGCGCGGACTGGCGCACTTCCTCGACGCGCACCATGAAGCGGTCATAGCAATCGCCGCGCGTGCCCACCGGGACTTCGAAGTCCATCTTCGCATAGGCATCGTAAGGCTGGCTCTTGCGCAAGTCCCAGGCAATGCCGCTGCCCCGGATCATCGGTCCGGAGAAGCCCCAGCGTACTGCGTCGTCCTTGCTGACCGTGGCGATATCGACATTGCGCTGCTTGAAGATGCGGTTGTCGACCACCAGGCTCATTGCGTCCTCGAACAGGCGCGGTAGGCGGGTGTCGAGCCAGTCGGCAATGTCCGTCAGCAGTTTCAGAGGTACATCCTGATGCACTCCGCCTGGGCGGAACCATGCCATGTGCATGCGCGCGCCGGATGCGCGCTCGAAGAAGTTGAGGCAGTCCTCGCGAATCTCGAACAGCCACAGGTTCGGCGTCATCGCGCCGACGTCCATGACGTGGCTGCCGAGGTTGAGCATGTGGTTGCAGATGCGAGTCAGCTCGGCGAACAGCACGCGCAGGTATTGCGCGCGGATCGGCACTTCGATGTTGAGCAGCTTCTCGATGGCCAGCACATAGGAGTGCTCCATGCCCAGCGGCGAGCAATAGTCCAGCCGGTCGAAATAGGGCAGCGCCTGCAAGTAGGTCTTGTGTTCGATCAGCTTTTCGGTGCCGCGATGCAGCAGGCCGACATGGCAGTCGATCCGTTCGATGATCTCGCCGTCCAGCTCCATCACCATGCGCAGCACGCCGTGCGCGGCGGGGTGCTGCGGGCCGAAGTTGATCGTGTAGTTGGAAATGACCTCGTCGCCGGTGGTGGGCGACTGTTCTGCCACGAAACTGCTCATGGCTTGCCTCCCTTGGGTTTTGCCCTGCGGCTCGATGTTGGGTCAGGCGCGCCCGGTTCGGCCTTTCCGGTCGTCTTGACTGAAGGAGAGCCCGCTGAAACCGGCTTTGGCGCCGCAGCGTTGGCCGCATTGCCTGCGCCAGTCTGCTTCGTGCTGTCCGATGTCTTGGGAGTCGGCGGGGCAGCGACCGGTGGCGGCGCGGCGGCGTCTGCCTTTTCGTCGCCGGGCAGCACATAATCGGCGCCTTCCCATGGGCTCATGAAGTCAAACTGGCGCAGATCCTGCGCAAGCTCGACAGGCTCATAGACAACCCGCTTTTCCTCTTCGGAATAACGCAGTTCCTGATAGCCGGTGAGCGGGAAGTCCTTGCGGAACGGGTGGCCTTCGAAGCCATAGTCCGTGAGGATGCGGCGCAGGTCCGGATTACCGGCGAAGATCACGCCGAACATGTCGAACACTTCGCGCTCCAGCCAGCCAGCCACAGGCCACAGCGTGGTGACAGTCGGCACCGGCGTGTTCTCGGCAGCATGGACCTTGACGATCAGACGGTGGTTTTTCGTCAGGCTTAGCAGGCAATAGTTGCACTCGAAGCGCTCTGCCCGGTCGGGATAATCAACCCCGGCGATTTCCATCAGTTGCTGATATTCATGTTCGTCGCGCAGCAGCCGCAGGGCATCCTCGATGCGATCCCGCTGAACGGTGATGACAACTTCGCCGTGCTCTTCCTTGCCCGCGACGGCCATTGCGCCGAGTGCGCCAGTCAGCGCGACAAGAACGCCGTCACTGGAAGCAAACTTCGGGGCGGAATGGATCACGCTCATCGCTCGATCGTTCCCACGCGGCGAATTTTGCGCTGAAGCTGCATGACGCCATAGAGCAGCGCCTCGGCAGTCGGCGGGCAGCCGGGAACATAGATGTCCACTGGCACGATCCGGTCACAGCCGCGCACGACGCTGTAGCTGTAGTGATAATAGCCGCCGCCATTGGCGCAGCTGCCCATGGAGATGACGTACTTTGGGTCCGACATCTGGTCATAGACCTTGCGCAGCGCCGGGGCCATCTTGTTGCACAGCGTGCCTGCGACGATCATCACGTCCGACTGGCGCGGGCTGGCGCGCGGTGCGACGCCGAAGCGCTCCATGTCATAACGCGGCATGTTGACGTGGATCATCTCGACCGCGCAGCAGGCGAGCCCGAAAGTCATCCACCACAGGCTGCCGGTGCGCGCCCACTGGAACAGTTCTTCGGTCGAGGTGACGAGAAAGCCCTTGTCCTGAACCTGCGAATTGAGGTCCAGAAAGAAATCCTGATTGGGCGCCACCAGGGGCGATTGAGGAGGCGTCATGGCGTTCATTCCCAGTCCAACGCTCCCTTCTTCCAGGCATAGGCAAAGCCAATGACCAGCTCGCCAAGGAAAACCATCATGGTGATCCAGCCCGGCCAACCTGTCACATTGAGGCTGACAGCCCAGGGGAACAGGAAGGCGGCTTCAAGATCGAAAATGATGAACAGGATCGCGACCAGATAGAAGCGCACGTCGAACTGGCTGCGCGGATCCTCGAATGCGGGGAAGCCGCATTCGTATTCGCTGAGCTTTTCCGCATTGGGATTATGAGCGCCAGTCAGCCTGGCCACACCCATCGGCAGGAACACGAACAGCGCGGAAAGCGCAGTTGCGATGCCGAGGAAAATAAGGATCGGCAGATATTGCGAAAGGTCGACCAATGGATTGCTCGCTGACAGGCCGGAATCGGCATGGAAGGCGTTGTGTCGCGCACTAGTCCCGGCACTGGCCGCG
>Ga0075366_10000598_pt1 | contig 16913 bp, 12 predicted proteins | sample EndMethybrTD3031_FD_72351 | JGI IMG/M metagenome (GOLD analysis project Ga0075366, IMG submission 72351) | Populus endosphere microbial communities from Tennessee, USA - Endosphere MetaG P. TD hybrid TD303-1 | ecosystem: Host-associated > Plants > Roots > Endosphere | place: USA: Tennessee...
CAGGCGCAGCTTGTACTCATCTTTGGTAAACGAATCGCGATTGCGGGCCATATACCATTTAAATTCGTTCATGAATTGCTCGGTAGACAGGAACTCGTTTTCGTTCTCTTTCAGCAATCGGTAAGTTCTGTTAAGCGCCCAGTGTACCGCCTGCCCAAATGTGGCCGACGGACTTTTACCCGATGGCACCCTGATCAAACACTGAAAATAAAACCGCAGCGGGCAATCCAGGTAGTTGTTCACGTGCGTTACCGATAGCGTGTAGCTTTGCAGCAACTGGTTAATGTAGTTTTTATCCAGCAGTTCAACTTTTGGTTTTTCTATTTCGCTAAACTGAGTGGCAATAAAATCAACCATAGTATCGGCGGGCACTTTGGGATATTGCAGCTCGATATGGGTACTCGCTAAAATTTCGCCTATAAACTGGCTTGCTTCCTGGTCTTTCCCTTTTTTATCCTTGCCTGCGTATGATATCATGAGGCATTGTTTGGCACGGGTAATGGCCACATAAAATAAGCGGCGCGCCTCCTCCTTTTGCGCAATATCGTCAGCTGCCGAACGGGTAAGGGTATCGGGCAGACTAAAACCGCTATTACGGCCCTTGCTATCCCAGGTACGTTTATCGCAGCCAATAAAAAACACGTGCTCAAACTCCAGCCCTTTGGAGCCGTGGGCGGTTAAAAAGTTTACGCCATTATCGCTGAAGATCACTTTGTTCAAATCCAGGCGAATGCCGTTCTTTTTCATTAGTTCGATGGTGGCAATCAAGTCGGATAACTTAATATCCGGATTTTTACGGCTCTCGTCCTTTAAAAAATCGAAGAAGCTGGTCAGCATCTGCATATAGCCGCCTTTATCTTCCTGCTGCATAATGTATTTGAGGATACCCATTTTGGCTATCACATCCTGGAAAAAAGCCTGCAATGTTAAATTCACGGCCGATTTAAGCAACTCATCAATGTTATTCATGAGGTACCTCATCTCCATATACTTATCGGGCGCAAACAGGTCTGGCTGGGCAGGTGGCCGCAACTCGCTGATGTAACGGCGGATGGATGTGCGGGACTTATCGCGGCTATTGGTAGCAAAGTTTTCCTGCGACACCGCTATGCTGGCCTTGGCGATCTCTATCGGCGCTATGTTAAAGAAATCGTAATGCAATATCTCAAAAAGCAATTCATCACCGCTATAAGGCGATTCCAGCTCCATCATCAGGTAACTCAGAATGTTGATGATCTTCTCGCCAAAAGGTTGCGTAAGCACATCAATTTTGCGTTTGGTGTTTACGGCTATTTTTTTTGCTTCAAGGTAATGGATCATCTCCTCTACCTGGCTGTGGTTACGGTAAATTACGGCTATCTCGCCTGGTTCGGTGCCGTCGTCAATCAGGTGTTTTATTTGTGATGACACATCTACCAGCTCCTGGTCGGGGTTTTCGTATTCACGGATCACCGGTTCAACGGCCATATTGGCAAAGCGCGAATGGGATGCCTGCAACTCCTTATCCAGCTTAAGTTGCCTGGTAAGCCGCTCCTGGTTGTTATCGATAAGCGCTTTGGAAATATCAAGAATGTGCTGGTTCGACCGGTAATTGTGCTTCAGTACCACAGTTTTCAGGGTATGTACATAGTCGCTGGCAAAATCAAGGATGTTGCTCATGTTGGCCCCCTGGAATTTGAAAATCGACTGGTCGTCATCGCCCACAACAAACACGTTGGGCACATCCCAGTAGTTAAGCAAAAAGCGCAGCAACTCGTTTTGCGACCCGCTGGTATCCTGGAATTCATCAACCAGGATGTATTGGTAACGCTCCTGGTATTTGCGCAAAATCTCTTCATTATCACGAAAAGCACGAAGCACCCAAATGATCATGTCGTCATAATCATAACGGCCTTTGGCTTTCATTTTAACGTCGTAGTTCTGGTACTCGCGAACGGCGGCCAGCAGCTTTTTCATGAGGTCATGCGCCGCATCGATGTCCTTTTGTTTGGGGTCGCCCACCTTGATGCCGGTTTTAGAGTTGGCGCGCTTGTACAAAAACTCCTCGCGGTTAGGTATATCGTCCAGGTATTCCTGTACAGCTTTTTCAATCATGGCGGCGTCCCAGTTTTCCCGTTTCATGGTGCTGAACAGGTCTTTCAGCCGCTTGGTATCGTAATACACATCGCCGGTAAAACGTTTCAGCAGATGGTCGTTATCAAATTCATCCACCAACTCGCGAAACAGCATGGCCGATTCCAGGTCGGACAGCGACTCCAAATTCAGCTTGCCAAAATACTCCAGGTTTTCCTGGATGATTTCGTTACAAAAAGCATGGAAGGTGTATATGTTAATGCGGTAAGCATCGGGGCCGATAAACTCAAACAGGCGTTTGCGCATGGCTACAGCGCCGGCGTCGGTATAAGTCAGGCACAAAATTTCGCTGGGGAGGGCATCGGTATCGGTTAGGATTTTGCCAATGCGGGCGGCCAGTATCTGCGTTTTGCCCGTACCCGGCCCGGCTACTACCAGTACCGGCCCGTCCATTTTATTTACGGCGGCCAATTGCTCGGGGTTTAGTCCGGCTAAGGCAGATTGGAATTTATCGTTGTATTTGTTCATAAGCCCCCTCTAAATCTCCCCCGGTAGGGGAGACTTTTGGTTTTGTTGTTAAAATTATTTCTGATGATAGATGGATCTTTGAAATATTCGCGTTAGTCCCTCTCAATATCAAAATTAAAATATATAAATGGAAAACGGCTTACACGGCAACTATTAAACCATCGATAAAAAACACCTTTTTTATTGGAGAATTTATTCTGGAAAAAAGTTATTTCAACTTAATTCAATAAATTACCCAAGGCAAGACCACGGTTAAAAACTGAATCGCATGGAAAAACAACGAAAGGAAAAACAATATCTGTGTATTGAGACGCGTAATGAATTAGACAAAAGATTTAATGATCATCAAAACGACGTAGGACAATCATTTACCTGGGATGAAACTCTTACAATGGCAAAGGAACTTCAGAAGTTAAAACAACTTGATGCAAAATTATAACGTAAATTAGCACCAACCTACAAAATGCCAAGTATATGAAGCAATTGTGTGGACAGTGCCGACACAATTGAAAATTCATTGCCATAGAAATTTTGAATTAATCGGAAATGCTTATAGCCAAAAGCGATTTATGTAAATTGTTTCGGTTTCGTCGTTAGTTACTATCTCAAATCTGATATTTCATACCTTGTTCATGGCGTTACCTACGGTCCGGGCTGTATGCATACGCCTTCAGGCATTGCGCTCGTCGGCCGGTATCCGCGTCCATCCCTAACGCTGAGAACCTCACTATCTAAAATTTGCTTTCAAAATAATAAACCTCATATTTAACACAGATATTAATAATGATGGAACTACCCTATACCGGCCGCACAATTGTTGAAGAAAATTTCGATTCGGTTACATTCTCTATTCCTGTTAAGCGGAATTATTTTCTTACTATATTTTTATGCTTTTGGCTTTGCGGATGGGTCGCTGGCGAATTTTTCGCTTTGAGTAGCCTGCTTGGATTAGGCGATAGCACACCCCAATTATTTTTATTAGTATGGGTGGCTGGCTGGACGGTTGGCGGAGCCTTTGTCATAAAGACCTTGTTATGGCAAATTACGGGGAAAGAAATTATAGAGGTAGGCAAAGGCGTACTTGTTATTAACAGGCAAGGAGAATGGTTTAAAAAGGCAAAAACATACGATTTAAATGAATGCAGGGCCTTTAGAGTGAAAGAGGATGCATTGTTTAACAACTTCGGGACGATTGGCGGGCGGAGTCCATTTAGAGGCAATGCTACATCTGGGACCATCAATTTTGACTATGGAATGAAAACAATAAAATTTGGAGAAGCCATTGATGAAGCGGAAGCAAAACACCTGCTAAATATCCTTCGGGATAAAAAACTGTTGAGTGATAATAATTTTAATTGAGCCGGCAAACAACAAGTAAATCAAATTTTCTTAAATATCCTCTAAAGTGCTGCTTTGTGCAACAAAAGCGAAACAGCAGGGTTTCACGTCGGCAAAAAATAGTGTTTACTACCCGGTGTTACTTTCGTTAGCGGCAATGATGGTGAGGGCAACTCTCCTACTACAACCCTATCCCCGTCCCCGTAGGGAAAAACATATTAACACTCACCGGCAATTTACCCGTTGGCTTCAAAGAGCCATTTAGTACTTTCACTACTGACTTTTGCAGCTCGGGGCTATTTTGATAACAAACCATTAGCGTGTTGGCTTTTTCGATACCTGGCAAGCCGGCAATGGTGTAGGCGTTGGCAAATACACTTATTGCTGTGTTAGGGCGGCCCGCCAGGTCGGCTATCATGAGTTTTAAGTCGCTGCTGTAGTCGAGCTTACTTTGGGGGCGCAGGCGGGTGTCATGTACACCAATTATTACCTGCTGGTATTGGCTTAATAAGGCAAGTATATTTTTGAGGCCGATAGCAGGTGTGTTTTTGTCCACCATAAACAGCTTGCAGTTGGGAAAGCTTTTAGCTGCTTCCTGCTGAAATACGGTTGGCGAGGACACACCGATACTCACTATGGCTGTTTTAAAAAATGGGTTAAGTTTCAGGTTTGACGCATCGCCTTTTAAAACGGTTACGGCGGCATCACTCAGTTGCTGTACCAGTTCTTTTTGAGCGGGGCTGTTGATATCGGCATTAAGGTTTGCAGGCGCTGCTCCCTGGTACTGGTTAAGACCTGCCCAGTACTTAGCAGCCAGTACTTTTTTAACTTTAATTTCAAATTCGGCCTTGCTGATAGCGCCATGGCGTAATGCTTTGCGGATGAGTTTAATGGCGCGATCGGAATTTTCAGACAGTTCGATAACGTCCATGCCGGCAATAAATGCCTTTACATCTGCTTCGCCGTTAGGAAAGTACTTTACAACTCCTTTCATCTCCATCGCGTCAGATACTACCAGGCCTTTAAATTTTAACGAATCTTTTAAAATACTGGTAATGATCGGCCGCGATAAAGTGGACGGCAAATGAGTAGTGCTATCCAGCGAGGGGATGCTCATATGAGCTATCATTACCCCGCTGATACCGGCGTTAATGGCCTCACGAAAAGGATATTCTTCCAGCGAATCCAGCCGGGCGCGGCTATAAGGCAATAACGGTAAATCGAAATGCGAATCGACATTGGTATCGCCATGGCCGGGGAAGTGTTTGGCCGCGGTAAGTAAACCGGCATCCTGCATGCCCGTAAAATAGGCTATTCCTTTTTTGGCCACATTGTATTTATTATCGCCAAACGAACGGTAATTGATTACCGGGTTATTGGGGTTGTTATTTACATCCATATCGGGCGCCAGGTTAAAATGAGCGCCGATGCGTTTAAAATCGGCTGCTACCTGTTGCCCCATTTTATATATAAGCTTATTATCCTGTATGGCCCCAAGTGTCATCTGGTAAGGGTATGATACGGTCGAATCCAGGCGCATGCCCAGGCCCCATTCGCCATCCATGGCTATCAGTAAGGGTATTTTTGCAAGCTTTTGGTATTGGTTAACCAGGTTTAACTGCCTGCCGGGACCTCCCTGGAAAAACACCAGTCCTCCAATTTGCTGGTCTTTAATTACTTTGCCTACCGAGTCGGCATAGGCCTGCCCTTTGTTGGTATGCGCCCGTACAAATAATAATTGTGCAATGCGGTGTTTGCGGTTCAGTTTATTGTAAACCGAATCGACCCAATGATTTTGCGTATTGAGGCTTTGAATGTAACTTTCTTTTTGCGCGAAAGCATTTATAACGATAAAATTAAGGGAGATTATGAATGCGAAACAGCAGGAGGTTTTAAATTTTGGCATGTTCAAATGTAGTGTAAATGTTGTTTTTGCAGGTTGATTGCGTGGCAATTATTACAAAAATTACACCGCAAATAAACCTTTGCGATATTTTTTAATCTATGGGTATATTAAAACCATACTAACATGAAGAAAATTATTTTTTTTGCCCTCTGCCTTTTTGCAGTATATGACGTAAGCGCGCAGGGATATTATGGCCCGCCACGCCGCAGGCCCCGCTACCGTGATGAGCGGCGCGAACGGCCACGCCAGCGCCAGGACGATTTTTACCGCATAAAGGTTGGCCTAGCCGGTGGCTTAAACATATCCAATACTATTGATGCCGATAATTCTAACTTCAGCACCAATTCATTGGCGGGATTTAACGGTGGTTTAACATTGGATATTCCCATTGCCTACCCGATATCATTTGCCCCGGAGATCTTATACTCGGGCAAAGGCTATACAGCCAATACCGATTATGGCAAGTTTACTCAGCGCACCAATTACATTGATGTACCCTTGCTGTTAAAGGTTAAGCTGGCGCCTCAATTCAACTTTTTAGTAGGCCCATCCATCAACTTTTTGGCATCAACTAAAAACACTTACGAGACTGGTTTTATTACCGAGCAGGAGCAATATTACAATAACCGCGGCGACCATACCGATATAAGCGGTGTTATTGGCCTGAGCGTAGATTTGAGCCGGAACATAGAATTAAGGGGAAGGTACAACATCGACCTTACTACCAGCCGCCCCGAAGACGATTCGTATTTGCCCAACTACCGCAACCAGGTATGGCAGATTGGCTTAGGGTTTAAATTTCAATAAAGCTTGTTAAGCTGAAAGCCGAAGGCCCAAAGCTGAAGCTATTGAAAAAGAGCTATCCGGGATTGCCGGGTGGCTCTTTTTTTTTATCCCTTTACAAATACCTTTTGAATATCCTGTTCAAACTGCGTCTCCTCCTGATAAAGCGCTTTGCGGTAAGGAGCAAAATCGGTTATCAAGGTTTGGTAGTTATCAAGGCATTGGCCAATGCGCTCAATAATGGCAGGCGTTTGCTCCGGGCTTTTTTCAAACCTGTATTTTTCGGGGATGGGCATATCCTCCTGGTAGGCGGCCGAACCTGTTTTGCCAATAATCATACAACACCGCATAATACAGGCTTCGCGCGGCATCCGCTCTTTTCCGGGATGAAAACCAAAATCTATGTATAATTTGGCCCTGTTCATCAAGGCTGCTACTTCGCCTGGTGCCAGGCCTTTAATAGGAACCCATTTTAAAGTGGGTGTAAGGGCAATGATGTTGTCTAAAAACGCGTCGTTTTTTATGGGGTTGTATATTACCAGGTCTTCCTTTGGCATACTTTCATCTACCATATCAAAAAAGGCGCTGTTCATATAATCCGAGATCCGCCCAACCGGTTTTATGCCGTTTTCTACCAGGTGCACCTGCGAATAGTAGGAATGGGTGATGTGCTGGACATCTTTGCGGCGTTTAAGCCTGCTGAATGATGCCGTCGGAAAATACCCAAGATAGTTACGTAGCTTAAAATATTTTTTGCGTTTGAGGCTTTGCGCTAAATCTTTTTGAGTTATGTGATAATTAACCACGCTAAGCCACCAGATAACTTTACGTACCCGTTTATAGCTATCATCAAAAATAGGAAGTAAGTGTGTTTCGGGTAATATTATGATATTGCCCGAAACGTTTTCAACTTCATCTGCTACCGGCACATTGTATTTTTTATAGTTTTCATGTACTATATCGACGCCGGGTGTGGGTGAGTAATAATGCATGGATACATTAAAATCCAGACTTTTAAGCTTTGCACCAAACTGGTGCAAGGCCTCGGGGCCACCAGTGGCCTGGCTTGCCGGACAAAAAATATAAATTTTTGTTGCCGGCCTGCATTTTATTTCGGCTGAATCTTTTATCAAAACGGGTTTAGGGTATTTATCCATCTAAAATTGTGCGCTATCATTGTTGTTATCTCCTCTGTCTTATTGTAATAAGATATGGATTTCATATATCTGCAACAAATCAACAAATACTATACTGTATTACTGCCCCTATTGTAAAAAAAATAAAACTTTTTTTATCGAATGCTGTATCATTTTAACAAAAACGCACGTAAATGATTTAAACGGCATCAAAATTGTATTAAACGCAGTTTTTATTCGTTACATTGTTAAAAAAACTACTTTTTTATCAGAAAAACATTTTACTGAATGATATCTATTATTATTTCATCTGTTAATAAAGCTAACCTGCAACAGGTAAGTGAAAATATCGACGCCACAATCGGTGTTCCATTTGAGATAATTGCCACCGATAACAGCAAAGGCAAACAAGGTATCTGCGAGGTTTATAATAAAGCAATGATGCGTGCCCAGTATGATATTTTATGCTTTATGCATGAAGATGTATTGATAAAAACCAATAATTGGGGACATAAATTGCTTGCGTTATTTGAGCAAGACCCCAAGTTGGGTTTGGTGGGTATAGCAGGCAGCAGTTATAAACCGCTTGCCCCATCGGGGGTTGGAGGGATAGGCGTAAATACACATTATCACAATCTCATTCAATCATTCAAGTATAAGAAGCAGAAATCAAAGCATGTTTATAGCAATCCCGACAAGCAAAGCCTGGCCGAAGTTGTATGCGTTGACGGCGTATTCATGGCCACTACCAGGGATATTGCTGAAGAGTTCATGTTTGACGAACTCACCCTCAAAGGCTTTCATGGATACGATATAGATTTTTCGCTATCTGTAAGCCAAAAATACAAAGTTGCCGTTACCTTTGACATCCTGTTGGATCATTTTTCTGAAGGATTATATGACGATAAATGGATGCAGGAAAACTTAAAACTCCACCACAAATGGAATAAGCACCTGCCCATAAAAGTATGCAACCTTACACACGAGCAGGTTTTTTTTATTGAGAAACATACATTTAAAAATTTCATCGATGAACTGATTAAGTTCAACTACCCTATATCTACCGCCTTTAAAATGCTCTGGAAAAACAAACGGTTTTTCCAGCTCGACTCGGCGCTTTTTTTTAAGCTGAAATTTTATATTATTAAAAAGTACATTAAATCAAAACCTTCTTTGGCAAGTTATATCTGGTAGCCGCAGTTTTTAAATATAGGGCGCCAAAAGTCAAGGTTTTTATCCCAGGCATGACAACCAAAAGGTAATTTTTTGTTATTAATACTAAACGCACGCATTGGCTGTGTTTCAAATGCAAATTGCAATGCCTTTTTAAATGATGGGGTTTTCACCTGCTGTTTCTTCCGGTTAAGTTCGATGCACCAAAAAATATCTTCGTTGAACCAGGGATGCCGCAAAGCACAGTAATGGTCAATTAATGGTTTGTAGCGAATGCAAAGTTGGGCAAGCACAGCAATCCTTCGTAATGAAAACCCGCCGTTGCCAACCCGGCCGGCCAATTGCTTGCCAATTTTTGGCATGCCATCTTTATACTTTACATTATAGCGCACATACAAATAATTTTTAATGCGTGCTATAGCTTTGTCAAAAGCATTGGTTCTTAGCTTCTCCTCAAACCAGGGGGCCCCGATATAATCGTAACCCAGGTTACACCAATATGCTAACTGGTCATCAAACACAAACGCATCCAATTGATACACCAGCATGTATTCATAGTTGTTAAAACGATTGTAAAAACCTGCCGATAGCATTAGCCGGTTGTAACCATGAATGTCTTCAAAATAATGATCTTCAAAATCAATTACCGAAACAATTGCTTCGTCAATTTCAAAATCAATTTGCAGGCCTGCCGGTTTTACTATTACAATTTTATGGTTTGATAATATTGCCTGGCATTGTGCAAACGCTATTTTTTCATAGGCCGATAGTTGCGACTTATATACCGGGATAACTACTACTGCTTTATTCATACCACCTGATTTGCATTAATCGGTATTAAATGTTTGCATGTCAATCAACTTTTTATACAGGCCGTTATTTTGTAATAATTCTTGATGCGTGCCCTGTTCAACAACAGTTCCTTTTTCTAATACAATGATAATGTCAGCGTTTTGGATAGTACTTAACCGGTGTGCAATAATCAACGAGGTTCTGTTTTTCATCAGGTTGTTCAGGGCATCCTGAACAAGCTTTTCAGATTCGGTATCCAATGCCGATGTCGCCTCATCTAATAACATTATGGGCGGGTTATTCAATACTGCGCGGGCGATACAAATGCGTTGCCGTTGTCCGCCCGATAACTTCGTACCTCTATCGCCGGTATTGGTTTGATAGCCATTAGTTGTTTCTGTTATAAAGTTGTGGGCATTTGCTATTCGCGCGGCAGCCTCTACTTGTTCTTGTGTAACGTCCGTTTTCCCGAATGCAATGTTGTTGAAAATGGTGTCGTTGAATAAAATAGACTCCTGATTGACAATTCCCATTAAAGCACGCAACGATTCCATTGTTACGTTTTTAATATCATGACCATCTATCAAAATTGATCCCGACTTTGTTTCCATGAAGCGCGGTAACAAGTCCATCATCGTGGTTTTTCCGCCACCGGAAGGCCCAACCAAGGCAACTGTTTTACCTTTTGGAATTACAAGGTTAAGATTCTTTAAAACTGATTTATCAGCATCTATGGGATTAATTCCCATTGTGGCAGGAATCTTTGAACTTAACTTATCATCATATGAAAAAAACACATTTTCAAAACTGATTTTATCTTTAAAATCAGTTAATTCAACGGCATCTGCGGTATTGGTTATTTGCGGTTTTTCGTCTATCAACGCCAATACCCGCTCGCCTGCTGCGATACCCGAATGAATGTTGCTAAATGAATCTGAAATAGCTTTTGCAGGTCGCATAATTTGCGAAAACATGGCTATATAAACAATAAAGTTATCCGCCGTTAGCGATCCTTCGTGATTAATTATCAATGATCCGCCGTACAAAACGATACCCGCCACCATCAAAACCCCCAAAAACTCCGATACCGGCGAAGCCATCTGCTGCCTTTTGGCCATCGAACGCGTTATCCTGGAATATTCTTTATTTTCGTGATCAAACCTGTTTTTTATAAACTGTGTTGCGTTAAAAGCCTTAATGATCTTGATCCCCGAAAGAGCCTCGTCGAGATTGCTGATCATATTACTATATGTTTCCTGCGATGCCTTAGCTTGATCTTTCAACCGTTTTACTATTTTTGAAATAACGAAAGCTGAAATAGGTATAACTAACATCGAGAATAGCGTTAGCTTAACGGAGATGACAAATAAAGTAATCAGGTAAAATAATAACTGAAAGGGCTCTTTAAAAGCTACCTGTAAGGTGCCCGTAACTGAAAATTGCACTACCTGAACATCGCCGGATATCTTTGAAAGAATATCCCCCTTGCGTTCGTTATTAAAATATCCAAGATGCAGATTCATTACATTGTTAAAAACCGTGCGGCGTAGGTTAAGCAATGTATAAATACGCAGATTCTCCATAATTCGCTGCGAAAAATACCTGAATATATTACTAAGTAAAACAGAGGTGACAATAGCCACGCAAATGAATTTGAGCGCCCCTAAAGTTCCATAATGCAAATTGGCAACCTGGGCAAAATAGTTAAGATCTTTTAATGGGTTCCACCAGTTTTCAGGCTTAACAAGTAGCTTTCCTGCCGCAGGGTCAAAGATCGCTTTTAATAGAGGTGCCAGCAACGCATAGTTTAATGTGTTGAATAGAATCGACAGCAGTGTCAAAATAAAGTATGGAAAAGCGAATTTTCCGATGGGGCGAGCAAAAGATAGTAGCCTGAAATAGGTCTTCATTTATAGAAATTAATGTGCAAAAGTAACTATTACCGCTAATATTTACTGGTGTGGTTAACAACCTGTCCGTCACATTTAAGGCCGCACTTTTTGCAAAGTAACATAAAACGACTTTTAAAACATCAAACCGGGCGTATTATCCTTAACCGAATTGTACTTTTGCCTCATATATAACCCCTTTATAAAAATATTATTGCGTAAGGTATGCTGCCCAAAATCAATATCATTATAGTAACGTACAATGCCGCAGCCACTTTACAAAAATGCCTTGATAGCATTTACAGCCAGCAATATCCGGCCATTGATATCATAATTATTGACGGTAAAAGCACCGATGGCACAGTGCCGATTATTCAAAACAATGCGACGAAGATTAAATTCTGGAAAAGTGAAAAAGATGAGGGTATTTATGATGCGATGAACAAAGCCCTTGGCCATGTTACCGGCGAGTGGGTTTATTTTTTAGGCGCCGATGATGAGCTTTTTCCGGAGTTTTCTGCAATGGCTTATGAATTAAAAGACAGCAACAATATCTATTATGGCAGTGTATTGTCAAACGGCAAAAAGCAATCGGGCGAGCTAAGTCCTTATTATATGGCTAAAGGTGGCATCTATCACCAGGCCATAATATATCCAAAGGCTGTTTTTGAAAAATATCGCTTTAATACAAAATATCAAATTGTGGCCGACAATGTTTTAAATATGCAGTGCTATGGCGACGGTGCTTTTAAATTTGTGTATAAAGATTACATTATAGCTTACTTTAACCACACAGGGATATCAGGCACCAACGTTGACCACGTTTTTGAAAAGGACAAAGCAAAACTTATTTTAAGATACTTCGGAATTAAAATATGGACAAGATATTTATTTCGCTTACTCAAAGCAGGGCTCAAAAAGTAATTATTGCTGCCTACTTTACCCAATCGCTTATCCTGTCAAAAACCATCCCCACAGAAATACTATCCAGTGTATCCGAGTCGCTTTCAATATGCTCGGCCTTGATACCCAGTGGGGCCCACCGGGTGGCGTTTATTGATCGTGAGATGGGGAATAAGCCCAGCGTATGGATGCCTGAAGCGGCGGCCACGTGTAAAGGCCCTGTGCCTGATGCAAGCAGGCCATCGGCGTTATAAATAAAAGCAATCAATTCATTAAGCGACATTTTGCCGCTTAAATCAATTACGAGTGATGGCAGTTGCGGTATCCATGTTTTAAACAATTCATGCTCCTTTTCAGACCCAGTGATAAAAATGCGGAACTTATCTGTAGGTAAAAGCTTAATAAGGGCGGTAAACCTGTCCATATCCCACTCCCTGCCATTACCGTTTGATTTGGAATGGATAATTAAATTAAATTTATCGTCAGTTAACTGATCTTTAAACCGGGCCGGTAATTCAATAGAAGGTTTAAAGTTATCTTTATAATAGTATGATATAGTACCAAGTGTTGGTATGTGGGTAACGCCAAGCGGTTTGCATAAGTAAATATTTTGCTGCGCTTCGTGCAGATCTGATTTTCCACGGCTTAACCTAATCAGCCTGTTACAGGTAAAAAAATGGTAATTACGGCTTGTGGTTCCTATCCTTAGTTTTACACCGGCTTTCTTTGCGGCTTCCGCAATATGCCTTTTCGGAAACTCATGCACTATGGCGTCGACGCCTTTTTCCTTAAAAATATCGGCTATCTCATTTGTTGATAAAGCGCCTATCTCATCATAATTAATAAAATGATCAATGGCCTTACACGCATCAACAACGGGTTTTGTATAACTGCGGCCCAATAGGCTAATGGTAATATCCGGATATAGCTGCTTTAAGTAGATACAGGTGGGGAGTTGCAATACCACATCGCCCATGGCATCAATCCTGTTTATTAAAATATGCTTAATCTGTTTATTGTCTATCAGGGCCATTAACTGCTGTTTTTATATGCTAAGAGGAGGCAAAAGTACAATAATTGGCATAAAGGTTATCCGTCTATCTGTTATCGTTGCCAGCCAGCTATTTTTTCCTTTACTAAGTTTACCGAAAGCGGCTGCAAGTCGGCGGTGCCACTTTCCATAAATCCGGCCTTTTTACCCAGCGGTGCCCAGCGCCCGGGGTGGATGGGCCTTACCGACGGAAACAAGCCAAGAGTATTTATTCCCGCCATTGCCGCAATATGCAAAGGCCCGGTGCCCGAAGCAATCAGCCCATCAGCATTGCTGATAAAACTAATGAGTTGCGGCAGGGTCATTTTTCCTGTCATGTCAACTATGGTGCCTGGCAGGGTTTTAATCCAATCGGCCAATAATAATTTTTCTTTGTCGGAACCGGTTATAATAATATTATAAATATCCGGTGGCAATATATTAATAAGCCCGGCAAAGTTATCAAGGCCCCATTCAACACCACTGCCGTGCGATTTTGGGTGGATGATAAGGTTAAATTTATCGGCGGGTAATTTATCTGCTAACTCCGCAGGGAGAAGTACCTTGTTTTCAAAACTGATATGTTCAACAATATCCGGTAACGGCGGTACAGCAGTTAGCCCAAAAGGGTTTAATAAAATAAGGTTGAGCTGTGCCTCATGCAGATCGGATTTTTTACGGCTTAGTTTCACCAGTTTATTACAAGTAAACCAATGAAAAAGGCGGTTTGTGGTACCTATGCGTATTTTAATGCCGGCTGCCCTTGCAATTTCGGCTACGTGCTTATTGGGAAACACGTGAATAATTACGTCTATTTTTTTTTCTTTTAAATAGCTGACCTGCTCCGCCTTGGATAGTTTTTTTATTTCGTCGTAGTTAATGAATATATCAACAGCAGCGCAGGTATTTATTACCGGCTGGGTATAAGTGCACCCTAAAAACGAAACGATCACCCCCGGTATCAGCTCTTTAATATAGGCGGCCATGGGTAGGGTAAGTACCACATCGCCGATAGCGTCTGTACGGCTTATTAATATGTGCTGTATTTTTGATTTGAAGGGCTGGGGCATTGTTGCAAACGTTGGATATGCTGTTGGGCCGAACGCCGTATTTATTCTTTTTTACTTATAACTTAAAACTCAACACAGGCCGTACAGGTGCAATAATAAAGATTAAATTGCCTTTTATTATGATAATTTTCGTCATTTGCATTTATAAATATGAATGTGGCAGCTGTTTTTAACAAAAACCGGAATGACGAATAGCATTAACTTTAAACAGGTTGCCCGTGCACTAACCGTTGTTGAAAACGACCTGCCCGGAAGCCAGGAACTATTAAAGGGCCTAACGTTTAATAAACCCGCCCCTGTAATTGGCATAACCGGCCCGCCCGGTGCCGGCAAAAGTACCCTGGTAAATGCTTTAATAGACCTGCTTTTAAAGGATGGCGGCAAAGTAGCTGTTTTGGCCATTGATCCAACTTCGCCATTTAATTTTGGATCCTTGTTGGGCGATAGGATCCGTATGTCATCGCACTTTAACCATCCCGATGTTTTTATCCGCTCGCTGGCTACCCGCGGTTCGTTAGGCGGTTTATCGGCCAAAACCATCGAAATGACGGATGTGCTGCGTGCAGCGGGGTTTGATTACGTACTGATAGAAACTGTTGGTGTCGGTCAATCGGAAATTGAGATAAGCGGACTTGCCGATGTTACCCTTGTGGTACTGGTGCCCGAAGGGGGCGACGAAGTACAGCACATTAAATCGGGCCTTATGGAAATTGCCGATGCCTTCATTGTTAATAAAGCCGACAGGGCAGATGCAGATGTATTTGCAAATAACCTGAAAAAAATAATTGGTCAAAAAAAAGACGGGCAACCGCCGGTGTTTAAAACCATTGCATCACAGGCAACCGGCATTGCAGAAGTAGCCGCGTTTATAAAAGCATCGGCTCAAATAAAAAATCCGCGCCGGCAGTTGTTACTTACCGAAAAGGCATACAAGCTGTTAGCGCACAAATTAACGCAGCATATGGATAAAAAAAAGCTTCAGCAAGATGTTACCGAAGCTTTAAATCAAAAAGATTTCAACCTTTATAGTTTTGTTGATTCTTATTTATAGTTTTTGGGATGGCCTTTGCACATATTTTAGTTTAACTATTCATGATCTCCTCAATATGCTCTGCCTCAACTGGGATATTGGCCATCAGGTCGCGGTTACCATTCGCGGTAATTAAAATATTGTTCTCAATACGTATTCCCAGCCCTTCTTCGGGTATATAAATACCCGGTTCGCAGGTTAGTATATTACCAACCTCAAATTGTTTGTACCTGCTGGCAAAATCATGAACATCCAAGCCCAGGTGGTGCGATGTGCCGTGCATAAAATATTTTTTGTATAACGGGACATTGGCATCCTGCTTTTCAACATCATGCTTATCAAGTAAGCCAAGACTTATCAGTTCACTGGTCATTATTTTGCCAACTTCATCCTGATATTCGCTTAAAACGGTACCGGCCACAATCATGCTGGTTGCCTGGCGCATCACACGTAAAACGGCATCGTAAACGGCGCGCTGGCGCGGTGTAAACCGGCCATTAACCGGCACCGACCGGCTCATATCGGCATTATAATTAGCGTATTGAGCGCCAAAATCAAATAATACCACATCTCCATCGTTACAAACCTGGTTGTTATCGACATAATGCAGTACATTGGCATTTTTGCCAGATGCAATGATGGGGCTATAAGCGTGGCCTGTAGCGCGTTGCCTTAAAAACTCATGTATTATCTCGGCCTCTATCTCATACTCGGCAACGCCGGGCTTAATAAATTTAAGCACCCGCACAAAAGCATCATTGGTAATGTTACAGGCCTTTTGGATCAGGTCAATTTCTATCTCCGATTTTATAACCCTCAAATCCCTTAATATCAATGCAGACCGTTCGTATTTATGCAAAGGGTATTTAAGTTTTAATGCTTCGTACATCCGCATATCCCGGTAAGGTACGGTATGGGCATACCTGTCATTTTCGTTTGTGTTAATATAAATGTGCTCAGCGTAGTTAATGATGCTATGCAAAATTGTATCGTACTCATGCAGCCAGTAAACGCTTTCGATCCCGGAAACATGCCTTGCCTCCTCTTTTGTATACTTGTGCCCTTCCCAAACGGCAATATGTTCGTTAGTTTGTCTTAAAAAAAGTACTTCTTTGTATGCCTTATTAGGACAATCGGGGTATAGCAGCAATATGCTTTGCTCCTGGTCGATACCGGTGAGGTAAAAAAAATCGGGGTTTTGTTTGAAAGTAAAAAGCTGGTCGCCACTCACCGGAAACTCGTCATTGGAATGAAAGATGGCC
>Ga0075366_10000601_pt1 | contig 16890 bp, 11 predicted proteins | sample EndMethybrTD3031_FD_72351 | JGI IMG/M metagenome (GOLD analysis project Ga0075366, IMG submission 72351) | Populus endosphere microbial communities from Tennessee, USA - Endosphere MetaG P. TD hybrid TD303-1 | ecosystem: Host-associated > Plants > Roots > Endosphere | place: USA: Tennessee...
GGAAGGAAAGCTGGGCGGACAGGCCGACGTGCAAGGCGTGGCCGGCACGTGGAAAGACTTGACCGACTCGGTGAACTCGATGGCGTCGAATCTGACCGTGCAGTTGCGTGACGTGTCAAAGGTATCGACTGCTATCGCCATGGGCGACTTGACGCAGAAGATCACGGTAGATGTGCGCGGAGAAATTCTCCAGATCAAGGACGTGATCAACACCATGGTCGACCAGCTCTCCTCCTTCGCGGCGGAAGTGACGCGGGTGGCGCGTGAGGTCGGCACCGAAGGTCGTCTCGGCGGTCAGGCGCAGGTGCGCGGCGTGTCGGGTACGTGGAAGGATCTGACCGACAACGTGAACTTCATGGCCGGTAATCTGACCGGTCAGGTACGCGGTATCGCCAAGGTGGTGACCGCAGTGGCCAACGGTGACTTGAAACAGAAGCTCACCGTGGAAGCGAAAGGCGAAATCGCCGCGCTGGCCGACACCATCAACGGCATGACGGATACATTGGCGACTTTCGCCGACCAGGTGACGACAGTGGCGCGCGAAGTGGGTGTGGAAGGGAAACTGGGCGGACAAGCCAAGGTGCCGGGCGCCGCAGGCACCTGGAAAGGTCTCACCGAAAACGTGAACGAACTCGCCGCCAATCTGACCACTCAGGTGCGCGCGATTGCGGCGGTGGCAACCGCTGTGACACAGGGTGACTTGACGCGATCCATCACCGTTGAAACGCAGGGTGAAGTGGCTGCGCTGAAAGACACCATCAACGAGATGATCCGCAACCTGAAGGACACGACACAGAAGAACACCGAGCAGGATTGGCTCAAGACCAACCTCGCCAAGTTCTCACGCATGTTGCAGGGCCAGAAAGATCTGGTGACCGTGGGCCAGCTGATTCTCTCCGAACTGGCGCCTGTGGTCGGTGCGCATCAGGCCGAGTTCTATGTACTGAGCAGCGCCACTGAAACACCCAAGCTCAAGCTGCTTGCCAGCTATGCATCGGGCGGCCAGCAGGCGCATGGCAAGGAGATCCACCTCGGCGAAGGCCTGGTCGGTCAATGTGCGCTGGAGAAGGAAAAAATCCTGCTCACCAATGTCCCGTCAGAGGCCTTCCGAATCGCCAGTGGCCTCAGCGAAACTGCGGCACTCGACGTACTGGTACTGCCGGTGGTGTTCGAAAGCGAGGTACGCGGTGTCGTCGAACTTGCTTCGCTCGAACGCTTCAATCCGTCTCATCAGGCCTTCCTCGATCAGCTGACGGAATCGATCGGGATCGTTATCAACACGATCGAAGCGAATACGCGAACGGAGAACCTGCTGACGCAATCGCAGTCACTCGCAGAAGAACTGCAAAGCCGTCAGCAAGAGTTGCAAACCACCAATGAAGAACTGCAGGAGAAAGCGCGTCTGCTGGCTCACCAGAACCAGGAAGTGGAGCGCAAGAATACCGAGGTTGAACAAGCCCGTCAGGCGCTGGAAGAAAAGGCCGAGCAACTGGCCCTCACCTCCAAGTACAAGTCCGAATTCCTGGCGAACATGTCGCACGAGTTGCGCACCCCGCTCAACAGTCTGCTGATTCTCTCCGACCAGTTGTGCAAGAACGTGGACGGCAACCTCACACCGAAACAGGTCGAGTTCTCCAAGACCATCCACGCATCCGGCAACGACTTGCTGGCGCTCATCAACGACATTCTCGATCTGTCGAAAATCGAATCGGGTACGGTGGCGGTGGATATCAGCGAACTGCGTCCGGACGATCTGCATCGCTATGTCGAACGCAGCTTCGCCCACTTCGCCGACGGCAAACAGGTCGACTTCAAGGTCTCGCTGGCACCGGGCCTGCCGAAGACCGTGCTCACGGACATCAAGCGCCTGCAACAGATCGTCAAGAACCTGCTGTCCAACGCCTTCAAATTCACGCACTTCGGTCAGGTGTCATTCAACGTTGCGCCAGCCGACGGTGGCTGGTCGCCGGAGAACGAAGAACTCAACCGCAGCGCACAGGTGATCGCCTTCTCCGTAAGCGATACGGGTATCGGTATCTCCGCCGACAAGCAGCAGATCATCTTTGAAGCCTTCCAGCAGGCTGACGGCTCGACCTCGCGCAAATATGGCGGCACGGGTCTCGGTCTGGCCATCAGCCGCGAACTGGCCAAGCTGCTGGGCGGCGAAATCAGGCTGGTCAGTTCTCCCGGCCATGGCAGCACTTTCACGCTCTATCTGCCACAAAGCTATTCCTCGGCGCGTCTGTCGCGCACACGCTGGACCAATTCCCTGCCTGAAGCACGCAAGGAGGCCGACAAGAGCAAGCGCGAGAGCGAAATACCGTCGACACAAGCGATACCTTCACATGTCGAAGCCATCGCCGACGAGCGCGATTTCGTCTACGAATTTGTCAATGAAGCGGACGATGATCGGGACAGCATTTCCTCCGAAGACAAGGTTTTCCTCATTGTCGAAAACGATCTGGCCTTCGCGAAAGTGCTGCTGGATTCGGCGCGTCAGCAAGGCTTCAAGGGCGTGGTCAGCACCAGTGGCGCGGCTGGCCTCGCCATGACACGAGAATACCTGCCGGCAGTCATCACGCTCGACATCTTCCTGCCTGACATGCAGGGTTGGCGCATTCTCGATCGCCTCAAGGCCGATCTGTCGACACGTCACATTCCGGTTTGCGTGGTATCGACCGACGACTCGCGTGAGCGCGCCCTCAACTCTGGCGCCATCGGCTTCATCGCCAAACCGATCAAGTCGCGTGATGTGGTGGACGAGGCCATCGGTCAGCTCAACGACTTCGTCTCACGTCAGCGCAAGACACTGCTCATGCTGGTGCCGGAAGGGGCGACCCGCAACGAGTTGCGCAAGCATCTGGCGGCCGATGAAGTGGATGCACGCATGCTCAGCAATGTCACCTTCGCCCGCGAAGCCCTGCGCACGGAACGTATCGACTGCCTGGTGATCGACGAGAGCTTCAAGGACTTTCACCCGCAGGATGTGCTTGATGCCCTCGAAGGACAGGCGCTTACGCGTCAGCTGCCGGTCGTGTTGTACTGCAAGACGGATAGTGCATTCAGCGCACAGTGGAAGCGCAACGACGGTTCTTTCGCATTGCGCGAGGCGCACTCTCTGGATCGTTTGATCGATCAGACCTCCTTCTTCCTGCACCGGAGCACCGCATCGATGTCGGAGGACGAACGCAGCGCCATCGAAAACCTGCATTCGTCCAATGAATTGCTCTCCGGCAAGAAAGCGCTGATCGTCGACGATGACATGCGCAACATCTTCGCGCTGGCCACGGTGCTCGATGAACAAGGCATGTCGATCGTCTCAGCCAACAACGGTCGTGAAGCGATCCGCATGGTCGAAAGCGATCCGGACATTGATATCGTGCTGATGGATATCATGATGCCGGAAATGGACGGCATCACGACAATGCAGGAAATCCGCAAGTTGCCGGGGGGGCGCGACCTGCCGATGATCGCCGTGACGGCCAAGGCCATGAAGGGTGACCGCGAGCGCTGCATCGAAGCCGGTGCGTGGGACTATCTCTCCAAACCCGTCGATACAATTCATCTGCTGGCAGTGCTGCGCGGCTGGCTGTACCGCTAAATGGAGAACAAGCCGATGGGGCAAGCTGATGATCGCGCGAATATTGGCACTGACGAGGCGGATAGCGTCGAACCAGTCAATATTCTCATCGTCGATGATCTGACCGAAAAGCTGCTCGTCTTCAAGACGGTCCTTGAGGACCTTGGCCAGAACCTCGTAATGGTCCGATCCGGTGCCGAGGCATTGCGCGAAATCCTCAACCGCGAATTCGCGGTGATCCTGCTTGACGTAAACATGCCGGACATCGACGGTCTGGAAACGGCGAGCATGATCCGCCGCTACAAGCGCACGACCCACACGCCCATCATCTTCATCACTTCTTATGCAGATGAGATGCAGACGGCACGCGGCTATTCGCTGGGAGCCGTTGACTACATCCTGTCGCCTGTCGTGCCCGAGGTACTGCGCAGCAAGGTCATGGTTTTCGTGCAACTCTACGAGATGCAGCGACGCACGCGCTTCCTCGCTGAAGAACGTGTCGCCTTCGTCCAGGCGCAAGCAGCGCGTGAGGCCGCAGAAGAGACGACACGTCGCTCCAACTTCCTCTCGCGTGCGAGTCGCGAACTGAGTGCTTCGCTGGAGATGAATGCCGCGATGCATCGATTGGCGGAGCTGGTGACACCTGAGCTGACGGACCTCTCCGTGCTGCTGGTCGACATGGACGACGAGCCGAGCGTGATGCTGGTGCGGTCCGCTACGCAAATACGCTACGGACCGGAGACACAGGCTCTGATGCCATATCAGGACCTCCCCGTCGAAATGGTGGAGGCCTGTGTTACGGCCTCGCACGAAGCGCGCTGTATCCAGCTGACATGGACCGAAGAACAAATCGCAAAACGCCCGGCCACGGTGGGCAACAGCGAATGGCGCGCTGATCTGAAGAGCTTGCTGGTTGTCCCGCTTCGCCTCAGCGAGCGCTCGCTCGGTGTGCTTGCACTGTTTGCGCCGGCGTTCAGCGCCGCCGATATTGCGACTGCCGAGGAACTCGCAAGCCGTGCGGCTATCGCCTTCGAAAATGCGCATCTCTACCTGAGCCTGCAACGCGAGATACTCAAATCGCGTCAAGCGGAAGAAAAGCTCCAGGAGTCCAGTCGCCGCAAGGATGAGTTCCTCGCCATGCTGTCACACGAATTGCGCAATCCGCTGGCGCCCATCCGCAACGCGGTCGAAGTCATCCGCCGCGTGGCACCACCCGAGCCAACGTTGAGCTGGGCGCGCGACGTGGTCGATCGTCAGGTCTCGCACCTGGCACGGCTGATCGAAGAACTGCTGGATGTCTCGCGCATCAGCCAGGGCAAGATCGTCCTGCGCAAGGAAGCAGTCGAACTGAGCAAGATAATCGCCCACGGCATTGAAACCGTGCGTCCGCTGATCGAGGCACGACATCACAAACTCAACGTCGAGTTGCCATCTGCTCCCGTATGGCTCGACGGGGACTTCGCGCGCCTGGCCCAGGTCACATCCAACTTGCTCAACAATGCCGCAAAGTATACGGAAGAAGGCGGGCAGATCAGCGTAGTGGCTACGGTATGCGAAGGCGAAGTCACGATTTCCTTCAAGGACAACGGCATCGGCATGGACCCCGTGCTCTTGCCACGCATCTTCGAACTTTTTTCGCAGGGCGAGCGTTCACTCGACCGTAGTCAGGGCGGTCTTGGCGTGGGACTGACGCTGGTACAACGCCTGATCGAGCAACACGATGGCAAGGTGATGGCTCGCAGCGAAGGGCTTGGAATGGGGGCGGAAATCACCGTCACCCTGCCCTGTCTGACAGACAAGGTCTTCATGCCGCGAGCTTCGGTGAGAACGACAACCGATCTTCTGTCCGCTACCAGGGTTCGCGTACTGGTGGTCGATGACAATGCCGATGCGGCAGAGAGCGTGGCGCTCTTTCTGCGTCTGGAAGGTCACGAGACGATCACCGCACCCGATGGCATGCAGGCGATCGAGCTCAGTCGAAGTTTTGCGCCCGACGTCATGGTGATCGATATCGGCTTGCCGGGCCTGAATGGCTATGAACTGGCTCAGCAGCTACGCGCTACGCCGGAAGGCGCACGCATGTTGCTGATCGCGCTGACGGGCTACGGGCAGGAGGCAGATCTGCGGATTGCCCGCCAGGCGGGTTTCGATCACCACTTCATCAAACCGATGAATCCCGAAGAAATCCATCGCGTCATCGCTACGCGGGTGTCGGCCAACAGCAATGCACCGCACAACGAAGAGTCTGTCCATGTGCTGCGTGCAAGAAAGTCCTGAGAAGCTGTTCATGATCTCTTGAGACGCATGGCGAATTGGTTGCCAAGGTCAGGAATTCAGAAATCTCTATGGTCATGCGCTAACCTTCGCCAGGCCTGAGATTGTGAAAATGTTCGAGATCACTTTTTGACGCGAAGGTTCACAAAAACTGAATTTCCTTTGTGAGTCTTGCCTTGTTTTTCTTGACGTCCTTTGTGTCAAGAACAACGCTCATGGCATCTCGATACGCTCAAAGATCGTGAGAGCAGCCTCTGAGGGGAATACGGACCGCAGCCAGCCCCTCAGCCAAGCATGGTAATGAACATCCCTAGCGTGGCGACACTCATTGCACCCGTTGCCGCCCATCCCAATACGCGCCATTGCGCACCCAGTACCATCTTGCCCATCATGCGCCGACTTGATGCAACGAGCATGATCGCTACCATGATGGGCACTGAGATGACAGCATTGATGACCGCAGACCAGTACAGACCCTGCATGGGATTGACGTGAGCAAGGCTGAAGATCATGCCGACGATCATGGCGGTGGCGATGATGGCGTAGAACGGCCGCGCCCTGTGTAGTGGAAGGTCCAGACTCCTGCTCCACCGAAACTGCGCGGCGATGGCATAAGCAGCCGACCCGGATAGCACGGGCAAGGCAAGCATGCCGGTGCCGATGATGCCCAGCGCAAAGAGGAAGTACGCACTCTTGCCGGCAACCGGCTCCAGCGCTGCCGCGGCTTGCGCCGCAGTATCGATGTGCATGATGCCATGTGCATTCAGTGTGGCCGCCGTGGCAATGATCATGAATAGCGCAATGAGGTTGGAAAACCCCATGCCGACATAAGTATCGATCTTCAGGCGGCGTAATTGCCGACGTGCCTGGCGGGGAGCGATACGCAAAGGCTTGTCCTGTTCGACGCGGGCAATTTCCTCGACTTCCTGTGAAGCCTGCCAGAAGAACAGATACGGGCTGATTGTCGTACCACAGATCGCCACAATGGTCGTTATGTATTCCCTCGACCAGTGAAAATCCGGCAACACCACTCCCTTGAAGACAGCAAGCCAGTCGATATCAATTGAGAAAACGACGCCTACGTAGGCAAGCAAGGACAGGGTCAGCCATTTGAGGATCGACACGTAACGTCGATACGGAATGAAGACCTGCAACGCGAGGGACAGCACGCCAAAGCCGAGCGTCCACACAGTCCTGTCGCCCCCGCCTGTCATGGCCGCCACTTCGCCCATGGCACCTAGATCTGCACCGAGATTGATGATGTTGGCGACCAGGAGAAGGACAATCAGCAGAGAGACGATCCAGCGCTTCCTGAACAGCCTGGCAAAGTTCTCTTCAAGGCCCTCGCCCGTCACGCGGCCAATACGTGCACTTGCCAGCTGGATACCCACCATCAGCGGATAAGTCAGCAGCAAGGTCCAGCCGATGGAATAGCCAAATTGGGCGCCGCCCTGCGAATAGGTAGCGATACCGCTCGGGTCGTCGTCGGCGGCTCCCGTAATGAGACCGGGACCGAGGGCGGTCCACCACTTGACGGGCTGGCGATCGGGCTCTGACCGGGAATCAGATCCGGACGAGCTACCGACCGTGGCATCAGAAAAACCCGCGGCCTCCTCGGACGTTGATTCGTCTTGAGCGCTCATGCTTTATCCGCGAGTCATGTGTGCATCTCTGGGGCATCTCTGACCCGGTCAGGCAGTTTCGGCTCACTTCAGCGCGGCGATAAGGATCACCAGGGGGACTGCTACAACCACGATCGCGACCAGCACATAGGCCACGACATTTTCCGTGTACTCGCGCTTCACCTCGTGCGGAACCCAATCGTATTTCACAATGCGGCGTTTCATCTTGTCTCCTTCGGCACTGCTGCGCAGGTACGACTGCGCGCAGGCCAGCGTACCTGTCGCAAGAACAGTGCCGCAGTCGAACAGGAGATGAAGGAACGGTAGTTGCTGAATCCAGGGTTTCGATATCAAAGAAGCGCCATGAAGATCTTTCACTGTGACCACTGCGGTCATCTGCTCTTCTTCGAAAACAGCCGCTGTGTGAATTGCGACCACGCGCTTGCCTACCTTCCCGCACAGCAACGCATCGCCTCCCTTGAGCCTTTGGAGGACGGCCTGTGGTGCTCAATCGGCGACGCAACTCGAAGCAGCTATCGTCTGTGCAGGAACTATGATGAAAACGTCTGTAATTGGGCCGTAGATGCCGACGATCCCGAGCAGCTCTGCGAGTCCTGCAGAACTACGTTGATGATTCCCGACCTGACGATTGCCGGGCACAAGGAAGCATGGTTCCAGCTGGAAACTGCAAAGCGCCGGCTTTTTTACAGCCTGATGAATCTGGGTCTGCATATTCACAGCCGCCGGGAAGACCCGATCTTCGGTCTGGGCTTCCGCTTTCTTGCGGCTGACACGCCTGACGCGCCGCCCGTGATGACGGGCCATGACGATGGTCTGATCACCATCAATCTCGCTGAAGCGGACGATGCAAAACGCGAGGAAGCACGCCTGGCACTGGGTGAGCCATACCGCACGGTACTCGGCCACTTTCGGCATGAAATCGGTCACTACTACTGGAGTCGCCTCGTCAAGGACAGCCCCCACATCGAAGCCTTTCGCGAATTGTTCGGCGATGAGCGACAAGATTACGCAGCGGCCTTGAAGCAACACTACGGAGCTGGGGTGGTCAACTGGCAGGCACCGAACTGGCAAGAGAATTTTGTCAGCGCCTATGCGAGTTCCCATCCATGGGAGGACTGGGCAGAAACGTGGGCGCATTATCTGCACATGATCGACGCGCTGGAGACGGCAAGGGCCTGCGGGCTCACGCTGACGCCCGAGCGAGACGACGAGCCAAGTCTGGATGTGGAAAGCATGCCTCCCGCCGCCGAAGCCAGCATCGAAGACATGGTGCGCGACTGGGTCGCGCTGACCTATGTGCTCAACAACCTCAACCGCAGTCTGGGTCTGTCCGACGCGTATCCATTCGTATTGACGTCGGCGGTCATCGGGAAGCTCGCCTTCATACACAAGCTCATTGCCGAGGCGGCACGAGTCCCGGAAAACGAGGTACGGCAGACGGAAGTGGCAAGCGACAAGAAAGAGGCAGCAAGCCTTGATGCGGAGGGATGAAGTTGAAGAAGGTTTTCTTCAGCCGACTCGAATCCGGTTCGGCTGCTGCTTCGCGGGCAGTGGCCACGTTCGGTGGGTGCAGCCCTGCGGGCAACTCAGTTCATCAAGACCTGACGCAAACGCGCCATTTCCGCCAGCGTGGTGTAAAGCCGTTCCGGCATGACGGGCTTGGTCAGATGGGCATTGAATCCATACGACATGGCCTTGAGCTTTTCCTGGCGCAAGGCTGAGGCGGTGAACGCAATGGCGGGAATGGGTACGATCACATCACTCATGGCTTCCCATTCGCGAATGCGTGACAAGGTGACATAGCCGTCCTCATCAGGCATGGCGATATCGCAAATCAATACGTCGGGCAAATGCTCGGGGCCAAGGGTTGCAATCAGATCGAGTCCAGCCTGGCCTGACGCCGCCAGCATCACGTCCACGCCCTGGTAACCGAGCAGCGCCGAGAGGGCTTCGCGCGTTTCACGGCTGTCATCAATCACCAGCACACTCAGACCGACCAGCGGGCCGGTCGAGCGCACGTTAGCGAGGTAGTGGCAAAACGAGGCGGAACGTAGATCCATGCCCTACTCCTTCACTCTCACACTGCAGGCTCCCGCCATGCAATTCGGCAATACGACGGGAGACGGCAAGCCCCAGGCCAAGGCCGGCAGCGCGACGCGTCTGCGAGCTGTCGACCTGCCGGAACGGTTCGAACAGCCGGGCGGCAAAACCTGGAGAAATGCCGCTGCCATTGTCTTTGACCGAAACAACTGCCATGCCGTCCGCGCGCGTCACGCCAACACGCACATCGCCACCATCGTCAGTGAACTTGATGGCGTTTGAGAGCAGATGCCGAATGATCTGTTGCACACGCTCCGTGTCACCAACCATGTCGATATCGGAGAAGTCCGGCGTGAAACTCATGTCGATTTCCTTTTGCCCGGCTTCACTGCGCAAACTATCCAGCACGGCCTGTATGGCACCGTTCAGCGAGTACGCTTGCTGCGACAGCGTGAGATGACCATTGAGTATCTGCGTGGCGTCCAGCAGGGCTTCGATCAGTGCTACTTGCTGGGTAACCCCGGTTTTGATGCCAGCCAGAGCGCGCTGTACGATGGGCCGATCGGTATCGATCTGACTCTCCAGCACATGTGCCCAGCTCTGGATGCCATTGAGTGGCGAACGCAGCTCGTGTGACACAACCGACAGGAACTGGTCGCGCGAGCGCGCAGCTGCCTCTGTCTTCTGACGCAAAAGCTCTTCGCGCTGCAGACCCTCGCGATGTAGCGCCTGGGCTTCCACACAGGCGGTGATGTCGTGAAGAAGAATCAGCAAGCTGCCCGATCCATCGGCAATTGTACTTGCAGCAAGATGATGTTCCTGCTCGCCGCTGTGCAAGCTGAACTCGATCTCTCCCTTCGCATCGGCTAAATCATCATTTACATCAGCGACGTTATGCGCCGACTTCTGATGGCTCAATTGAGCGAGGACCTGGCTTGCTGCCTCCGGCAGATTTGCCTCGTGCACAAGCTTGCCGACGATACCTGATGCTTTCACGTCGAACAGCCCCTCGATCTCTTCGCTGACGAATTCAATCCTGTCGTCATGGCCCAGCTTTATCAGTACGCTTGGAAAACGCACGGCTCGGCGATCGGTACTCGGGCTTGTCCGGGGCGCCTTGAGTGAAGTGATGTCAGTGCATGCGCTGACCAGACCGCCGAAGCTGCCGTCGGCCTGTCTCCAGGGCGAGGCACGATCAAGCATCCAGCGGTATATGCCGTCCCGGCGTAGCAGCCTGAACTGGATCTCCACGTCTGCACGTGCGGCTGTTGCTTCGCGATACGCAGCCACTACGGCAGGCCTGTCGTCGACATGCACCGAGCGCAGCCAGCCATTGCCGCTCTCATCATCAACGGAACGACCGGTGAATTTGATCCACGCCTCGTTGAAGAAGCGATATACCCCTTGCTCGTCAGACAGTCGTGTCAGCGTCGGTGTGCGAGCCGCCATGACGTTCGAGAGGTAATCCGTGTCGTCAATGATCATTGATTGCATATCCTGCACAGTCGAGGGGAAAATGCGCCGACTGTGGTCCCTGTAATTTGCGCCAGCAGAAAACGTTCCATGCCTTGTCGAGCATGGCAGGCAGAGTAAATCGGCATTGATTTGCTCCCCATTCTTCTCCCTGTCCTCGATTCCTTCGATGCCGCGAAATACGCGGCGTAAAAAGCTGTTGGCACTGCGCTTGCGTTCGTCGATCAAGCTCCGCTGTCGCCAGCCTGGAGCCTGCAATATACCGCGCTCACGCAAATCAATCATGTAACGAATCTCGCTCATTTACTGCAGGCCCTGCCTCGCTATTCATACCGCTATATCGCGTCGCCAATCGACAGATCATGCTGAATGGCATGCGTACTGAACGCGTCGGCGGGCTGACCAGCATGAGTGGACGGCGTCGTTCGCTGGAGCCGGCGCTTGTCCGCCCTGCGACGACGCAATGTTGAGTACGCCGTTTTGGCTGCCAGCGCTGCAACGGCCAGAGCACCGATTTTCACGAGAGTTGATGTCGTCATCACCTTCTCCTTTTGATATCGTTGAATGACTGACCGCCTCATACCTGTTCAGGCAATGGAGGCGGCTCAATCGGGGGAGGTACCGGTGTCGGAGGCGGGTCACCAAGAGGTGGCTTTTGGGGTGGATCGACCGGCGGTCGCGGGTCGGTTACCGGCATGTTCGGAGGTACAACCCCGTTCATGTCAAAGCCTGGGACGATGATCTGCTCTACGCTCACGACTAACACCTCTTTCCTGCATGCAATCCTTGTCCGGGGATTACAGCAATGTGCATGCCCGTATTGATCTGCCACGGCCTGCAAAGCCGCTCTGTCGCTTCGGCACGACATGTCGGTCGTGCGTTCGACAGGGCGCCCAGGTATGCGTTCTGAATTCAGACGGGCTTCGTGCACGCGCTCGCCGCACTCATGAGCCAGCATTGACGGGCCATGATTCCAGAAATTGCTGCAGCCGCGCCTCTTCCTCATGCAGGCCCGCAATCCTGGCAGTGCCAGGGAAACCTCTCGATTCATCTTCCGCGCAAGCTTGCAGAATCGCCGGATGGATGTAGCAGCGACGGCAGACTGCAGGTGTATTGCCGAGCCGATCAGCAACGCTTTCTACAATCAATACGAGATTTTTCTTGCGTGTAGCAGCATCCTCTGCGACAGGCAATCGTGTCAGAAGGCTGAGCGCCAGGACGCTCCCCGCCCACGTCCGGAAATCCTTTGCGGTGAACGATGCATCGGCGCCGAGTGATGCGCAGGTTTCGCGCAGGTAGTCATTGACATCACCGGACCCGATCTTGTGACGCTCGCCATGCTCATCCAGATACTGGAACAGCTCATGGCCCGGTATGTCCGCACAGCGCCTCACGATCTTCGCCACGCGGACATCGCGAACGGCAATGTCGTGCTCCACGCCGCTCTTGCCGCGAAAGCGAAAGTTGATCTGACTGCCCTGGATGTCGACATGTTCGTTCTGGAGCGTGGTCAGCCCATAGGAATCGTTCGCCTGGGCATAGGCTTCGTTTCCAACGCGAATCAGGGTTGTCTCAAGCAGGCGAACCAAGGTGGCCAATACCCGTTCACGGGGGATGCCCGGCAAGGCGAGATCTTTCTCGACGCGACGACGGATAAGTGGCAAAGCGTGGCTGAACGCCAGCATGCGATCGTATTTGTTCGCATCGCGCATTTGACGCCATGCGGCATGGTAGCGATACTGCTTGCGGCCGCGGGCATCACGCCCTGTAGCCTGAAGGTGCCCCGACGGGTCAGCACAAATCCACACATCGGTATAGGCCGGTGGAATCGCAAGCGCATTGATACGCCTGATCTCTACAGCATCCTTCAATCGGCTGCCATCCGGCAGGAAGTAAACAAAGTGGCCGTGCAGCTTGCGACGTGCAATGCCGTCACAGTCATCGCTGACGTAGTTCAGTTTCGGAATCGCGTCGCCAGTGACTCGCGGCTTGCGGCGCGGCGTACGAACCGTGCGAGGTTTGTCCGCTGCAGGTACGGCAGCTCTGCCGCGCACCATTTCATCGCGCGATCGCAAATGCATGGCGATGCTTCCCTCCTCCATGGCTCAACTCCACGACTCACTGCGAGATATCCGCTGTCTCGTCCTCATCGCCACGAATGACAGAGCCGTATTCTTCGAGCCGGTTATAGAGCGTCTTCAAGCTGATACCGAGGATCTCGGCCGCCCGCTTCTTCACACCACCACACTGCTCCAGCGTTGCAATGATGAGCTGACGATCCATCTCGGCCAGCGAAGTGCCCACCGCAACAACCACACTTGAACCCGTGGCAGGCTTCGTCGACGATATCTGCAGCGGCACACTGGACGTTTCGATGAGTTTGTTGTCGGTCATGATGTAGGCGCGCTGAACGTAGTTGCGCAACTCGCGGACATTGCCTGGCCAGGAATGGGCACACAGGACATCCATCGCGCCGGGTACGAAGGCTTTGCCCGTACCATGCGTTTCATTGAGCTGACCGAGGAAACTCAAGGCGAGCAGCTCGACATCCTTGCCTCGCTCGCGCAAAGGGGGCAGCTGGAGCGGAAACACGTTCAGGCGGTGATACAGGTCAGCGCGCAGCTTGCCCTCGGCGACAGCTTCTTCCGGATCGCGATTGGTGGCGGCGACAACCCGTACGTCAGTAGCAATCTCCTTGTTGGTACCAACGCGCATGAACACGCCACTCTCAAGCACGCGTAAAAGCTTGACCTGGAGTTCGATCGGCATCTCGGTAATTTCATCGAGGAAGATGGTGCCGCCGTCGGCGCGTTCGAAGTAGCCGCGATGCTGGCGGTCCGCACCCGTAAAGCTGCCACGCTCGTGACCGAACATTTCGCTTTCGATGAGATTGGGTGAAATCGCACCGCAATTCACCGGCAGGAAAGCCTGTTTGCGGCGCAGGCTGAGATCGTGAATCGATTGTGCGGCGAGCTCCTTGCCTGTGCCGCTCTCGCCTACCAGCAAGACAGTCGCCTCGGTCGGCGCCACACGATTGATCTGATCGTAGAGTTGTTGCATCGCTGGCGAGTTACCGAGCATGCGGCCGAACCTGCCGTAACGACGCAGCTCCCCACGCAGTTGCCCGATCTCGGCCTTGAGGTCGCTGCCGCGCGGCACACGCGCGAGAATCACCTTCAGTCGCTGGATGTTGACCGGCTTGACCAGATAATCGGCAGCACCCTGACGCAGGGCGTCGACCGCGGTATCGACAGAGGCAAAGCCGGTCATGACAATCAGTTCCACCGGCGCCTTCGGATCGAACTCCTTGAAGAGATCCATGCCGGTGCCATCAGGCAGCTTCAGATCGGTGAGCACGACATCAGGTGTCTGTCGCACAAGACTGATCCGCGCTTCTCGCAGATCCTTCGCAAGATCGACCGAAAAACCTTCCGCCTCGATCAGGGCCGCAAGCGCCATGCGTGTATTTTCGTCATCATCGACTATGAGTGCTCTGGGCATTTATTGGGACCGCAGTTTGAACTTCAGGGAAAATCGGATCATGGCGCCCGCAACAGGGGCATACATGACCATACATGGCCTTGACGGGTCTTCTGTTCTATAGCTGGCGCGACGTTCACACGCCGGGAGGCAAACGCGCCCTCGTAGCAAAGAACTGCCGGAGCTGCGTGATACCTGGTTCTGGCGAACCGCAACGATGTCGCCCGCCACGACAGGTGACGAGCAATGAAGGCGTGTTCAGCGCCGGGACAACAGGGCTCCCAATACAAGGCCAGATACAGCCGCAATACCGACTGCCTGCCAGGGCCTGGACCGCACATAGCCGTCGGTCGACTGACCGATCTGCCGGGCTTTCCCGACAGCACTTTCCTCGGCTGCGTTCGCCATGCTTTTGAGTTTCTCGACTTGTGCAACGATTCTGGCGCGGGCAGCATCCGCCCCCTCACCCGAATAGCCTTTTGCCGAACGCAAAAGATCCTCTGCTCCCTCGATCAGTTCGTTGAAACCCTGAGCGAGTTTTTGTTTGCCGTCGGCGAATTGTTGAGCTGCTTCAGTCATCGGAGCTTCCTTGTGAAATGAATCATTTCCGAAGAAACGACAAGCAACCATCGCGGTGTCCATCACCTCGCACCGGTCGTGCATGATGCCCTTAATGCAGAATCCATGCCATTTTTGACAAAATAAATAAAATCAAGTGCTTGCGTATTTTTACGACATTCCTGGACAAGGCGCCATATGGGTTAACCGGTAAAATTTACATCTTTGTTCGTAGAGCTTTTGCATCCGGGAAGAAGGAGTTGGAAAAGGCAGCCATCAAGTACAAACTCGTGCTGCAAATCGGGTAGCATTGAAATCTTCAAAAAAACACGCACCGACGCGAAATGCTTATGTCATTTCTCGTTTTGTTGCTTGTTCATGTCTTGCAACGCCGTCCACCACGAGGAAGTCATTCATGCCAGATCTTCCTGTTTCGATCGAGAAAACCGGCGCGCAGAGTAGCGGTGCACCGGTCGACAAGATGCCGGGAAAACAGGTGGCGCCAGATAGCTTTGGCGTATTGCTCGGGCGCTCTCCTGCAATGCAGGAGCTCTACCGGCAAATCGAACGGGTCGCGACGACCGACGCTTCAGTATTGATCATTGGCGAAAGCGGCACTGGCAAGGAATTGATCGCCAAGACCTTGCACGAGCGCAGCGTACGCAACAGCAAGCCTTTCATTCCGGTTAATTGCGGAGCCATCCCTGCGAAGCTGGTCGAAGCCGAATTGTTCGGCCACGAAAAGGGGAGCTTTACCGGCGCAGTCCATCAGCATATCGGCTATTTCGAGCACGCTACGCAGGGCACCATTTTCCTCGATGAAGTAACGGAGATGGCGGCTGAGATGCAGATCAAACTTCTGCGCGTGCTCGAAATGGCAAGCTTCCACCGCGTTGGCGGGACAGATCTGATTCACGTCGACATGCGCGTTGTAGCCGCGACCAATCGGGACCCGTTCGCAGCCGTCAGTGAAGGCATTTTCCGTGAAGACTTGCTATACCGTCTGGCGGTGGTGCCGATTCGCGTACCGCCCTTGCGTGAACGCGGAGACGACGTCGAACTGCTGGCCCAGCACTTTCTTGGCGACCTCAACCGCGCTTCGCAGACAGACAAGGTCTTCTCGCGCCGCGCGCTCGACGTGGTGCGCGGTTATGCCTGGCCGGGCAATGTGCGTGAGCTGCGCAACACCATTCACCGCGCCTTCATCCTTGCCGACAAGAACATCGACATTGCCGATCCGTACGCCATTTCGAACAACAAGAAGACATCCGTCAGTGACGGATTCATCAGCCTGCCGATTGGCACGCCGCTGGCAGAAGCACAACGCGAGATCATCCTCGCCACGTTGAAACATTTCGAAGGTGACAAGCGTCAGGTCGCGCAGGCGCTTGGCATAAGTCTGAAGACGCTATACAACCGGCTTGACATATATCAAGCCGGCGGCACTTAGCCCCGAAGCTGCGGCAGGACGGCTGCGCGAACATCTGGCTGCTGCAGGGTGCTCGCCGTACATTCGTACTGTCTCCGCGCCCCGCCTTGCCAGACTGTCCGCTCGCTCGCCCCGCCGCAGCTTCCTCACGAGTCGTTTAAAAAGGCCATGGTCTTCTTCATGGCCTTTTGTCTTTCAAGCTTGAATTACCCGTTGATGATTTCTCCACCATTCGGGTGCAGTACCTGGCCACTCATGAAACTGGTGTCGCTTGAGGCCAGAAACACATAGCAAGGTGCCACTTCGTTTGGCTGTCCGGGGCGTTTCATCGGGGACTTGCTGCCGAATTCTGCAACCTCTTCTTCGCTGAAAGTCGCCGGAATCAAAGGGGTCCAGATCGGGCCGGGAGCCAC
>Ga0075366_10000602_pt1 | contig 16877 bp, 16 predicted proteins | sample EndMethybrTD3031_FD_72351 | JGI IMG/M metagenome (GOLD analysis project Ga0075366, IMG submission 72351) | Populus endosphere microbial communities from Tennessee, USA - Endosphere MetaG P. TD hybrid TD303-1 | ecosystem: Host-associated > Plants > Roots > Endosphere | place: USA: Tennessee...
TACGGCCCCGGCACCGCGGCGCCGCAGGTGCTCAGCGAGATCCTGTCGGTGGCCGACGTGCGCAGCGCCCTGGCCTCGCTGCAATGACGTGATCGCGACGAACGAGGAGTGACACGATGAGGATGCTGTTGCGGCTGTGCACCTTCACGCTGGCGTTGGCGGCCTCGGCCGGGGCGGCGGCCGCCGTCTCGGTCGGCCAGCCCGCGCCGGCGTTCCGCGCCCTCGACACGGCGGGCAAGCCGGTCTCGCTGGCCGACTTCAAGGGCCGGCACGTCGTGCTGGAGTGGGTCAACCCCGGCTGTCCGTTCGTGCAGAAGCACTACCACAGCGCCAGCATGCCGGCGACGCAGAAGGCCGCGACGGCGCAGGGCGTGGTCTGGCTCGCCGTCAACTCGACACACGCAGGCGCCGCCGACTACCTGCCGCCCGAGCAGCTTGGCGCGTGGATGAAGGACACGGGCGGCGCGCCGACCGCGACGCTGATGGATGCCGACGGCACGATCGGCCGCGCCTACGGCGCCCGCACGACGCCCCACATGTACGTGATCGATCCGCAGGGCAGGCTCGTCTACGCCGGCGCGATCGACAGCAAGGCGACCGCGAACCCCGCCGACATCGCCACCGCGACCAACTACGTGAAGCAGGCCGTCGGCGAATCGCTCGCCGGAAAACCCGTCAGCGTCGCGACGACACGTGCGTACGGCTGCTCGGTGAAGTACGCGGACTGATCGAGCCCCCAGTCGCTGCGCTCCTGCCCCCGAGGGGCGCCGTCCGGCTTGGGGCGGCCCGGCGCCGGACACGACCTCAGGGCGCGAAGTTGACCGGCAGCCCCGGCACGTCGACCTCGAACGCCAGCACGCAGCCCGACTTCGGGTAGGCCGCCAGTTCGGCGGCCTGACGGCCGTGGCGCGACGACGTGACGTAGACCGTCTTCAGGTCGGGCCCGCCGAAACACGGCATCGTCGGGCAGCGCACGGGCAGCCGCACCTCGCGCAGCACGCGCCCCTCGGGCGACAGCCGCAGCAGGCGGCCGCCCTCGAACATCGCCACCCAGTAGCAGCCCTCGGCGTCGACCGCGGCGCCGTCGGGCCGGCCGCCGTAACTCTCGAACGGCTGGCCCTCGCGTGCGGGGGCGAAGCGCGCGAACTCGCGCCGCCGGCTCGGCTCGCCGGTCGAAGGATCGAAATCGAACGCATAGACGCAGTGCGCCTTCGTGTCGCTCCAGTACATCGTCGCGCCGTTCGGGCTCCAGGCGAGGCCATTGGCGACGGTCACGCCGTCGGCGCAGCGGACCAGTTCGCCGCCCCGCCAGCAGTGCAAGGTCGCGGCCGGCCGGTCGCGCGGCTCGTAGATCGTGCCGATCCAGAAGCGGCCCTGCGCGTCGCACTTGCCGTCGTTGAAGCGCTCGACGCGCGGGTCGTAGGGCGGCTCGGCGAGGCGGCGCCGGCGGCCGTCGACGGGATCGAAGCTGAACAGACCGTCGCGCATCGCGAGCAGCAGGCGGCCGTCCAGGCGCGGCGCGCAGGCGCCCGGTTCGCTCTCGAATTCCCAGTGCTCGTGCGCGCCGCTGCGCGGATCGAAGCGGTTCAGCCGGCGCCCCGGGATGTCGGCCCACCACAGCCGCTGCTCGCCCGGATGCCAGAACGGCGATTCGCCGAGCAGCGAGGCCTCCCCGACCGCGACGCGCACCGCTGGATCGGTGTCCACGTTCAGACCACCGCGATGTCGAGCTGCATCCACGCCCCGAACTGCTCGCCCGGCGGCAGCGCGCGCAGCCCGTGCGCGAGCGGATCGGCCATGTGGATCGCGTTCGAGACATGGCTGACCGGCTCGACGCAGAAGAAGTCCAGGTCCTGCGGCGTGTAGACGACGAGCCGGTCCAGCGACGAGGTCAGCTGCAGCGAGAAACGCTCGTCGCGGATGCGTGCCGCGCCGCGCCAGCCTTCGAAGCAGTGGTCGAAGTCCAGGTGCGCGACGTCGCCGTCGATGCCCGGCTGCGCGACGCGCCGCACCGGCAGCTTGGCGGGGTCGTTGTCCCAGCGCTCGGCGCATTCGATGTGCAGGCGGCTGCGCGCGCGCTTCGGGAAGTACGGGTGCCAGCCGAGCCCGACCGGCTGCGCCTCGGCGTCGGTGTTCGTGAAGACCATCTCGACGTGCAGGCTCTTGGGCGTGAGCGTGAAGTACTGGCTCGCCTCGAACGCGAAGGGCCAGTCGCCGTCGGGCGTGTGCACGCAGCGCAGCACGACCTCGAGCGCGCTCGACGAGACGATCTGCCACGGCCGCAGCCAGCCCACGCCGTGTACCGAGTGCGGGTGGTCGCCGTAGTTGGGCAGCGTGGTGTGCTCGCGGCCCTTCCAGCGGAAGCGCCGGTAGCCCAGGCGGTTCGAGTACGGCACCAGCGGGAAGGCGGCCGAGGGCCGCGGTCCGGTCAGCGTCGCCGGCTCGGCGCTGCACAGCACCGGCGTGTCGCCGTGCCACAGGCCGGCGACGCAGCCGCCGAGGTCGGGGCGCAGCGCCAGGCGCAGGGCACCGGCATGCAGTTCGAAGTGGGGCGATCGGGTCGAGGTCATCGGCCCGATGCTAACGTCCACGCCGCGCCGGTTCCGTTCAGAACAGGCGTGTACCGGACGACAGCGAGTGCACGTGTTCGCTGTCGGGCGTGCGCAGCGCGCCGATCACGCTGCGGCAGGCCTGCATCAGCAGGCCCAGGTCGGACGCGATGCCGACGTAGTCGTAACCCGCGGCGCGGTACTGCGCGACCGACTCGGGCGTCATGCCGAGGATGCCGACCGGCTTGCCCGCCGCCTTGCAGCGCTGCGCGACCTTCGTGATCACGTCCATCACCGCCGGGTGCGAGAGCTGGCCGACGTGGCCGAGCGAGGCGGACAGGTCGGCCGGGCCGACGAACAGGCTGTCGACGCCGTCGATGCGCATGATCTCCTCGAGCTGCTCGACCGCCTCCATCGTCTCGATCTGCACGATCACGCCGATCTGCCTGTTCGCGCTGCCGAAGTAGTTCGGCAGCGTGCCGTATTTCGAGCCGCGGCTCATGCCCGCCATGCCGCGCACGCCCTCGGGGGGATAACGTGTCGCGGCGACCGCGCGGGCCGCGTCGGCGGCGTTCTGCACGAACGGGAACAGCACGGTGGTCGCGCCGGCGTCGAGCACGCGCTTGACGACGACGGCCTCGTTCCACGGCACGCGCACGATCGGCAGGGTCTTCGTGCCCGACAGCGCCTGCAGCATGTGCACGACACCCATCAGGTCCAGCGGCGTGTGCTCCATGTCGACGACGACCCAGTCGAAGCCGGCATGGCCGACCGCCTCGGCGACGAGCGGGCTCGCGGACATCAGCCAGGTGCCGAGCGGCGCATGCGAGCCGGCGGACTTCAGGGCGTGCTTGAACAGGTTCATCGCGGTCTCCGTGTCGTGCGGACGCTCGAGTGGATCCGGCGTTGCCGGGTTCAGTAGCCGGTGGTACCGCCCTCGAGATCCACCTTCAGGTAGTGTGCGCCCGGAATCGGGTTGTAGTAGTAGGGCGGCACCTCCTCGAAGCCGAGCGAGGCGTAGAGACCGCGCGCGGCCTCCATGTCGTCGAGCGTGTCGAGCAGCATCGCCGAGTAGCCGGCCCGGATCGCCTCGTCGATCAGCGCCTGCGCGAGCAGGCGGCCGAGCCCGAAGCGGCGGAACGCGGGCCGCACGTACAGGCGCTTCATCTCGCAGGCGTTCGCATGGTCGACGTCGGGCAGCGGCCGCAGCCCGCCGCAGCCGGCCACCTCGCCGTCGACCAGCGCGAGCACGAAGTGCCCGCCGGGCGGCGCGTACTCGCCGGGCAACGTCGCGAGCTCGTCCTCGAAGTTCTGGAAGCACAGATCCACGCCGAGGCCGTGTGCGTACTCGCGCAGGATCTCGCGGCTGGCCTCGTACAGCACCGGCGAATCCGGCACGACCAGGCTGATCTCGGGCGGGGTCGACGCAGCCTCGTCCATCACGCTCAGCCTCCCAGGCCGACGAGCCACGCGACGCCGGCGGCGCACAGGCCGATCAGCACCGCGGCCAGCACGCGGGCCGCGACACCGTCGACCGACGCCGGCACCGCTTCGGGCAGCGCCTTGTCCCCGGTGAGCATCGGCCGCACGAGATCGATGCCGCGCCCGACGCGGTACCAGAGGATCGCCGCGAGATGCAGCGACACCAGCAGGACGATGCCCCACTGCCCCGCGCCCTTGTGCCAGGCGGTGAGCGCCAGCCCGGTCGCGCTCGCGACGAAGCGGTTCAGCGGGCCGGTCGTCGCGATCTCGTCGTCGGCGAAGAGCCCGGTGCCGACCTGCGCCACGAGGATCACGATCAGGGCGAACACCGACAGCGCCCCGAGCGGGCTGTGGCCGACCTCGTGGTGCTCCTCGGGGCGGCTCTGGCGGCGCAGGTAGCGCAGCACGCTGCCGGGCGAGTAGACGAAGCTCGCGAAACGCGACCACCGCCCGCCCACCAGGCCCCAGAGGATGCGGAACGCGAGCAGCGTGAAGATGGTGTAGCCGCTGCGCATGTGCCAGGCCAGCGCATTGCCGCCGATGTGGCCCGTGACGAACGAGGCCACCACGCAGACGGCGAGTGCCCAGTGGAACAGGCGCGTCGGCAGGTCCCACACGCGCACGGGTTGCAGCGCGGCCTGCGCGGCGGGGTCGGCCATCGGGGGAGTCTTCGGCGGCAGCACAGGTGCGGAAGATACCGCGACGCGCGGGCCGTTTCGCGGCCGGCGCGCGCCGCGGACGCCCGCCCCGGGGTTTCCACGGGTGGCGGAATAGGGGTCCGGGCGGCTGCGTACACTGCCGGCGCTCGCGTGGACCTGCGCAGGCCCCGGAGCGCCTCGCCTGCAAACCGACACCGAACCCGGAGAACCCGATGCACAAACGCCTGTTCCCGTCGATGCTCGTGACCGCGGCGGCGCTCGCCGGCCTGGGCGCCGCGCTGCCTGCGGCCGCCCAGTTCGCCAAGCCCGAGGACGCGATCAAGTACCGCAAGTCGGGCATGTTCATCATGAACACCCACTTCGGCCGCGTCGCGGCCATGGCCAACGGGCGCGTGCCCTTCGACGCCAAGGCCGCCGCCGACAACGCCGAGGTCGCGGCGATGATCTCGAAGGTCGTCTATGCCGGCTTCGTCGACGGCACCGACAAGGGCGACACCAGGGCCAAGCCCGAGATCTGGAGCGAGATGGACAAGTTCCGCGCCGCCGCGTCGAAGATGCAGGACGAGATGGCGAAAGTGAACGCTGCGGCCAAGGCCGGCAACCTCGATGCGATCAAGGCGGCGGTCGGCGAAACCGGCAAGGCCTGCAAGGCCTGCCACGACACCTACCGCAAGGAATAAGCCCGCGTCGGGCCCAGGGACCGGTTCCGCTACCATCGCGGGTCGCCCGGCGCCGCCCCCGGCGCCGGCGCTCCCCGAATACCGTGGCCGGCCTCATGATCGCCCTTCGCCTGCGCAAGATCCTTCCCCTCCTGCTGGCCGGCGCGTTCGCGCTCGCCACCCCGGCAGTCCGTTCGGCCGACGAGCCGCCCCCTGCCCAGACCTTCGACACGCCGGGCTACGTGCCGCCGACCGGCACCCAGCGCGGCACGGGCCAGGGCACCGGCCAGGGCGGCATGCCCGGCACCAGCGGCGTGCCGGGCGCGATGCCCGGCACGGGCACGCGGCAGCCGCAGGGAACGTTCCCCCAGCGCTCCGGTACCGGGCGCACCGACGCCGGCGAGACGTTCGTGCCGATGCGCGAGTTCCCGCCGCCGCCGCCGAGCGAGTTCCAGAAGTTCGTCGAGACCGCGACGGGCCGCATGCTGCCGGTCTTCGGCGGCAGCTTCTTCCGCGAGGCCGGACGCCAGCCGCTCGCGACCGACAACGTGCCGGTCAGCGCCGACTACACCGTCGGCCCGGGCGACGAGGTGATGCTGCGCGCCTGGGGTTCGATCGACGTCGACTACCGGACCACGGTGGACCGCAACGGCATGCTGAACCTGCCGAAGGTCGGCAGCTTCAACGTCGCGGGCGTGAAGGCCGCGGATCTCGAGCGCCACCTGCGCGCCCAGATCGGCCGGCTGTACACGAACTTCAACCTGAGCGTCTCGCTCGGCCAGCTGCGCGGGCTGCGCGTCTTCGTCGTCGGCCCCGCGCAGCGGCCCGGCGTGTACACGCTGCCGAGCCAGGCGACGGTGCTGTCGGCACTCGTCGCCGCGGGCGGGCCGTCGCCGACCGGCTCGATGCGCAAGATCACCCTGCGGCGCGACAACAAGGACCTGGCCGAACTCGACGTCTACGAGTTCCTCGTGCGCGGCGACAAGTCGCGCGACCTGCAGCTGCTCGCGGGCGACGTCGTCGTCGTGCAGGCGGTCGGCCCGCGCGTCGCGCTGACCGGCGCCGTCGAGACGCCGGCGATCTACGAGCTGAAGTCGGCCGACGAGCCGCTGCGCGAGCTGCTGCGGTACGCGGGCGGCGCACCGGTGCTCGCCAACCCCAACCGCGCGCAGCTCGAACGCATCGACCCGTCACAGCCGCGTGCAGCCCGGTTCGTCGAGGAGTTCCGCATCGACGCCGACGGGCTCGCGAAGCCGCTGCGCGACGGCGACGTCGTCACGCTGCTGCCGATCTCGCCGCAGTTCGCGAACGCCGTGACGCTGAAGGGCCATGTCGCGCAGCCGCTGCGTTACGCGTGGAAGCCCGGCATGCGCATCCGCGACCTGATCCCGGACCGCGAGGCGCTGATCTCCCCCGACTTCTACCGGCGCAAGAACCTGCTCGTGCAGGTCATCGAGGACGACGACGAGACCGACAACCGCACGCCGCCGCGCCGGCAGCCGCGCGACGGGAACAACGCGTCGGTGCCGATCACGTCGAGCGCGCCGTCGGTCGGCACCGCGCCTGCGGACGAGAGCAGCACGACGCGACCGCGCCGGCGCGGGACCGCGGCCGATCGCGACGAGGACCGCAACGCCGTCGAACGGGCACGCAAGCGTCCGGCCGCGTTGTTCGACGAGCTGAACTGGGACTACGCGGTCATCGAGCGCCTGAACGCCGCCGACCTGACGACCCAGGTGATCCCGTTCAACCTCGGCAAGGCGGTGCTGCAGGGCGACGCCGCCAACAACCTCGAGCTGCTCGCCGGCGACGTGGTCACCGTGTACAGCCAGAAGGACGTGCGCGTGCCGGTCGCGCGGCAGACGCGCCTCGTGTCGGTCGAGGGCGAAGTGGCCGCGCCGGGGGTCTACCAGCTGCAGGCCGGCGAGACGCTGAAGGGGCTGCTGAACCGCATCGGCGGCTTCACGCCGCAGGCCTATGTCTACGGCCTCGAGTTCACGCGCGAGGAGACACGCGTGCGTCAGCGCGAGAACCTGAACCAGGCGATCACGCGCCTGGAGGCGCTGTCGGCCACGCAGGCGGCACGGGATGCCGCGAACCGGCGCGACGATCCGACCGGGGCCAGTTCGGCGACGGTCAGCAACCTCGCGACCCAGGCGCAGCTCGCCCGGCTGCGCCGGCTCGAGCCGAACGGCCGCATTGCGCTCGAACTCGCGCCCGGCGCGACGGTGCTCGACGCGCTGCCGGACGTGCCGCTCGAACACGGCGACCGCATCAGCGTGCCGCCGCGGCCGGGCTTCGTGATCGTCGCCGGCGCCGTGGTGAACAGCAACGCCTTCCTCTGGAAACCGGGCCGCACGGCCGGCGACTTCCTCCGCCTGGCCGGTGCCGACGAGGCGGCCGACCCGTCCAACATGTTCATCCTGCGCGCCGACGGGACCGTCGCCCACGCGAACGACCGGCGCGGCCTGTTCGGCCGCAGCGGCCTCGAGTCGCAGGAGATGCAGCCGGGTGACGCGCTGATCGTGCCGAACCAGCTCGACTTCGAGACCTGGGGCCGCGCGCTGGTGCGCAACCTGAAGGACTGGTCGCAGATCTTCTCGCAGTTCGGGCTCGGTGCCGCGGCGATCCAGACGCTGCGCAACAACTGACCGCCATGGATTCCGACAAGCAGATCGCCGACCTTCTCGACGACGAGGATCCCGGCGTGGGAATGCTGGAGGTGCTCACCTGGATCGGCGAGCGCAAGCTCACGATCGCGATCGTCACCGTCGCCGTGGCGCTGCTATCGCTTGGCGCAGCGCTGCTGACCACCCCCATCTTCACCGCCCGCACCACGTTGCTGCCGCCGAACAACCAGCAGCAGAGCGCCTCGGCCGCGGTGCTGGCAGCGCTCGGCCCGCTCGGCGGTCTGGCCGGGGGTTTCGCGTCCAAGTCTCCCGATGAGCTCTACGTCGCGTTGCTGAAGAGCGACAGCGTGCTGCACGCCCTGGACGAACGATTCCAGCTGAAGGCCCGCTACAAGATCGAGACCTTCGAGACCCTGCGCAAGTCGATGCCGGCCAAGGTCCGCGTGACGGCGGATCGCAAGTCCGGCGTGATCATGTTGGAGGTCGACGACAAGGATCCGAAGTTCGCCGCCGAGCTCGCGAACGCGCATGCCGTCGAGGTCACCAAGGTGCTCGGCCGGCTCGCCGTGTCGGATGCGCAGCTGCGACGAGCCTTCTTCGAGCAGCAGCTGAAGGACACGAAGGAGAACCTGATCAAGGCCGAGCGTGACCTGCAACGCGTGCAAGAGAAGTCCGGCGTGATCGTGCTCGACAAGCAGGCCGAGGCGCTGATCGGCGGCGCGGCCATGCTGCGCGGCCAGATCGCCGAACGCGAGGTGCAGCTGAAGGTGCTGCGCAGCGCGGCCACCGAGCAGAACCCGGATGTCCAGCGGCTGATGGCCGAACTGCGCGCACTGCGCAGCGAGCTCGCGCGCATGGAGTCGAACCAGGGCGGCCAACCGGGCAGCGCGGTCGACATGCCGGTCGGCAGGATTCCCGAGGCGGCGATCGACTACGTGCGCGCGCGCCGGGAGCTCAAGCTGCAGGAAACGCTGCTCGAGGGCATGCTGCGCCAGTTCGAGATGGCCAAGCTCGACGAAGCGAAGGAAGGTCCGGTCCTGCAGCAGGTCGACATCGCGGTGCCGCCGGACTACAAGTCCAAGCCGTCGCGGGCGCTCATCGTGCTCGTGGCGACCTTCGGCGCGCTGTCCGCGGCGCTGCTGTGGGCGGTCGTGCGCGGGTTCATCGCGGCGCGCGAGCCCGACCCCTCGCGCGAGGCCGCCTGGAGCGCGCTGCGCCAGGCCTGGCGCCGCCGGCCCGAGGCCTGATCAGCCGCCGGCCAGCACGCCGGCGAACACCGTGCTGTCGACATTGCCGCCGCTGAGCATCAGGCCGATCGTTCGGCCGGCGCAGCGGTCGCGCTGCTGCAGCGCCCCGGCGAGCGCGGCCGCACCGGCACCTTCGGCGACGTTGTGGGTGTCGGCGAACAGCGCGCGCATCGCCGCGCCGACCTCCTCGTCGGTCACCGTGATCACGTCGTCGGCTTCGCGCAGGATGGTCTCGAGCGCAGCGGCCTCCGGCACGCGGCACGCCATGCCGTCGGCGAGCCGCGTCGACACCGGCGCCTCGACGACGCTGCGCTGCACGAACGAGCGGCGGTAGGCGTCGGCATGCGCCGACACGACACCGACGATGCGCGTGCGTGCGCCGGTCGCCGCACGCGCGGCGGCGCACGCGCACAGCCCCGAGCCGAGGCCGATCGGCACGAAGACGACGTCGGGCGTCGCCGCGGCGAAGAACTCGAGCCAGCCGGTCGCGACGCCGCGCACCAGGTCCGGGTGGTAGGACGGCACCATGTGCGCGCCGCGCCGCTGCGCGAGCGCGATCGCGTGTTCCCGGGCCGCCTGGAAATCATCGCCGTGCTCGACCAGGTCGGCGCCCAGCGCGCGCATCGCGGCATTCTTCTCGACCGAGTTGCCGTGCGGCACGACGATGGTCGCCGCGAAGCCGGTGCGTGCGGCCGCGAACGCGATCGACTGGCCATGGTTGCCGCGTGTGGCGCTGACGACCTCGCGCAGCCCGGGCTCGCGCCGCCGCAAGCCGTCCATGTAGACCAGGCCACCGCGGATCTTGAACGCGCCGACCGGCGTGTGGTTCTCGTGCTTGACCCAGACCTCGGCGCCCAGGCGCTGTTCGAGCAGCGGCCAGCGCTGCTGCGGCGTCGGCGGCATCGCGGCGTAGACGAGGCGGCGCGCGGCCTCCAGCTCGTCGGCGGTGAACGGGGTCATCGTGGCGCTCCCGGCGCGTGCAGCGTGAGCGGCCCGTGCGGTGTCGTGAGGTGGGCGGTGAGCGGGGCGCCGACGTCCTCGGCCACGGCGACGCCGCCGGGCAGCCGTGTGCGTACCGCCGCAGGCAGTCCGCGCAGCGTCAGCCCGTCGAGCGCGACGCCGCAGGCCGCGAGCGTGTCGCTCGGGTGCGTGTCGCCCCATTCGATCAGCGTCGGCAGCGCGCCGGCCGCGAGCCGCCGGCCGTCGGGCCGCACGGCGATGTGCCAGCGCAGCAGCCCGGTCGGCGTCGCGCGTTCGACGGCGATCGCCTCGCCGCGTTCGACGCCCTCCTGCCGCAGCGCATCGAGCTCGGCGCCGAGCGCGGTGCACGCCGCGACCCAGTGCACCAGCGCCGGCCCGCGCGAGATCGTGTCCTGCAGCGCGGGGTCGTCGAGGTCGTACCAGCGCGCGCGCCCCGGCGATGGTGCCTGCGGGTCGATGGCGATGATCTCGAAGTAGGCCCGCGGGTAGCGCGCCGAGCCGATCGCGAAGATGCGGTTGTGCGTGCCCATCAGCGGGTGCTTGCCGCCGGCCTGCGGCACGAAGCCGAGCGTGGCCTCGCACCAGGCGATGCCGTCGTCGAGCGATCGCGCGGCGACGACGAGGTGGTCCAGTTCCCAGCTCACAGCACGACCTCGCCGCGCACGCGCGTCACGCACTGCCCGCCGACCCACACCGTGTCGCCGTCGCGCTGCAGATGGACGCGGCCGGCGCGCTGCAGCCGCGTGCCCTGCGCGGCGACGTAGCGCGCAGGCAGCTCGCCCGCGTCGACCAGCCACTGCGCGAGGCTCGCGTTGAGGCTGCCGGTCACCGGATCCTCCGGCACGTCGACGCAGGCGATGAAGGCCCGCACCTCGACGTCGGCGTCGCCGCCGGGGGCGTGCCGTCCGATCACGCCGGTCTCGACGAGCCCCTTCATCGCCGCGTGGTCCGGCTCGAGCGCCAGCACGGTGGCTGCGCTGTCGAGCTGCAGCGCGAGCCACTTCAGCCCGTTGTCGAGCCACTGCGCGCGCTTCAGCTGCGCCCGTCCGACGCCGAGCGCCGCGAGCGTGCGATCGAGCAGCGCCGGATCGACTTCGCTGCGCTGCATCGCCGGTGCGGCGAACGCGGCGCGGCCGCCGTCGAGCCGCAGTCGCACGAGGCCCACGCCGCATTGCTGCACGACCTCGCCGGCACGCTGGGGCACGCCGCCGCGCTCGAGCCACGCGTGGCAGCTGCCGAGCGTCGGGTGGCCGGCGAAACGCAGCTCGCCGCCCGGCGAGAAGATGCGCACGCGGTAGTCGGCCGCCGGGTCGGTCGGCGCCAGCAGGAAGGTGGTCTCGCTCAGGTTCGTCCAGCGTCCGAAGTCGGCCATCGCCGCGTCGGACATCCCGTGCGCGTCGTGCACGACCGCGAGCGGGTTCCCCGCGAAGGCACGTTCGGCGAAGACGTCGACCTGGCTGAAGGCGCGGCGCATCGGCTTGCCTCAGAGCTGCAGTTCGCCGCGCACGAGGCTGACGCTGTGGCCGCCGACCCAGGTGCTCGCGCCGTCGCGTTGCAGGTGCACGCGTCCGGCGCGGCCCAGGCGCGTGCCCTGCGCCGCGACGTAGCTCGGCGGCAGCACACCCTCGCCGATGAGCCACTGCGCGAGGCTCGCGTTCAGGCTGCCGGTGACCGGATCCTCGGGCACGCCGATCGGTGCGGCGAACGCCCGCACCTCGACGTCGCACTCGGAGCCCGCCGCGTGCGGCGCGACCACGCCGACCTTGCCGAGGCCCTTCAGCGCCGCATGGTCGGGCTCGAGCGCGAGCACCGTCGCCGCCTCGTCGACCAGCAGGCCGAGCCACTTCGGGCCGTTGTCGAGCCAGCGGGCGCGCTGCACGCGCGCGCGCGACAGGCCGAGCGCGGCGCAGACGCCGACCAGCAGCGGCTCGTCGACCGGCTCGCTGCGCAGCGGCGGCGCCTCGAAGGCACTGCGCTCGCCGTCGCGGCGGATGCGCACGAGGCCGACGCCGCACTGCTGCACCACCTCGCCGGGCCGCTGCGGGCGGCCGCCGCGCTCGAGCCACGCGTGGCAGGTGCCCAGCGTCGGGTGGCCGGCGAACGGCAGTTCGCCGCCCGGGGTGAAGATGCGCACCCGGTAGTCGGCCGCCGGATCGGTCGGCGCGAGCAGGAAGCTCGTCTCGCTGAGGTTGGTCCAGCGCGCGATCGCCTGCATCTGCCCGGCGTCGAGCCCGTCGGCGCCGTGCACCACCGCGAGCGGATTGCCGCGCAGCGGCACCGCGGTGAACACGTCGACCTGCGTGAACGGCAGCGTCGTCATCACACGCCCTCCTTCAGCGCCTGCGAGAGCAGCGCGACGCCCTGTTCGATCTGCGCGGGCGCGACGGTCACGAAGGACAGCCGCATCGTGTTCGGTTTCGGGTCGGCGGCGTAGAAGGCCGCGCCGGGCACGAACGCGACGCCGCGCGCGACCGCCTTCGGCAGCAGCGCGAGCGCGTCGACGCCCGCGGGCAGTTCGACCCAGAAGAACATGCCGCCGGCCGGCACGTTCCAGCGGCAGCCGGCCGGCAGGTGGCGTTCGAGGGCCGCACGCATCGCATCGCGCTGCGTCCTGTAGCGCGCCCGCACCGTCGGCACGTGCTGCGCGAGGAATCCGTCCTTGATCACCTCGTGCACGACACGCTGGTTGAAGCCGGGGCTGTGCAGGTCGGCGGCCTGCTTGGCCTGCAGCAGCTTCGGGCCGAGCGGCGCCGGCGCGACGACGTAACCGAGCCGCAGCCCGGGCGCGAGCACCTTCGAGAACGAGCCGAGGTAGACCGCGTTGTCGGGGTGGCGGCCCGACAGCGGCGGCGGCGGCTCGGCGTCGAACCAGAGGTCGCCGTACGGGTTGTCCTCGACGATCGGCAGGCCGAGTTCGCGCGCGGCGTCGGCGATCGCGAGGCGCCGGCCGGCGCCCATGCAGCGCCCGCTCGGGTTCTGGAAGTTCGGCAGCAGGTAGAGGAAACGGGCGCCCTTCGCGCGGTGCAGCTCGGACGGGATCGGCCCGTCGTCGTCGCACGGCACGCTGACGATCTCCGGCTCGTACGGCGCGAACGCCTGCAGCGCGCCGAGGTAGGTCGGCGCCTCGACCGCGACGCGGCTGCCCGGATCGATCAGCACCTTGCCGACCAGGTCCAGCCCCTGCTGCGAGCCGGTCGTGATCAGCACCTGCGCCGCATCGGTCGGCAGACCCTGCGCCGTCATGCGCCGCGCGACCCATTCACGCAGCGGCGCGAAGCCTTCGCTGGCGGCGTACTGCAGCGCCTCGCGCGGCGCCTCGCGCAGGACCCGTTCGCTGGCCGCGCGCATCGCCTCGACCGGAAAGCCGTCCGGCGACGGCAGGCCGCCGGCGAGCGAGATGATGCCGGGCCGCTCGGTGACCTTCAGGATCTCGCGGATGATCGACGGGTTCATGCGCTCGGCGCGCCGGGCCAGCTGGAAACTCACCACTCACTCCTCGCGCGGCGGCGCCGCGCCGTTCACACCACCACCAGGAACTCAGGCCGCCGCGACGCGCCGCGTGTCGGCCGGCATGCGCTTGCCGACGAACACCGTGGCGATCACGGCGAGCGCGAACCCGACCGTCGCCGGCGCCAGCCGCTCGCCGAGCAGCGGCACCGCGAACAGCAGCGACAGGAACGGCTGCACGAGCTGCACCTGGCTGACCCGCACGGTACCGCCGATCGCGAGGCCGCGGTACCAGGCGAAGAAACCGATCCACATCGAGAACAGCGACACGTAGGCGAACCCGCCCCAGGCGGAGCTGCGCACCGGCTGCGCCGGCCAGGTCGCGATCGCGACGGGCAGCGTCAGCGGCAGGCTCAGCACCAGCACCCAGCAGATGACCTGCTCGGCGCGCATCTGCGTCGCGAGCTGCGCACCGGAGACATAACCCAGCGCGGTCGCCGCGACGGCGAGCAGCAGCAGCCCGTCGCCGGCGCTCAGCGTGCCACTGCCCTGGATCAGCGCGAACGCGACGACGAGCGCACAACCGGCCGCCGCGCAGGCCCAGAAACCGTTCGACGGGCGCTGGCGGAACCAGGCCGCGGCGGCGACCGCCGTGGCCAGCGGCATCAGCCCGGTGACGACGGCCGCATGCATCGCGTCGACGCGGCGCAGCGCGAGCGCGGCGAAGAGCGGGAAACCGACCACGGTGCCGAGCGCCGACGCGGCGAACACCGGCAGCTGCGCGGCGCGCGGCCGCGGCGCGCGCGTCGCGGCCAGCCACACCAGGCTCAGCAGGCCCGCCAGCGCGGCGCGACCGGCCGTGACGAACAGCGGCGGCAGCTGCGGGTCGTCGGCCGGGCCGACCGCCAGCCGCGTCATCGGCAGCGTCATCGCGAAGATGACGACACCCAGCAGGCCGAGCCACAGGCCCTGGTTCTCGCGGTGGATGCGGTTCATGCGACCAGTCTAGGGTCCTGGACCAGCACAGAAGCAGTACACTTTTGCCGCCTGTCCTGCTCGACTGTATTGCTTCTGCCACCAGCACACCGGATCCGCCGATGCTCGATGCCGCCGCCAGCCCCGCAGTGCCGCTCAGCCGCGATGCCGACACCACGCTGGCGGACCAGCTCGCGGGGCGTTTCGCCGACCGCATCCGGCATCGCCTGATCGGCCCGGGCGCGCGCCTGCCGTCGGTGCGCGAGTGCGCACGGCGCCACCAGGTGAGCCCGAGCACCGTGGTCGCGGCCTACGACCAGCTGCTGGCGCAGGGCCTGGTCGAGGCGCGCCGGCAGCGCGGCTTCTTCGTGCGCGGCGGCGCGCCGGCCGAGGCATCCGAGCCGGCGGCGCAGCCGGCGCCCCGCGCACCGCGCACGCCGCTGCCGATCAGCGCGACGACGCTGATCCGCGGCATGTTCCAGCCCAGCGGCGGGCAGCCGATGCCCGGGCTCGGCACGCTGCCGGTCGACTGGCTCGACGAACCGATGCTCGCCACCGCGATCCGCAAGGTGAGCATGCAGATCGGCCGCGCCAGCCTGCAGTACGGCGAGCCGGCGGGCGAGCAGCGCCTGCGTCGCGCGCTCGCGACGCGCCTGGCGGACCACGGCGTGCAGGCGCATGCGGACCAGATCGTCACCACGGTCGGCGCGACCCATGCGCTGGACATCGTCACGCGCACGCTGTGCAAGCCGGGCGACAGCGTGCTGGTCGACGAACCCGGCTGGTCGGTCGAATACGCCCGGCTGGCGGCGCTCGGCCTGCGCGTGCTGCCGGTGCCGCGCGGCGACGACGGTCCCGACCTCGGCGTGATGCAGCGCCTGGTCGAGGCGCAGCGGCCGGCCGAGCGGCCGCGCCTGTACGTGACGGTTTCGGTGCTGCACAACCCGACCGGCGCGTCGCTGTCGCTGCCGGCCGCGCACCGCGTGCTGCAGCTCGCGCAGGCGCACGGCCTGCACATCGTCGAGGACGACACCTACGCGCATCTCGCGAGCCCGCACCTGCCGCGGCTGGCGGCGCTGGACGCGCTCGAACGCACGATCTACGTCTCCGGCTTCTCGAAGATCCTGACGCCTTCGTGGCGTGTCGGGTACCTCGCCGCGCCGCCGGCGCTGGTCGACCGCTTCATCGACACCAAGCTGCTGACGACGCTGACGACCCCCTCGCTGACCGAGCTCGCACTGGCGCACTGCCTCGAACACGGCCTGCTGCGGCGCCACGCCGACCGCGTCGTGCGCCAGCTCGACGCCGCGCGCGCCCGCGCCGTGAAGCTCGCCGAGGCGCACGGCTGCCGCTTCGCCGCCAAGCCGCTCGGGCTGTTCGGCTGGGTCGATGTCGGCGTCGACACCGAGCGCCTCGCGCAGGTGATGCTCGACAAGGGCTGGCTGCTCGCGCCCGGCGCGCTCTTCCACGCGACGCACCGGCCGACGACGCTGATGCGGATCAATTTCGCGACGACCCAGGAGGCGCGTTTCTGGCGCGCGCTGGCCGCCGCCCGAGAGTCCCTGTGAGCGGGGCCGTGATGCTTTGGTAAGCGCCCGTAACCGGCGACAATCGAAGCCGACATGCATGGCGAAATGTTCGAACCGACGATCCCCTTCGGCGAGCCGGAGCTGATGCGGGCGAGCGCGTACCAGCGCTACCTCGACGAGCTCTCCGACACGACGCGCGGGACGATCAGCACGCGGATCTCGCAGCTCAGCCCGTCGCTGCAGGCGGACCTGCTGCGCTTCGGCGCCGACGGCGGCGACTCCGAGATCGTGGAGGTGATGGCCGCGTGCGTCCGCCACGCGAAGCGCGTGACCATCCACCTGCAATGCGCCGACCGCGTCGTGCCGCTGACGGTGTTCGCGCAGGAACGCCTCGTGCACTGCCCGATGCCGATCGAGGAGCTGCTCGGCAAGCACCTGACCGAGCTGCGGGTGATGCACGTCGAGCCGGCCGTGCTGCGGCCGCCGGGCGACCCGAATGTCGCGCTCGTCGGCGCGGCGCACCACCATCATTCGCTCGCACCGCTGCTCTGGGAGCTCGCGATGCGAGGCCTGCGGCGCGAGTTGCTGCCCGAGGTCAGCGGCCCGGCGGTCTACCGCGTGGCACCGGGCCTCGATGTCGATGGACTGCCCTGCAGCGGGATGCTGCGCACGACGATCCAGCGCCTGCAGCGCCAGTCCGCGACCTTGCGCGAGCTGGC
>Ga0075366_10000603_pt1 | contig 16857 bp, 14 predicted proteins | sample EndMethybrTD3031_FD_72351 | JGI IMG/M metagenome (GOLD analysis project Ga0075366, IMG submission 72351) | Populus endosphere microbial communities from Tennessee, USA - Endosphere MetaG P. TD hybrid TD303-1 | ecosystem: Host-associated > Plants > Roots > Endosphere | place: USA: Tennessee...
ACAGATCGGTGGTGTAAGCCTGGCAGCGACCGGAGAAGAAGGCCTTGAACGAGGCTTCAAAGCCTTCGAAGACGACGGGTTTGACCTTGATGCCTTGCGCGCGGAAATAGTCTGAAAGGTTCTTCTCATTGGTGGTGCCCGATTGCACGCAGATCTCGGCATTCTTCAATTGCTTGGGGCTGGTGATCTTGAGTTTCTTCGGCACCAGAAAGCCCTGGCCGTCGAAGTAGGTGATGGCGGTGAATTCGAGGCCCAGCGAGGCGTCGCGTGTCAGGGTCCAGGTGGTATTGCGCGCCAGCAGATCGACTTCGCCGGACTGGATTGCCGTGAAGCGCTGTTGCGAATTGAGCGGCACGAAGTTCACTTTCTTCGCATCGCCAAGCAGGGCGGCGGCGATGGCGCGACAGGTGTCAGCGTCCAGCCCGGACCAGTTGCCCTGGTTGTCCGGCAGCGAGAAACCTGCCACGCCGGTACTGACGCCACACTGGATTGCACCACGCTGCTTGATGGTGTCGATGGTCTTGCCGGCATGAGCGGGCGACGCTAGCAACAGGCTGCTGATGAGTACTGCGAGCGTGGTACTGACGGTTTTGAGTTTCATGTGCGATCCCTTGCTGAAGTGAATGCCGAACGCGTGGGGCGGAGCGACGTAGCTTATCAGCCGCGCAAGCAGGTTGAAACGAAGAGAATTCGATTTGCTTTACGTTGAGAGTCAGGTCTTGCCAGGCCCTGCCTTATATTTGTCGACGTTCGGCAGAAACGCCGTGAAGAGGCCCAGCAAGGGCAGGTAGGCGCAAATGCGATAGACGTATTCGATGCCGTGCTGGTCCGCGAGGCTGCCCAGTACCGCAGCGCTGATCCCGCCCATGCCGAAGGCGAGGCCGAAGAACATGCCCGACACGGCACCGACTTTGCCGGGCATCAGCTCTTGTGCGAAAACCAGAATCGTGGAGAACGCAGAGGCGAGGATCAGACCGATGACGAAGGTGAGGATGCCGGTCCACATGAGATCGGCATAAGGCAGCATCAGCGTGAAGGGCGCCGCGCCAAGGATGGATGCCCAGATCACGCGCTTGCGGCCGATGCGGTCTCCCACTGGTCCGCCAAGGATGGTGCCTGCCGCGACGGCGAACAGGAATACGAAGAGATGCACCTGCGCCGATTGCACGGAGAGGTGGAACTTGCTCATCAGATAGAAGATGTAATAGCTGCTGATGCTGGTCAGATAGAAGAATTTGGAGAAGATCAGCACGAGCAATACAGAGATGGCCCAGGCAACGGTACGCGGCGGCAGTGTGTGATGGCCGATGTTTGCCTTCTTGCGGCTCAAACCTGCGGCGCTCAGATGCTGATGCTTGTACCAGTTGCCGATTTTCCACAGCACGGCCATGGCAAGGAGCGCTGCAAGCGCGAACCATGCGAGGCTGGATTGCCCGTGCGGAATGATGATAAGGGCCGCGAGCAGGGGGCCCGCCGCGCTGCCGGTATTGCCGCCGACCTGGAAGATCGACTGCGCAAGACCATGTTTGCCGCCTGATGCGAGACGTGCGATGCGCGAGGATTCCGGATGGAAAATCGATGAGCCGGTGCCGACCAGCGCTGAAGCGATCAGCACGGTTTCGAAGTTCGGCGCGAAGGCGAGCACCAGCAGACCGAGCAGGGTGCTGCCCATGCCGATGGAGAGCGAGTAGGGCTTGGGGTATTTGTCCGTATGGAGGCCGACCAGGGGTTGCAGCAATGAGGCGGTGATCTGGTAGGTCAGCGTGATCAGGCCGATCTGCGTGAAGCTGAGATTGAACTCGCCCTTGAGCAGGGGGTAGATCGACAGGATCAGCGACTGGATCATGTCGTTGAGGAAATGCGAGAAGCTGATCGCGCCGAGGACCCGGAAACGGGTGCGCTCGGTTTTCTGTATCGATGCGGTCGTGGTGGCGATGCTGTTGTCCATGCGCAAAATGCTCTGAGTTCAACGTGTGTGGAGAGTGCTCGCCACATCGGCGATAGGGCATCGAGGCATGCCCGAGAAACGCATGGTACTAGCGCATGTTGCGCCCGTCCTGCGAGAATATGGCCGACAGCTTCGAGAAATGGACATGCCGAAAATTCTTCCCCACCTTTCTGGCCCGACTGATCCACCCGAGGGCTTTGCGACGTCATACATGCTTTATGACCGCACCGAGATGCCGGTGACCGCGCTGGCTGCCGACTATTCGCCTCATCATGAGACACCTCGCCACGATCACCCCCACATCCAACTCATCCATGCGGTGCGTGGTGTCATGGTCGTGAGTACGGGTATCGGGCAATGGATCGTGCCGCCTTCTCGCGGGTTGTGGATGCCCGCCGGTGTCGAGCACTCGATCCGCATGGTGGGTAATGTGGAAATGCGAACGGCATTTATCCGGCCAGACGCTGCACCGGGCTTGCCGGTGCAATGTGCGGTGCTGGGTGTTTCGCCGCTACTGCGCGAGTTGATCCTCGCGGCAGTGGAGGTGCCGCTGCCGTACGCGGCCGAATCCCGCCATGGTCGTTTGATGCGGTTGCTGCTCGACGAAGTGCAGCAGATGCCGACCTTGCCCCTGAGCCTGCCGCATCCTGAAGACGCACGCCTGCAAAAAATCTGCGCGACGATTACGCAGACACCCGACGACCCATCAACTGCCGGCGATTGGGCCCGGCGCCTGAGCGTAGACCCGAAAACCATTCACCGCCTGTTTCTGCGCGAGACCGGCATGACCTTCGGACAATGGCGCCAGCAGGCGCGTCTGCTCGCAGCGCTGGAGCATCTGGCCAGCGGGGCGCGTGTCGTCGATATCGCGCTGGAACTGGGCTACAACAGCCCGACAGCGTTTGCGACGATGTTCAAACGCCAGTTCGGCGTGGCGCCCAGCAGCTTTTTCCAGTGAAGGCGTGATCAGGCTGCGCGATCAGAGTGCTTCCTGCGTTTCCTGGTAGAGCGTGTTGAACATCTGGTACGCGAATTCCATGCTGGCCGTGACGCTGGTCAGTCGTCCGCCAGGAGCCTGTCCATTCACGACGTTATCCATCTCGGCGATGAATTCTTCGGTCGACTTCTTCCACACTGCGTAGGCCTGTTGTACCTGGGCGTTCATGGCGATAGCCTCCGTTGAGCGCTCTCGCGCGAATGGATAGCCCGCCGCAAGTTGCTTGCCTGACCAATCACCGCTGTGTGCCCCATCGCCAATTTGACGCTTTTTCACAATATTGGAGAGAATGGCGCTGTCAGCGTGTCAACCTGTGTGCCCAAGCTTCGTTATTTCCCCTGTAACACGACCAATCAGTGTTCTGGAGACAAGCATGGGCCAGGTAGCCAAGGAATCGTATGCCGAGTTTATTGACTCTCTCAAAGCCGCAGGCGTTGAGATTTCCAATGAATCGGAGCTGAAAGAACGACTCGCCGAGTCGCAACGCTGGCACTACGCTTTCATGACCCTGGCGCGCAACGGCGCAGCATTGGGTATCCGTTTCCTCGACCGTGGCGCGAGCCACCATAGCGCATCCATCCGCAAGGCTTTCCAGCGTTTCGAGTTCCCCGGCAATTCCGATAGTGTCTTCGCCGCCAATCTGGCCAGCGACTGATTCGTCCCTGACTTCCACAGGTCAGCGATCGCGCGGCCTGTGAGTCTCCCGCCAGGCCACTCCGGTATGGCGCCTTCCTTCCCAGCTCTCCAGCACAGGTTTTCAGCATCCTGAACAGATGCCTTGCGTCGGCGCATTGATGCGTTGCACGGCACGGACTGTTACCCGCAGCACCTATATAATTGCGTCTTGATCAACAGGATTGCCCGGTTCTCTGTCCGGGGATTTGTGATGCGCATCCTTCTGAGCAACGATGACGGCTATTTCGCGCCCGGCATCGCGGCACTGGCAGCAGAGCTGAGCCAGATTGCCGATATCACCGTCGTGGCACCGGAACGTGACCGCAGCGGCGCGAGCAACTCCCTCACGCTGGATCGTCCGCTGCAGCTGCGGCGTGCAGCCAATGGCTTCTACTACGTCAATGGTACGCCCACCGACTGTGTTCATCTGGCCGTGACGGGCATGCTCGATCATCTGCCGGACATCGTCGTGTCGGGGGTAAACCACGGCGCCAACATGGGCGACGACACCATCTATTCCGGCACAGTCGCCGCGGCGACCGAGGGCTTCCTGCTGGGCGTGCCGGCGATCGCCGTGTCACTTGTCGGCCGACAGGTTTCACATTTTGCGACGGCAGCGCGTGTCGCGCGCCAGCTCGTTGAACGCTTCGCGGCCGAGCCTTTCGGTACGCCGGTGCTGCTCAATGTGAACGTACCGGATTTGCCTTTTGAACAGCTCGAAGGCACGCGTATCACGCGGCTTGGCCGCAGGCATCGTGCCGAGCCGGTAATTCGCGCGGCAAATCCGCGCGGCGAGACGATTTACTGGGTTGGCGCTGCAGGCGAAGCCGCCGACGCAGGCGAGGGGACGGACTTCAATGCGGTCGCGCATGGTTTCGTTTCCGTTACGCCTTTGCAGATAGACTTGACGCATACCGCGCAGATCGCCAGCGTGGCAAACTGGCTGCAGAAAAACTGATGCGCAAGCCTTGATGTACAGACTCATTCCCCGCCCATGATCGACGCTGCCCGTTCCGCCAGTCTCTCTGCTTCCCGTGCGCGCGCGCGTATGATCGAACATCTGCGCAAACTGAACATTCGTGACGAAAAAGTGCTCGATGCGATGAACCGCATTCCGCGCCACGCTTTTGTCGAGGAAGCGCTGGCTAGCCGCGCATACGAAGACACCGCGCTGCCGCTGGGTTTCCAGCAGACAATTTCGCAACCCTTTGTTGTCGCGCGCATGCTCGAATTGCTTGCGGCAGGCGGCCGCGCGCTTGGCAAGACGCTGGAGGTCGGCACAGGTTGTGGCTATCAGGCAGCCGTGCTGTCGTGCATGGCCAGTGACGTGTATTCGATGGAACGGATTGCGAAGTTGCTTGATCGTGCGCGTGCCAACTTGCGTCCCTTGAAGATTCCCAACATCAGGTTGAAGCATGGTGACGGCAGTCTCGGCTTGCCCGAGGCAGCACCCTTCGACACCATCATTCTGGCCGCAGCCGGCGCATCGGTACCGCCAGCCCTACTCCAGCAACTTGCACCGGGTGGGCGCATGGTAATGCCGTTGGGATCAACAAATCAGGTGATCCTGCTGATCGAACATTCGCTGACAGGCGGTTTCAAGGAAACGCGCCTGGATGCGGTACGCTTCGTACCACTTTTGCCAGGAACCGAATGAACGAACGCATGCTTTCTTCGCACCCGCTCCATCGCGTCTTGCCATGTGTGCTGGCAATGCTGCTCGGCGCGTGCGTGAGCTCCAGTCCAGCACCTGTCGAAACGCGCGATACTTCGCGCACCAAGGTCCCGGCAGCGTCGGCGGCGAATGCTTCCAGCCCGGCGGGCACTGCCGTTGCGCGCCCCGGTTATTACATCGTCAAAAAGGGCGATACGCTCTACAGCATCGCGCTTGAAAACGGCCACGCATATCGCGATGTGGCCGCATGGAACAACATCGACAATCCGGCCATGATTGCCGTGGGCCAGGAGCTGCGCGTGCAACCGCCGGATGCGCCGGTAGCCACCACTTCGGGAACACGGCCGGTGATGCTGCCGCGCATCGAGTCGCGCCCTATCGATCAGTCCGCGCCTGCTGCAATGCAATCCAGCAGCGCAGCGTTCAGCAGTGCAGCCAGCTCCTTGCCGGTTGCCGCCGCGGCAGGCGGAGATGCCGGTGGCATCGTGACCGAGCCGCGTGGCGGTCGCCTGCCTTATTCCGAGAAAGCCTGGAAGGATTTGCTGGCCCAGGCCCAATCTGAACCGAAAGCAGCATCCGCTCCCATTGTCGATACGAAGCCGGTGCCGAAACCCGCTGCTCCGTCCTCCGCTGCCTCATCTGCGGCAGTGCCTGCCGCGACACCGGTTGCAACACCTGACGCCGCTGTCAGGACGGGCGAAGATGGCGTCGATTGGAGCTGGCCATCGAACGGCAAGCTGATTGGCACTTTCAATGACAGCAGCAACAAAGGTCTGGACATTGGCGGTGCAATTGGCGACCCTGTGTTCGCTGCAGCGAGTGGCAAGGTTATTTACGCAGGTTCAGACTTGCGAGGATACGGAAACCTCGTCATCATCAAGCACGGTACGCAATTCACGACCGTGTACGCGCACAACAAGGAGATCCTTGTAAAAGAGGGTCAGTCAGTTCAGAAGGGCCAGAAGATTGCCGTAATGGGTGACAGCGACGCTGACAGGCCGAAGCTGCACTTCGAAGTTCGCAAGCAGGGAAAACCTGCAGATCCGCTCAAATTTCTACCTACGCGCTGAGGGCACTCATGGCAGAACCGGAATTCCTCGATGAACCGGAAGAGAAGGAACCTGACGTTCCTGCCGAGCTCGAGGCATTTGCGGATGTCATCCCGGCTGTTGTCCCCGAGAGTGAATTCCTCAACGACGTCACGCAGATCTACCTCAATGAAATTGGCATAAATCCGCTGCTGACTGCGGAACAGGAAGGCATCCTGTCGCGGCGCGTCAAGCAGGGCGATTTCGAAGCGCGCCAGAAAATGATCGAGCACAACCTGCGTCTGGTTGTGAACATCGCCAAGCATTACCTTAACCGCGGCATCCCGTTGCTTGACCTGGTCGAAGAGGGCAATCTCGGTCTGATGCATGCGCTCGACAAGTTCGATCCAGAGCGTGGCTTCCGTTTTTCGACCTACGCGACATGGTGGATACGCCAGAACATCGAGCGTGCGATCATGAACCAGTCGCGCACCATTCGCCTGCCGGTGCACGTCGTCAAGGAACTCAACCAGGTGCTGCGCGCGCAGCGTCAGCTGGAAGCCTCCAATGGCTTCAGTGCTACGCCTGAAGCCATCGCCGAGCGTCTAGACAAACCTGTCGCAGATGTGCGCGCTGTACTGGCGCTTAACGAGCATACGGCCTCGCTCGACGCACCGCTCGATATTGATCCCAACCTCTCGATTGGTGAATCGATCGCCGACGAACAGGCCATCAGTCCCGAACTCAATATCCACAACGCCGAGATCGAATCGCTGATCCGTGAGTGGATTGCACAACTTACCGACAAGCAACGACTCGTTATCCAGTATCGCTATGGCATTGACGATGTCGAAGTGCTGACGCTGGAAGATCTGGCTGCGCAAATGGACCTCACGCGCGAGCGTGTGCGCCAGATCCAGCTGGAAGCCTTGGCGCAATTGCGCAGGTTGATCAAGCGGCGTGGTGTGTCGCGGGACGTGTTGTTCTAGCGCGAGCTTGCTGCTGTCTCAGACGGTGGCTACCAAGTAGATTTCAGCGGCGATATCCGGGTAGCGTTCGCCAAGCTGCATGAAGGCATGCAGCATTTTCGGTGTCCAGCTGTCTTCAATCTGCCGGTTTGAAACCGGCTTCATCCAGTAGCCTCCGAAAACCTCGATTTTCATGCCCGCCTGATGGAAGGCGCTACGGAAAGTCTCCGGTGAGAACACGCGGCGATGTCCATGCTGCAGGTCGGCCTCATTGAGTGCATCTTCCTGTGGCAACAAGCCCATCATTACGGCTGCTTGGCGATGCAGCGAACGAGCATTCGGTACTGCTGCGAACAATCGACCAGTATCAAGCTTGAGCCACGATTTAACGCGCTGGATGATGTCTACTGGGTCCTGCACATGTTCAAGTACGTGCCCCAATATGATGTTATCGAACAGTTTGTCCGGCGAGTATTCTTCGAATAGCTGATTGACGACCTCTACTTGCGGAAAACGCGAGGCGATAGACTGGCAGAAAACTTCGGCTCCTTCCACCACCGTGACCCTCTTGCCTGCTGTGACCAGCAGCTCGGTCATGACGCCTTCGGCCGGCCCGAGTTCGAGGACAGTCTCGCCGTGCAAGTGGCGTCTGGCGACTTCGAACGAATAGGCGACCATCGTGGAGTTCGCGCCCACGGAGTAGCCGGTTTTTCGGGAGATGCTGTTGAGGTTTTCCTTTTCGAGACTCATTGCTTACTCCTTACAGCACGTTATTGACCACATGCAGGACGGGCAGGTTGTAGTCATTGGGTATCCTGGATAGCCGGAACCTGCTGCTGGAAACGATTTCGTTGAAAGTAAAAGTCTTCGACATATAAGCCCTGAACGCCAGATCAGTCAGTTTGAAGTGATGATAGGGCCTGGTTTTGTCGATGGATGGGCGAAAGGTCGCCCGCGATTCGCGCAGGTCGATTTCGATATGGCCGCTGTCAAGATCCATGTTTGATATGTAGATGTTGTGATCAATCGGGTGGTCCTGATCGCGCAATCTGTCATTGATGAATCCAAGGTCGACATCGGCTCTGTTCGATACAGTATCCAGATAGCTGAAGTCCAGGTCACTATCGGCGCGCGTTCGTTTGTCGATAAAGTCCTGCAGCGAGCGTTTTAGACTTGCCGGTGTTAACGGGAATCTCTTGATTTCGAGTATCTGTGCCTCGGGGTCGCGCTTGTAAGCGTAGTCGCCTGCGAACAGGGGAACGATATTGTCGGCGAACTCGAAGGATGATTCGACGGCATGGACTTTGAAATCGAATGGCGTGAGCACGGCCTTGTTATGGTCGGAATCGACGCTGTCGAAATAAAACATGTTCGCGCCAAACGGGATTGCGAGCGTTGGCCTCAGTTTCTCGACTTGCCTCAGCCCGTAATCCAGGTATTTCTTGATCAGGCGTTGTGCTTCGCCCGCTTTCCATGTTTCGTCTACATCATCGAGCAGAAACGGATACCAATGTACGTACGCAAACGGTACGCAGGCGATATCGATGTCTGGAAATGCTGCTGTCACCAAGTCAAGTTTCTCGTCCGATACGAAGCAGTCGTTACCGTGATACACGGTTAGCGTGCCATTGGAAATGACGAGCGATGAGTCGATCTTGTTGTAGTCGTGCTCGATGCCGAAGCAGGTAATGCTATCGAACAGCCTGCATTTCCGGTTCGGAGCAATTTCGTTGACGGGGATGCTGGCCTGCTCGAAGAGCCGGGAGAACTGCGGCCGCTCGCCGACGATATAGATGGGGACCGAGCTGGGAAGCTGGCGCAGGAAGTCGACATCGAAATGATCTTGGTGTTGATGCGAGATGACTACAGCGTCGACGTTCAGCAGCCGTTTGTCGAGAATCATCTCTGGGAAGAAAATCCACGAGCCAAGGTGTGGTGGTTTGGCCAGAACGGGATCGAACAGGAAGAGGCGATTCGATAGTCTGACCAAGATAGAGGCGTGTGAGATGTAAAAAACGCCATCGCATTTTTCCTGAAAGAAGGCGTCCAGCTTGTCCGAGGTGATCGTGCTCAGTACGGTCATGATGCGGTTTTTCTGCATGTTGCTTCATGCATGGAAGTAAATGCGGCTTCGATGCCGCGCGCGAAATTTTCAACATCCATGAGTGAAGAGGCTTCAACCTGCCTACGCAGATTGCGATGCAACGCGGCCAGCCGCACTTTGTCCTGAGCAAGTGCGATGGCCTTCGCACAATATTCGGAGGGCGTGTTTGCGATCAAATCGTCGAGTGCCACGGCGCGCAGCAAATTTGCCCCCAGTCGTGAATGCAAGGCCTGGCCAGCAAGCGTGATGAAGGGCGTGCTCATCGAGAGCGAATCAAACCCGGTTGTACCACCGTTGAACGGAAAAGTATCGAGACCCACATCAATTTCGCGATACGTCGCGAAGTATTCCTGAGCATTCATCCTGTTGCGAATGATGAGTCGACTGGCGTTCGTGCCATGCTCGGCAAAGCGGCTGGCGACTTCCGCAGCAAAGTTTTCGTCGCTACGATTTACGACCATAAGTAGACGCGTGTCAGGTACCTCGTACAGGATACTTGCCCATGTTTTGATGGCGGACGGGCTGACCTTGGCGAAATTGTTGAGACAGCCAAATGTGACGTGGCCATTTTTTTCGAACGGTGCTGCATAGCTTGATGCTGCCGGAATGTAAAGAGCATCTCGCGCACCATAGCAGTCTGGTAATGCAATCGGTGTTTCCGAGCACCATCCTCCCGCCAGCAAGACGGGGTCTGGCGGCACGAGCGTGTAGTCTACGGCGGACAGGCCACTCGTGCCAGGATAACCCAGCCAGGTAACCTGTACCGGTGCAGGACGCCCGGCGAGAACCTGTAGTCGGGACCCGTTGGTATGGCCACCGAGATCGACGAGAATGTCGATGCCATCGTTCCTGATGCAGGCGGCGAGTTGCGAGTCACTCATCTGCGCAATGTTGTGCCATTGGGTGGCTACCTTGACCGCGCGTTCCGAGATGGCGTCACTGATGTAGGAATTGTAGTAGACGAAGGATTCAAACCGGCCGTGATCAAGTCGTTCGAGTACGGGGACGACGAAGTGACCGACTGCATGATTACGCAGATCGGCGCTCAGCCAGCCAATGCGGAGTTTGTGACCTTGGCCCATATCTGGCGTTGCCTTGTCTGCCCGCCGCGCCATGATCTTGATGGACTGGCTCGTGGCCATGGCGCGGCGATCGAACTCGCACGCCTGGGCAAGAATATCCGCCGCTGATACGGTGTCGGCGTGCAGCATCGCCCACAGTACATTGGATATTGCATTGGCATCGTGCGGGGCGGCTTCGGCTGCGCGCAGCTGCCAGCCGATTGCCTCATCCGGCATGCCGAGATCCTTGCACAGGGAACCGAGGCTGCTCAGTGCACTGATATTCGCCGGGTTTACTGCCAGTACTTTCTCTGCTGCCTGAAATGTCTTGACGGCGAGCCCCAATCGGCTATAGGTCACGACCAGATTGCTCCAGGCGATCAGGTTGTCCGGATTGGCCGCGACAGCCATTTCCAGATTCTCGCGCGCAATGTCGTACTGCTGTCGCAGGCAGAAGACAATGCCGATACCCATCGCGACTTCATCGGCAGGCAATCCGTGTTCCATGGCAATGCGGAAGGCATCGATGGCTTCCGGATAGTGGCCTGCATGGGCGCGTGCCAAGCCGAGGTTCGACCAAGCCAGTGGGTCATGACCGTCATGTTCGACAACGTGCTGCCATGCAGCGCAGGCTTCTGCCCAAGATGCGGCAGCAGACAGTGCACCAGCCCGTTGTGCAAGCTCTGCCAATGATGAGCTCTGCATGCTCATGGGGTGTTTCGCAGCAGGGCAATCGTGGCACGACGCAGATAGGCCGGTTGCCAAACTGCGAGCAATTCGCTCGTACTCTGAAAGTTGGCTACGCGAGCGGAGATGCGACATGGCGCGGGAATCGACACATCAGGCGATAGCCCGAGCGCCACAGCGTGCTTGTTGAGGAAGCGTACGCGATATTTCTGCCAGACTTCATTGAAGGCGCCGACGGACATATGGACTATCGGAATGTCGCTCATGACGCCGACCCGCAACCCGGCGAGGTGCGCGGAAAAGCTGAAGTCGAGATCGTAGAGATGAAAACCGTCGAAGTTTTCGGCATCGAATCCGAGCCCGGCCAGCGCGTCGCGATGCACGATCATGCACAGGCCGTCCACGGCTTGAACCCGCTCGACGGGTTGGTCATGTACGCCATACACAAATAGCGACAATTGACGCGCCCCGGGTCCAGCGTGGGCAATGGCGCCACGCATGTGGCGTGGCCCGGACGCCCACCAGTAGCCGTCGGAGAGCTGTGTCGTGCCAGCAAAGCCCAGCACATCGAAATCCGATGCAAGCCGAGCTTCAATCTTGCTGGCGAATGCGGGCGACTCCGTCTGTTCGAGAATCAGGATGTCGTCATGCGAGAACACCAGGATGTCACCACGCGCGGCGGCTATTCCGCGGTTGTAACCCTCGCAGAGCGAACTTGCGTCGTGGATGCTAATGATTTCGAAGGGACGTCCGGCGAGCAGACGCTCATAGCATTGCGTGATCTGCGCAAACTTGGCTGCGTTGATGCTGCAGATGATGATGGACCACATCGGCGAGCTCATCGACTGCTCTCCAGCGAGCCGCCGTGTTGGTGCCAGAGTGCAAGCAAAGCGTTGCTCAATTCATTGACCCTGTCCGGAGTCCAATTGCTGTCGTTAATATGCCCGGCGAGTGTCAGCGCTTGTTCGCTGAAATCCTGGGGCGAGAATTCGTTCTCGCGACACAACACGTAGTCCATGTTTGCCAGCGCGCTGGTGCGTGGCGGTTCGCTCCAGTTAAGTTGCAGCGGAGCGCAACGTTGTTCGAACAGGCGAAGGCTCGGCCAATGGTCATGCAGCTCCAGATTTACCAACAGGTCGATTTGTTGATTGCGAATGTCAGTTGCTGTAGCGGAGGTTTCCTGTGCTGCGATCGAATGGCTCTGGTCGACGATCAGGGACAGGCGTTGCGCGATACCGGCGTCGATGATTTCATCGAAAAACAGGAGGGTCTCGAAGTGTCGTGGATCGAGATGGCACAGGACGGGTTCGAGATTTTTTGCGATTGAATTTGCGGCAAGACGGCCAACGACGAAGCCGACACGCAGGCGCTCGCGATGTCCGAAAGGCATGCTCGAAGCGGGAGTGTTGGCATGTGCCGTCGCGAAACAGCGGGCTTCTGTCGAGAGGTCGGTACGGCTGACATTTTCGCGTTGCCCCAACAGGCTGACGGCACGGCAATGGCAGTCGGGATATCGTGCCGCATGCATGCATGCGGCGTACTCGATCTCCGTTTTACCCATGCTTGCAGCCAGTTTTATCAATCGCAGAAGGATGTCTGCAGAGGTCTGCGCATGCGCGTCGATGTCACGCTGTACGTGTGAGTGGAGCGACTCCAGTGCTTCGGCGAAGCGCCCCTGCTGCTGCCATGCGTCGGTGAGAAGTTCATACGCACCAGGCAAATCCGGATTGTCCTGCAATGCCTGCGTGAAGAATCTTTCAGCGAGTTCTGCCTGATTGTCTTCAAGACAGTGCTGACCAATGGCTGCCAGCGTATTGGCGCGTTCTTGCGAGCAGTCGACGGCATGCTGAAAGAATACCTCCGCGTCGTCGGGCATCAGCGCCGCACTGGCGATCCGGCCGAGGTATATGAGGGCGAGAGGATTGTCCGGACTGTGCGCCACGATCTGTGACAGAGCGGCGTAGGCGTGCTCCAGCTGACCTTCCCGAAAGAGACCAATGGCTTGATCGAGATCGGGCGGTGAGGCCTTGAGATTGGCATTGTTTGCCAGGCGCTGTTTGAGCTGCTCGAAGACGGTGGAGACTTCGTCCTGTCGCGTCATCGAGCGCAGCAGATAGGCGCTAACATCATCGCTCAGCGGGGGTGGAGCGGGGCGTTTCGTAACCGTATAACTCCCCGTCACGCAGGCCATGAACACATCCGGATTGTGAAAAGCCAGATAGTGTTCGCGTGCCGCTTTTGAATGTATCGCGAGAGCCTCGCGCGTCGCATTGGTGAGGATGTCTTGCAGTTCGGCCGGGGTCGACCATGCCCAGGTGTCGGCAGGGCCAAAACCACAGGTGCCGAGCATGGGGTCGAGTGGATGACGATGTGTGACCAAGGGTACGCCCGCACCCAGCGCTTCAATAACGGCCCGTCCTCCACCAATGGGGAAGGAGCCGATGTAGAGATCGACTTCTTTCTCGATCAGCGTGTCCCATACGCTGGCAACGCGTGGAATGTAGATGAGGCGCTCCGCTGCGACACCACTCGTGACGAGATGCTCCCGCATCGCGACCAGCAACTCATCGGGAATCTCGCCGATGTGAATATGAATGCCGCCGCTCGCGTGCAATATGCCCGGCAATTCTTCCCAGTAGTGGAAAGGGTAAAGAGGATTGAATTTGCTCCATACGCCGCTGGTGCAGGTCACGAGCGTTCCGCGACTGCAGAAGCTGTCCGTTGTCTGCGGACGGAAGCCACGATCCGGCACGCTAAGCGGCCAGTATTCCGCTTTTATGTCACTCTCGCAGCAGCGATGGTGATACGGCGCGAAGAAGTCGACATGACGTACGCTTTGCATGCGCGCACCGAGGCACAGGTGATGATCGGCGTGATGACAGAAGACGACTTCGCGATTCAGGCCCGCTTGTACTGCAGCGATGGCCGCTGCATCAGCGTGGTGATTGAAGACAAGCACCTGGGCTGCCGGATGGCACGCAAGTTCGCGCTGCAACCATGTCAATTTGTCGATACGCTGGCCCGTGGCGGCTATGCGGATGTCTGCATCGAGCGGTGGTGTGTAGCTTGCGCCGGTCGCGAAGAAGTCTGTGAGCAAGACGAGATAGCGCATGTTCGGCTGCGCCGCAACGATGTCTTCGATGACGCGCGTGTGGCCGCCGGTTGCGTAAAACTCGGTGGCCACAATGACCACGTCGGCTTGCGCAATATCGGGTGTTGGCAGTTGCCCGGCGTTTCGAAGCTGGTGCAGTGACGCAGCACCAATCTCCGAGCACAGACGATCAAGTGCCGGAGATGCAAGCGTTTGCCCGACAGATGCGGGATCGTGGCGGATGTGATCGACCATGAAACGCACGAAACCCAGTGCGCCGTCCAGGTCACCCTGCGAGATAAGGTGACGGATGTCCGACTCGAAGTTCAGCGCGTCTGGCGTCATGATTTCTCGCTGGGCGAGCTATGAGAAAAGTTCAGGATAGGCATCCAGTTCCGGCAATGTAACTGTCATGTCGCAGTGCGCCGGATGCGGATTGCTATCCGGAATCGGCGCGAATCCCATGTAGTGAATTTCATGCTCGAGCGCATTGGCCATATTGGTGAAGTACCCATATGGATTGAACGGTGTGTCCAGCGTAAGAACGACAATGCGACACCCCGCAGGCGCGAAGACCATGTTGGCCAGGCCCGCACCGGATTGCCCGACGATGATCGATGCTCGCGAAAAGACAGCCAGCTGTTCGCGTGCCGACATCTTCTCGGGTGACACGATCCGGTATCCGAGCTTGCGGAAATGATCCGCGAGCTCCTGAGCGTTGGTGATGTGCCTGCCGCTGCTTTTTCGATGGATGAAAATACGTTCCGATGCCGTGGATTTGCCTTCTCCACTGGCACTGCCCAATCTGGTACGCAGCAGATGAAGCGCCGCGCGTGAAAAGCGGCAGTCGGCGGCGGAAATGTTGGGTTGCTGCTGGGCACGAGCGCGCACGTAATCGTACGGTACCGTCGTGATATCGGAAAACATGAAGGCGCGGGTAACCATTGTCTTGCCGTGAATCGTGATGACCGGACGTGTCGGCGCCTTTATCAGATTGATCAGTTCCTGGATGTTGGGATGCAGCTGATTGCTGAGGATCAGAGGCACGTCCGGTGGGATTCCGGCATGCTCGACCATCGCCACAAGAGGCGCTATTTCGGTAATGAAGTGAGCCCAATTGACAGCAGCATACGAGGTAAGGATGACGCCTTGCCTGATATGGTTGCGTACAGGATCGCGCAGGACATTGCATAGCGGCACCGAGGGGAGCGGCGTCACATAGCAGTTATGAGTATCGTGCAGCAAATGTTCTTGCGGATTGAAGTGGTCCGCGACAAAGACCCCGTTGCGCCAGAGAAAACTGTCCGAGCGGGGGCGGACTTTTATGTGATCAAGCCCGTGGAGCCTTACTGCAGGAAAGGGCGGTGCGAGTGGTTGCGACGGAACGTCATAGTGAAAAATTGCGCTGCGATTGCAGGCATCCTCGGGCGGGAAAAATTCGATGCCGCCATCCAGATCCGACAGTCGCCGCATTGGCATCATGAAGCCTGGCGCGTCGGCCTTTATGCTGGACAGGCCTTGACCTGTGCTCCCGTCTTCAAGAGGTGGAATTTCTTCACTATCGGGTTGCCAGCATTCGCGGAGCGCCTGGAATAGGGCTGCCATGAGCGAGGGCTGTGTCGCCAGTTCCGCCATCAGTTCGGTGAGCGGTACGGCGAGTGCGTCGGCGTGATGCCGAGTCAGCAGGTCTGTCCACAACGCGAGCAGGTCTGCATTCTTCTTTGCCAGCAACAGTGCTTTGCTCAGATTCCCCGTCGCTACGCCCGGCTGCCGTTCTCTTATCTGTGACAGCGTCAGGAAATGTATGGCCGTATCGAGTTCACCCTCTGCCTGAGCCAGTACTCCGAGGTCGTTGTAGGGTTCCCATAGATCGGATCCACGCTCGGCGAGATCCAGCAATATTGCAGTGCCTTCCTGCACTTTGTCTTCCATGAAGAAGCGTTCTGCCCGCGCGTACAGTTGCCGATCCACTGTCGAGGGATCGTCGGGGATCGGCGCGGAGTTGTTCAGGGTATCCATTTAGAGTTGACGGCGATTAGCTGTCGCGCTGGACAAGTGCAAGCAGATCCGGTTTGACCTCTTGCAATGCCTCGCGTGGCAGGCACATATAAACGTTTTCTTCGTCTTCGGAAATGATCTTGGCGCCGAACTTCTGATGGAAGGAAATGACTTTCGTGTTTGCCTTGCGTACGTCGAAATGACTGGCGGAAAAGCCGCTGCGCTCGAATCCCATTTCATAGACGAGCAGTGCAGACTCGATGGCCGAGAAGCGCGTCTTGTTCCTGTCGAGAATCCAGCTGCCCCAGCAGAACGAGTCCGGGTGGGAGGCCGGATTGAAGTCGTAGAGCCTGACTGTGCCGCAAGGTGTGCCGTCGATGCGTTCTATGAGGAAGTAGTACTCGCTGCCTGCAGCCTCGCGTTGCATATAGTTGCCGATCCATTGTTCCTGCGCATCCCTGGAAGCAGGAGCAGTGGACAGATGCTGGTTGAGGGCAGGGTCGATGCGCAGCGAGTAAATGTATTCGGCATGATGCCGGCGAACCGGCGTGAGACGGATCGTGCGGAGTTGAAGTGCGTCGAGAGAAGGCGAGTTGTCATGCATGGTGGCCACCTTGATGAAGCT
>Ga0075366_10000604_pt1 | contig 16839 bp, 20 predicted proteins | sample EndMethybrTD3031_FD_72351 | JGI IMG/M metagenome (GOLD analysis project Ga0075366, IMG submission 72351) | Populus endosphere microbial communities from Tennessee, USA - Endosphere MetaG P. TD hybrid TD303-1 | ecosystem: Host-associated > Plants > Roots > Endosphere | place: USA: Tennessee...
CCGGTCCACTGGCGAAAGAACTCAGGCGCGCGGTCGACGGAGCAGGACAGCCAATGGCCGTACTCGTTCGAGTCGAGAATGACCGGCATGCGCTTCTCCTGATCCGGCTTGTTCATCCGGCCGTACACCGGGTGCGACGCCGCCTTCACGGTCACCATGGAGAAGGTGAAGATCCACCGTGCGTCGATGCTCGGCATGCGCTCCCACATACCCGCGACGCCCATCGGCTCGCCCCCGGGGCGCTTGAGGCAGCATCGCTCGGGCTTGCCGGACTCGTAGCACGGCTCGAACAACGCCTCCACGGGGACGATGCAGCGCCGGCCCTTCCGCCATGCTTCCCTGAAGCTGCGGAGCTGCGCCACTGTCTCGCAGCGCGAGTTGAAGGTGTTCCGCCCGTACTGCATCTCCGCCCACTGAGGGAACAAGCCGTAGACGACATCGCGGCACACCTTGCCGCCGCTTCCGGACTCTCCCACGCGGATGAATGGCGCGAGACCGAGCGAAAAGGGATCGAGGGCGGTGACTTCTTGGTCGGGCTCGACGCCGAAGTACAACAGCAGACGATCCCAGGCCGTGACCGGGCGGAATGTCGAGTACGTGGCGACCATGTTGGCCCCGTTGGATCCGCAGTGTTTGGGACTGACTTCCCAATCTGCGGCAAAAGCGATGCCCGCGAGTTGAGGGTGTGGCCACCTCGCTGCGCCTGCTGCGCGGCCGCACCTGAACATCTACAGGAGCAAGGTCGCCACGGCGATTCGCGATACAGGACGCGGGCGGCGCAGCTGACGCAGGGGGCCATGGCAGCTCAGCCCCTAGAGGAAGCTGCTCTGCCCCGCTGCACTTTCGTGCACCTTGGTGAGGGATTGTCCTGGCGGAGAAGGAGGGATTCGAACCCTCGATACGGTGAAACCGTATACCGGATTTCGAGTCCGGCGCATTCGACCACTCTGCCACCTCTCCGGGATCTTCTTGCGGTGCTCGGCGGGTCGCTGCCGAGCCGAGCATTCTAGCGCAACGGCCCGGCGCTTCGGCCCTCGACGACGAGCCTCAGGCCAGCGAGGCGTGCATCGTCGAGGCGCGTCTCCCAGCGCTGGCCGGGGCGCAGCGGCTGCGCGTCGGTCAGGGTGCCGGTGGTCACGACGTCACCGGCCACGATCGGCCAGCGCTGCGGCTGCGCGGCCATCGCGTCGACCCACAGGCGCAGCGCGTTCAGCGGGCCGTCGAGCACCGCACTGCCCGCACCGCACTCGACCAGGTGGTCGTCGCAGTGCAGTTCCACCTGCAGCGCGGCGAGTTCGCGCCCCATGTCCGTGAAGCGCGCCGCCGGCACGCGCGGGCCGACGAAGAGGCGCCCATGCAACGCGAAGTCGGCCACCGTGTCGGCGACCTTGAAGCGCCAGCCCTCGAAGTGCGTCTGCACGATCTCGAAGCCGTGCGCGACCCACTCGATGCAGGCGGCGAGCTCGGCTTCGCCCATGCCTGCACGCGGCGTCGCGCCGAACCCGAAGACGACTTCGGGCTCGAGCCGCGGTTGTGTCAGCCCGGCGAGCGAGGTCGTGACCGCCGCGCCGTCGAGCAGCTGCGTCGTCGTGTCCCACACCGGGCCCCAGATCGGCTCGTGCACGCCGTAGAGCGGCCAGATGTTGCGGTTCGTGAAGCCGATCTTGTAGCCGCGCGTGCGCTCGCCGCGTGCGATCCGCCGGCCGCGCACGACGTCGGCTGCCCCGAAAGCGTCCGCCATCGAGAACGCCTCGTCGCGCGCCGTGATCAGCGGCATCAGCCTCGCCGCATCGTAGGCGGCGAGCAGCTCGCCGGGCAGCGCAGCGCGATCCACGCTTCAGCCCTTCAGCACCGACGTGCCACCCATGTACGGGCGCAGCACCTCGGGGATCGTCACCGAACCGTCGGCGTTCTGGCCATTCTCGAGCACCGCGACGAGCGCGCGGCCGACCGCGAGTCCCGAGCCGTTCAGCGTGTGCACGAGCTCGTTCTTGCCCTGCGCGTTCTTGAAGCGCGCCTGCATGCGGCGCGCCTGAAAGGCCTCGCAGTTCGAGCACGAGCTGATCTCGCGGTAGGCGTTCTGCGCCGGAAGCCAGACCTCGAGGTCGTAGGTCTTGGTCGAACCGTTGCCGAGGTCGCCGGTGCACAGCGCCACCACGCGGTACGCCAGACCGAGCTTCTGCAGGATCGCCTCGGCGTGGCCGGTCATCTGCTCGAGCGCCTCGTAGCTGCGGTCCGGGTGCACGATCTGCACCATCTCGACCTTGTCGAACTGGTGCTGGCGGATCATCCCGCGCGTGTCGCGCCCGGCGCTGCCGGCCTCGCTGCGGAAACACGGACTGTGCGCGGTGAGCCGGATCGGCAGCGCGCTCTCGGCCAGCACCTGCTCGCGCACGGTGTTGGTCAGCGAGATCTCGCTGGTCGAGATCAGGTACTGCTCGCGCTGTTCGTCGCCATCCGCCTCCGAGCCATCGGTGCCGCGGTAGACCCAGAACATGTCGTGCTTGAACTTGGGCAGCTGGCCGGTGCCCTCGAGGATCTCGCGGTTGACGATGTAGGGCGTGTAGCACTCGGTGTAGCCGTGCTCCAGCGTCTGCGTGTCGAGCATGAATTGCGCGAGCGCACGGTGCAACCGCGCGACCGGGCCGCGCAGGAAGGTGAAGCGCGAGCCCGACAGGCGCGCGCCGGTGTCGAAGTCGAGCCCGAGCGGCGCGCCCAGGTCGACGTGGTCACGCGGCGTGAACGCGAAGCTCGGCGGCGAGCCCCAGCGGCGCAGCTCGACGTTCGCGGCTTCGTCGGCGCCGACCGGCACGCTCTCGTGCGGCAGGTTCGGCAGCGCCATCAGCAGCGACGCGAGCTCGGCCTGCACCACCTCGAGCCGCTCGGCCGAGGCCTTGAGCGCATCGCCAAGGCCAGCGACCTCGGCCATCACGGTGGTGGTGTCGCCGCCCTTGGCCTTGAGCTGGCCGATCTGCTTGGAGGCACTGTTGCGGCGCGCCTGCAGTTCCTCGGTGCGCGTCTGGATCGCCTTGCGCTCGTGCTCGAGCGCCGAGAAGCGCTCGACGTCGAGGAAGGGCTGCGGCGTCTTGCGCGTCTCGAGGCGCGCGATCACGTGCGCGAGATCCTTGCGCAGCAGGTTGATGTCGAGCATGGAAGCAGCGGGCCGCCTGGAGGCGCGTCGAAGTGCGTCGGAAGCGGAATTGTATGTAGGCCGCTACAGGTGCGGCTCGGCCGGCGCCGGGCCGCTCCCAAGGCGGCCGAGCACCCGCCCGGCGGGTGGCGTCATGTACTCATGACGCCGGGTGCTCCATCAGCTCGGCTCGCCCATCTGCGACTGCAGGTAGTTCTCGAGCCCGACCTTGCCGACCAGATCGATCTGCGTCTCGAGGAAGTCGATGTGCTCCTCGGTGTCGTCGAGGATCTCCTCGAGCAGATCGCGCGAGACGAAGTCGCGCACCGACTCGCAGTGCACGATCGCCTCCTTGAGGGTGACCTGCGCGCCGGACTCCGACTGCAGGTCACAGCGCAGGATCTCGGGCACGTCCTCGCCGATCAGCAGCTTGCCGAGATCCTGCAGGTTGGGCAGGCCCTCGAGCACGAAGATGCGCTCCATCAGCTTGTCGGCGTGTTTCATCTCGCCGATCGACTCGCTGTATTCCTTCTTCGCCAGCTTGTCGAAGCCCCAGTGCTTCAGCATGCGGTAGTGCAGGAAGTACTGGTTGGTCGCGGTCAGCTCGTTCTTGAGCTGGGCGTTCAGGTACGCGATGACTTGCGGGTCGCCTTTCATGAGGAACTCCTGGATCGGTTGTTGTGGTTCTTGCAGAGGAAAACGGCCGCATTGTGGAGCGGCGCCCGCAGCCTGACCAGCGTTGTCGCGGCCAAGACCGGCGGCCGCGCCCGGGCTTTCGTACCGCTGTTGCGAGCGACTCTCGTTCCGCTTCGCAGCGAGCAGGCTCAGGTGCGGCCCATCGCGCGGTTGCCGAGCCCCTTGGGCAACGGGAAGTGCACCGTTTCCTCGACGCCCGGCATGTGCCGCACCGAGACCGCGCCGAGCGCGCGCAGCCGCTCGATCACCTGCTCGACCAGCACCTCCGGCGCCGACGCGCCCGCGGTCAGGCCGACGCGCTGCTTGCCTTCGAGCCACGTAGCCTGCAGGTCGTCGGGCGAATCGACCATGTAGGCATGTGTGCCCAGCCGCTCGGCGAGCTCCTGCAGGCGGTTGCTGTTCGAGCTCGTCGGGCTGCCGACCACGATCACGACGTCAACCGCCGGCGCGAGCACCTTGACCGCGTCCTGCCGGTTCTGGGTCGCGTAGCAGATGTCCTGCTGCTTGGGCTCGCGCACCTGCGGAAAGCGCCGCTTGACCGCCGCGAGGATCTCGGCCGCGTCGTCGACTGACAGCGTGGTTTGTGTCACGACCGCGAGCCGGTGCGAGGCCGGCAGATCGAGCCGCTCGACGTCGGACACGTCCTCGACGAGGTGGATGCCTTCGGTCAGCTGCCCCATCGTGCCCTCGACCTCCGGATGGCCCTTGTGGCCGATCATCACGAAGTCGTAGCCTTCCTTGTGCAGCTTCGCGACCTCGACGTGCACCTTGGTCACGAGCGGGCAGGTCGCGTCGAACACGTTGAAGCCGCGTGCCGCGGCCTCGCGGCGCACCGCCTGGCTGACGCCGTGCGCGCTGAACACCAGCGTGGCCCCGGGGGGCACTTCGGCCAGGTCTTCGATGAAGATCGCACCCTTGTGCTTCAGGTCGTTGACGACGTAGGTGTTGTGCACGATCTCGTGGCGCACGTAGATCGGCGCGCCGAACTTCTCGAGCGCCCGCTCGACGATGTCGATCGCGCGGTCGACACCCGCGCAGAAGCCGCGCGGCTCGGCGAGCACCACTTCCTTCAGGCCGATGTCCGCCATCACAGCACGCCGATCACGTGGACTTCGAAGGTCACCGGCCGGCCGGCGAGCGGATGGTTGAAGTCGAACAGCAACGCATCGTCGTCGACCTCGCGCACGACGCCGGCGTACTGCCCTCGCCCGTCGGGCGTCGGGAACTGCACGACATCGCCGACGTGGTACTGCTCGTCCGGGTCACCCAGCTCGGCCAGCAGCGTGCGCTTGACCCGCTGCAGCAACTGCGGGTTGCGCTCGCCGAAGGCCTCGCCGCTGGCAAGCTCGAACGAGGTGTGCGTGCCTTCGGCCAGCCCGAGCAGGCGCGCCTCCATCGCCGGCGCAAGCTCGCCGGTGCCCAGCGACAGCGTGGCCGGTCGCTCGGCGAAGGTGTTGACGATGTCGTCACCCTCGGGCCCCGCGAGGCGGTAGTGCAGGGTCAGGAAGGATCCCGGTCGGACGTGGTTCAAGGCGCGCAAGCCGTTCGATAGACTGGACCCGATTTTACGAGGCCCGTCCGATGGTGCTCAAAGACATTCCCGCCGACGCACGCCCGCGCGAGAAGCTGCTCGCGCTCGGACCCGCGGCGCTGGCCGACGCCGAGCTGATCGCGCTGCTGCTGCGCACCGGGATGAAGGGCACCTCGGTGCTGCAGCTTGCGCAGCGCCTGCTCGACGAGTTCAAGGGCCTGACCGGATTGCTGCACGCGCGCCCCGACGACCTGAAGCGCATCAAGGGGCTCGGTCCGGCCAAGCGGGCCGAGATGGCGGCCGTGGTCGAGCTCGCGCGCCGCTCGCTTGCGCAGGAGCTCGCGCAGCGGCCGCTGTTCGACTCGCCCGACAAGGTCAAGGACTACCTGCGCCTGCAGCTCGCGCCACGTCAACACGAGGTGTTCACCGTGTTGTTCCTCGACGCGCAGAACCACCTGATCCGCTGCGAGGAGATGTTCCGCGGCACGCTGACGCAGACCAGCGTCTACCCGCGCGAGGTGCTCAAGCGCGCGCTCGACCTGAACGCGGCGGCGGTGATCCTTGCCCACAACCATCCGTCGGGCGCCGCCGAACCGTCGCGCGCCGACGAGTTCTTGACCCAGTCGCTGAAGAGCGCGCTGCAGCAGATCGACGTGCGCGTGCTCGACCACTTCGTCGTCGGGCACGGCCCGGTGGTCTCGTTCGCCGAGCGCGGGCTGCTGTGATGGACACCCCGCGGGTGCGATCGCTCGGCGAGCTGGCCGCGCTGAAGCGGCTGCTGCAGGAGCAGCGGCGCGAAGCCGCCGAGCAGGCCGCACGCGCGCGCGAGCAGGCGCTGCGTGAGCAGCGCGAGCGTGAGCTGTTCGCCACGAGTGTCGGGCCGGTGCTGCCGCTGCGCCGCGCGGCGGCTGCGGTGCTGCGCCGGCCGCGCCCGCCGGCCTTACCCCGCCAGCGCGAGCGCGACGAGGCCTCGGTGCTGCACGAATCGATCTCCGACGAGTTCGACGTCGAGACGCTGCTCGACACCGACGAAGCGCTGTCGTTCCGCCGCCGCGGCGTCGGGCCCGAGGTGGTGCGCAAGCTGCGGCGCGGCGTCTGGGCGATCCAGGCCCAGCTCGACCTGCACGGCCTGCGCCGCGACGCGGCGCGCGAGCGGCTCGCCGAGTTCCTGCGCGAGGCGGCACGCAGCGGGCTGCGCTGCGTGCGTGTCGTGCACGGCAAGGGCAACGGTTCGCCCGGCCGCGAGCCGGTGCTCAAGGGCAAGGTGCGCGGCTGGCTGGTGCAGAAGAACGAGGTGATCGCGTTCACTCAGGCCCGCGCGCAGGACGGCGGGCACGGCGCGCTGCTGGTGCTGTTGAAGCCGCACTGAGCTTGCGCGCGGCGCCGTCGCATCAGACACTGCGCGCATGACGGCAACCGTCCTGGCCGGCGCGAGCGGCTACGCGTTCAAGGAGTGGAAGGGCTCGTTCTACCCGAAGAAGATCAAGCCGGAGGACATGCTCGCCTTCTACGGGCAGCAGCTGCCGACCGTCGAGATCAACAACACCTTCTACGCGATGCCCAAGGCCGCGGTGCTGACACGCTGGGCCGAGGTGACACCGGCGCAGTTCCGCTTCTCGATCAAGGCATCGAAGCGCATCACGCACGACGCGCGCCTGAAGGCCGATGCGGTGGCCGAATCGGTCGCCTACCTCTACTCGACGCTCGCAGCGCTCGGCAGCAAGCGCAGCGCGGTGCTGTTCCAGCTGCCGCCGTTTCTGAAGAAGGACCTCTCGCGCCTGGGCGAATTCCTGCAGCTGCTCCCGGCCGGTCACCGCGCCGCGTTCGAATTCCGCCACGACAGCTGGTTCGACGACGATGTCTACGATCTGCTCAAGCAGTCCGGCGCGGCGCTGTGCCTGTCGGAGCGCGAGGACAACGCGCCGCCGCCGCTGGTGCAGACCGCGCCCTGGGGCTACCTGCGGCTGCGGCTCGAGCAGTACAGCGAAGACGACCTGGCCCAGTGGGCGCGCCGCATCGCCGACGCCGGCTGGCAGGAGGCCTGCGTGTACTTCATGCACGAGCCGACCGCGCCCGGGTACGCACAGACCTTGCTGCGATTCGCCGCGGCTTGATTCGAAAGCGCGCGTGCGGGCCCGCTCAGCCGCCGCGGTTGCGCATCCAGTCAGCGGTGCCGAAGAACGCCTTCTCGAGCCGCGCCGCCAGATCCGGTTCGAGCCCGACCTCCTGCATCGCCTGCGCCATGCACGCCATCCACTGGTCGCGCTCGCGGATGCCGATCACGAACGGCAGGTGGCGCGCACGCAGCATCGGGTGGCCGAAGCGCTCGACGTAGTGCTGCGGCCCGCCGAGCCAGCCGCACAGGAACCAGTACAGCTTGTCGCGTGAGCCGTCGAGCGTGGTCGGGTGCAAGGCGCGCAACGCGTCGAAGCGCGGCTCGAGATCCATCAGGTCATAGAAGCGGTCGACCAGCGCGCGCACCGCCGGCTCGCCGCCGACGCGCTCGAAGGCCGTCACGTTGCGCGATTCGGGCTCATCGACCGGGGTGCTCATGCCGTGAGCTTGTCGGCGACCTGGCCGATCGCCATCGCGGCGGGGCATCCCGGCAGCATCTCGAGCAGCAGCTGGCGCTTCTGCACCGCCTCGCGCACCGCACCGTCGCTCGGGATCTCACCCAGCAGCTCGAGCTTGATCGGCACCGTGGGCTCGCTGGTCGCGGGCGTCACGTAGCGGTCGACCACCTGCTGCAACTGGCCGCGGATCGTGCGGCCTTCGCCGGGGCGGCCGGCCTGGTTGACGACCAGCCGCATCGCACGGCGCGCCTGCTGGATCGCGAGCACCTTGATCGTCGCGTAGGCGTCGGTCAGCGAGGTGGGTTCGGGTGTCGCGACGACGAGCACCTCGTCGGCGAGCGACACGGTGTAGAGCACGACATCGGAGATGCCCGCGCCGGTGTCGAGGATGATCCGGTCGTAGCGCGGCGTGACCTTCTCGATCACTTCCATCAGCTTGTCGCGCACCTCGGGCGTCAGGCGCGAGTACTCGACCAGCCCGGAGCCGGCCAGCAGCGCCGAGAAGCCACCCGGCGCCGGCAGGATCGCGTCCTCGAGCTCGGCCTTGCCGGTGAACACGTCGTGCAGCGTGATCTTTGGAAACAGGTTGAGCACCACGTCGAGGTTGGCAAGGCCCAGGTCGGCGTCGAGCACGAGCACACGCTCGCCGCGCCGCGCGAGCGCGCAGGCCAGGTTGGCCGAGACGAAGGTCTTGCCGACGCCACCCTTGCCGCTGGTGACGGCCATGATGCGCGCTTTCATGACTCCCCCCCGTGCGCCGGGTACGGCGCACGACCCCCCGCGGGGGTGCGGGCCGGCTTGGGAACGGCCCGGCGCTCGGCCCGCGGCGTGCTGATGGACGCGGCGACGACGATCATTCGGAGTCCTGGAACATCGAGGCGGAGAACAGCAGACCCTTCTCCTCCGGGCTGACGTGCGAGACGGGCGGCTGCTCGAGGCAGGCGCAGTTGCGGCCGGCGGCCTTGGCGCGGTAGAGCTGCTGGTCGGCGCGCTCGATCCACAACGGCGCCGACGAGCGCACCCACTGCGGCGCAAAGGCGCCGCCGAGGCTGACCGTCACCGCGACCTCGGTGCCAGGCGTGATCGTGCAGCGCCGGCCCTGGACCTTGATGCGCACCCGCTCGGCCACCGCATGGCCGAACGCGGGCGGGCAGTTGGGCAGGATCATCGCGAACTCCTCGCCGCCGAAGCGCGCGACGGTGTCCATCGGGCGGATGCAGTCGTGCAGCGCACGCGCCACTTCCTGCAGCACCAGATCGCCGGCCGAGTGGCCGTGGGTGTCGTTGATCGCCTTGAAGTGATCGATGTCGATCATCAGCACCAGCGCCGGCTCGCCGGCACGCGCGACGCGGTCGATCTCGCGCGCGAGGGCCAGCTCGAACTGGCGCCGGTTCGCCAGGCCGGTAAGCGCGTCGCGGCTGGACAGATTGCACAGCCCATCGATCACCGCCTGCAGCCGGGCGGTCTCGCCCTGGGCGGCGTCCGGCAGCACGACGCCCGACTGCTGGAGCAGCTGCAGCGCGAGCTCGAGTCGCAGGGCTGGCGCGCTGCGGTCGGCGGGAGGCTGAGGCGTGTCCACGTTGAAGGCAGGGTAATTCAACCCAGTCTAGCAGCCGCTCCGCATTCCGGAATCCGGGATTGGGCCGGGTTTACCGGCCAGTTCACACACATCCGGCGGCCTCAAGCCGGCCCCCTGCCCTGCCGATACAAGGGTGCAGGCACGGCGGGACGCCACACGTCCGGCCATCCGTTCCACAGGAGATTCGATGAACGCGGTCGTTTCCATTGCCACTCCCCGGCCGTCCATCGGCTTGCCGGCGGGGACGGAGCAGGAATTCACGTTCGGCAAGGCCGACTTCGACCGCGTGCGCAGCCTGATCTACCAGCGTGCCGGCATCAGCCTGCACGAGGGAAAGCAGGCGATGGTCTACAGCCGCTTGTCGCGCCGGCTGCGCGAGACCGGCCACCGCTCGTTCGGCAGCTACCTGCAATGGCTGGAGCTGAGCGGCGGCCCGGGCGGCGACCAGGAATGGCAGGAGTTCGTCAACTGCCTGACGACCAACCTGACCGCGTTCTTCCGCGAGGAGCATCACTTCCACGCGTTCGCCGAGGATCTGAAGGCGTGCCGCAGCCCGAACCCGCGCATCTGGTGCAACGCCGCATCGACCGGCGAGGAACCGTATTCGATCGCGATGACGGTGGTCGAGGCGCTCGGCCCCGGCCACGGCGCGAAGATCGTCGCGAGCGACATCGACACCAAGGTGCTCGCGACCGCCGCGCGCGGCGTCTACCCGACCGAGTCGCGCGGGCTGTCGCCCGAGCGGCTGCGCCGCCATTGCCTGCGCGGCACCGGCGCGAACGCCGGCTCGCTGCGCATCCGGCCCGAGCTTGCGCGGCTGATCGAATTCCGCACGCACAACCTGATGGAGACACGCTGGTCGCTCGGCGAGCCGTTCGACTTCGTGTTCTGCCGCAACGTGATGATCTACTTCGACGCCGCGACGCAGAAGCGCGTGCTCGAGCGCATTCACGCGGTGATGAAGCCGCACGGGCTGCTCTACGTCGGGCACTCCGAGAACTTCGCCGACGCGCGCCAGCTCTTCCGGCTGCGCGGCAAGACCATCTACGAGCGTGTCTGAGCCCCAGACACCTCGCAACGACGAGCACTCCCCATGGTCTCCGCCATCACCCCGACCTCGGCGCGTCTCGAGCGCCTGAAGGCGCAGCCGCGCAAGCCCGGCGAGGCGTCGTTCTTCTTCTACGACGCGCACTTCAAGAACGATGCCGTCAAGATCCTGCCCGGCGAATACTTCGTGCACGACGAGGACATGCTGGTCATGACCACGCTCGGCTCGTGCATCGCCGCGTGCCTGTGGGACCGCAACGCGCGCATCGGCGGCATGAACCACTTCATGCTGCCCGACGGCGCAGGCGACTCGGGCCGCTACGGCTCGTACGCGATGGAACTGCTGATCAACGAGCTCCAGAAGCGCGGCGCGAGCCGCTCGACGCTGGAGGCCAAGGTGTTCGGCGGCGGCCAGGTGATCGCCGGGATGAGCACGATGAACGTCGGCGAGCGCAACACGCAGTTCGTGATGGACTACCTGAAGACCGAGCGCATCCCGGTGCTGTCCAAGGATGTGCTCGACATCTATCCGCGCAAGGTGTGCTTCCTGCCCGCGAGCGGCAAGGCGATGGTCAAGCGCCTCGCGCCGGCCAACCCGGAAGCGCTGATCGCGCAGGAACGCGCCGCGGCGCAAAGGGCCGTGCCGGCCTCGACCGGCGGCGGCTCGGTCGATCTGTTCTGACCCACGGGAGCCGAGGTCATGGCCAAGACAAAAGTGGTGGTGGTGGACGATTCGGCGCTGGTGCGCAGCCTGCTCGCCGAGATCATCAACCGCCAGCCCGACATGGAATGTGTCGGCGCCGCGAGCGATCCGTTCGTCGCGCGCGAGATGATCCGCAACACCAACCCCGACGTGATCACGCTCGACGTCGAGATGCCGCGCATGGACGGCATCGACTTCCTCGGCAAGCTGATGCGGCTGCGCCCGATGCCGGTCGTGATGGTCTCGACGCTGACCGAACGCGGCGCGGACGTGACGCTGCGCGCGCTCGAGCTCGGTGCGATCGACTTCGTCGCCAAGCCCAAGATCGGCGTCGCCGACGGGCTGCGCCGGCTCGCCGAAGACATCACCGAGAAGGTCCGCATCGCGTCGAAGGCGCACCTGCGCCGGCCGCCCCCGCCGCCGGCCGCGTCGCCGAGCCGGCCGATGCCGCTCGACGGCCTGCCCTCGCGCCCGGCGCTCGCGAACCTCGGCCGGCTGTCGACCGAGAAGATCGTCTTCATCGGCGCATCGACCGGCGGCACCGAAGCGACCAAGGAAGTGCTCGTCAACCTGCCGCCCGACGCGCCGGCGGTGATGATCACGCAGCACATGCCGCCCGGCTTCACGAAGAGCTACGCGACGCGGCTCGACGGCCTGTGCCGCATCCGCGTCGCCGAGGCGCGCGACGGCGAGCGCATCCTGCCCGGCCATGCCTACATCGCCCCGGGCGGACTGCACTTGAGCGTCGAGCGCAGCGGCGCGAACTACCTCGCGCGGGTGCAGGACGGCGAGCCGGTGAATCGCCACCGGCCGTCGGTCGAGGTGCTGTTCAAGTCGGCGGCGCGCGTGGTCGGGCCGAACGCGCTCGGCATCATGCTGACCGGGATGGGTGCCGACGGCGCGACGGCGATGCGCGAGATGCGCGACGCGGGCAGCTACAACTTCGTGCAGGACGAGGCGAGCTGCGTCGTGTTCGGCATGCCGCGCGAGGCGATCGCCGCCGGCGCAGCGCACGAGGTGCTGTCGCTCGGCCAGATCGCGACGCGGCTGATCGAGCGCCTGCGCAGCACCGCGGGCCTGTCGCTCAACCGCGTCTGATCAGAGTCTGATCACAAGTAACGCAGCCCACTCGGCCGCGGCTCGACACGCAGCAGTTCGCGCTCGAAGCGCCGCACCGCACGGGCCGACTCGGCGCGTGCCTGTAGCCAGTCGGGTGCGCCCATGTCGCGCAGCGTCGCCTCGCTGAGCTCCAGCGCGGCCTGCAGGTCGCGCGCTTCGCGCCGGCGCTCGCGCGCACGTTCCAGTGCGGCGTGCACGCGCTGCGTGAGCGAGGCCCACGCGTCGGTGATTCGTTCGGCCGCCCGCGCGGCCCATGGACGATGCAGGCGCACGGGGCGTGCCAAGCTCGAGGTGGTCATGAACGGCTCCAGGGTCGGAAGGTGTGCTGGTAAGCATAGACATCCATTTGACCCAGGGGAATCGATTGATTCTGGCCACCTTGGTCAGCTATGCTTACCAGCATGCCGCGTCTTCGCCTGCCCCTCCAGACCCTGCCGACGTTCGCGACGGTCGCCCGGCTGGCCAATCTCCGCGCCGCCGCCGACGAACTGCACCTGAGTCACAGCGCGGTGAGCCAGCAGATCCGGCTGCTCGAGGAACAGCTCGGCTTCCCGCTGTTCGACCGGCGCGGCCGGCGTGTCGTGCTCAACGCCGCCGGCAGCGCACTGCTCGAAGCGGTCGAGCGGGCGCTCGCGCAGCTCGACGACGGCACGCGCGCCGCTGCGGCCGCCACGGGCGGGGCCGAGCACCATATCCGGCTGACCCTGCTGCCCTCGTTCGCCCAGCGCTGGCTGCTGCCACGCATGGGCTCGTGGCGCGAGCGCCATCCGGACATCGGCATCGAACTGCACGCCTCGCAGCAGATCGTCGACCTGCAGCGCGAAGGCTTCCATGCCGCGCTGCGCCAGGGCAACGGCCACTGGCGCGGCCTCGAGGCCGAGCGCCTGCTCGACTCGCCGCTGATCGCGGTAGGCTCGCCGAACGCGGCACGCCGCCTGCTCGGGCGCGATCCGGCGAGCTTCTGTGACGAGCCGCTGCTCGGCCACAGCGGCACGTGGGAGCAGTGGTTCCTGCTCGCCGGCAAGCGGGTGCGCGTCAACCCGGTCGCGGCCTTCAACGACGCCGGGCTGATGCTGCAGGCCGCCGAGCAGGATCTCGGCCTCGCGCTCGCGCGCGAGGTGCTCGCGGCCGACGCGATGCGCGCCGGACGCCTGCACCGCCTCTCGCCGATCGCGCTGGACGACCCCGAGGCCTACGCCTACTGGTTCGTCTACCCGCCGGCGCTGCGCGACTGGCCACCGCTGGTCGCGCTGGGCCGCTGGGTCAAGGACGAGCTCGCGCGTTCGCAGGCCGGGCTGCCCGACGGCACGCCGGTCATTGCGCCGGAAGAAACAGTGCCTGCAGGTCGGACAGGAAGTCGAAGCCGCGCGGCGTCGGCCGCACCTGCGCGAGGTCGCGGGTTATGAGGCCGCGGCGCTGCGCTTCGTCGAGCGGCGCGGCGATCGCCGACAGCGGCAGCCCGGTGCGTTCGGCAAAGCGCGTCAGCTCGAAGCCTTCGCGCAGCCGAAGCGCGTTGAGCATGAACTCGAACGGCAGTGCCGAGCGCGCGACCTCCTCGTCGTTCGAGATCGCCGCGCCGGCCGCAGCGCGCTCGAGGTAGGTGACCGGATCGCGCCAGCGCACCTGACGCACGACGCGGTGCGGGAAGCTCAGCTTGCTGTGCGCGCCGGCGCCGATGCCGAGGTAGTCGCCGAACTGCCAATAGTTGAGGTTGTGCACGCAGCGGTGGCCCGCGCGCGCGAACGCCGAGACCTCGTAGCGCTCGAGCCCTGAGGCCGCGGTGCGTTCGGCGATCAGGTCGAGCATGTCGGAGGCGAGGTCGTCGTCGGGCAGCCCGGGCGGCGGGTCGTTCGCGAAACGGGTATTGGGCTCGATCGTCAGGTGGTAGATCGACAGGTGCGGCGGCGCGAAGCCGAGCGCGGTATCGAGGTCGGCGCGCAGCTCGGCGAGCGTCTGGCCGGGCAGCGCGTACATCAGATCGAGGTTGAAGGTGTCGAACGCGGCCGCGGCTTCCGCGAGCGCCGCCCTCGCCTGCTGGGCATCGTGCACACGCCCAAGTGCACGCAGCTTGGCGTCGTCGAAGCTCTGCACGCCGACCGACAAGCGCGTGACGCCGGCGGCACGAAACGCGCGGAATCGCTCGCGCTCGAAGGTGCCCGGGTTCGCTTCGAGCGTGACCTCGCAGCCCGGCTCGAGCGGCAGACGCGCGCGCACGTCGGCGATCAGCGTGCCGATGCCCTCGGGCGAGAACAGGCTCGGCGTGCCGCCGCCGATGAACACGCTGTGCACACGCCGGCCCCAGATGAAGGGCAGCGCCGCTTCGAGGTCGGCACACAGTGCGGCGAGGTAGGCGGCTTCGGGCAATGTCCCGCCCTTGCGCCACTCATGCGAGTTGAAGTCGCAGTAGGGGCACTTCTTGAGGCACCACGGCAGATGCACGTAGAGCGCGAGCGGCGGAAGCGCTGTCAGCGAGAGCGTCCCCGGCCGCATGTAGCGGGCCAGGCGATCGGCGATTGATTCCACCGGGCCGGCCGCCGGCTTGATCGGAATCTCAGGCAAGGTGCCAGGCCTCGCGCATCAAGGCGAGCATCTGCTGTGCCGAGCGTGCCCGGTGGCTGTGCGCGTTCTTCACCGCGGGCGCAAGCTCGGCGGCGGCGCAGCCGAGTTCGGGGATGAACATCAGCGGGTCGTAGCCGAAGCCGCCGTCGCCGCGCGGCGCAGGCAGGATCTCGCCTTCCCAGCGCCCGACCGCGACGAGCGGCTCGGGGTCGTCGGCCGAGCGCAGCGCGACGAGCGTGCTGACGAAGCGCGCACGCCGGTCGCCCGCGCCCGCGAGGCGCTCGAGCAGCAGGCGGTTGTTCGCAGCGTCCTGGCGCGCGCGCCGCGCCTCGCGATCCTCGGCGTGCACGTCGTCGATGGTCGCGAAGTGCGCCGAGATCACGCCGGGCGCGCCGCCGAGCGCATTGACGCACAAGCCGGAGTCGTCGGCGATCGCCGCGCCGCGCGCCTCGCTCGCCGCATGGCGCGCCTTCACGAGCGCGTTTTCGATGAACGTGTGGTGCGGCTCGTCGGCCTCGGCGATGCCGAGCGAGCCCTGGGTCACGATCTCGAGCGCGAGCGGCGCGAGCAATACCTGCAGCTCGGCGAGCTTCTTCGCGTTGTTCGACGCGAGCACCAATCTCATGTCACTTCGCCGCGAGCGCCGCCTTCTGCGCCGCGACCAGCTCGCGGATGCCCTTGTCCGCCAGGTCGAGCAGCACGCTCATCTCGGCACGCGAGAAGGCCTCACCCTCGGCCGTGCCCTGGACCTCGATGAAGCGGCCGTCGCCGGTCATCACGACGTTCATGTCGGTGCCGCAGGCCGAGTCCTCGATGTACTCGAGGTCGAGCAGCGGCGTGCCCTCGACGATGCCCACCGACACCGCGGCGACGAAGGCACGCACCGGCGACTCGACGATCTTGCCCTGCGCGAGCAGCCAGCTCACCGCGTCGTGCGCGGCGACGAATGCGCCGGTGATCGCCGCAGTGCGCGTGCCGCCGTCGGCCTGCACGACGTCGCAGTCGAGCGTGATCGTGCGCTCGCCGAGCCTGTCGAGATCGAACACGCCGCGCAGCGAACGGCCGATCAGGCGCTGGATCTCCTGCGTGCGCCCACTTTGCTTGCCGCGCGCAGCCTCGCGATCGCTGCGCGTGTGGGTCGAGCGCGGCAGCATGCCGTACTCCGCGGTGAGCCAGCCCTCGCCGCTGCCACGCTGGTGCGGCGGCACCTTGTCTTCCACCGATGCGGTGCACAGCACCTTGGTGTGGCCGAACTCGACCAGCACCGAACCCTCGGCGTGGCGCGTGTAGCGGCGGGTGATCTTGATCGGGCGCAGCGCATCGGCGGCCCGGCCTTCAGTGCGTTGGAATGTCATGGGCCGTATTGTCCGTCAGCCCGCTCGGGCCCGACGCGCGGCCGACCTACGACTTCTTCTGCGACGAGCGCCGGATGGCCTCGTTGATCTCGCGGATCGAGCGCTCGATCTCGGCGTCGTCGAGCTCATCGGGCGCGTCGGTGCCCATCACGCTCGCCTGGATCGTCGAGGCGAAGACCTCTTCGCCGAGCGACTGGGTCGAGATGCCGCCTGCGCTGTCGCTGTCTTCGGCGGCCTCCCACTCGACCGCGAGCACCGAGACGTTGTCGCTCTTCGCGCCGCCGTTGCGCAGCGCCTGCTCGACCAGCTCGGGTACCGCATCGGAAATCGCGTTGCGCGCGAGCTGCGCCGTGATCTCGGCGTCGGTGACGCTGCTCCACAGGCCGTCGGAGCACAGCAGCAGGCGGTCGCCGGACTGCAGCAACAGCGGGCCGACGGTGTCGACCACCGGCTTGCCGGGGCTGCCGAGGCAGGTGAACAGCACGTTGCGGTTGAACTTCTCGCCCATCGGCACGACCTGCGCCATCGTCTCCTGCAGCTCGGAGTA
>Ga0075366_10000605_pt1 | contig 16839 bp, 11 predicted proteins | sample EndMethybrTD3031_FD_72351 | JGI IMG/M metagenome (GOLD analysis project Ga0075366, IMG submission 72351) | Populus endosphere microbial communities from Tennessee, USA - Endosphere MetaG P. TD hybrid TD303-1 | ecosystem: Host-associated > Plants > Roots > Endosphere | place: USA: Tennessee...
CTGATGAGTGTTGTCTCGGTAACTGCATCGCCGGGATAGGCCTTAATATTAAAAGCGGTACCTAAAACTTTGACGGCTATTTTTTCGGTATGAATTATAAACGGGTGTTTTTTATCTTTAGCAACATCAAAAAAAGCCTCGCCGTATAGCTTTACCTCCCTGCGGTCTTTACTCAGCATGGCATTATCATACGTAAACTTGCTGTTGGTATTAAGCCAAACACTTGTGCCATCCGGCAGCACTATATTTTTGCGCATTCGCTTACCGCACACAATTTCGGTGTCGGTATTGTATAAAACATTGATGCTTTGTTTGCTATATAGGAAGTAAAAAGCAATGCCGCCGGTAATTAAAACCGAGGCGGCAATAAGCCAGTGCTTAAAATGGCCCTTTTTTAAAGTGGTTTCCTGGTTTGCAGGTTTATAATCATCAAACTCGTGCCCGTACTTTTGTTCGTGCAGGTCAAATGCTTTATCTGTATCAATTTCTTCCGCAAGTTCATCTTTAAAAGTAATCTGGTTTAATACTTCTTCGTAATATAAAGCCTCGGGGAATAATGCCAGCAGTTCATCCAGTTCCTGTAGTTCGGGGGCGGTAGCCTCCCCTGCAAGTTTCCTGGTTAATAACTGTATAATTCTTTTCTGCTCCATCAATTACAAAAATGTTTGGCGGTTTAAGCAGAAGGACAACAAAAACAAAAATTCTCCCTAAAAGAAATTAATATTTTTTTACGGGGCTAAGGTTAAACTCCTTTTTAATAGAAACAGACAAGCGCCTGGCGGCGATAACAAGTTGTGAGTCAACTGTTTTAACGGATATATCAAGAATTTCGGCAACTTCCTTATAACTCAGGCCATCTTCCTTAACCAGCCTGAAAATGATTTTACATTGTGTGGGCAACTCGTTAATGGCGTTATTAAGGCTTCTTCTTAGTTCGTCATTAATCAATATCCACTCGGGTGTATTATTATCTACCCTTAAATCAACAGAAATATCATCCAGGGAAACTATCCTGCCGCCGGAATTCTTTTTTAAGATGTTTAAGCACAAGTTTTTTGCAATAACAAAGGCGTATACTTTAATATTATTGATGGAGGTGATAGTTTCCCGTCTTCGCCATAAGGTGATCATTACGTCGGATGCTACTTCTTCTGCCAGTTCGGGCGATTTTAACAAGCTGTATGAAAAACGTTTTATTGATGGAAAAAGCAACCCAAATAATTTTTTATAGGCAATATAACTGTCATGTACAGCTATTTCTTTTACAATATCCGTTAAGTCAGACAAATTGTATAACATTCTTGATTGCTTATAAATTAATATAGGTTTATTGGGGTACAAGGCCTGTATCCAATGATACAAACTAAAATAAAATATTTGTATTAAACTAATGGTATTTGCCTCAAATTTTTATCCGATAGAGAAAATAAATGAACTATTTGTGTGTATATCAATGTGTAAACCTGGAAAAAACGCTGCCAATTTGGTTAAGCGGCCTATAATAGAATGCCCGATGTTAAAAAAAAGCGTCGTAATTAATTTTCCCGAAAACAACTATATGCCAATTGTGTTGAATGAATAGCCAATTTACATCAATAGTTTACCTGCCAGCCGGGCTTAAAATATTGGAAAGCATAGCGCCCGATTGATGATTTATAAATACCGGTTACGGTGCCGCAGTCGCAATTTTGGCATCCATTATTAACTTGCTTTTCAAAAAAAAGTTTGGGTAATTATGTATATTACATTTTATACGGATATAATTATACTGTTATTGAATAATAAGTAACATGTTTTTATTGTAAAACAATTTTTTAATCAGAAGCAAGCTTGTATTATTAATTGGGGCCAACGAATAAAGAATATTGTTTTCGGGGACACCGGCTAAACATATACCAGCCTTTTTTAAAGCAAACATTAGTACTTTCATATCACCCAATAAACCTACATCCCAACAATGCAAACACAGGAAAGTACCCCCGATAATTTGATGACATTTTTTAATGCCATGGACGAAGTGTTCTTTTCTGTTGACATGGTAAATATGCAGGTTTTGCAGGTTTCGGAGGCATGTCAAAAACTATTTGGTTATAATCCCGCCGATTTTATTGCCGATAGCCAGCTATGGTTTAACATGGTCCATCCTGGGGATAATGATATAGTTGTTGATGAACAAAAAAGATTAGAACAGGGCGAACAGGTAAGCAGCCAGTTTCGTGTTAAGCGTAAAGATGGAACGATAGGCTGGGTAGAGAAAAAGACCATCCCCATCCTGGATCCGGCGGGACATTTAATAAGGGCCGATGGGATTATGAGGGATATCACTTCGGTTAAAGCCGAAAAGGAAACGCTTAGGTTAAGCGAAGAACTGTACCGGCAAATTGTTGAAACCGCCCAGAAAGGTATCTGGACAATTGATGAAAACGAAAAGACGAACTTTGTAAATATGAAGATAGCCGACATACTTGGTTATTCTGCAGAAGAAATGATGGGTAAAGAGTTGTATGATTTTATGGATGCAAAGGGCAAGGAATACGCTATAGCCTGTATGGAAAGGCGAAGAAACGGGGCCAAAGAAAATTTAAATATCAGGTATGTAAAAAAAAGCGGGGAAGATGTATGGACAAATATATCGGCTAACCCAATTTTTGATAAAACAGGCAGGTACAAGGGCGCCCTTGCCATGGTAACAGATATTACCCAAAGTAAGCAGGACCAGGATGCGCTCCAAAAATCGGAAGCAAACCTGCGCGCCATTTTTGATAACACCGATATAGCCTACGTGTTGTTTGACGAAGAACTGAATATAGTATCTTTCAACACGCAGGCGCAAAAATATTCTGAAGAACGCCGAAACAAAACACTGAGGACGGGTTTGGCCATGAAAAATTATTTTCCGGCAGAAAGAATGGCGTTTATGGAAGAAATGCTTGAGAAGGTAATACGGGATGGAAGCGCTGAATATGAATTAAGTTATCCTACAAATGATGGCACTGTAGAGTGGTATTATATCCAATGGTTTGTTGTAAAAAACAGCGAGCAAATTCCCTGCGGTTTTGTGGTGGCCAACAAAAATATTACCGGTCATAAAATTGCCGGGCTTGAACGCGAAAGGATAACTGCCGACCTAATTCAGCAAAACAAAGACCTGGAGCAGTTTACCTATATTATCTCGCATAACCTGCGGGCGCCTGTGGCCAATATAATCGGGCTATCGTACGTGCCTGATGAAAAAGACTGTACATTGAACGAAATGCGCGAGGTGCTTGAAAAAGCTGCCCAATCAGCAAAAGACATTGATACCGTTATACAGGACCTTAACCACATTTTGCAAACCAGGAAGGTGGTAAATGAGCAAAAAGAAACCGTGTATTTTGCCAGCCTGGTAAATGATATTAAGGTGAATATGCAGCATATCATCGCAGATGAAAACGTTTATTTTGAATGCGCTTTTGATGAGGCGGACTCCATATTTACCATCCGCAGTTTTATGTACAGTATTTTTTACAATATTATTTCAAATAGCATCAAATATCGCCGGGCCGGCATTCTGCCGCTTATTCATATTGAAGCCCATCAGCATAACGATAATATAAACCTTACTTTTAAAGATAACGGTAAAGGCATTGATCTTGACAAGAATGCATCCAGCCTTTTTGGCCTGTACAAACGCTTTGACACTACTATGGAAGGCAAGGGTATGGGGCTTTTTATGGTTAAAACCCAGGTTGAAGCTTTGGGCGGCCAAATAAAAGTAAAAAGCAAACTAAAGCAAGGCACCGAAATTATTTTGGAATTCCCGATTACAAAGCCGGAGAACGAAACGCCGTAAATATCGAAAACATCTTATAACCCGAAAGGTACAAGGCTCCCTTGCCTTATTCCTGCTTGCTTAAAAAAAATTAAACAACAGAAGCACCCTTTGTCCCTCAATCCCGTAATACATACTAACGGTAAACTTTCGCCTGGTTACAAATATTAAGAAACACGATATATTATTTATGCGCACCTTATTTAATATGCCCACTTTAACCTTATATTGACATGTTCAATTAATTATATTGTATGGGCAAACCTTTACTTACCACGCACAAGCTATATTTTTATATGCGCTACATCATTATGTGTAGCGTGTTAATTATAACATATGCGCTCAACTGCCTGGCCCAGGTTAATCAAATAAACGTGCTGGCCAAAAAACTCAATACGGCCAAACACGATACCGACCGGGTAAATATCTATTATTCTATTTCCAGGCAATATTGGGGTAAAAATGCCGACAGTGCCCTTTTAATGGCTCAAAAATCGCTTGTGCTTGCGCAAAAAATTCATTTCGAAAAAGGCATAGCACTGGCATACCTTGTAAAAGGGGTTGCCCTTGGATACAAAGGGAAGTGGCCCGAGGCCCTGGCTTGTCATTTTCAGTGCCTGCGTATTAGCGAAAAATTGGGGATGGAAGGTTTAAGCGGTAATGAATATGGGAATATCAGTGGCATGTATATCAGTATAGCTGATTATCAAAAAGCGCTTTACTACAACCGGCAAGCTTACAGAATAGCCCTGAAACAAAATGACCCTACACAGCAGAGTATAATGAGCTTGTTGGTAAACGTAGGCGAAATATTTAAGAAAAAAGGGCAGCCAGACTCGTCCATAGCTTATAATAATAAGGCGCTGATTATCGCTAAACGAACAAAAAACGCCATGATTACGGCTGTTACATTATATAATATAGGCGAAAACTATGTTACTAAAAAAAATTACCGGCTGGCACAGGTTTATTTTTACAAATCGCTCGTTATTTCGGAAAAAAGCGGAGATGATGAAGGTATTGCTTATTGCCATGGCGGCCTGGCGCTTACCTCCTATTATACAGGCAACTATAATGCAAGTATGCTATACGCGCAAAAATGCCTGGCCGAAAGCAAAAAATCGGGCATAGTTGAACTCATTTCAACGGCTTATAATGTGCTGTACTTAACTAATCAAAAAAATGGCAGCTACAAGCAAGCGCTGCTTTATCGCAACCTTGAAATTGCCTTAAATGACAGCCTGAAGACCGCCGAAAAAGAAAAAGTTATCCGCAATATCCAATCGGGCTATGAACTGGAGCAAAAAGAACGACAAATTGATTTGCTGAATAAAGACAAGGTTATAGGAAAAAAAGAATTGGAACGGGTAAGGCTACGGCGCGATTTATTAACGGCAGGTGCCATCTCACTACTCATATTTGCTTTCGTGCTATTCAGAAATTATGTGCAAAAAAGAAAGTTGAGCGAGCAATTAGCCCTGCAAAATAAAGACATATCGGCACAAAACCTGCAGCTGGAAGAACTGGTGCATGTAAAGGACAGGCTGTTTTCCATTATAGGGCACGATTTGAGGGGGCCTATCCATACCATCAGCCATATGATGGAGATGATAAAGGAAGATGACCTATCGGAAGAAGAAAGTAAGTTTTGGGTTGAGAAGGTATCCGATACGCTTACGATAACCGCGCATCTGGTCGAAAACCTGCTGTATTGGGCAAAAAGCCAGATGGATGGCATCCAGGCTAATCCCGCCGGCTTTGATGTGCAAAAGGTAATTGAACAAAATGTAACCCTGCTGAAAGAACGGGCCGCCGAAAAAAAGGTACTGGTAACAGGCATGGAACCTGCCCGACCCGAAACCGTTTACGGAGACGAAACAATGATTGACATCGTGATCAGGAATTTGGTGGAGAACGCCGTGAAATTTTCAGAAGCAGGCGATACCGTTACCGTGAGCACCGAAAAAAAAGATACCGTTACCGTCATCACTGTAAAGGACGACGGGAAGGGCATCCCGGAGGAAGCCCAGGCAAAAATATTTGATAAGTTTTCATCATACACAACTTTTGGTACAGCCAGCGAAAAAGGCAGCGGGCTTGGGCTTTTATTGTGTAAAGAGCTTGTCGAAAAAAACAATGGTACTATCTGGTTTGAAAGCAAGGCAGGCATCGGCAGCTCGTTTTATTTTAGCATACCATCGGTATAGGCCCTCATAGCTCCGCCAGGCTTTTACGTACCAGCAGCATGTTACACACCTACCGGCACGCAAAAAATTATTTCACCTCCTTCAAAAATGCTGCGGCATCATCTCCTAATTTATAATTCAGGCTGGTAAGCCTGGCCATATACAATTGACGCACATCGGCCCATTTGTAATATGGGAAACCTGTTTTTAACCCGCTGATATGTGCTTCCTTCTCGTTCAGCAGTATCTTGACCAGGTAATTTGCCGATCCCTTCTTTTTATAAAATACCCATTGGATATTTGAGCTTAACGGGGCCACGTTTGAAGCCTGCCAATTGGCATCAAACTGATTGACGTTTGGCGATACCTTATCGGCCCCCCTAATCCCCAATAAGGCAGCAAACGGCGAAATGGTTTCGGCATGGGCAAAACGGAGGTTGGCATTATATGCCCCAGTTTTTATAAAATCATCAGTAGTGGTTATAAAATTGGCTAATAAGGGGGCTGCTATAATCACCTGTATCCCATTGAGTTTTATACCTGGGCCCTTTACCAAAAAATCTTCAACGGCATCGGTGCGGCCTAATGCCTTTAGCTCATTGCACGTAAAAAATCGGGTAAAGTCAAGATCTTTTGCTTCGAGATTTTTTTGCTTGATTTCCTCCCGCAACGAGTATACGATAGTGGCAAAACTCCAAATATCGCTGACCATTTTATCTGCCCATTTTTTGTCTTGTAATTTCAGAAAGGCTGGCTTAAAAAGCCTGGTGGTTATGTTTTTGTTGATGTCGTCGATATGTTCGGCTTTGGCAATAACCGCTTTGTATTTTTCCCATTCGGTACCATCCTTATAAGCGGAGTAAGCCGGCGATTCGTCATAAAAACGCAGATTAACATCATCGTTGGCTTCAGTTATTTGCGCCGAATCTTTTAAAGCCGCTTTCAACCCCAACAAAAATGCATCGGCGCTTTGTTTGGTCCGTACCTCTTTGGTAATGGTTACATTCAGCTTAGGGCTGGCGGCAAATACATTGCTGTAGTTAAGGTACATCCGCTCTCCTATTTCCTTAAGTTCGGCACGGCCTTCGGCAGATATGGATTTAGTATTCCCTTTTTCAACCTGTTGCAGATTAAGCATCATTTGCTTTAGCAGCTTACCTTTTTCGGTGAGCATACCGATACTATCTGCTTTTAATAAAATGCTGTATATAGCAGTGTTAATTACATCCTTAGTTAAATGCCTTGCCCCATGCCTGCCCACGTGGTTAATAAACACCGGCTGGTAACCCTTAGGCACCGGCGTATATTTTACCAATGGCGCTTTATACAGAGTTTTAGTGCCCAAAAAAGCGGTACCGCAATCCTGGGCATGCACTGTAAAGGCCGATGCGGTTATTATCAGAAGATATAAAAAAGCTTTTTTCATGGCTTGAATGTAATATTGTATAAAAAAGGACTGTCATGTTGAACTGAGAAATCCACCGATTCTGAAGGTGAAATAACATAATAAAATAAAAGACTGTCATGCTGAGGAACGAAGCATCTATTCGCGAACTTTTCTATCGGTCATGCATGGCGGGCAGATCCTTCGTACCTCAGGATGACAGTTGGAATTGGATATTTCATGCTGAGCCTGTTGAAGCATGGCGGGCGAAGCCTCTTCGCGCGTCCTTCGACAGGCTCAGGATGACAGGCCAATCCTCTTCGGTTCGACAACAAATCGCATAAAAATATCATTTAAAAATGCAAGGATCAGTTTTTCAACTAATCCTTGCAAATATGAAATAAACCTTGGGCTTAATGCTGGTTGCCTGTAAAGTCGTTTTGATAAGCGCCTGCGTCTTTTCCGGGAGGCGTAATATCTGTGCCATAGATACCGGTAGTGGTTACCGCGTGCATCGGTGTAAAATCAGTTTTACCCGTTTTCAGCGCCTTCGACGTTGATTTTAAGGTTGCAGCGCCTATCATGAAGTTATAAGCCAAATCGCCACGGGTGCCGCTTTTCATGTTAAAAAACTCTCCGCCCGATTGTCCGCAAAGCTCAAAGGTATTCCGCATTACGCTGATCTTTCCGCCAGCCACCCTGATGGCATCATCCTTGGCGCCAAAAACCCATGAATCTTCTAAAATAAAGTTCCTGTTGATGTTACCAAAGTAGATGATATACCTTGGGTCGCCGCTTGAATAAACACCAATTTCATTACCGCTTGCCGGGCCGCCCGCAAATTCAAGATGCGTCCATTTAATGATCACATCGCCGCCGGGGGTGGGGTTTTTTGATGATGGATCGGGCCAGCAAACTATACCTCCCCACCATCCGTTAAAAACGTTGGTGTAGTTTTGCGCGTTTGCCTCTGTATGGTAAGTATCAGCATTTTGTATGGTAATGTAATTGGGTTTTTCCTTGGTACCCAGGCTGATAAAAGTACCGTGCATAATAATCGCCGGTGCTGTTTTGTAAGTTTTGCCGTCGCCTATAGCTATTAGCTTTACACCCGCCTCCATTTGCAGGGTGTCACCCTCGTTTACTGTAATATCGCTGCTGAAGTAATAAGTTTTGCCGCTAAGCATAGTCCCTTTTACAGCACCTTTAAGCGTATCGGAAGTAATACCGTTACTCACCAGGTGCAATGGCGGCGAAATAGTTGCCAGTTCGGCTTTATGGCAGGCGCTTAGTGCCAACAGGCCAAGGCATGCAAAATATATTTTTTTTAAGCTTTTCATCTTTAATATCATTATAATTTATACCGTAAACCAAGTATGTAATATTGTTTGTAAAGGTCCTTACGCACAGCTGTATTCTCGCCTGCTTTTTGCAGTTCCACATTTACCGCATCTGTTGGGTAAGGTCTCCTGATTTCCAATTCATAGGGCGTATTCAACAGGTTGGTTGCCTTAACGTATACGTACAGGTTGCCACACAACCGTTTATCTGCTGATAGGTCAAGCGTGGTAAAACCTTTTTGCCAGATATCATTATTAAGATATGGCGATACCGTATTTAACCTTTCGCCGGTATACACAAATGACAACTGCGCGTTAAGCCCGTTTTTAACATTGCGGTACAGCAATGACAGGTTACCAATATTTTTTGACTGGCCCTGTAACGAGCGGGTTTGCTGCACAGTACGGTGCGTTACCTGTCCCTGGTCGTCGCGGTAGTCCTCTTCTTTATCCGTTGTTATTTTAGAGTTGGTATAGGTGTAGTTGGCGCGGATACCAAAGCTTCTGAAATATTTGGTGTAATCAACCTCAAAGCCGTAGTTATGGGCGTTGCCAAAGTTCTCGGGCTTTAATACATAGCTTGTTCCCGACTTTTCGATGGCATATTCAACCGGGTTGTTTATTGATTTGTAAAATACGCCAACCAATAGCTGGTCGAGCCCTTTTGGGAAAAGTTCATAACGCAGGTCAAAGTTTTCGGCAGTGATCCGTTTCAGGTTCGGATTACCTAATTCGTCATAAAGTGCATCCGGATCGCCGGCTGTATGCGGCACCAACTCGTAAAAGTTTGGACGGCTTATGGCCGAGTAGTACGACAGGCGTAAATCCTGCTTTTCATTAAACTGGTATTTAAAGTTTAGGCTTGGTAGTAAATCATAATATTTTATAGTACCGTCTTTACCTTCTACCGAAGCATCAGCCTGCGTATGCCAGGCCTGGCTAGTATGTTCGTACCTTAAGCCCGCAATGGTTAATAATTTACCCGCGATAAATTTAACCTGCCCATAGCCGGCGCCAACTTTTTCGGTAAAATCATAATTAAGCGCATTGGTTGGCGTACCCTGGGTATTGAACAGATCGAACGTGTTTAAATCAACATTGCCATTGAATGTTTGAGCGGTATTCGCGGCACCCGGCCTCAGATCATACTCGTCAAAACTGCTGTGCCTTGTTTTATCGCGGTACATGCCACCGGCACTTAATTCAAATTTAGTATCGAACAAAGTTGGTGTATAAATAAGGTTTAGGAAACCTGTTTTATCTTCATCAGAGTTTTTTGCAAAAGTGCGGCTTTGGGCTTTGTTAGCATCAAAAGTAAACGGGGCCTGTACAATACTGCCGTCCGATTGGATAACCCGGCCTGTATTCAGGTTCAGCTCGGCCCTATCCGGTTCGTTGGCGGTAGCTTTTGAGTAAACAGCTGTCCAGTTGATACTGAAATTATCGTTCAACCTATGATCGCCATGTAAGTTGCCGTTTTTTATGGTTTGTATCGTCCTGTCGCTACGGTACGTTTGCCCTACCCGGCCGGTACCAATACCTGCACGGCCAAGCTCTAAACTAGTATCCGAGCTAAATCTGTAAGTATTTTGAGCGAGGTTAATATAATCCAGGTCAAGGGTGATTTTGTTGGTGTTGTTAATACGGTAATCAAACTTAGTAAGCACACCGGTACGCTGTTGCTGGATGTTGTAATTACGTTTTTCAATGTCGGTAACCAGCGGCTCGTTATTTGCCGGGTTAACCTCGGTGCTAAAAAAGGTGCCATTAGTTTGCCTGTAAGTGTTTTGATAACTTAAAGACAACAACGCGCCAAACTTTTTATTGCCGCTGCGGCCGCCTATGCTCAGGCCCGCTATAGTAGCAAGGGGCACTTTATTCTCGCTATAGTGAAATGGCGCGGTTGTAAAATCGGCGCCGGTAGCTATACGACCATCTGCACGCGGCGAAGTTTGTAAACTACCGCTACGATCAAATTTGGTAAAGCCTTTGTTAAAAAAGTTGGCCGCCAAACCGGTACCGAGGTTGGCACGAACGGTAAAATCATCCGGCGCGTCTTTTAACACCAGGTTTATGGCGCCGCCAATCGCATCGCCTTCCATATTAGCCGTAAGCGATTTGGAAACTTCTAAACGGTCAACAATATCTGCCGGGAAAATATCAAGCGGCACATAACGGTTTTTATTATCAGGGCTCGGAATTTTAACGCCATTTACCAATGTATACTGGTAGCGCGCATCCATGCCGCGAATGATTGCGTATTGTGCTTCGCCGTTGTTGCTGCGGTCAACCGATACGCCCGATACACGTTGGGTAACGTTGGCGATAGTGATGTCGGGCGATGCCTCAATGGTGCGTGCCGAAACCACATTTAACAAAGCCGGTGACCTGCGCTGGGCAGTGGTTGCCGATTGCTCGGTCGCTTTATCGCCACGGCCATTTACAGTACTTCTTTTAAAGCGTGTTCCTTTGTTTTTAAAGATAATTTAACGTTTGCAACTGCGCCGTCCTGTACGGTAACACTGGCTTCATCATCTTCAAAAGAAATATAGTTTGCCTCAACTTCGTAAGTACCCGCGGGTATATTTTTAAATACGAAGGTACCGTCGAGGCCAACACCGGTTGATGCTTTGAAGCCTTTATCTTTGCTTTTTAATTTAACGGTAGCGCCAACCAGGGGTTCGCCTGTTTTCCGGTCTGTAACGGTTCCTTTAATGGTACCGCTTGCAAAAGCAAAACTGCTGATTACAAACTGAAAGATAATTAATAGGGGTAGGAGTTTCTTCATTATGATGGGGAATTAAAATCCCCGCAAAGAAACCCCGGCTGTTTAATGGTTAGATAAGCTTAACATTACCATATTGTTAAGCAAGGTTAAAAAACCAACAACAAATCGCTTTTCAGGTAACAAAGTCGTTTCAATCTCAAATATTGTGCAAAAAAATCGAAATTATTAATTCACAAACCCTCTTTTTTAGGGATCAGTAATTTAGTAACTCTATTGTAACATATATTGCCAATTGCTCTACATTTTAGGCCGGACCGACCCCAATATTTGGATGCGCCTAGATTGCATGATACGTCAGTTTTAGTGTTAACCATGTTAAAATACAAAATATTGGTTATCAAATATTTATAAATATATTATTTAAAATGTGTTAAGTATGTTAACCCAATTAGATGCTTTTGCCCGTCCGCTAAACTAAAGTTTGCATTACAATAATAAACCACCTAACTTCGTATCATAACCATGAGCATACAAAAGCACTTTTACTTTTCACTAGGGCTTACCTCCATGAGCGATGCGTCATCGTTTAGGGATGCTATGCTTGCTAAAGCTGTATTGGCCCAATACTAACTTCCTTTCCCGCGCTTCTTTTTTAACTACTGCCAAAGCCGGTTTGCAGCCATATGGTTCATTCGCGCTATAAGCATATTTAAAACTTCCGAAACTATCCTGATACTTCAAACGTTTTATTATCAACCAATTAAAACAACATGCCTGTATATCATTCATTAGGAGCGATTCCGCCTAAAAGGCATACGCAGTTCCGTAAGCCCGATGGTACTTTATATGCCGAAGAACTGGTGTCTACCGAAGGTTTTTCAAGCCTTTACTCGTTGGTTTACCACGCATACCCGCCCACTATTGTTAAAACTTTGGGCGAGCCGTACAGTGTTGAGCCTAAAATAGCCCGCGAAAAACACCTGAAGCACACCAGCCTGATTGGCTTTAATGTACCGCCCGAAGATGATTACCTACAAAGCCGCAAACCCGTACTGGTAAACAGCGATCTGCATATTTCGCTGGCCGCGCCACGCCAAAGTATGACCGGTTATTTTTACAAAAACAGCCAGACAGATGAGGTGGTTTTTATTCACGAAGGCACTGGGACTTTAAAAACCGGGTTCGGTAATATCAAATTCGGCTATGGCGATTACCTGGTAATACCGCGTGGTACCATTTACCAGATGGAGTTTGATGGCCCGGAAAACCGCCTGTTCATCGTCGAAAGCTTCAGCCCCATACGTGCGCCTAAACGCTACCGCAACCAGTACGGCCAGTTGATGGAGCATTCGCCCTATTGCGAGCGCGATATTAAACGCCCAACCAACCTGGAAACACATGATGAGCATGGCGATTTCAAGATCCTGATTAAAAAGCAGGGGCTCATTTACCCATACACCTACGGCACGCACCCGTTTGATTTTATTGGCTGGGACGGCTTTCATTACCCCTGGGCACTCTCCATTCATGATTTTGAACCTATAACAGGCCGCCTGCACCAGCCGCCGCCAGTGCATCAAACATTTGAGGGTAACAACTTTGTAATTTGCTCCTTTGTGCCCCGCAAGTTTGATTATCATCCGCTCTCTATTCCGGCCCCGTATAACCACAGCAACGTAGACAGCGACGAGGTTTTATATTATGTAGATGGCGATTTTATGAGCCGCAAAAGCGTAGTTAAAGGCCAGATAACCCTGCACCCCGGCGGCATCCCGCATGGCCCGCATCCCGGATCGGTCGAGAAGTCAATAGGTAAAGAGTCAACCGATGAGCTTGCCGTAATGATTGACCCCTTCAGGCCGCTGATGCTTACGGAAGACGCTATAAAGATTGAGGATGAAAATTATTATAAAAGCTGGCAATAGCGAGGGAAAGGTTAAAGCTGAAAGGCGAAAGGTAAAAAGTAGCTGCAATCAAATTAAAAAGGATGAAAGGGCGAAAGCTGAAAGGTAATTCCCCCTTTCAATTAAATAACTCAGGATTCAGCCGCCTCCCTTTTCAAATCAATAATTCAATAACTCACTAATTCACTAATTAAAAACATGCGCACACAAACTATAGATAAACCAACAACTTCAACTGATTTTTTGCCGCTTAACGGTACCGATTATGTTGAGTTTTATGTGGGTAACGCCAAGCAGGCCGCTCACTATTATAAAACCGCCTTCGGCTTTCAATCGCTGGCTTATGCCGGGCCTGAAACTGGTGTGCGCGACAGGGCGTCATATGTATTGCAACAGGGCAAAATCAGGCTGGTGTTAACTACCCCGCTTCACTCCGACCATCCAATTGCCGAGCATGTTAAAAAGCATGGCGATGGCGTAAAAGTATTGGCCCTCTGGGTTGATGATGCTTACGATGCCTTTGAGCAAACCACCAGCCGCGGCGCCGAACCTTACCAGCAGCCACAAACCCTAACCGACGAATATGGCGAGGTACGCACCAGCGGCATTAAGCTTTATGGCGAAACCGTTCACCTATTTGTAGAGCGTAAAAACTATAAAGGCTTGTTCTTACCAGGCTATCAAAAACTGGAAACCAGCTACAACCCTACCGAGGCCGGCTTGCTTTATGTTGACCATTGCGTGGGCAACGTTGGCTGGCATAAAATGAACGAGTGGGTTAACTTTTATGAGGAAGTGCTGGGCTTCAAAAACATTTTAACCTTTGATGATAAAATGATCTCGACTGAGTACTCGGCCCTGATGAGCAAGGTGATGAGCAACGGTAACGGCTACGTGAAATTCCCTATCAATGAACCCGCCGAGGGTAAAAAGAAATCGCAGATTGAAGAGTACCTGGAGTTTTATGAGGGTGAGGGCGTACAACACCTGGCCTTGGCCACCCACGATATTGTAGCTACGGTAACCGAACTGCAAAACCGCGGCGTAGAGTTTTTAACCGTCCCCACCTCCTACTACGACGAGTTGACAGACAGGGTTGGGCATATTGACGAAGACCTGGAACCACTTAAAAAACTGGGCATATTGGTTGACCGGGACGACGAAGGCTACCTGCTGCAAATTTTCACCAAACCTATCGAAGACAGACCTACCCTTTTCTTCGAAATCATTCAGCGTAAAGGGGCAAAATCATTCGGCGCCGGCAATTTCAAGGCACTGTTTGAAGCCATTGAGCGCGAGCAGGATTTGAGAGGGAACCTTTGATTTGGGAATTCGGATGTTCGATTTCGGATTTAAACAGAAGCCAAAATATCACCGCGATCTGTGCCTTCACAGATCGCTATTAAAATCAATAACCTATGCTAAATACCGCACGTACCGCTATTTGATTGTAACTGCCATAGTTGCCAAACTCACGAAGCTGGGAATCTTCGGGGCGGGTTTCGTAACCAAGGCTTAAATCCAGTCCATATTTTTTTGATGCTTTAAACCTGAAGGCGTAACCAATGTTGGGCGCTATAACCAGGGCTACCTTTTTACCGGTATAATTACTATGGTTTTCATTTAAATTGAACGATACACCGGCGTTGCCTTCAACAAAAAGGTTACCATCCATATATACCCTTACACCTAATTCAACGGGGGCAAACGAGGCAATATGTGCGTCTCCGTAAAAACTGTTATCATAATTACGCCTATCATTGAAATAGGCAGCCTCTGACAGTATAAATGTGTAAGCTGCTGAAGCCATGATACTAACCGGGGTTGATTTGATAGGAAATTCGAATTTAATACCAAAACCACTGGCTACAGGGTAGTTATCGCTCTGCGGCCCCACGGTGGCCCCCAGGTTGAAGCCAACTGCGACCCTCGGAGGCCTGGTATCGTTCGTTTGTGCCATTGCTGTAATGCAGGCAGACGCTAAGATCAACAGGGCGAGTAATTTTTTTTTCATGTGATAAGATTAATATATGGATTACCTCCCGATAAGGGAATTTTAAGGAATTAAACCAGAAAGCTACACCCTGCAAGCAGCTTTACTTTAAAGCATGTATTTATACGAAAAGCCGATACCTATTTGGCCCATTTTAAAATCCGAATCGATGTTTTTAAAGCCCCGCTCGTACCGGAAACCAATATCAAGTGCGTGGTGAACACCAAAAGGAACTACCGCGCCTGCACCTCCCGAATATATAAACGAAGCATTAGCCCGGTCACCTATTTTTACGGCATCGCCTGCTTCGGCACTAACAAACAGGCATTTTACAAAGTAATATCTCAGCCCTGCTTTTAACGGAACATATTTATACGGCGGCGGGCTGCCTGGATTAGACGGACCTGCAAAATTGTTCAACTGGGTTGGCGTAGCGTATAATAAATATGTCACGTTGGAGTGATAAACCACGTACCCTACACTTGCCGTGGCATGCAAAACAGCGGTTAACGGAAACTCAGCCCTCATCGTCCCGCCCAAACCGTCCTGGTAAATGTCGCGGGTGCGTACGGAGTTAGGGTGATCGGCATTGATGGGTATGCCCACATCCGGCCCTATGCTGATGCTCATTTTATTGCCCGATTGCGCTTTAACCAGACTTGAAGCCACGCAAAACATCAACAATATAACAAGACGGATATTTTTAACTGCCATACAGATTCCAGGTTTATAATAATTACGCATACGCATTGTTAAACGCTACAATGTGAAGCTATTAATATTTTTATATGGATTGATTTTTCATTCAAAAAAAAGCCCCGGCAAATCAATCGCAGAGGGCCGCTTATTAAATCTTTTCGATATTACAATCCTAAACTGAAAGCTACGTGAAAAGTACCCGGTTATAGCCGCCATATTTATACCAATCAATTGGTAAGGCTGATAAAAATTTTCTCGAGCGTTTTATTGTTATTAGCGGCCCGCAAACCCTGTAGCGTGTCATCAGCAACTATTTTGCCTTTGTTAATGATGATCACCTTATCGCAAACGGCTTCTACCTCCTGCATAATATGGGTAGATAGGATGATGGTTTTGGTTTTACCCAAATCGGTAATTAGCCGGCGGATTCCTATCAGCTGGTTAGGATCCAGACCAGAGGTTGGTTCATCTAAAATCAGTACGTCGGGGTTGTGCAGTATAGCCTGGGCAAGGCCAACGCGCTGGCGATAGCCTTTAGATAGCTGGCCTATTTTTTTATGCTGCTCGGGCCCAAGGCCGGTTTGTTCAATCACTTCGGCAATGCGTGCTTCAGGTTGGGCCATTTTGTGGATACCTGCTATAAAGGCCAATGATTCCTTCACATACATATCCAGGTACAGTGGGTTGCTTTCGGGCAAATACCCGATATGCTTCCGCACATCTAACGACTGCCCCACCACATCAAACCCGCAAACCGATGCCGTACCCGATGTTTGAGGTATAAAGCCTGTAAG
>Ga0075366_10000607_pt1 | contig 16821 bp, 13 predicted proteins | sample EndMethybrTD3031_FD_72351 | JGI IMG/M metagenome (GOLD analysis project Ga0075366, IMG submission 72351) | Populus endosphere microbial communities from Tennessee, USA - Endosphere MetaG P. TD hybrid TD303-1 | ecosystem: Host-associated > Plants > Roots > Endosphere | place: USA: Tennessee...
CCGTTCGAGCCGACGCACATCGTCGGCTACGCGATGAACGGGACGCGCGGCAACCGCGGCGACCTGACGATCGACGGCGTCCCGAGCACGGCGACGGCGAACGCCAACGAGGTCATCGCCTCCTACGTGCCGCCGCCCGACATCGTCCAGGAGTTCAAGGTGCAGACGGCGACCTTCGACGCGAGCATGGGGAACACCGAAGGCGGCGTGACGAACCTCAGTATCAAGTCCGGCACCAACGATCTGCACGGCTCGGCGTACTACGTGAAGACGCCGGCGTCCGTGTTCGCGAACGACTTCTTCGCCAACGCGACGAACCAGCCGCTCGCCGACTTCACCTACGCCCGCTACGGCGGGATGGCGGGCGGTCCGGTGGTGGTCCCCGGCTATGACGGCCGCGGCAAGACGTTCTTCACCTACGGGTTCGAGGGGATCCACGAGGCGCGTCCGCGCAACAACGGCACGCCGACGGTGCCGACCGAGAAGATGCGCAACGGCGACTTCTCGGAGCTGCTCGCGCTCGGGCCGCAGTACCAGATCTACAACCCGTTCACGCGGCGGTCGATCGGCGGCGGGCGGTTCCAGCAGGATCCCTTCCCGGGCAACATCATCCCCGCGAACCTGATCAACCCGGTCGCGAAGGCCGCGCTCGGCTACATCGCGACGCCGCTCACGGCGGGCAACGAGGACGGCACCGGCAACCTGCAGCAGCCGTCGCTGTCGGAGACGATCAAGTACGCGACCAACACCGTGCGCGTGGATCAGTTCGTCACGACCCGGCAGCGCGTCTACGCGCGCTACAGCTGGTACGATCGGAACAGCAACTACAACAACTACTTCAACAATCTCTCGACCGGCGAGTGGTTCCAGTTCATCTCGCGCCAGGCGGCGCTCGACCACGTCTACATGGTGAACTCGTCGACCGTGCTGAACACGCGGTTCGGCTACAACTACTTCGTGCGCGGCACCGACACCAACCCGGCCAACCACGGGTTCGATCTCAGGTCCCTCGGATTCCCCGCGTCGTACAACGCGCTCATCGGCGACGGCCTGCGGCGCTTTCCGCGGTTCGACATCACCGGCTACCAGGGCACCGGCTTCGGCGGTGAGTACCGTCCCAACACCACCTACTCGGCGTCGGCGATTCTGAGCAGGGACATCGGGAGCCACTCGTTCCGCACCGGCGCCGAATACCGCCAGTACGCGGAGACGTCGACCTTCTTCGCCAACGATCAGACCGGGCAGTTCGTGTTCGACTCGGCGTGGACGCGCGGTCCGCTCGACAACTCCACCGCCGCGCCGGGCTCGCTCGGCCAGTCGTTCGCGGCGTTCCTGCTCGGGCTGCCGACCTCCGGACAGATCGTGCGGCGCGCCAGCTACGACGAATCGTCGGCCACCAACGGCGTCTTCCTCCAGGACGACTGGCGCGTGGGCGCACGGCTCACGCTGAACCTGGGCGTCCGCTACGAGTTCGAGACGCCGCTGCGCGAGGCGAACAACCGGAGCGTCCGTGGATTCGACGCGTCAGCCGCGCAGCCGATGGAAGCGGCGGCGAAGGCCGCGTTCAACAGCGCGGCGGTCGGCATCCCGGCCAGCCAGTTCAACGTCCGCGGCGGCCTCACGTTCGCCGGTGTGGACGGGCAGCCGGGCGCGCTCTATACGACGCCGAAGAACAACTGGATGCCGCGCCTGGGCGCGACCTACAAGCTGGGCGAGAAGACGGTCCTGCGCGCCGGCTACGGCGTGTTCTACGGGTTCCTCGGCCAGCGCCGCGGCGACGTCATCACGTCGGGCTTCAGCGCGAACACGCCGCTCACCGTGTCGCTCGACAACGGGCTCACGTTCCTCGAGACCCTCTCGAATCCGTTCACGAACGGCATCGTCGAGCCCACCGGCTCGGCCGCGGGGGTTCAGACGTCCCTCGGACAAGGTCTCACGTTCTTCGCCGAGAAGCCGAAGTCGTCGCGCAACCAGCGATGGCAGGCGGGGCTTCAGCGGGAGCTGCCCGGACGCTGGGTGGCCGACGTCGCCTACGTCGGCAACCGCGGCGACGACCTGCCGACCACGCGCAACATCAACGCGCTGCCGAACCAGTACCTGAGCACGAGCCCGTCGCGCGATCAGGCGACGATCGACTACTTGAGCGCGCTCGTGCCCAATCCCTTCGTCGGGCTGATGCCGGCGACGGCCGGCACCGCGTTCCGCGCGGCGTCGATCGCCCGCTCGCAGCTGCTGCGTCCGTATCCGCAGTTCGGCGACATCAACACCACGACCAACGAGGGCTACTCCTGGTACCACTCGCTGCAGGCGAGCGTGCAGAAGCGTTTCTCGTCGGGCTATACGTTCGGCGTGAACTACACCTACTCGCGCTTCGTCGAGGCGACCGAGTTCCTCAACGCCGGCGATGCGGAGCCCTGGGAAGGCATCTCGAGCCAGGACGTGCCGCATCGGCTGGCGCTGAACGGCATCTGGGAGCTGCCCTTCGGCAAGGGACGCGCGATTGGGACCGACAGCGGCGGAGTCATGAACGCGCTGGTGGGCGGCTGGCAGGTCCAGGGCATCTACACCTATCAGACCGGTTTCCCCGTGGGGAACTGGGGCAACCTGCTGTTCACCGGCAACCTCGACGACATCGCCGTGTCGAATCCGACGCTGGCACGCTGGTTCAACACCGAGGCCGGCTTCAACGCGGTATCGGCGCAGCAGCTCGGGTCGAACGTGCGGACCTTCCCGCTGCGTTTCGATGCGGTCCGCTCCGATCCCGTCAACAACGCGGATCTGTCGGTGATCAAGAACGTTCGCTTCGCCGGCGAGCACAAGCTGCAGTTCCGGTTCGAGGCCATCAACGCCCTGAACCATCCGCAGTTCCCCGCGCCGGCGGGCAACAGCCTGAACCCGACCAACGCCTCGTTCGGCCAGGTCGTTACGTCGGCGCAGCTGAACTACGCGCGCCGCGTACAGCTCATGGCGAAGTATCTGTTCTAGGGGAGTTACGCGCAGGGAGAGATACGAGGGGCCGGAGTCGAGTCGATTCCGGCCCCGCGGACTTACCAGGCCAACGCTGCCTTCGCGCCGGCTTTCCGCTTCGGCTTGCTGGCCTTCTTGCCTTTCGAGGCTTTCTTAGTCGAAGCGCGCTTCTGTTTCTTCGCCATCTCGCCTCCAGGTTGGTTAGGGCATGACGTGCATCGTATGCCTGCATCATAGGAAGGTCGCTTCGATCGGTCAAGAAACTATATGAGGAGATCGCTCCAGGTACGGTCCCGCGCCGCCATCGCCACGATCTCGGTGAGCCGGGCGAACGGCGGCCGCGCCCAGCTGATGCTGGCGCGATCCACCGGCGCGAGCAGGAACTCGAGCGCGGCACAGAGCTGATCCCAGAGCGCCCGATGCGCGACGGTCGAGGCGCCATCCATCGGCGCGACACCCTGGTAGCCTTCGAGGACGGCGGGCAGCGCCCGGCAGGGCAGGGCCGCGAGTTCCAGCGCGGGATCGCCCCATCCGCAGTCGTTCCAGTCGATCAACGCCGCGAACCTCCCGTCGCGCACCAGTACGTTGGTCGGGAGCACGTCGTTGTGCAGGAACCGCCGGAACCCGCGCGCCTCCTCGACCGCGGGCCGGAGACGGTCGAACACGCGCGTGAGCCAGCGCACGTTGTACGAGCTCAGGTAGTGCTCGGACTCCAGGTACTCGAGGAGATCCGCGGGATCCGGCCGGTGGGGCTGCTTGAGATAGCCCATCGGATCGGGAACGTCGGTGACACGTTCGTGGAGAATCGCGAGCTGCCGCCCGATTTCCCGGTAGATCGGTCCGCTCCGATCGGGATCGAGGTCTTCCAGTCCGAAGTTGGTCCCCTGCACGCGTTCGTACACCGTGTAAGGGACGTCGAACACGGTGCGGGAATCGTCGTAGACCACGAGCGCCGGTGTCGTGACGCCGGCGGCGACGGCGGCCGGCGCGGCGACCGATTCGGTCTGCGTATCTCCCACGCCGTGCGGTCTGGGGATCCGCAGCACGAGGCGATTCCCGAGCGCGAGCGCGGTATTGACGGTGCCGATCGCCGGAAGCGCCTCGACATCTTCGGGAGACACGTCGAGTCGATGGCGGCGCACGATCTCGCGGATCTGGTCCATCGTCGGCGTCGGCGCGTCGGGAACCGGCGCGCGCCTCGCCTCCACGCGCCGGCGCCAGCTGGCGTCTCTCGTCATCCAATCGTCCCCGGCGTCGCGCTTTGCGGCCACGCGGCGTGATCGGCGCTGTGGCGCGCCGGCGGCTCGCTGTGCGTGAGACGGCGGACGATCGTCTCGGATATCCGGCGGGACGCGTGGCCGTCGCCGTACGGGCTGTGGACGTGCGCCATCCGCGCGTGCAGGTCGCGATTCTCGATCAGTTCGCTGCTCGAGGCGATGATCGAAGCGGGAGAGATGCCGACGAGCTTGGCGCCGCCGGTCGCCAGGCCTTCCGGGCGATCGGTTTCGCGCCGCAGCACGAGCACCGGCTTGCCGAGCAGCGGGGCTTCCTCCTGGATGCCGCCCGAGTCGGTCATGATGAAATAGCTGCGCGCGAGCAGCCGCAGGCAGTCCCGGTACGACAGCGGCGCCACCCGCGTCATGTTCGGCCGGCCGCACGCGCCGGCCGCCGCGTCGAAGGCGCGGGACACCGCCGGGTTCGCGTTGATCTGACACAGGAACTCGAAGGCCGGGTACCGCTCGGCGAGCACCGAAATCGCCTCGAACATCGCGGTCATCCGTTCGCCGAGGACCTCGCGCCGGTGCAGCGAGACGACGATCCGGCGGCCGGGCGGCTCGTGGCCCTCGACGAGCGACGCGTCGGCGTGATCGTGGAAGGCGTCCACCCCTGTGTTGCCCGTGAGCAGAATAGACCCGGGCGGGACGCCTTCCTGCACGAGATTGCGGACCGCGTGCGCTGTCGGCGCGAAGTGCAGTTCGGCGATGCGGGCCAGCAGCCGCCGGTAGCCTTCTTCCGGAAACGGGGCCGCGAGGCTTCCTGTCCGCAGTCCCGCTTCGACGTGGGCGACCGGCACCTTTGCCTTCCCGGCCGCCACCGCGCCGGCCGCGGCGGTCGCCGTGTCGCCCTGCACGATCACCAGGCGAGGGCGCAGCGCCTGGACGACGTCGCCCAGCTGATCGAGCAGGAGGCCGAACAGCGCCGAGAGGCTGAGCGGGTGCGCGAGCGCCGGCAACTCGAGATCGGGCGTGACGCCGCACTCGATCAACTGCTCGCGTGCCCGCGCGGCATGCTGTCCCGACACGCAGACCACCACGCTGCGCGCGAGCGTGGTGGACCGCAGCTGTTTGACGACCGGAGCCAGCTTGATGGCTTCCGGCCGTGTCCCGACGATGAGCAGCGCGTGTGTCATGAGGCGTGAGCTCGCATCTTCCGGTCGCCGGTGGACGCCAGGTCCAGGCGGGCGTGCACGTGCGCGGCGAGATGGCGGCCCAGCGCCATCGTCGTCAGGGATGGATTCGCGGCCCCCGGTCTCGGGAACACACAAGGGCCCGCGACGAACACGCGCGGCATCCCGCGCAGCTCGCCCGCCGCGTCCACCACGTCGCCGTCCAGCGGAAGCGTACAGGCTTCATGATCGATCGAACCGAGCGGACAGCGATATGGGAAGATCGTACCGGGCGTCGAGATCGCGCGATCGAGCGCGGCGGAGAAGTCGCCGGCGGCGCGCTGGCTGGCCTCGGTGATCGCGTGCGCGAGGCCCAGGCCTTCGCAGAGCGTCGCGAGAGACCGCGTTTCGGCCGCCAGCACGTGCTCGTCCTCGGGCGTCTCTGCGATCGCGAAGAGCGGCGTGGCGTCAGGCCCGTGGAAGCGCACGGTCGCCGCCGGGCCCGGCCGCTGTTCCCCCATGGTCCACGCATCCATCACGAGGTGACCCCCGATGCGATGCAGCTCGAGGAACGCATTGAACCGGCCGGCAGCGTCGTGTAGGACGAACACCGACGCTTCGTCCGACAGATCGTAGGCATCCGCCAGGTCGTCGCTGACACGAATCCATCCCCGCACGAGGTGATCGGTGATCGGGCACGGCGTCAGCCTGCCGGTGAGCTGCGAGACGAGACGCGCGTTCTCGATGGCTCCCGCGCACAGGACCAGCGCCGCGGCGCGCACGCGCTGCTCGTCACGCCCGTGGCGCAGCACGACGTCGAGGCCGTCGGGGCCGTCCTGCACGCCGATCAGCGTGCGCCCGGTCAGGACGGCTGACGCGTCGATTTCCTCGAGCGGCGAGTACGCGCACCAACGGCCGGATCCGAGCGGCCGGACCGCTCTGGGGGTCGGCCGCGCGTCCTGGAAGCCGCGCGTCCGAAGCACCGCCGTCAGGTGAGCCTCGGTGGGGTTGCGGGGAGCGTCGAGCGGTGCGCCGGTCCACGCTGTCACGTGACTCTCCACGCGCGCATACCAGCCGTCGGGTCCGCCGAGCGCGCTCACGACCGGCGCGGGCCAGTCGGCGAGTGCCGCCGGCTCGATGCGCAGCGCGATGCCGCGCCAGTAGAGCGACCGGCCGCCGACGCGGACGCGGGCGCCCGCGGATCTGCCGTAGTGCCAGACGGAGGGATCGCGCTGCAGCGGCTCAAAACAGGGATCGCGCTCGGGCTCGATGAACGCGGCCGTCGCGGCGTCTGCGGCCACGTGATCGGTACCGAGGAGCCGGCCGCGGTCCGCGACGAGCGCCGGCACGCCGCGGCGTCGCAGCTCTCCCGCCACGGCGGCGCCGCTCATACCGCTGCCGATCAACAGGACGGGATCCATACGGCATCGTCCTCGCGCATTGGACGCCGCGCAGCCGGAGCGCGGTCGCGGCCGTGCATCGTCCGGAAAGGCGACGCTACTCTACTCGATCAGCGCGCACGCGCGGCGACTGTACGGCATTTGCGTCCGGTACCTTCGCCGCGCGTATTGCGATCGCGCAAGTGATGTGGCAGGCTTCACGGCTGGAGACGCCGGAATGGGCTCACTCGACATCCAGCAGCTGCGGCAGTGGGGCCGCGACCATCTCTGGATGCAAAGCGAACGCGCCGTCGACCTGCAGGCCGACGATGCGTACCACATCATCGTCCGCGGCGAAGGCTGCTACGTCCATGACATCGAGGGGCGCCGCGCCATCGATGGGACGTCCAGCGGGTTCACCAAGTCGATCGGACACGGACGGCCGGAGATCGCCGCGGCGGTCGCCGCGCAGCTCGCCGAGCTGAGCCATACGCCGAACTCGTTCGGTCACGTCACGGTGCCGGGCATCCGCCTCGCGCGAAAGCTGGCCGAACTGGCGCCCGGGACACTCGATCGCACGTTCTTCACGACCGGCGGCAGCGAGGCGGTCGAAGTCGCGATCCAGATTGCGCGACAGGTGCAGCACATCCGCGGCCACGCCGGGAAGTTCAAGGTGATCGCGCGGAGGCCGGAGTACCACGGTTCCACGCACGCGACGATGAGCCTCGGCATGCGGACCGACCGGAACCATTCGCTGTTCGAGCCGCTGATGGGCGGCGTGCTGCAGGTCGACGCCCCGCATTGCTATCGCTGCCCGTGGGGCCATCGCGATCGCACGCCCGATCGCTGCTGCGATCTCGGCCTGACGGGTTTGCGGATGTTGATCGAGGCCGAAGGGGCCGACACCATCGCCGCGCTCGTGGCGACGCCGCTCCGCATCGGCGGCTCTCCGCCGCCACCCGACTACTGGCCGCAGGTCCGGCGTCTCTGCGACGCGCACCAGATCCTGCTCGTCGGCGACGAAGTGACCCTTGGCGGCGGACGCCTGGGCACGTGGCTCGGGTTCGAGCGGTTCGGTGTCGTGCCGGACATCGTCGCGCTCGGCAAGGGACTGACGAGCGGCGATCTTCCCGTGGGCGCCGCCATGGCGACTCGGGAAATCGCGGAGGCGTTCGACGCGGCGCCGCGGACGCTCGGGCAGTTCCATCACGGCGCCACGTTCGGCGCGCATCCGGTCGTCATGGCGGCGGCGCTCGCGAACATCGCCATCATCGAGCGCGACGATCTGATCGCCAACGTCAACGCCATGGGCGCGCGCCTCCATCAGGGGCTCCTGGCCCTGCGCGACGCGCACCCGAGCATCGAATACGTGGCGGGCGGATTCGGCCTGCTCGCCAGCCTGTCGGTCGTGCGGACGCGCTCGACCGGCGCGCGGTATCCCGGCGGCGCCCGCGGCCCGGCCCTGAGCCGGTTGGCCCGATCGATTCACGGGCACGGCCTCTCGCTGCGCGTCAGCAACACCATCAACATCGCGCCCCCGTTCCCGGTGACCGCGCCGCTGATCGACGAAATCGTCGAGATCCTCGACCGTTCCTTCACCGACATGGAACGGGAGTTCCCTCCCGAGGCGTGACATGAACGCTCCCCGCGTGGACTCCGGCCTGTCCCGCTTCACGCTCGGCACGTGGCCGATGAGCGGCGACGGCCACTACGGCGAGTTCGACCGCGATCGCGCGATCCGGACGATCCATGCCGCCCTCGACGCCGGTGTCACCTCGTTCGATACGGCGCCGGGATACGGCCAGGGGCACGCGGAGGCGCTGCTCGGGGAGGCGCTCGCCGGCCGCCGCGACCGCGCCACCATCATCACGAAATTCGGGGTGCTTCCCGGGCGCGGCCGCAACAGCAGTCGCGCGTCGATCGAGCAGGAGATCGACCAGAGTCTCGCCCGTCTCCGCACCGACTACGTGGACTACTACGTCGGGCACTGGCCCGACAGGAACACGCCGCTCGACGAAACGATGGCGGCGCTCGAAGATCTCCGGCGGGCCGGCAAGATCCGTCAGATCGGCCTGGCCAACTACACCGTCGATCTCGTCCAATCGTGCGAGGCTGTCGGCGCGGTCGATGCCGTGCAGGTGGGGTACAGTCTCTTCGATCGGCGTATGGAAACGGAGCTGTTCCCCCATTGCCTCGACCGCGGCGTGTCGGTGATGGCCTACGGCCCGCTCGTCCACGGGCTGCTCGTCGATGGGATCCGCGAAGACACGGCCTATGCGCCGACCGACTGGCGCACGCAGGGGTTCGCCATCGGTCAGCCGATTTTCGCGCCCGCCAACTTCCCGCGGAACGTGCGGGTCGTCCACCGGCTGCGCGACGAAGTGGCGCGGCCGAAGGGGCTGACAGTCTCCCAGCTCGCGCTGGCCTGGGTGCTCTCGCATCCCGCCGTGACCACGGTGCTGATTGGCGCGCGCACGCCCGCCGAACTTCACGAGGACATCGCCCCGCCGTCCGTGCTGACGAACGAGGATCGGACCGCGATCGCCGACATCATGGAGGGGGCCGCCGGACGCGTCGACGTGTTCCGCCCCTACAACAAGGGCCACGAAGACTGGAGCCGATGATGGAGCGTGAAACCGGCGCCGACGCCCTCAACGACTATCTCTTCGACGCCTGCGGGTACGTCCGGCATCCGGGCGTGATGAACGCCGACGGGCTCGCGCCGCTGCGCGACGATCTGACGTCGCACTGGCGGCCGACCAGCAGCCCTGGCGTCGAGCGCGTCCGGGATCTGGCCGCGGCGTCGCCGCGGCTGGCGGCGCTCGGCCGCGAGCTGCCGGTCCGCCTCCGGATCCACCGGTACATCAACCAGCCGTACCGGCTCATCGAGAGCTACGCGTTGCGCCGCGCCGCCGGCTCGACGCAGGGCCTCCACAACGGATTCAGCGAGCCGCAGACGTTCCCGGACGTGGAGGCGTCGCGCACGATGTGGCGCCACCACACCTATCACGACGGCCGCACGTACTGCATGATGGTGAAGATCCTGCTCTATCTCACGACGATTGCGTCGCGCGCGGACGGTCCCTTCTGCTTCGTGGAGGGGTCGCACAAGGCCAACTTCCCGCTGCCGGTGCGCGGCGAGGACCTGGACGCCGCGATCGCCGCCGACACGCTGCCCAACCTGCGCGCGATACCGGTGCAGGCCGGCGACGCGCTCGTGCTGAACGAAGCGCTGATGCACGGCACGCTGCCGAAGACGTCGAACGGTCCGCGCATGGTTCTCGCGTACTCGTATGCGCCGCGCTTCGTCAGCGACTACGAAGAGCTGCCCGCGTCCGGCGCCGAGCCCGCCACGGAGCCGGGGTTCTACGCCTGATGCGCCTGCGGGACGATGCGCTGGGAACGGCGGATGCGCTGGACCGCTGGCTGTCGCGGCAACGGGCCACCGTGCTGCTCGTCGACGCCGGCGGCGTCCTCTTCAACAACGTCATCGAGGACTCGACGTTCATCGGCGACCTGGCCGCGTACTTTGACGTCAGCCGCCACGAGATGCTGACGGCGTACGCCGCGGCCGACCGTGCGTTCGAAACCAACGCGCGTGACGTGCACGAGGTGATCGGCGAGGCGGTGCGCGCGCTGGCCGGCCGGGCGCCGGGCCCCGGCGACTTCGCGCAGATCGACGGACTGTATGCGGCCGCCATTGTCGCCAACGCGCCGCTCTTCGACGTGCTGCGGTCCGCGCGCCGGCGGGGCCTGACGCTGGTGCTGGCCAACAACGAGGCCGAGCGATGGGATCGCATCAAGCAGGGCCGCTTCGGCCATCTCGATCTCTTCGATCACTGCGCCTCGTCATGGAAGATCGGCGCCTGCAAGCCGACGGCGGAATACTTCGATCGGCTCGAGGACCTGCTCCGGCGTCCGCGCGCCGCGTGGCACCTGCTCGACGACAACCCCGCGGTCGTCGCGCAGGCGCGCGCCCTCGGTGTTCCGGCGACCGTGCTGACGTTCGCGCCGGCGGGTGAACCCTCACAGATGCGAGGCGCGCAGACGTGACGAACGCGCCGTCGTTGCCTGCGTGGAAGGGCCGCCGCGTGCTCGTCACGGGTGCGGACGGTTTCATGGGATCGCACCTGACCGAGCGGCTGCTGCGCGAAGGCGCCGCGGTCACGGCGTGGGTACGGCCGCGCTCGGTGACGGGCACCGTCGGATTCGAGCTGCGCAACCTCGGCGGCGTGCAGGCACAGCTCGAGGCGATCGTGGCTGCCGACATCGCAGGGCCGGACGCCGCCGATCGCGTCTGTGACATCGCGCCGGACGTGGTCTTCCATCTGGCCGCGGACGCCTACGTCGAACGGTCATTCGACCACCCGCAGGAAGTGCTGCGCACGAACCTCGGAGGCACCCTCACCGTGCTGCAGGCGGCGCGGCGGCAATCGTCCATCGGGCGCGCCGTCATCACCTCCTCGAGCGAGGTCTACGGGACCGCGCAGGCCGATCGAATCGACGAAGCGCACCCGCTCGAGCCGACGTCGCCCTACGCGGCGTCGAAGCTCGCGGCGGATCGCATGGCGGTCGCCTATCACCGGACCTACGGCATTCCGATCAGCGTGATCCGCCCGTTCAACACCTATGGGCCGCGCCACGTGTACGACGTCATTCCGAAGTTCGTCGCGCGAGCGATTCAGGGCCAGCCGCTCGAGGTCTATGGCGAGGGCCTCCAGAGCCGCGACTTCACCTACGTCGACGACATGGTCGAGGCGTTCCTGCTGATGGGCGCGCACCCTGACGCGGTCGGCCGCGTGGTCAACTTCGGCAGCGGCGTCGCGACGAGCATCGCCACGCTGGCGCGCATGGTCCTGGACGCGACCGGCGCCGGCGTGCCGATCGTCCAGCGGCCGGCGCGCAAGGCCGAAGTGGGCCGGCTGTGCTGCGACCATGGCCGGGCGCGCGCGATGTTCGGATGGCAGCCGCGGGTGACGCTGATCGAAGGGCTGCGGCGCCACGTCGACTGGGCACGCACGCACGTGTGACGCTGCCGGCTCACGCCAGCAGCCGGACGAGCCGCGGCGGAATCCGCCGGCCGCGCAGCACGCTTCCGTAGAAGCGCAGCGCCTGATAGGCGAAGATGGCCGCCCACACGTTCGGCGGATTGTTCTCGCGCCGCCGGTCCGCTCCGCGAACCGGAAAGACGTGCACCGCTCCGTCGTCATCGACGTACTTCCGGATCAAGGCTCCGCACGCGCGGTCCCGTGCGGCACGGAGCGCCATCAGCCGATCGCGTTCCCCCGTGTCCGGCACCAGGCAGGCCAGCCGGAGCGCCTGGGCGGTGACGTCTCCCCGGCGAGGTCCGTACGGCCGGGTGAGACGCTCCGGATAGTCTCCGTCTTCTCCCGGCGGCAACCGGCGTGGGCGGCGATCGGAAACGTGCTGCTGGCCATGTCGCCGCCCACGCCGGTTGCCGCCGGCGCGCCATCGCGTCGAGCAGCAGGCCTTCGAGGCAATAGAAGAGCGGATGCGACTCCGCAGTCAGACGGCCGGTCGAGATCCGCGCGCGCCAGTGCCGAACGGTCCGTTCCGCGCGGCGGCTGACGGCCGCCGGCCTGATCGACATCGGCAGCTCGCCGATCGCCGCCGCGGCCTTGACCAGGTGAGGACCGGACTGCGTCGACCAGCGCCGGGGGACGCCGCCGCGCCCCGCGCTCGCGCCTCGGTGCGAGCCGAGCCGCCCGCCGGCCGCCGGCGGCACGCGGCTCAGCGTATCGAGGCACGCCGTCCGCACCCGTGCTGCCAATCTCCGCGTTCGAGAGGCAGCCGTCCATGACGTCACGCCCCGCAGCACGATGCCCGTGTCGAAGGTGAAGGTGACGCGGTTCCTCCAGTCGTCGCCGTGTCCGTGCAGATAGTCGCGCGTCGTCCAGGCATCCCGTCGATGGAGCCAGTCGAGCGCGCGGGCCGCGCGCTCGGCGCACTGAGAGGCGCAGGCGGGCTCCGTGCGCGCGATGAACATCAGCGCCGTGAGGTAGTACCCCATGATCTCGGGGTAGACGAACGCGTCGCGCCCCGACACCCAGCCGAGCACGCCGCCGTCGTGGCGGCCCCCCGCGATCTGCGGCGCATCACCGAGCAGCCAGTGACGGATCGCATCGGCGTGGCCCGCGATCGCGTCGGCCGTGAGCAGCGTCGAACCGCCGTCCCTCACGATCCTCCCCGCACCTGGAGCTTGAACTCCCAGCTCGCAATCTCGAGACCCCGCAGATACACGATGTTCAGCATGTCGAGGCCGGCGCCCGTGCGGATCGCGGCGCCGGCAGGCACGAGCTGCTGGCTGCGGCCGCGTCCGGGCGCGAGCGTCCAGCGGGCCGACTGCTTGAGGTCGTTCTTGTGGCGCACGATCACCCAGGCATCGGCCGCGCCATCCGGAATGCGCACGGACTCGCCGCTGACTCGCGGGCGATGGGGCACGAGCGGCGAGCCGGCCTCGACGTCCTGAACGACGCCGCACCGGGGGCAGACGCTGAGCGTCCGGCGATCCGTCTGCGAGCCCCACTTGTAGAGGAAGGTGCGTCCTGCGGCGCCGCAGCCCGGGCACCGCATCCGCAGCCCGCATCGCACGGGAAGCTCGCATCGGCGCGTCCAGTGATCCCAGAGCGGAGCGAGCCCTTCCAGGTGTGCGATCAACGCGGCGTCGCGCGGGCGTCCCGTCCGCATCACGGACCGCACCGCCGCGATGCGCCGGTCGACGTCCGGATGCGATTCGCGAGCGATCGTGAGTATGTCCAGGAGGAATCGCAGACGTGCCGACGGCGTCCACGGCGGCGAGGCCTCGTCGCGCACGCGGCGCAGTCGGGGATGCGCGGCGCGCACCCGCGACGCACCGTCCGGCGGTCGTGACGCCAGCACGGGGCGCGTCCGCGGATCGCCGAAGAGGAGCAGCCGGCATCGCTCGAGGTCGTTGCGCGACAGCGCGGGGTTGCGATGCAGCGCGTCGCCGATGGGGAATCCGCAGGTCAGCGCGCCCTTCAGTGCGTCGATGTCGGAGGTCGCCGGCAGCGTCACGCCGAGGCTCGTGACGATGCAGCCGAGCGCCGGGGAACGGACCAGCGCCTCGAGGAAGGACCACTCCGGCGGCACGAGCGCGTCCGTTGCAGGCACCCCGAAACAGGTGAGGAAGACGGCCGCCCGTGCCCGAAGGTCACCCGGCTGGAGGAGATCGGCGCGCGCCATCGCGGCGGCGATCGGCACGTGCAGCCGGTAGCATTCGCCGCTCCTGACACACGGAATGTCGCGGCCCGAGGCGTCGCCCGTCGCGACGATCTCGCGGATGTTGCAGAGCACCTCGTCCCGGGTGAAGTTCAGATCGAGGCCGTCGCCGTGTCCGAGGTGGAGGAGCGCCGCCGCCGGCGGATCGTCGCGGTGGAACTGGCTCCGTCCGGGTGCCGCGTCGGACCCGGCGACCTCGAGGATGCGTCCGCCGGGCGGCGGATCGAGCACGGCTGCGGCGCTTGCGCAAAGCACGCGCTCGCGGAGCTGCGCGGGCGTCCGCGCCACGATGAGGCCGAGCGGCCGCACGACCGACGCGCGATGGACGCGTTCGAGTCTCTCGAGCGTGAGATGTCGCCAGAGGCAGACCACGATCTCCGGCGCGACGCGCTCCAGCCGCTCGAACGTCACCAGCGCGGCCCGGCGTCCGGTGAGCCACGCGTAGAGAGACGCCAGCGGCCGCAGCTCCGCGTGCGGGTAGGCGACGACGGCGTCGCTCTCCGCGGCCGCGCGGCGCGTGCGGCCGGCGCCGGCGTCCACCTCCGCGAGGTCCGCGCCAAACAGCGCAGCCGTGGCGCGCAACGCCGACAGCTCGGTGCTGCTGATCACGGGCCAGACCGCGGGAATGTCGAGGCGGAACGCGCGCTCCGGCTGGACGATCGCGAACGGCAGCAGTGTCACGACGCTCCCGGTGCGGCAGCACCGGCCGCCGCCAGCAGACGATCGCGATGCGTCCGCCAGTCCTCGCCGCGCCACACGTCGGGGCGCCGCGAGGGTTTGCGGTGCCCGACGAAATGCACGATGCGGGCGCGGCGGAGGAGCGCGCGATAGCGCTTCTGGCGGCTCGGCGTCCGGAACCAGAACGTCGTCACGTTCCACATGCGATCGAGTTCGAGCCAGCGCCCGGCGAGCGTGACGTTGAGCGCATCCTGGTCCATCATCGGCGGCCGGTGGCTGCGGATGTAGTCGACGGCGCGCTCGCCGACGCGCTCGCGGCGCCACTGCGCGAGGTCGATCAGGAGCACGCCGGCGTTGAAGTACGGCTGCGAGGGATCGAGGCTGGGGTCGAGCGGATGCTCGTAGGTGTTCGGCGCGCCGGCGACCGCGGTGGTCGATTCGCGAACGGCGGCGAGCACGTGGCCCGCGAGCGGCGTGTGCCACAGCGCGGTCAGATCGCCGGTGACGAGGAGATCGCAGTCGAGATAGAGCACGCGATCGACGGTGGGAGGAAGCATGTCGCCGAGGAACAGCCGCGCGAAGGTTGCGGCCGTGATGTAGTCGGACCATACCGGCAGCGCCAGACGGGCGTCGTCGACCGCATCGACGTGAAGGCGCGCGCCGGCGATCGCGGCGGCGCGCTCGAGCAGCAGCCGTTCGCAGGGCGAGAGTCCGTGGTGCAGGACGTGTATCTCGAGTCCGCCCGGAGGCGTGTGTCCCTGCAGTGACACGATCGCCACCGCCGCGTCACCAACGTAGTTGGGATCGGTCGCGAACGCGATCACCACCGGCGCGCCGGACCGATGAGCAACGGCGGATTCGGCCACGGCGCATTATCATCGCACCGTTCGATTGATCTGTGCGCAGGTGATCTCGGGTTCGTCCCGCTCCGCAGCATCGCCGATCGGTGGCGCGCGGCGGCGGCCGGCTGAGTCGACATTCCGGCAAAGGTACCGTAGGACTACACGGAAGTCGGAAGTGCGAGGCGGGTGCGTTTCGGTTGACACTCGAAACACGCTTCGAAATACTACCGCCATGCCGGCGGCGCAGGAACCGCACTCGGATACGCAGCGGTGCGCTTCCGGGCCGCCCGGATGGAGCGAGTTGTATCGCCTCATCGGTGCGATCGCTCCGGGCCACCTCTTCGATCGCGTGCACGACGATCCGCGCACGCTCCTGTTCGTCACCGGCTGTCAGCGCAGCGGAACGTCGTGGCTGCGCAAGGTGTTCGGCCAGGCGCTCGCCGGCGCCGCTCCGAAAGAGCTCGACGTCTGCAGCTTCCTGGTGACCGGCCGGCCGCCGCTTCCCGACGCCAACGGAGCGATCGTGCTGCAGACGACGTTCGCGAACGTCTATCCCGAAAGCTTCGCGCGCCTGCCGCCTCGCGTGCCGGTCGTGCTCGTCGCGCGCAATCCCTATTCCGTGTGCCGCTCGCTCGTCTACAACTGGGACAGCCTCGCGATCGAGGACGCGCACCGTCGCGGCGACACGCGCGTGCGGCGGCTCGACACCGATCGCGAGCAGTGGGAGGCCGCGACGGCGCTCTACCGCCAGAGCATCCAGGCTGGTGCGCGGATCCTGGCGGACCGGCCGGCGTCGTCCACGTATCTGCTCGTCTACGACGACTTCGTCCGCGACGTGCCTCGCGGCCTGGCCGAGTGCGGGCGCCGCGTGGGGCTCCCGGTCGATCCGAACCGCGTGGACATGCCGGTCGACGCCGCCGCGTCAACCCGGCACCTGTCGCTGCCGGAGGACTTCCGGCGCCTGATCGCGGAACGATGCGAGGCGCCGTTCCAGCATCTGCTGACACTCGGAGGCACCCGCATGGCGTCGCCCGCCGGCGGACCCCGCTAAGGCGGTCCGCAGGCTCATATGCGGCTGCTGATTCTTGCGGAGAAATATCCACCCATCGTCGGCGGCGGCGAGACGCAGCTGGCGCAGTTGTCGGCGAGCCTCGTCGCGATGGGGCACCACGTGATCGTCGGCACCGATCGCTCCGGGATCGACGTCGAGCCCGACCACGGCGGGGTGGAAGTCGTTCACGTGCCCGGCCTGCAACAGGCCTGCACGCGGCTGGACTGCTATCAGGCGGTTCAGAGCGTGTTCGCGCTG
>Ga0075366_10000608_pt1 | contig 16814 bp, 15 predicted proteins | sample EndMethybrTD3031_FD_72351 | JGI IMG/M metagenome (GOLD analysis project Ga0075366, IMG submission 72351) | Populus endosphere microbial communities from Tennessee, USA - Endosphere MetaG P. TD hybrid TD303-1 | ecosystem: Host-associated > Plants > Roots > Endosphere | place: USA: Tennessee...
TGGTCGGTGTGCCAGTTGGGCAGGATGTTCCCGTGGTAGTTGTTGCAGTAGTCGCACCAGCCACGGGCATCGAACGTGATGTCCGAGTCGCTCGTGTCCATGATGCAGTTGGTGCAGATGACGTAGGGGCGTTTGCTCATGACCGGACTCAACGGGAAGCGGAGGGCGCTGTGACTTCAGCGGAACGATGGCGCTGGCGCACGAGGCGCCGCAGGATGACGAGCAGTGACTGGAGAAAGACGACTCTCGACCACAGCTTCTGACGCAGCGGTCGACTCAGGATGCTCGCGTTGTGGCCGTGCACACGCCTGGCCAGGGTGTTCGCATCGAGGTGCACGTTCGCGCGAGCGGCATTGCCGGCCATCGCGATCCAGAGATCGTGCGATTCTACGAAGGACGGCATCGGCAGGATGATCGGCACGATCTCGCGCCGCATCGCCATGGCGCAGCCGTAGTAGCAGTGCCGCCCGCTGAAGATGCCCATGATGTTGCTCATGTAGCGGGCCGAGTCGGCTGCGCGCACGCCTTCGGTCTCGTAGGTCGTGGGGCGGCCCTCTGCGTCGATGAAGGTTGTATTGCTGGACAGCACCCAGTGGCCCGATTGGCGAAGGGCGTGTTTCATGATCGCCACTCGGCCCGGCAGCCACACATCGTCCTGATCCGACATGAACAACAGATCGTTCCGGGCCAGCGAGAGCGCCAGCGCGAAGCTCTGCACATGGCCGCGGTTGCGCTCGTTGCGATGTATCCGCATGCGAGCGTCGCCGAACGATTGGAGCCTCGCGACGGTGTCGTCCGACGAGGCGTCGTCGACGACCACGATCTCGTCTTCTGGATCGAGCTGCGCGAGGATGGACGACAGCTGAGCCTCCAGATAGCGGGCACCGTTGTAGGTGGCGATGCAGACGCTGATATTCATGGCTGCGTCCCTGAGGGGCTCGAGGGGGTCGACGCGGCTGTCGCGACCCGGTCCGGCTTCCTTCCCGCGACACCGGCAAGTCCGTGCCGGATGCCAAGAAGGTAGGCTCCCAGGCGCTCGACGCGTCGGTCGGCGACGAAGAGCTGCAGGAAATGATGCACGAGCTCGGAGGTGATCTCCTTCGCCGAGAACAGGAGGGGAACGCTGGGCTTGCGCGCGAGCAGGAAGGCGTTGCGCACCCTGTAGTACGTGCGGACAGGGCCGTCGACGAAGACCTTCAGAGGCCCGACATCGACCGACAGTTTGCCGATCGAATGTTTCATGGAGACGCCCGGGTCGACGCGGATCGGAACGCCCTTCGAGCGAGCCCGAAGGCACCACTCGATGTCGACGTAGTCGATGAAGAAGTCCTCGTCCATGAGGCCCGCGACGTCGAAGGTCACCGCCGTGGCGGCAGAACCGGACGATATCCTGACGTCGACCGGATAGGGCTCGCCAGCGGCACCGGTGCGCACCTGTTTCGGGTATCCGCGCGGTGTCAACTTGTACGACGCGCCTTCGAAGCCGAGCGTCTCGTCGAAGTAGACCGCGCCCACCACGCCCGGCCTGCCGGCATCGAGCGAGCTGACCAGCTTGGGGACGAACGCGGAGTCGATCGCGCTGTCCTGGTCGAAGAACACGATGACCTCCGCGCCTCGCTCTCTTGCGTGCGCGATGCCGACGTTCTGCGCGCGGGCGATGCCCATGTTGTCGCCGAGCCGCAGCACCGTGCATTCGCCAGGCAACGGCAAGTCGGTTGGCGACGGCGTGTTGTCGACGACGACAACGTTGGCGCCGTCCGCGCCGATGGCTTGCGCAAGGCGTGCCAGCGTTTCAGGGTTCGGATAGTAGGCGACGACGACGGCGAAGACGATCATGCCGCGGTCCCCTTCTCATCCGATTGAATTTTCTGCCAGTACCAGAGAACGACCAGCATCCCGTAGGAGTTGAACATCACGGGGTTCGTCATCGAAAGGGCAACGAAGAGAAGGAACGCCCACACGTAGATCGCGCGGTGGTCGACGTAGCGCTTCAAGCCGCCCAGGGGGAAGGTGATGACCGCGTAGAGAAGGCCGGTCAGCGCGACGCCAAAGTACCTCAGCATGTCAATGGGCGTGAGTTCGGTATAGGCCTTCAGCGCACTCGAGCCGGAGGAGTAGTAGTAGCTGGCCAGGCCGCGGCCAAAGGCGAGGCTCCACGGACTGGCATCGTCGAAGAACGACATGAAGTGCCCGATCTTCACGGCGTTGGAGATTTCGTCGCTGCTCAGAACCAGTGAATCCTGGAGGTAGGCAAAGTAGAGGCCGTACGCCAGCACCGCGAGGCCCACCAGGATGACGATCCGAAGCGATGGACGCACGCTTCGGACGACGAGCGTCAGTGCGAAGACCGCAGTGATCGCGATCAGGCCCCGCAGTCCGCTCACGACGATCGCTGCAGCGATCAGGAGCATCATCGGTGCATCGATCCATCGCCGTTGCGGGGAGAAGAATCGCAGGGAGAAAACGCAGAACGCGATGAAGAGGAAGGGCGTCGTGCCGAGCTGAAGCGTGAACGTCCCCCCACCCTCGAAGAAGTCGCGCTCCGTCGCTGCGCTGAAGTTGTAGTCGTAGAAGAACTGATAGATGGCCTGGGCGAAAGGAAGCTCAGGCATGAAGATGGACAGCCAGAACATGACCGTGCCGCACAGCACGATGATCGATGCCACGCGCGCGACCTTGTCCAGGTCGACGTCATGCTGGTACACGAAGTAGGCGAGAAAGAGCACGAACGTGGCCGACAGGAATTGAAACGACATCGCCAGGTCGGACTCGTTGACCAGCGAAAGACTGAACCCGTAGGCGAATATCGCGCAGATCACTAGCGGAGCCAGCGAAGGAAAGATGCGCGGCCGACGAGCAAACAGCATGTCGAACAGCAACCACAGCAGCAGGATCAGGAAGATGAACTTGTTGACCGGAGCCGCCGGGGCAACCAATGTCACTGCGACGAATGCTCCGATCAACCACGTGGCGCGTCGATGCCGACCGAGCGCCGCGGCAGCGCGCGAGCGCGGTCGCTCGTCCGCCGATGGCGTCCGTTCTTCGGCGAGGCCGAAATCACCCGTTTGCTCCATGGTCAATATCCGTTGCCTGTTCCGGCCTCGGGAGCGAGCGACCGGCGGCCGCCTGCACCGGCGACATCGGCGATCCACGCGTCGAGCGAGTACCTGCGAACGACACTGGTCGGCACCGGCGCCGGGGCCCGCTCGACGAAGGCGCGATCGATCGTGGACGCGTCGCCGTGCAATACCTTCACGTTGGCCGCTGCATAGAAGTCATAGTTGCTGATGTCGGTGGCCGTCGTGATGAGCTTCTTGCCCAGCCCCAGCGCCTCGATGGCACGCATCGTGAGGCCGGTCTGGGCGGCGTGCGGAAGATCGAGAATGCACTTCGACCGCTTGTTGATCTCGATCAGCTTTCCGTACGGAAGCGGGCGCAAGTAGATGCCGTTCGCATTGCCCTTGGCAAGCAGGCGCAGCCAAGTGAACACCCCGGTGAAGAGATAGACGTAGATCGAGAGGCCTTGCGCCCGGGCATCCGCTTCCATGCGGCGCACCGCCGCCAGGCGATCGGAATGCAGCCATCCGACGAACGAGATGTCGATGTCGCACGCCGGTATCTCGTCCCGCCGGATGCCGGTGGATTCGCGAAAGAACAGTGGTCTGAACGCAAGCTCGGGGTGAGCGAGGGCGTCGTGCCGGTCGAACGTGAGGACGCGGTCGAAGAACGGCAGGCGTTCTTGTATGCCGGGCAGGCGGGCCAGCGAATCCCACTGGTAGAGAACAAACTCGGCACCTGGAAGGCGCACGCGCAGCTCGCCCAGTAACCAGGTGCTGAGCTCGGTGCCTTTGATGACGATGACTTGGTCAAAGCGGTAGTCGGTGGCCTGATCGAGAATGCGCTGCTCGTGGCGATGCGCGACGCGGCTGGCGCCCCAGCGCAGCCGTCGGAGCAGCCCGGCGCGAAGTCCTTCGCGCATGACCTCCGGGCGATCCTCGAAGGCGACGACCTCGGCGCCTTGCTCTCGCAGGCGGGCGACGACGCACTTCTCATAGTCGTAGAAGCCGATCCCGATGAAGAGGATCCGCCTGCCGGCCAGCCCGCTCATCGATACAGCCCCTTCGACTTCAGCTCGTCGATGCTTCGCTGATAGTCGTCGCCGGCGACACGCTGACCCTGGACCCATCGGGCGAATGCACGTATTCCGGAGTCGAAGTCGACCTGGGGAACAAATCCGAGCCTGTCCTGGACGCGGGTGAGATCGGCGAAGTTATGCCGGATGTCGCCGAGCCGGAAGTTGCCGGAGACGCGAAGCGGCACGTCCGCGCCATAGGCCGACAGCAGCGTGCGAGCCACCGTGGTCACATCGGTGCACACCCCCGATCCCACGTTGAACACCTCCTGCTCGATGTGCGAGCGCTCGACGCCGGCTACCGTTGCGCGAACGACATCGTCGATGTAGACGAAATCGCGACTCTCCTTGCCGTCCTCGAAGATGACGATCTCGTTGCCATTCCTGATGCGGGTGGAGAAGATCGAGAGGATGCCGGTGTATGGATTCGACAGCGACTGCCCCGGTCCGTACACGTTCTGATAGCGGAAGGCGACCGCTGGGATGCCCAGCGACTGGCCGACCGCCAGGACCATCTGTTCCTGGTTGTGCTTGGTGATGCCGTACACCGAGGATGGATGGATCTTGCTCGCCTCGTCGGTGGCCTGGACCGCAGCATCGGCGCCGCAGACAGGACACTTGACCTGGAAGTCGCCGCGCTCCATGTCGGCCGACGTGCGAGCCTGCGGATACACGACGCCGCAGCGGTCGCAGTGGTACTTGCCCTCTCCGTAGATCGAGCGCGACGATGCGACCACGAGTCTCTCGACGCCCGCGTGTCGCTTGTTTGCGAGGATGTCCAGCAACACAGCGGTGCCGCGGACATTGACGTCCACGTAGCGTTCGATCTCGTACATCGACTGGCCTGTCCCTGTTTCGGCAGCCAGGTGGACGACGACCTGCTGCCCCTCCAGGGCGCGCAGCCAGTCTTCGCGCACGCGCACGTCGCCGTGGATGAACCGCACCTGATCCTTGATGGACGCGAACAGCGGCGAATCGCTGCCGTGAATCTGGGGCGACAGGTTGTCGAGCGCGGTCACCTCATGGCCGCGGCGTTGCAGGGCCAGGCACAGGTTGGACCCGATGAAGCCGGCGCCGCCGGAAACCAGAACTCTCATGATGTTTGTCTCTGCTTGCAGGCCACGAAGACGTCCCCGTCGATGACCAACGAGGACGGTTGTTGGATGCGGCGGAAGACGACTGCGAAGCCGAGGTTCTCCAACTTGGCGATCAGCTCGCGGCCGAATATCCGGTACGCCAGGATGCCGCCGGTCAGCGGGTCGCCGTGGTAGTGCGGCGCACACAGGAAGACGTCCTCCTCGCTCGACGTGTCGACGAGCCGGATGTCCTTCTCGGAATCCTCCGCGAACGGCACGTTGAAGACATATGCCCCGCCCGGCCGCAGCACCCTGTGGATCTGGGCGTGCGCGATGTCGCAGTCCCTCACGTGCTCCATGACATCCGAGGTCAGCACCACGTCGAACGAGTCGCTCGGGAAGTCGATGCGCTGCAGGTCGATGTTGAAGTACCCGGGTTCGATCTCGGTGCCCCAGGGCCGGTCGGGCAGGTAGCTGCAGCGGGTGTAGCCGGGAACACCGCGCAGCAGCGAACTCATCGCACTGAAGTTGTCGCTGTCGAGGATGTGCAGATTTCCGAGGCCGCGTGCGGCCAGCTCCGAGATCGAGGCCATGTGCGTGGCCCACCGCTGGTTGAGATGGTCGAGCAGCGCCACCGCCAGAGATCGCTGCCGCAAGGAGGCGAAGCAGTGCCGGCATTGCAGGGTTTCGCGCAAGACGCCGATCCTGTGCTCGCGGCGCAGTTGCAGGTCGGGGAAGTCGTAGAGCGGTGTCTCGTTGCGCCCGCACACAGGGCAGTCGAAATGACACCTGCGGTACGCGAGGAGGTTGGCGAAGTTGGTCCTGGTCAAGCGCGTCGACAGCTGTCGCGGCTCCTGCGCCACTTCGCGCAGCGTCCGCAGCAGCATGCGCCGGTTGCTGTTGAACGGCACGAGACGGTCGAGGATGGTGCGCAGGTTCATCGCGAGGAAGAAGCTTCGGTGGCGTTTTGGGGAACGGCGGGTTTGCGCCACGCCTGCGCCGCGCTGTCGTATTGCTTGACGATGCGCGCGGGGTTGCCGGCGATGACCGATCCCGCGGGAAAGTGGCCGCGTACCACGGCATTCGCGCCAACCACGCAATGAGGGCCGAGGATCGTGCCGGCCAGGACCTTGGCGCCGGCGCCGATGAAGCAGTTCGCGCCGATGTGTGTAGTCCGGATGTCGATGGGCTGATGGATGACGCTGACGCCGAAGCGGTCATAGCGATGATCCATGTCGGTGATCATCACCTCGGACAGGATCGTCGTTCCAGCGTCGATTCGCAAATCCGATCCTGCCGTGATGTGACAGTTCTGCTGCATCGTGACCCCGTCGCCGATTCGTATGTGCTGAGTCGACCCGTCGCCATCGACGGCCACGCCTTCGATCCGACAGCCGGGCCAGACCAGGACATTGCTGCCGATCGACACATGCTCGGGCGTCCAGTGCAGCGGGCGCAGCACGAGGCTGCTACGGCCGCAGGCGCGCAGCCGCCATCGGTAGGCGACCTGCATCACGAGGCCGCCCCAGCGGAAGTTCAGGTACTGCAGCTTGTGCGACAACGGCTGCCGCCACATGCGGACGATCCGTTCGATCATGTGTTACTCCGCAGCCAATAGAACCACGGCATGGGGTGCAGGCGATTGCTCAGGAAGAAGGCCAGCAGCATCACGACGAACATCGTCGCCGCGAACGCGTACGCGGCGCCGATGGCGCCGAAGCGGCCTATGAACAGGTAGTTCAGGCCGAGGTTGCAGGCCAGGTTGAAGAGGGTGATCACTGACAGGACGTGCGTCTTCTTCACATAGAAGATGTAGTCGATGTAGGTCATGTAGACCGCCATGAACAGATAGCCCAGCGTGAGCCATAGCACGTAGCTCATCGAGGGATGGAACTTGGCATCGACGAAGAGCCGGTACGCCAGCGGAACCGCGGCGTTGAAGGCGACGAAGAACAGGAGCGCACAGCAGATGACCAGATACGACTTGCGCACGATGGCCTTGCGGGTTTCCGTCCCCTCGGCGCGCAGCTGCGCGAAGAGATACGGCGCCCACGCCCGGTTGAAGGCCGAGAGCACGACCAGCATGACGCTCGCAATCTGCGAGGCGACGGCGTACTGCCCAGTGCCGGCCAAACCGACCATGGCGACGAGGAAGAGCCGGTCGGCGACGCGAATCGCCTGATTGCCGAGATCGTGCGGGACCAGTCCCGCGCCGAACTTGAACGCATCGTGGAAGTCGGGCCGGCTGAAGGCGCGCACGAGATAGCCCTCCCGGAGCAGCCACACGAGGGCAATGGCGGTCGTCACGCCGTAGGTGCCCGCCAGCGCCAACATGCGACCCTGCCAGTGCAGCCCGCAGACGATGACCAGGAGCAGGGACAGGACGACGGCCAGTCCAGCCGAGAAGAACTCGAAATACCCATAGGCCGCTGCCTGATCGCGCATCCGCAGAATGGCCGACAGAAGCTGGGGGAAGAGCGAAAGCAGCGCGAAGACCGGCACCGACATGAACCATGCCGTGGGCACGCCGAAATCTTTCGAAAGCAGGGGGGCCGCGATGGCGGTCCCGCCCATCAGCACGGCAAAGCTTGCAAGCGGCAGGCGCAATGCAGAGCTGAAGTAGAGGCTGAAGCGATCTCTGGAAAGGCGCGTGTACTCGACCGACACCGCACCGGTGACTCCCCAGAACAGCGGCGGCGAGACGAAGGTCACGAGCGTCGTCAGCGCGGCGATGATGCCGTACTCGGATTCCGTCAGTTCGCGCGTGAGCAGGGGCAGCAACAACAGCGGCACCGCAGCGGCGGCGACACTGCTGAGCATGTAGATCGAAAAGGATCGTGCAAGCTTCACCGCGCCTGCTCCTCGCAGGAGGAGTGCACGCGGGTGTCGGCCGGCGCCTTGCCGGGCGCGGCCGGGATGCCCATCAGCTCCCCGAAGAGTCGCCGGGCCGCGGCGTCGTCGAACCGGTCGAAGAAGCTCGCAGGGGCGCCATCGCCCGACGGTGCCTCGATTGCACGCGCCAGCGTGGACACATCGGACGGCACGTGAACGCCCGGCAGCTCGAACAGGTCGCGGTGCAGGTGGTAGTTCAGTTCCGGCACGATGCACAGGCGCCGGCCCGACTGCAAAGCTTCGTAGGCGGCCGTGGATTGGATCAGCACGACCACCGACGCTGCGGGCAATACCTCCCCCATCGGGACGTCGCCATTGACCACCTTCACGTTCGACCAGCTCGCGAGGTCGGCCGCGATCGCGCTGAAATCGTCGCGCTGGTTCGGATGGAGCTTGTAGGCGAACGTGCGGTGCGGCATCATGCGCGCCACTTGCTTGAGCCAGGCGCCGAGCGTTGCGTGGTAGATGTCCGCGGAGACGAACAGCACGTCGCCATTGCGCGGGGGAGCGGGCGGGATCACGTGAAACTCGTCATTGCCCAGGGCGATGCATCGATCGGCGGGATAGCGGCAGCTGCGAATCCAGTAGTCCGAGAACGCGATGAAGCAGTTCGGGAATCCGACGAGCGAGCGCTTGTCGACTTGCCGCGGATAGGAATACGCCGGGTGGCCGAGGCCGATCAGCCCATGCTGGCCTTCGACCACGACGACGCCCAGTTCGCGTGCGGCGCGGAACAGCGCCTTTTCGATGCCGTTCTGCGTCATGACGACGAGCTTCGGCCGCACGGCGCGCAGCAGCCTTCTGTAGTCGCGCAGGGCCCGAAGGTGCGCGGCCAGCAGCGGCAGGGCCACGTCTTCGAGATCCCTCGCGGCAAGATCGACCGAGAACTGCGCACGCAACTCCTGCGCCAGTCGATCGAGCATCGGAGGTCGATCGACGAGCCGTGGATTGCCGTTGCGTGCGCTGCGGTGGTAGTAGTACGGGAACGTGTCGATGACCAACTTGCGGCCGGGGCAGGCCTGCGCCAGCTGATCGATGGCCGCGTCCAGGCGCCTGCCGTTGCGGACCTTGCGCGCAGCGCGAAAGACCAGGACATCGTGGCGACCGACAAGAATTCTGGTCCACAGCCACGCCCTCAGCGCGAGACGCGCCAGAAGGCGGCCGGCCCTCACGAACAGGGATGGGCTGGCGGGCGTGGGATACCGGGCCCCGACAAGTCGTTGATAGACCGCGGTGTGGATCTCGTAGCGCACGGGATCCCACCAGGGTATTCCATTGGCGATGTCGTCGAAGAGGCCGAGGCGTTCTTCGATCAGGCCGAATCTCTCCGTGTACTCGACCGCATCCATGGTCATCGGCGCGGGCCGCCCCGATCGGCGGCGAGCCGTTCGGCGATCGAGGTGGCGATCTGCCAGTCCATCGGCGTATCGATGTCGTGACTCTCCTCCTGATCCTCCATCACGAAGCCGATGGTGTCGGCCGTCAGCCATGGCCTTTCTTCCCGAAGGAGCTGCATGGGGAAGATGTAGATGGCCCCGTTCAGCGCATACGCGGGCGTCAGGTCCTGCGAGCGGTGCGCAATGCCGCTCCAGTCCACGAAAGGCGTCATCCGGTCTTCGTTCAGCATGAAGCACCACGCCGGATGAGGCGAGGCCGGGCTCATGCTGACGAGCGGGCGGTCCGAGCCGCGGTCGACGAACGCCTCCACCGCTCGGCGCAAGGATTGCACGCGGCGGAACGGACTGGTCGGCTGAAGGAGCACGACCACGTCGAGCGGGCGCCCGCTTTCCGCGTACCAAGCGGCAGCGTGACGCACGACGTCGATCGAGCGGGCCGTGTCGGTCGACAAGTCCGCCGGTCGGAGCCAGGGGACCGTTGCGCCGCAGCGGCGTGATGCGTCCGCGATCTCCTCGTCATCCGTCGACACGAGGACTTCGTCGAACAGCCCGCTGGCCAGCGCGCTGTCGATCGTCCAGCCGATCAGCGGCTTGCCGGCGAGCGCCAGCACATTCTTGCGCGGCAGCCGCTTGCTGCCGCCGCGCGCGGGGATGACGGCGAGCAGATGGAGCTTCTCAGGCACGAACGAGGCCTCCGATTTCGAACTGGGCACGCTGGAAATCCTCCATGCGGCCGATGTCCAGCCAGTACTCGTGCAGCGGGAACATGCTGACGAGGCGACCTTGGGCGATCTGCTGCTCCAGCAGCGTGGGCATGTCGATGCGCTGCCCGCGCGCGACGCCGTCGAGCACCTTCGGCGAAAGCACGTAGATGCCGGCGTTGATGAAGTAGCGGTACGCCGGCTTCTCGACCATCGACGTGATGTGCAGCCCGTCCCCCTGGATCACGCCGTAGGGAACGCGGTGCTCGTGCTCGCGCACGCACATCGTCGCGACGTTGTCATGGCTCTCGTGGAATTCGAGCAGCTTGTTGAAGTCGAGGTTGGTCAGAAGGTCGCCGTTCATCATGAACATCGGCTCGCGGACGGCGTCCTTGGGCAACAGTCCCAGCGCGCCACCGGTGCCCAGCGGCTCGTCTTCGTGGACGTACGCGATGTCGATCCCCCAGCGGCTGCCGTCGCCGACGCGTTCGCGGATCATCTCGGGCATGTAGTGCGTGGAGATGAAGAAGCGGTGGAAGCCCGCGTGCACGAAGTTCTCGATGATGATCTCGAGGATCGGCTTGTCGCCGACCTTGAGCAGGGGCTTCGGGCAGTTGTCGGTCAGCGGCTGCAGCCGCGTGCCGAAGCCGCCCGCCATCAGGAACACCGCGTTCTCGCGACGGCGCCCATGCAGCAGGCCGTGCAGCGTTTCGATCGCGACGACGCGGCCGTCGGCGTCCACCAGCGGGATCTGGGATAGCTGATGGCGCTCCATCAGTTGCAGCACGCGCTCCTTGGTGGCATCGGCTGGCGCCGTGCGCGGCTGGCGGCCCATGATCGTGGTGACGGGCGTGGTCAATGCGGCCTGGCGGATCAGCGCGCGGCGCACGTCGCCATCGGTCACAGTGCCCAGAATGCGACGCTGGTCGTCGACCACGACGGCGATCTGCAGGCCGCCGCTGTCGAGCGCCTTCATCGCCTCATGCAGCGTCGAGGCGGGCGAGACGAGGGCAAGTTCCCAGGTGTTCATGTCGGAGTGTTCGGAAGGCTGGAATGCCGATCTGTCATCGGCGCGGCTGCGCCAGCAGTTCGCTCAGCGCACGAATCATGCGCTGCGGCTGGTGGTCGGGCGTGGGCGCCAGCGTCTCGGCATGCTCGGTGCCCGGTCGGACGATGCGTACCGTGCGCATGCCCAGCCGATGGGGTCCTGCGAAGTCCTTGAGCGGATTGTCGGAGACGTAGAGCGCCTCTTCCCCGCGAACCCCGAGCGCCTTCAGGATGCGCTCGAAGCCCACCGGCGATGGCTTCCACGCGCCGCGCCCCAGCTCGTCGGTGATGACGATCTCGTCGAAGAAACCGGCCAGGCCCAGCGCCTGCAGCTTGCGCCGCTGCACCGCCGCCCAGCCGTCCGACAGCAGCGCCAGGCGATGGCCGCGCCGGCGCAGCTCGGTCAGCACGGGCACTGTCTCGACGTGGGGCCGGATCGCCGGCGCGTGGTCGCGATAGACCGGGACCAGCACGCGGCCGACGTAGTCCTGCGGCACGTCGACACCCAGGTCGATCAGCGCGGCGCTCATCAGATCGCCGCGTTGTCCGGCAGCGAAGCGGCGGCGCAGCTCCGGCTCGATGTCGACGCGAAAGTCCTGCCAGACGCGCTCCGCGATCGCACGGTGGCCGGAGCGCACGAAATCCGCCTCCGGATACAGCGTGTCGTCCATGTCGAGCACGATCACGGGCGGCAGTGGGGCCTCGATGCCGCGCGGCGCGGCCAGCCTCGCCGGCGGCAGGAAGATCGACCGGTCGGTGCGCGTCATGACCATGCCGTCGTGCACCGTCGCGGCCGCTGCGGCGGGTTCGCGGCCTGCCGCCATCTGCAGAATCCAGCGCGGCCAGTCGGCCCCCGCGCCGATGGCCAGCGGCAGTCCGCCGCCCATGCGGGCGTTGATCTCCATCGCTATCCACTGACCGGGCGCGGGATTGCGGAATTGCAGCGTCACCGGCCCGATGCAGCCCAGGCCTGACGCGATCGACATGGCCATCGATTCGAGCTCCGGCGAACGTTCGACGATGCCCCGCGTCACCTCGCCGCCACGCACCTGAAGGCGGCGGCGCGGCACCGCGCAGAGCGGCCGGCCTTGCAGGTCCAGCAGCACGTCGACCGTGCTCTCGTCGCCGGTGACCAGGCGCTCGACCATCGGGTCTTCGGTCGAGGCCAGGCGTTCGCGCAGTTCTCCCGCGCTGTTCACGCGTGTCGCACCGATCGAGGCCGAGCCCGACGCGGGCTTGATGAACAGCGGGAACTCCAGGTCCGGCCTCGCGGGATCCACCGCCTGCGGAACCTCGGCGCCGAGCGCTGCGAACGCGTCGCGACTGAGCCGCTTGTCGCGTGCGATCCGGATCACCTTCGCGGGCGACAGCAGCAGCCGCGTGCGCGGCGCGCGCCGGGCCAGCGTGGCGCGCCAGCGGTCCAGACGCACCAGGTCTGGGTCGATGGTCGGGATCACCAGGTCGATGGCCTCGCGCACGAGGAATTCGCACAGGCGATCGAGGAACGCCTCGCCGTCGATCGGCGTCGGCAGATCGATGCGGCGGTCTACCACGGCGAGCGCCGGCGCCAGCGGGTTCGGGTCGCTGCCCCAGATCAGGCCCGGCGACACAGCCGGCAGCGCCCGGCCGAAGGCCTCGACCAGTTCGCAGCGACGACCGACGTTGAGAAAGAAGACGTTCATGGCGAGAGTCGGGACGCAAGGTCAGGCCAACCAGGGCTTGTCGACGGTCAGCGGCCAGGACAGGCGGTCGAACAGGCCGAGCGTCTTCGCGACGAAGGTGCCGTCGCCATAAGGATTGACCACCGCGCGGCTGCGGTCGATGAAATGAGGATCGGTGGCGGCAGCCACGGCGCGTTCGATCGCGGCGGCATCGAACGGGCAGTCCAGCACGTTGGCCGCGCGATCCCGCTTGGCCTGGCGCTCGCCAATGTTGACGACCGGCAGGCCGGCGGTGGCCGCCTCGATGATGCCGGACGACGAGTTGCCCAGCATCGCCTGCGCGTGGTTCAGCGCGGCGACATAGCGCCGCAGCCCCAGGTTCGGCACGTAGCAGGCGTCGCTGCGTTGGCGCGGAAGGTCCTCGCACAGTGCCAGGAACGGGGCGTTGCCGGGATCGGCGCATGGCGCGGTGATGAGGATCTGCTGCTGCAGCGCCATCAGCGCGCGCCGCGCCTGCTCCGCGAAGCGCGCGTTCTCGTCATCGTCGACGTTGGTCTCCGGGTGCAGCGTGACCAGCAGGAATAGTCGTGACGGATCCAGGCCGAGCGCCGCGCAGAACTCCTCGCGCGGTGCCACTGCCGTCTCCACCAGGGCATCGAGCTCCGGCGCGCCGGTGACGTGGATCCTCGCCGGATCCTCGTGCAGCTCGGCGACTCTCGCGCCGCAGGCCCCGGACGCCACCAAATGCAGCGCGCTCAGCTTGGACAGCGCGTGGCGCGCCCGCTCGTCCATGGCGCCGAGCGTCAGGTGGCCGCCGCCGATGTGGATCACCGGCACGCGCGTCAGCATTGCGGCGTGAGCGCCGGCCAGCATTTCGTAGCGGTCGCCGAGGATCAGGAGTGCATCGGGACGGCGGCGCTCCAGCCATTCGGCCACTCCCGTCAGCACGGCGGCGCTTTGCACGCCCGCGCCGCCGTCGACGGCCGGCAACACACAGTCCAGGGGCAGGCCACTGCGCTCCACCTCCTGCAGCGTGCGACCCAGGCGCGCATCGTGGTGGCCTGCGCCAGCGGCCAGCACCAACCGATAGCGCTCCGACGCATGAAGTGCGCGGTACAGCGCCTCCATGCGGCCGAAATCGGACCGCGCTACGGTGAGCGATGCAAGTGTGAGCGTCATGGGAAAGTGGATGCCTCGTGCCGTTCAGGCCAGGTCGGACCACTGGATCAGTGCGTTCTCGGCCACGTCGCGCGCCAGTGTGCGGCCGACGATCTGCTCGACCTCCATTGCGGGAATGCCTGTGCCGGGACGCTTGGCTGTCAGGTCGGCGTCGCTCACCACGTGTCCCTTGGGCATCGAATGCGCTGCAACGACCGACTTGCGCGCCACCTTGGCCACTTCGATCTCGACGGGCCAGGGGCGCTTCTCGCCATGACCCAGCGCCGCATTGATGTTGCGGATGCCGTCGACGAGGGCGCGGAACTCGTGCGGTGCGAGTGAGGCCGCCTGATCGGGGCCAGGCAGCTTCTTGTCGAGCGTGAAGTGCTTCTCGATGACCGTTGCGCCCAGCGCCACCGCTGCCAGCGAGATCTCGATGCCCGGCGTGTGGTCCGAGTAGCCGACGGGCAGCCCGAACGCGCGCGCCATGGTGCCCATCGCGCGCAAATTGCAGAACTGCGGCTCGGCCGGGTATTGGGTCGTGCAATGCAGCAGCGTCACCGGACCGCTGTCATGGCCCTTGAGGAAATCCAGCGAACAGCGGACCTCCTCGAGTGTGGCCATGCCCGTCGAGACGATCAGTGGCAGCTTCGTCGCGGCGGCCGATCGGAGCAGGAACGGGTTGACCGTCTCGCCCGAGGGGATCTTGAGCCGGCGCATGCCGATCGTGCCGAGGAATTCGCACGACGGCACGTCGAACGGCGAGGACAGGAACTCGATGCCCAGGTCGTTGGCGTACGCCTGCAGCGCCAGGGTCTCGTCGAAAGACAGCTCGAGTCGCCGCGCCAACTCGAGGAAATTCTTGTCGCCGTCCTTCATGTAGCCGGCCAGCGGGGTCTGGTCGGTCATGACTTCCTCGGCCTTGTAGGTCTGGAACTTGACGACGTCGACGCCGGTCTCCCTGGCGGCGGCGATCATTTCCCTGGCGAGCGCGATGTCGCCGTTGTGGTTCACGCCGATCTCGGCGATGACGAGGGTCTGGTCCATGTCGAATCTGTTCCTTGCAGGAGAGGGCGTCAGGGCAATACGCTGCTGGGCAGGTTCACGACGCGCCCCTCCAGCCACTGCGCGTTGTCGAGCGGACCGTGCGGCGCGTTCTTGTACAGCGGCAGACGGTTCATCAGCATCCAGATCGGCCGTGTCATCACGCCGGCGTCGTTCGTCGCCTTGAGCAGCGCGTCGCGCTGGGCCGCGCTCTCGCAGATGACACCGTTGAGCCAATAGTTGGAGCGGCAGTGCTCGGGCTCGACGATCGGTTGCAGGTCTGAGCCCTTGAAGAACTCGATGTAGCTCGCCGCAAGCGCGCGCTTGGAGGCCAGGAAGGCCGGCAGTTGCTCGAGTTGCGCGCAGCCGAGCGCGGCGTTGAGGTTGGGCAGGCGGTAGTTGTAGCCCACCTCGTCGTGGATGAACTCGTAGGGATGCGGCTTCTTGGCGGTGGTCGTCAGGTGCTTGGCGCGCGCGCCGAGCTCGGCGTCTGCCAGGATCATCCCGCCGCCACCGGACGTGAGGATCTTGTTGCCGTTGAAGCTGAGCGTGCCCAGCAGACCGAAGGTGCCCGTGTGCTTGCCGTGGTAGAGGCTGCCGAGCGACTCGGCCGCGTCCTCGACCAGCGCGAGGTTCCAGCGGCGGCAGACGGCGACGAGGCAGTCCAGATCGGCGGGATGGCCGAAGGTGTGCATCGGCAGGCAGGCGCGGATGATCCGCCCGTCCTGCTTGAAGCGGCAGTGGCCGTCCGCGTCCAGTCGCGCCGAGGCGTCGAGCCAGGCCTCGAGTGCGGTGGGCGACAGGCCCAGCGTGTGACGGTCCACGTCGACGAACACCGGCTCGGCATGGCAGTACGCGATCGCATTGCAGGTGGCGACGAAGGTCAGCGACTGCGTGACCACCAAATCGCCGGGCTTGACGTCTGCAAGCAGCAGGGCCGCGTGCAGCGCCGCGGTGCCGTTGACCGTGGCGACCGCGCGTGGCGAGCCGGTGTAGGCCTCCATGTCGCGCTCGAAGCGATCGACGAAGGCGCCGACGCTGGAGACGAAGGTCGAATCGATGGTTTGCGCGACATAGTCCCGTTCCTTGCCTGCGAACATCGGCGCATGCAGCGGAATGAACTCGTTGGTCCGGTACTGCTCACGGATGAATCGGACGAGGGTGTCGAACATGGCGTGGGTCTGTCAGACGTTGTAGATGCCGGCCTTGTACTTGGCCAGATTGCCGGAGCGGGTGAACCAGTCGATCGTGGCCTGCAGGCCGCGACGGATGTCGTACGTCGGCTCAAAGCCCGTCAGTTCACGGATGCGCGTGTTGTCGCCCCACAGGCGGAACACCTCAGACTTCTCCGGGCGCAGGCGCTGGACGTCGGACAAGAACTCGACATCGCTCCCCATCAGCTCGCGGATCAGCGCGAGGGTGTCGCCCACCGAGATCTCGAAGTTGGAGCTGATGTTGACCGTCTCGCCGTTGGCCTTCTCGCAGCGCGCGAGCGCGAGGAAGCCGCGACAGGTGTCGGCCACGTAGTTGAAGTCGCGCGTGGGGGTGACATCGCCGAGCTGGATCTGCTTCTGGCCATTGGCGATCTGCACGATGATCGTTGGGATCACGGCGCGAGCGGACTGCCGTGGGCCGTAGGTATTGAAGGGCCGGGCGATCGTCAGCGGCAGGTTGAAGGCGTTGAAGAAGCTCATCGCCATCGCATC
>Ga0075366_10000609_pt1 | contig 16813 bp, 20 predicted proteins | sample EndMethybrTD3031_FD_72351 | JGI IMG/M metagenome (GOLD analysis project Ga0075366, IMG submission 72351) | Populus endosphere microbial communities from Tennessee, USA - Endosphere MetaG P. TD hybrid TD303-1 | ecosystem: Host-associated > Plants > Roots > Endosphere | place: USA: Tennessee...
GCCGGACGAATCCATCGGAGAGGTGGCAGAGTGGTCGAATGTACCTGACTCGAAATCAGGCGTACGGTATCCCCGTACCGAGGGTTCGAATCCCTCCCTCTCCGCCAAAAGCGCCTCTCAGGCGCTTTTTTTTCGTCTTGGATGGGGGGATGAGAGCCGGCTCTTCACTCTAGAGTTCGATCCAAGTCGTCGCAGCCCGCCGCAACCAAGCGCATAATGCATTGGGGGGATGGATGGGGGATCCCCCCCGGTCCGTCGAACCGCCTGATCCAACGGGAGAACGTCATGCCGAGGATTGCCAAGCCGCTGAGCGCTCTTGAAGTCAAGCGATTGACTGAGCCGAAGTTGCATCGCGTCGGACACGTGTCCGGGCTGTGCCTGCTCGTGCACGACACTGGCGCTCGCTCTTGGGTTCTGCGCAAGTCGATGGGCGGCCGTCGCCCCGATTTCGGACTCGGCGGATATCCGACCACGTCTTTGGCCCAGGCGATCGAGCAAGCACGAGCGACGATCGACAAGATTCGCGCTGGCATCGACCCGGCGGCCGAACGGCGCGCCAAGCGCACCACCATTGAATGGACCTTCAAGAAGTCGGCCGGCGCCTACATCGAAGCGCACCGCGCCGGCTGGCGCAACCCGAAGCACGCCGCACAGTGGACCGCGACGCTGGAGGCGTACGCCTACCCAGTCTTCGGCGACAAGCATGTCCGCGATGTTTGCAAGGGCGATGTGCTGGCCGCGATCGAGCCGATCTGGAGCACCAAAAACGAGACGGCAACGCGCGTGCGCAGTCGCATCGAGCTGGTGCTCGACTACGCGGTGCAGCGCGAGTACCGACCTGAGGGACCGAACCCGGCGCGCTGGCGTGGCAACCTGGACGCGGCGCTGCCCGCCGCCGGCAAGGTCGCGAAGGTGAAGCACTTCGAGGCGCTGCCCATCGACGGCATGCACGAGTTCATGAAGCGGCTGCGCGCTGCGGAAGGCATGGGCGCGCGGGCGCTGGAGTTCGCGATCTTGTGCGCCGCGCGTAGCGGCGAGGTCCGCGGTGCGACCTGGGCCGAGGTCGACATCGACGCCGCAATGTGGGTGATCCCCGCGGCGAGGATGAAGGCCGGCCGCGAGCATCGCGTTCCGCTGCCCGAGCGCGCCCTCGAACTGCTCGAAGCCGTGCCCCGGTTCGAGGGTACTGACCTTGTTTTCCCGGGCGCGAAAGGCAAGCCGCTGAGCGACATGACGTTGACCGCCGCGCTTCGGCGCATGAAGGTCACGGCGACGACACACGGGTTCAGAAGCACGTTCTCGGACTGGGCCAGCGAGCGCACCGCGACGCCGGCTGAGGTTCGCGAGATGGCGCTCGCGCATGCAGTCGGCAACGCGACCGAAGCCGCCTATCGGCGCGGCGATCTGTTCGAGAAGCGGCGCGAGCTGATGGCGCTGTGGGCGAAGTTCATCGACACCGCGCCGCCGAAGGGCAATGTCCGCGCGATTCGGGTCACCAAGGGGGCGGCGTGACGTCGTCCGACGAGTTCGTCGCGGCGATCGCGTCGCGCTTCGATGCTGCACAGCTAGCGCCCGGCTGGGTGCATGACATCGAGGTCCGCGCCGCCGTATTCCTTGAAGCGAATCCCGGTCGCCCAGGCGCCAGCTACCTGCGTCGCGCCGTTCGCTTCGCAGAGCTGACTGCCAAGGCGGTGCGAGCTGGCGACGCCGAGCAAGCCGTGACGGCCGCCGTGGGCGCACTGCAGGCTGCATGGCAGGCAGAGATGATCGAGGCGAAAGCGCACTGGTACGACCTCCGGGTAGCGCCGAAGGTCGGCGTTGGCGAGAAGTTCACAGCCGGCCGGAAAAGGGGTTCTGTCAGCGCGGTGCGCCTTGCGGTGCGGCGCATCCTCAAAAAGAACCCAGGCGCACGCACCGCCGAAGTCTGGGCCGCGGTCAAGGCAAAGCCCCCCAAGGGCGTCGAGGTACACGACACCTCGAACCCTGCACTGCGCCACATCACCACCAAGAATGCGCCGCCCACCGGCTTTCGGCAGTTCGCCAACATCGTGAGCGAAGAACGCATTCAGGGGTTAGCGAGCCCCTGAAGGGCACTTGATGCAATGCGTCGCACCCGCCTACGTGGCGAATCAAAGGGGCGCACGCAATGCAACGCTTTATCCGACTTCGGGAAATCACGAGTAAGCCGGCACGCGACGGCAAGCCAGCGCGCATAGGCCGCCTGCCGGTTTCGGACGCAACGGTCTGGCGCTGGGTTGAGAATGGGACCTTCCCGTCGCCCCGGAGACTTTCCAGCGGCGTTACCGCGTGGCTGCTTTCGGAGATTGAAGCTTGGGAGACTGAGCACGCTGGTGCTACGGCCAAACCTGGAGCGCCTGCGTCGACGCGGCCCCCATCGATGCGTCGCGCGCCGCAAGGACCCGTGCCCACGCACCCGCCCGAGACACCGCCGAAGCGTCGCGGCGGCCGGCCGCGCAACGTCAACGCTGGAGAGGTGGCGTCGTGAACCGCCCGGACACGGAAGCGCCCGACTCGGTGCCAGCCGATCGGGCGCAGGGGGAAGAGCAAAACAGACTTCGCGATTCTGCGCCTAGGCGTACTGCGATGACCAGCGCCGAGCGGCTGGAACTCGGGAAGCTGCTGCGCCTGCGCGGTAAGGTGGCGAAGGAAGATCTGAAGGCACGCGGCGCCGAACAGGTGGCGCTTGTCGAGCGGCAGTTGTGCGCGCGTTACTCGGCAGGTGCCGCCGCGTGGTGCGACATCGCTGCCACGGCTGACGCCGCCGTGAAGGCGGCTGACGCGGCGATAGCCGAACGGTGTCGCGCGCTTGGGATACCGGCAGCCTTCCGACCCGGGCTCAGCATGTCGTGGTACTCACGCGGCGAGAACGCCGAAGCCGGCCGGCGCTCCGAGCTGCGCCTGCTGGCACGCGCTGAGATCGATGCGCGCGTGAAGCGCGCACTTGTCGAAGTCGATCGATCGGTTTCCAGCCTGACAACGCAGTTGCTGGCGGGCGCAGTGGTCAGCGACAAAGGCCAAGAGTTTCTCGCCGCGCTGCCATCGATCGATCAGTTGCTTCCGGCGCCGACGCTGGCGGATATTGAGCGGATCGCGGCGAACACGGCAAAGCCGCACGATCCCTACGCGTACATCAACGGTCCAGCGAACGCCGACGAACTCGACGCGGGCTAGGCGCCATGAGCGACGCCAACAACCACGCAGCGATCCGCGCCGAGATCGAGATGCGCGACAAGGCCATCGCGAACCTGCGCGCACGCGCGGCGCTCGCCGGGTACGCGTTGCACATCGTCAGCACCCCGGGCGGTGGTTCGGAGTTCGTAGCTTCCCGGTGGGGCCTGATCACCTCGCCGCTCAAGCGCATCGAAGACGTCGAAGACTTCCTGCGCCGGATCGGAGCAACGCAATGATGGCCGGCGGCGTCGACTGGAGCGGACCGACCCGTCAGCCGTGTCCCGACTGCGGCCGCGGGCCGAAGGACAAGACCTGTGGCGTGACCATCGACGAACGCGGTGGCGTCGCGCACTGTCACCGATGCGGCTACGTCGAGAACTGCCGCAACAGCGAGTTCAAAACTCTGCGGTGCCGCGATGTTCAGTCCTGGCCTGGGGCGCCGCAGGCGCCGATTCGCCGCGCTGGTCTGTCCGAGTTCGGCGCGGCGCTCTGGCGGGCTTCTAGGCCCCTTGCCCGGGAAGCGCTGGGTTACTTGCAGGCGCGCTGCTGCGTGATCCCGCCCGAGGATGGTGACCTTCGCTATCACCCGGCCCTGAAGCATCCGCCCAGCGGGCTCGTCGGCCCGGCGCTGGTCGCGCTCGTGACCGCTGCGGTGACGCGCGAGCCGATCAGTCTGCATCGAACGTGGATTCGCGCCGATGGCAACAAGGCGGCACTCGACCCGCCGCGGATGCTGCTGGGCGGGCACTGCAAACAGGGTGGCGTCGTGCGCTTGTGGCCTGACGAAGGGGTGACGCTCGGTCTGAGCATCGGCGAAGGCATCGAGACGGCGTTGTCGATGGCAAGGCAGTACACGCCGGTGTGGAGTGCGATCGACGCGGGCAACTTGGCCGCGCTGCCGGTGCTGGCCGGCATCGAGACGCTGGTGATCGGCGCCGACCACGACGAAGCCGGGCTGAAAGCTGCGACCGCCTGCGCCGATCGCTGGGCCGCCGCCGGGGTGGAGGTGCACGTCATTGCACCTGACCGCGAGCGCACGGACTGGAACGAAAGGCCCGTGGCATGACCACCTTCGCGAACGATCTGACCGAAGGGCTGCGCAAGTCGCAGCCGCACGTGCCCTTGCGCAAGGGCAATGGTGCCGACGACTCGCCTGCTCGCCCGGTGCGCAGCTACGACGCGGCCGACTTGATGGCCATGCCGATGGCCGAGCCGAAGTATGCCGTCCGCCCGTTCGTGCCTGAAGGCGTCACGTTGTGGTGCGGCCGGCCCAAGCTGGGCAAGACCACCATCCTTCGGCAGCTCGCGCACGCGGTCAACACGCAGAGCTTGTTCCTTGGCGAGCGATGCGTAAATGCGGAGGTCTGGTTCCTGTCACTCGAAGAAGGCGAGCGCCTGTTCCGAAAGAAGCTCGCGATGATGGGGCTTGCTGCCGAAGGCTGGCGCGGCGTCCGGCTCGAATTCGAGTGGCCGCAAGGCGCGGAGGGCGTGAAGGCACTGCGCGAGCGACTGAAGGCGCGCACCGACACGAGGCCGGTGCTCATCATCATCGACAGCCTGCAGCGGTTTCGCTTGCCGCAGTCCGACCGCGGTCACGCCTTCACGGAGGATTACAACGCGGCAAAGCTGTTGGCCGAGTTATGCAAGCAGTTCCCTGGCCTCGCGATCGTCGTGCTGCATCACACCACAAAGGCCGTGCCCGATGATCCGGTCGCATCGATCAGCGGCACATACGGGCTCACGGCTGCCGCCGACAGCTACTGCATCATGCTCAAGCAGGTCCAGCAGTACCGGCTGCACGCGGGTGGTCGGCTGTGGGATCGCGATGCCAGCGATTTCGAGCTGTGCCGCGCACAGGGTGGCTGGTCGATGGTCGGGGAGTGGGATACCAGCGCCCCGCAGGGTCTCGCACCAAAGCAGCAGCAGCTGATGGACGCGCTGCGATCCGGTGCCAAGAGCAACAAGACACTCGCCGAGCTCACCGGGCAGAGCCAGTCCGCGCTGTCGCACATGGTCGGCAAGCTCGAAGACCGGGGCCTCGTGGTCCGCATCGCGAATGGTTGGGGGATCGCTTGATGACTCTCCTTCTCTCTCCTATTCAATTCATTCAATGTGTTCATGTAGTTCAAAGTGTTCATTTAGTTCAAGTTGCGTTACTTGAACACTTGAATGAATTGAATACGGTGAAGCAGGCGGTGTTTCCGTGTTGAGCGTCCTGCTTGAAGGCACCTTGACCGCCGCGCCCGTGTCGCGTGTCAGCAGCAAGGGCAGTAGGTTTGCGACGGCAACGCTGCGCGCCTCCGGCGAGGATCGCGAGACGATCTGGTGCTCGTGCATCGCGTTCAGCGAAACCGCGGCCGACGCGCTGCTCGCATTGCACGCCGGTGATGCGGTGGCCGTCGCTGGGCAGGCGGCGTTGAGCCATTGGCAAACGAGCGGCGGTGAGCATCGCGTCAGCCTGCGCATCACGGCGCAACGCGTGCTGAGCGTGTATGACGCGGGCCAGCGGCGCAAGCGCGCAACCGTCGCGTCCAATCAGCGGGCGGATGCGCCGTGAAAGGAGCAAACATGAGCGCCAAGGTTACCGACAACCACCATCAGTTCGGCATAACGCCAGAACAGACTTTGCTGACCCTGGGCGTCATGGCCTACTGCCCGGAGTACAGCCGGGGAACATCTTTCGCCGTGATGGTGGCCTTCGACCGCATCGTACGCCTCGCCGTCGCGCGCGGCTTCCCGCGACGCGAGCGGCGGTGCTTGAAAGGCAATGTGCGGGGGGCTCAGGTCAAGGGTATCGCCCTGTCAAGGGCGGCCGCGGTGCTTGCGCTGGTGACCGAGGACGAGTTCCGCCGCGAGTTGCGAATGGTCGATCTCTGGTATCGCGGGCTTGCCTTGCATTTCGCCCGGATGCATCAGGGCAGTGCCGAATGACGGCGGGCTGGTGGCTGAGATCGGTAGGTTCTCGGCCGAGGATGCCGATGCACTTGCATCGCGGCGATCCGCACGCGACCCAGTTTTTCGCACCCGGCAAACCGAAAGGAGACCCCCCGTGCGCTCGAATCTTCGTTCTTGCGCAGGATGGACATTCCGGCCAGGATTCTGGGCGCCGATAAAAAAAACCTACGACGGCGAGACCGGGCGGTCTAGCTCGGCGAAGCCCGGGGCATGTTTGAGGCACCCGCCCCGGGTCTCGTCCGGTCGGGCGCGAGATGTTGCCATCGGCGGTGTCAAGGTGCCGTCCACGTCTCCAAGGAGCGCAGCAGCATGCGAGCCGACTTGGCGCGCCAGGCGAAGAAGATTGAATCGGTCGTGAGCACCATGCTGGCGCGTCCCCGTGCCGCCGATGCAGCCCAAGCAGGCGCAGCACGCGCGCGGCTCCAGCGCGACGCGCGCCGCATCCGCGTGGCGACCAGGAGATGGTATTGGAGCGTCAGCGCGTCGACTTCGGGCCGCTCACGCTTGGTCGGTTGTTGCCGAACATCACGGAGCTTCGTTCCTCGTAGTAGACAAGCGCTTTGCCCTCCCGCCATAGGGCGATCGCCTTCTCGTTCGACGCAATGTAGTGGCCGGCAACCACAGTCCCGCTCCTGAACGTCACCTGGACGCATCCGTCAAGGAGTTCCTTCGACGGAGTCTGGCAGCCAGTGCGTTGGACGCGGGAAAGCTCTATGTCTGCTTGCCGCTTTCCCAGCACGTATCCAAACGCAGGCGACAGAACAAGCGATGGGATCATCACCAATGTGCTCGTCATGAGCACCAGCACGAACGAGGAAGTAGCGACGCCCAGTACCGTGCTGGAGGTTTTCGCGCTCGCAACCCGCAGTCTCAACCGGTCTCGAAGCCGGCGGCCCCAAGCTACCGAGTCGGGGTGCGTTGAACGTGCGATCAGCAAGCCGAACAGACCATATCCGCCTGCAATCAGTAGCATCAATCCCAGCGCGTCGCTGACGGTGGGTAGGCGCATGACGGCGACGGCGGCCGCCAAGTAACCCTGGAGCAGCAACGCCCGTTGATCGAGGGGAAACACTTCCGCCGGCACGCTAAAGCTGGCAAGGTATCCAAGCCAATACAGCCAACCCATCAGTGCGATCGCTGCCGTCACAACACCGGTGCTGAACACCAAGCCCAGGAGCTTGATCATTGATTCAGTAGGCCTGCGTGTTCCGGCCGGCATTGGCGCTGCCGTGGCGCTTTGATCCAGTTCCATCAGAGGTGGGTCATGACATTCGTGAGCTACGAGGGCATGGGGATGCCGACGACAGACTTCGCCTCCAGCAGCAATGCCCAACGGACCAGGCCCAGCACTTCGTCGTGAATGTGTGGCCACGCTCGGGCAAGGTCGATCGTACCCACAAAGATGTTGTGCCGCTGAATCACATAGGCCTCCCGAATCTCGCGATCGACCCTCGGATAGATCAGCAGTCCGCCGACAGGGCCATCGTGCGTCGCCGCCGCGTTGGACACGTAGCTCATCAGCTGGTACAGGTTCGCGCTGTGAAGCTTGGCCGATTCGTAGTACCGACTCAGCGACTGCCGGTAGTACTTGGCGTCGATGATCAGTCGCCGACCTGGGCTTGATACCGAGATGTCAGTGTTCATTCCTGGCAGAAGCGACAGTGTCGGGTCGGTGTAGCTGCTCGCCATCCATGGAATCCGATCGCGCTTCACCGTCACACCTTTTAGCTCGCGCGCAATGAAGTTGAAGAGGAATCGCTCGAATACGCGCGCCATGGCCGTTTCGTCCCGGACGAAGTCGCGAAACCGCACCGTTCCGTCTCGCTGCTCTGGCAGCGCACATCGGTGAATCAACTCGCAGACGTTCAACAGGAAGCGATAGAAGCGCGTGTTCGCATGGAGCTGAACACGGCTGAACGACGCCGCCGTCACCCTGATCGCATCAATGGGATGGAGGTTGCGAAACGCCTGCGCCACTTCGCGGCGCAGCTCTGGGCTCATCTCATCGCTCGCTTTCAATACGCCAAGCGTCGCCTTTACGATCTGGTTCGCCGGCGTGTTGACCGTGAGTTCGTCGTAGACACACGCGGCCTTGCCATGAATGGGCAGAAACCGTCGGGCGGACGCCAGGGCGTCGATGCGACCGCGCGGGGACGAGACCTCCGCCGCTTGGCTTTCGTATCGTTGTTCTAGGCCCCGCCGCGCGAGGTGGCGCACACCGGAACACAGCACAGAAGCAAACAGGTCAGCCAAGCGCGGCGACTGACAGTGCGACACATCGACCAGCTCGCCCTGCTCCAGCTGGCCCCAGGAGTAACAGAGCAAGAAATAGAGGTTCGCGATCGGAATGGGGGCGGCTTCCATCCGCTATGCCTTCCCCAGGCGGCGCTCCCATTGCTGCATCCGGGCAGGATCGTCGAACCAGTACTCGCGCAGAAGCGGCAACACCTCCGTTCGGATGATGTCTTGGTACCAAGCCTCGGTCTTGCCTGTTGGTCCTAACTGGCCACAAAAATAGCTGTGGCCGATGCGGAAGCCTGGCCCAAGATTCGCGCGATCGTCCGCGATCTCTGCGTTCAGTGCCGTCATGTCATCAATGATCCGTTGGACGAGCTCGTCAGGGGCACGAGCGTTTCGCATGTATTCGATGAACTGACTTGACCCAAACCCAGGTTCCAGATCCACAAAGGCGAAACGACGTCGCAGCGCATAGTCCACCATCGCGAGCGATCGGTCGGCCGTGTTCATCAAGCCGAGCAGGTACAGATTGGGCGGCACATGAAACGCCTCGCTCGCGTCGGTCGAGTAGGTTAGCGGTATGGCCCACTCGGGGCTTCGCTTGTCCGCCTCGATCAACATCAACAACTCGCCGAAGACTTTGCTGAGGTTGCCTCGATTGATCTCGTCGATGATGAACACGTGGTCATGCTCAGGATCCGCCGCAGCCTTGCGACAGAACTCGTAAAAGAGGCCATTTCTGAGCGTGAAGCCCGTCCCGCTGGGCCGGTATCCCTGGACGAAGTCCTCATACGAGTACGTCTGGTGGAACTGCACGCCGGCCAGACGGGAAGGCGCGTCGGTACCCATCAACGCCATTGCCAGGCGACGGGCGAAAAAGGTCTTGCCCACTCCGGGCGGTCCTTGCAGGATGAGATTGCGTTTCGCCCGCAGCCTTTCCACGATGGCAGCAAAGACCTCTTGCTCGATGAAGAGCCCCTCCGTCGCGTCTTCGAGCGTGTAGACGCCGTCTTCCACCATTGGCGCATACAGCGGCACTGGTTCAGCTACCGAAGTGAGCAGCGGCTTGTACACGTCGATCACGCCATCCACTGCGGCGGCGACGCTTTCGAGATCCAACTCGGCGGTCACTTCAAATGCGTTCGCCACAAACGAGTCACCGTATCGTTCCGGCTCCCGATCGAGGTTGACCGCGAAGTATTGGTCAATCGTCTGACTTCTCGCGAGTGCGCCCCAAACAAGGGGCGCCTCGGTCGTTTCGCTGACGCCGTAAGCCACGATCAAGCGCTGAGCTTGACGGTAGTAGAGGACGACTGGGTAGCAGCCCTTGGTCGGCGTATGACCGGAGCCGAAGAACCCGACCCACGGCACCCTGGCGTGATTGCCCTTGCCAAAGCTCACCTTGACTTGCAGGCCGCGATATTCCGCGGGATAGCCACTGACAGACAGGTTCTCCGCCGCCGTGGCTTGCTCAAGGAACCGCCGGAGGACATCCGCCAGCACCGTCTTTGGCACGATCTCGAAGCCAAGCGCGCGCAGCAATCGGAAGGCTGAAGAATCTTCCCCGCCGCTGAACTGCGCGCGATCAAGTTCGACGCCGCGTGCATATCGACTGGCCAGAGACAGCACCAATTTCGGCGGATAGCGTTTGGTGGCATAGAGCAAGTCATATCCCGTGGACTCCGCTCCGGGCGGGACGCCTTCGCGCTCAATTTCGGCAATCGCCTGTAGAACGTGATCGGACGTGAGTTCGGCTGCCACGGCACTGAGATCTTGGGGCTTCCATTGACCAGCCAGCGGTGGGACGTAGTAGTCCAGCTGTTGCGTTCCATGACGCTGCTCCAGATCCGTCCGCACGCGGTACAGCGTTCTGTCTAGCTCCAGCGGCGACATGGCGTTCACGGTCTGCTGGGTGAGTCCCGAGAACGCGACTGCAACAGCCCGCCGGTCACCCTTGCCAAAGATTCTCTCGAACTGATCGGGGAATAGGAGAAACAGAACCATGTGCCGAAACTGGCGTGCGCTCGAGTCCGGTACCGATTCGATCCACTCGGCAAATGCCCACGGCTCCGATAGCAGCCTTTCCCGTTCCTCAAGGGACAGTCGCTTGAACTGCAGCGCGACATTGATGCTGAATACCAGCTCGCGCCATCTGTGATTGTTGAAGCCGGGGCCTGCACTCCCTATCCCGCCGAGTACCCCGTTGCTCAGCGCCTGCCCAGGCTGTGGCAGAGGTTCGCGAGACCATTCCCAGATCGTCCTGACAATCTCGCGCTTCTTAGGTGCCCTGGTATTGCTTGGGCATAGCAGCATGACCCACAACAATTCGGCGGCCAATTGCTTCGCGTGCGGCGGGGCAGGTTGGAGCTGCGTTTCCAACTTGGAGAGAAACGACCCCTGGCCTTCGTCCAGATTCTGGATGAAGTGATGCTCAAGCAGTTCGAGTCCCTCGACGGTCCACAAGCGCAAGCCGCTCAAAACGGATCGATCCGCCAAGAGACCCTCGGTTTTCCATCTCGCGGCTGCCTCCAGAATGGGATCGGCGTTGACATCGCCGCAGTATCGGCTCATGAGTAGTGCCTCCGTTCTTGGCTCTTCCGACACTCTAGCGTGAGCCAGGTGATCTTGCCCTCGGATTTTGCATCCCATATTCCATCAGACCTGCCCAACGCAAAAGACCATCAACTTACAAAAGCTGCGCGCCCTGCATCCGGAGGAAGTCGCGTTCGGCGGCATCGCCGCGCCGATCGCTCATGCATGCGGGGAAGGCCCGATGGGGAGCGCAAGCCTCTAGGCGTCCCGCGGCCGAGCCACTGTGGACCCGGCGCCGCTCGTGCGCGCAGCGATGCCTCGCGCTCGCGTCACGCAGGCGCTCGATGAGTCGCCTCGCCGTGGCGCTCGGCACAGGCACCAACGCGCTGAACGTGCGGGCGCCGCTGAGCACTGCCCGAGCTGGAACGATGCGATCTGGAATGCACCGTCAGCGGCACGCGGCGGGATCAATGCGCTCTGAAAACGCATTGACGATGGGGCCACACATGTGATTTTGAAATCGCAGCAGTGAAGGTTAGCGGGCCCGGTTGACGGAAGGGCTAGCCGTCACTGCCAGCGCTGGGTGAACAAGGTGTATAGGCCCACTGGCTCCCTAAAGCATGGTGCAACTGCAGCGTCCAACATTGACTGAATGGCATCTAGCTGGCGCCTGATTTCGTCATCTTTGTCGCCGCTATCCCAGAAGATGCCTTCGTGCCTATGCATTTCGTCGAGATGCTTCTGGAACTCCAAGCCTTCCATCTGCACTCGACCTTGGCGCTTCCAGTAGTGTGTGGCAAGTATTCGAGCCGAAGTGAAAATTGAATGCACGGTCTTGTTCGCTTCCAAAAATATGTCTTCCGTCTCCTGGCCGAATGACGCCATGAATCTGTACTTCAGGGTGTTGAACTCGGCGAAAATAGCTTCGCGCTTTGCATATCTTTCGATGACGATGTAGCCACGATCAAGCAACTCTGCCTGATCTGGAGTTTCATAGTCTCCACGCTGTCGCGTCGATCCTTCGTCCTTCTGCGAGAACGGATTCCGGATGTGGGCTACCGCATCGCGTATCTCAAAGAATTTGGCAAGGACAAGTTCAGCGAGTTCGATCTGGCGCTTACCGACAAACTCACGTCTCCACGCGCCAATGCCAGCAATGATTGCCCAACAGGCGGCGAAGACCGAGACAGCTTGCGCGATGGTGGCGAGCTCGATCATGGGTGTTTGTGACGCATAAGGTTTGACTGAAGCGGCTGGCCGTAGGCCAGTCCGCTTGAAAGAAGGGTTAGCCGCCTTTCGGCAGCCATAGTAGTTCTGCTCCGACATGCTTGCGAACAAAAGAGGCGAGAAGCATATGCTGAAAAATTGCTTCGAGTCGTCTCGGAAAAGGCTGATCTCTTGGCGGCGCAATGCGGTCCAGATCCTGCTTCCAGGTCTCGTCGTTCTCACCGAGTTCTTTCAGCGCGACGAGAACTTCCTTGTTCGACGCTGCGAGAGATGACTGACGGCTTTGCGCAAGCTGACCAAGTGCGTCAGTGAAGCTGAGTTTTCGAGCCTCTTCCTTCTCGCTATGCAGGGCAAATATGCCGGCGGTTGCGGTGAAAGTTACGTGCTTGTGCAACCCTGCTATACCCCGGACGTCAAGGAGTGGCACATGGTCTAGCAATGTCCCGGCCGTCAGTGAGTTCTGAAGCTGGGTCTTGTGAAGGGTCGAGTTTGTTGCGTAGAAGGTTGGGTAGCCCTTGTCTGCAAGTGCCTTGAGGCTCTCCCACTGGTGGTAGTCGTCTATGAATTGACCGGAGGCATCGCGGGTGCTGTGAGGAATCTTGAAACGCAAATATCCTTCTCCCCAATGAGACCATTCCTTTGCGCCGGGGCTGGTGAGTTCGCTGGACAGCTTGTACTGGAGGAAGAAGTTGCATCCTTCATCGCTGGCGGAAGGGGTGTGCGGAAACCAAGGAAGATGAAAAGCTGTATCCCATCCGAGATCGAACTCAGCAATGAGAGAGGGAACGTGAGCGAATGCCCAAACACCGTGGTGATCGACAATGCGCCGGATGAACGCTGTATTCGCGGCTTGCTGAAGCTGGGACTCAGAGAAGTTTGGTTCACGCATGTCGTGGAACTAAGGCGCCTAACGAGACTGTGCCAAAACCCCATCGCACGAGCTCGCGTGCAGGCGTTGGCATCGATTGGATGAAGACGGGTGCATGGGGCGCCTGGTCGTTGGTTCGGTCCGATTTGAACTTGAGTGCCCCCGCAACGTCAATGCTTGGCCCCAGAGGCTTTGCCCGGGCGTGCGCAGGGCACCCTCGGTCATCTGTGCTTGGCCAACTTCTCGATGTTGTGCACGAGGCAATAGAGCTGCCATCGTGTGCTGACGGCCCGGTGCCGGATGTTCGCAAACACCGGCTCGACCGTGGCAATCCTCTGGCTGTACAGCCTTCGACCTTGCGGTGAGTCGATGGGCCGTCGCATGCGCTCGCTCGGGTCGCCGGCGTCGCGCTCCCTGGGCCCGAAGCGAGCCACATGGCGCCCTCGTGTGGTCTTCGGGTTGCGTAGGCACTGCCCGCGCAGTCCTCGCCACGCGCCTCGTAGCGCTCGAAGCGGTGAGCGCGCTGGCCGTACGTATGGCCGTTGCTCGTGAGGGTCTTGCCCGCCGGGCAGATCGCTGTCTTGTCGCCGTTGAAGCTGAACGGGCTTCGCGGTCAAGGTGGCGCCGCGAGACGCTTACCCTGCGTTCATGTGGCCCGAGAAACCCGAGCTTGGGGGGCCGAAGCGGTCAATCGCCGGCCCTTACGCCACTCCGCTGGCCGTGCCGTGACGCGTTGCCCTCCCCGGTCTGATGGGTCGGAAGGCGGACGCCGGTTCGAGTCCGGGCGACTCCGCCGGGCCCCCCGCGCCTTACTGGGTGGAGGGCTGGAGCGAAGTTAGAGCGAAAACGTGCGCTTCGGGTTTCGCATTGCTGAACCACGCGCACTTCGCCAACTTCACCCCGTGGGCATTGTCGAAAATGTCGTCCACGGTCATCTCCGGACCGCCGCTCTTCAGCTCGAAATCCCCGACCTTGATCTCTCCAGCCATTTTCGGTCTCCTCCGAATGCCGCACGACGCGGTATGCGCATTGGAGCGCAACCCGAGGAGATGTCCATACCAAGCGGCGGATCGGCGCGAGAGGCGGGGCGCGGGCCCTAGGTTGCTGAGTAAAGCAGAGCAGTCAACGACAGCTGCAAGTCGTGCGCGGTGCGATATAGGGAAGCAACCCGGGCGTGGTCATGCCCGACCTCCACAAACGTCGCGCTATCAAGGTCGAGCGTTGCCGCTTGGCGAAACGCGATGAGCATGCGTGCCTCGATGCCAGTCTTCCCCGTAGCTCGTGCCCCGACATTGATGCGCTGATTCGAGCTCGCTAGAAGCTGCACCTGGTGGCGGACTGTTCTGGCCAGTTCGGACCGCTTTGCAGCGTCGCACTCGCTCGTGTAGTACGCAACGGCGGCGTCGAGACACGCATGAACCAGCTGAGACGCCTTCGACACTTCGTCGCGTAGAACCTTGCGCTTATCTGCTCCGCTATCGCTGCGGCGCTTCATGAGCGCGGAACCCGCCATCTTCAGCAACTGCCAGATTGCGGCACCGAGCGCACCATGCACAAGCAGATCAGAGCCGCTTGCCATCGCCTTAACCGGCGTGCGCCCTACGGCGGTGAACTTCCTCTCTTACGTACCCGAGAATCTCTTCAATCAACGTGGGATCGTCGTCGGAGATCAGCTTGATTCGGCGCGAGAACTCGCTTTCCGCTAGACCGAGGCGTCGCACCAGCCCACCGAAAGCCTCTTCGAGAAAGGACGAGCCGTACCCTTCCGTTCCATCGAGCACTACGGTCACTACTTCGGCCCGCTTGAGCGCGGGTATTAGATGCTTGTCGCAGAAGACCTCACCACTCGCGGAACCATCGGCTACGTATCGGCCAGCTGGCTCACGCGAGAAGTCTTTCGCGATGTTAAGAGTCATTGACTGATTCACGAAGATTCTCCGGCAGCGCATTGAGCGCCCTATCTAGCGGCAGATTCCACTCGATCAAGGTCCCTTCGAGGAACGCAAAGTGATTGGCCAGAGTAGTGCCAACCGCACCGTACGAGTATGCGCCATGTCGACTCAGGATGTTCATCTGGCCAGCACCCACGATGTCAATCAACTTCGCGAGATCAAGTAGTCCCTTTCCGCGGTTGTCCAGCTCCGTCCTGGTGCGCCCGAGGGCCATAGCTGCCGAGATGAGGCCCGCATCGTCGGGCGCAATGCCGGGAAGCAGCGCCAGCACGCGTCGGATGTGCTCCATGGGGTACTTGCGTGGAAGTGTTTTCGGAATCCCCACGCCGGCGTCATAAAACACCAACTTAAACGTGTTCGTAGCCACGCTCAGTGTTGCGAAGAGCCACCAGCGGCCCCCGAGCCGCTTGGTAGCCTTATGAGATCGAAAGCTCTTCGTCAGGTAGCCATGATGGTTAACGTTCGTCATGGCTTCGCTCAGCGCGCGAAAGATTGTCCTGGCGATAACTGGCGGCATGCTCAGATCCTCGCCCAACAGCTCCTTCCGAACGGTGGCAATTTCGGCCCCATTGATTTTTTGATCAGACTTGAAGCGGATGTATCGGGTCGATCGTCTGGCCTGATCAAACGACTTACTGCTACGAACTTTCAATAGATCGTAGAACCCGCTTTCGTAGAGGAGGCGCTCGAGCCGAACGCTTTTCGGGTACGTCCCAGTGACACAGTGGTCACCCAGTTCCAGCCTGAGCTTGTGTATCTGTGCCAGCAGGTAGACAAGAGCGGCGGCGCGAATGGTCCGCACGTCCGCGAAGTCGAGCACTACGCGCTGCCCACCGCGGACAGAGTCCCGCAACTGGGCGACCAGTTCGCAAGTTGCCGTGTGCTCTCCTTCGAGATCGAGAACTGGCGGCACCGGCAGGATGAGTGGTTCAGGCGAGACTCCCCCGATGAGAGAGGTGCGCGAGGGCTTGTCTCGGTGACCGCCTGTGTCGGCTGCGCGCACCCGCGTCTTCCGACGCGCCGCCCGAGCGCGCTTCTCATCTAGGCGCTTCTCCCACCGTTCCTGTTCCAGGCGTCGCTGGATTCGTGCCCTGACGGCACCGTTCTTTTTCGACATTGGTGTCCCATGCTGACCTGCGGTCGTTTGCCGCTAGCCCGTTTGGGCGCGCATGGCTACCCTCAGGCAGGTTCAAACGGGGCGATCTGTGACGCAGTATCCGACAAGAGATCGGCGCCTCCGGCGGACAGGCCGGCGGCCTGACGCACGATCCTCGGCAAACGCAGGCGTGGCGCGGCACTTGACAGACTCCTTCTCCGACCGCTGACCGAGCCGGGTAGTGGGGATGGGGGGCTTGATGGGGGCGCTGGCAAAACTTCGCCTGCGAAGGCACATCCAGCCTGGTGCTTCTACAGACTCCCTCTCCGCCAGGACAATCCCCCACCAACGTGCATCACAGCATCGTTAGCGTGCAGCGGGACCTGGGCTAAGTCGTTGAATTGACGGCGCTTTCTCCCTCCCACAGACTCGCTTACGTGCATCGTTGATGCGCTGACGTGCAACACCAGAACGCGTGTTGCTGGCGGACTGGCTGGCGGACTGGGGGTCGAACATGAGTCGAAAGCGCATCGCGACGAAGCTGCACCTGCTCACGGTGCTCGAGGTTCAGAACGCGCCCCAGGGCGACATGTCCGATGGTGGCGGACTGATGCTGCGTGTGCGTGGCCAGTCCGCCAGCTGGGTGCTGCGATATACCGCGATCGGCGGCGGCCGCCGGCGCGAAATGGGGCTCGGCATCGCGCATCGCGGCGGCGCCAAGCAGGCCGGCGAGAGCCTCACGACCGCCCGCGA